>Ga0194062_1001319_pt1 | contig 10409 bp, 13 predicted proteins | sample SepL2225m_MetaG_FD_155481 | JGI IMG/M metagenome (GOLD analysis project Ga0194062, IMG submission 155481) | Anoxic zone freshwater microbial communities from boreal shield lake in IISD Experimental Lakes Area, Ontario, Canada - Sep2016-L224-25m | ecosystem: Environmental > Aquatic > Freshwater >... | reverse complement strand
CAAAACTTCAGGAGTCTTTAAATATAGATATTGATGGAATATTTGGGAACTATACAATTAAAGCATTAGATGAATACAAAAAAAATAATAATATAACTAATGATAGCCCACTATCAATGTACCATGGCCGCTTTTACCTAGGTAATGAAAGTGCGAAGAAATTAAATATTGATCCCAAATTATTCAATGCTGATGTTTGCAACGTTTCACCAGCATGTTAAGGATAACTATTAATAAATACTTCTTTGGTGAATTACGGTAACTATCAAGAGTTAGTCTCTGGTTTCTGTAATCGTTAGTTCATTTCACTCACGCCCTGCCACTTTCAACGCGGTAAGATGAAGTCTGGATTCTGATATTCAGTTGAGATGCGTGATAACAAATTTTCATTTGCTATTTTTGCACTGATTTATGACACAGGCTAGCTATTGATTTATAAGGAGTGAGAAATTGTGCCAAAACGTGATTTTTGATAAATACTTTTCTTTTCATTATGAGGCACATTACTTAATCTCATCCTCTATAGTCATCGCCATAAAGCTGCCAGTAGCGAACGTCACTTAATGGCACTAATGAGCCGACCATTCTTGATACTAATCAGTGAGTATTTATAGCAACTGATATTACCAGCCGCTTTCTGAACATTATATTATATTTGTACTTACCTGAGAATATCTAAGTTGAGTCTTACCTTATTTCAAACGTGGTAAAAACCTCATCGATTTCAATATCAATAAACTCAACCTGATCAACACGGGCAGTAATTGGGCCTTTATGACTCCATTCAATTAACTGATTAATTGGCTCATGATCACCTATGGCCACTATCTCAACACGACCATCCGGTAAATTCCTGGCAAAACCATTAACACCCAGTTGCTTAGCCTTCTTTTGGGTAAAGTAACGAAAATATACTCCTTGTACCCGGCCTGAGATTAATAACTTAATTCGACGCGCCATGCTTTATCTTCCAACAATAATGAATTTTTGGATTTCGAGAAAAATCTTCTGGAATGGTCTTAGCAGTAATATCCTCAACATGGAATTCAGCCAAGGCCTCGGTGTCCATTTTAAATCGTCTAAAGTTAGTCGAGAAATATAATATACCACCCGTCTTTAACAAGCTCACCGCATTTTTAATCAACTGTACATGATCAATCTGGATATCAAATACATCTTCCATTCGCTTTGAATTAGAAAATGTCGGCGGATCAAGAAAGATCAAATCATAATGCTGACTATCGGCTTGACTCGCTTGATTAGCCAACCATTCCAGACAATCAGCCTGAATAAACGTATGCTCACCCGAATGAGTGTTTAACGCTAGATTATTCTTAGCCCATTGCAGATAGGTATTCGACATATCCACGGTCGTAGTCGATTTAGCGCCTCCCACAGCCGCATGAACCGTTGCACTGCCTGTATAAGCAAACAGATTTAAAAAGCGCTTATCTTTAGCTTCTTTTTGAAGCTGTAAGCGGATAGGTCGATGATCGAGAAACAGCCCCGTATCCAGATAATCTTCAAAGTTAACTAATAACTTACAGCCGCCTTCTTCAATAACATGAAAGCGTCCCTGATTATCATGTTTCTCATATTGATCGGTGCATCTTTGTTTTCGACGAATTTTTAAGAAAACCTGCTCACGGTTAACGCCCAATACGTTTGGAATTTCTGCCAGTAAACCGGCTAAACGTTGATCTGCTTTATGTTGATCAATCGTTTTAGGGGGTTCATATTCCTGAACATTAACCCAGGTTTCTTCACCCTGATAAATATCCACAGCCGCTGAATAATCCGGTAAATCAGCATCATAAACCCGATAGCAAGTGACCTGATGTTGCTTTGCCCATTTCGATAACTTCTTGATATTTTTCTTTAGTCTATTAGCAAAATCAACTGCCCCAACTGCACTCTCATGATGAGGGCTAATCTTAACCTCGTCGTGAGTCGAATCATGCTCTAAATCGGCAACAGGGCTTAATGCAGGTTGTGGAGTTGTAGTAATGGCCATAACCTGGGCAATACGTTCTTCCTGATTTCTGGCTTTAGGGATAAAAAAGTTATTTTCTTCAATGTTAAAGCGCAATAACTTACACTCAAGCGCTCCATTGAATAGCGTAATCGGTTTCTGTGAACGGATACCTAAACGAAAACCCAGTTCAGGATTACTGATAATCATCGCAGCTTTCCAACCGACGAACCGAGTCTTTAAGGTGTTACCAAACTTGACATATAACTCTGCGGTTTCTTCTTCATCACCTAAACGTTCACCATAAGGCGGATTGCAGATTAATAAACCACGCGGCCAACTGTCAGCAGGCTTGGCTTCTTCAATATCCCGACGCTCAACATGAATCTTGTTTTGTAAGCCGGCATTGGCAATATGTTGCAATGCCGTATTAACGGTATGACGATCTTGATCAAAACCGACAATAATAGGCAACTTTTCTAAACCGACTTTGCGACGCTGTAACGCTTCCATACGCAGCTTCTTCCAGCATTCGGCATCGTGTTTTTTCCAGCCCGTAAAGCCATAGTAATCACGCAATAGACCGGGGGCATAATCGGCGGCAATCATGGCCGCTTCAAGTAATAAGGTGCCTGAGCCACACATAGGATCAATGAGAGAAGCCTTCTGTTTAGCCATTTCAGGCCAACCACACCGTAACAACATCGCTGCCGCCAGATTCTCTTTCATTGGGGCTTTAATGTTTACATCACGATAACCACGACGATGCAAACTTTCACCGGAAAGATCCAGACTCAATTGGGCTTGCTCACCTTGCAGATACACATTAATGCGAATATTCGGTTGTTCGGTATCAATACTGGGACGCTTTTGAAACCTCTCACGCATCTGATCTACAATCGCATCTTTTACTTTTAAAGCGCCAAAATGGGTATTGTTAATCGCTTCAGAATTTTTTGCACTAAACGACACTGCAAAGGTATCTTCAGGATTAATATGCTCAAACCAATTGATTTGTTGCACACCTTTGTAAAGATCGTCTTGCGTTTTAACGGTAAAAGAACTTAATACCAATAAAATTCGATTGGCTGTTCTGGACCATAAACAGGCTCGGTAAGCCGTTTCAAGATCACCCTGAAAAGCCACACCTGCCATGGTCGCCTTGATATCAATAATACCAAGCGAGTGAAGCTCGTCGGTAAGGATAGTTTCCATCGCCTTAGGCGTCGTGGCAAATAATTGATAAGTGGGCATAGTGTGAGGAGTGGTTTTAAATAAAAAAGGCGTAAGACCCAGACTAATTGCCTGAAGTCTTACGCCTTTATGAAGCGTGCTTACTGAATTTTGATTAACTCAACTTCAAAGATTAACGTTGCATTGGGAGCAATAACGCCGCCAGCACCATGCTCACCATAAGCGAGTTCTGAAGGAATAAAAAAACGATACTTTGCGCCTTCAGTCATTAATTGCACGCCCTGAGTCCAACCCGGGATGACGCGATTTAAAGGAAATGACGTCGGCGAACCGCGACCATATGAACTATCAAACTCAGTTCCATCAATCGTTGTACCTTTATAGTGTACTGTTACGTTATCAGTTGCCTTAGGTGAAACGGTACCGGTTCCTTTGGTTAAAATCTCATATTGCAAACCAGTGTCTGTCGTTACAATATTCGGTTTTTTAGCATTTTCTGCTAAGAAAGCAACACCTGCAGCTTTATTCTCTTCTGGTGAAGTGGCATTTGCCATTGAAAACATAGTGATCCCTATAATAAAAACGGTGATAATTGAAATAACCTGAATTTGAATTTTTCTCACGAATTTGCCTTTTAGTAACGAAGAAAAAGATATTTTAACAAAAAATCGCCTTACATTTTCAATTGATTTTACAAGTGCTCAATTGCCGTTGAAATTCCCTGGCTTTATTAGCCACTTTATCAGCAACCCTGTTTAAAGAGGCATTATTTATATACGCTTTACGCTGATAACCCCGCAGCCCTTCATGGTAAGCAAGATAAAGGCCCTTTGCATCTGATGTGGATATACCCAATTGCGCATGACTGCTATAACTATACCAGCCAATAAAGTCGACCGCATCCGTAAAGTCATCACGATCAGCCCACCAGCTCCCGGCATTATCAACATAGTGATCCCAAGTATCATCCAAAGCCTGTGCATACCCATAAGCACTGCTCGGTCTAAACCAGGGGATAAAACCCAATAACCAGATACGAGGAGGTTTTGCATCCGCTACAAAGTGGGACTCTTGGTGCATAATGGCCATCTGCACATGAACCGGTACTCCCCATTTTTTAGAAGATTCTTTAGCATCCTCATACCAGTCTTCGTTTTCTTTAAACGTGGCACACAGATTGTCTGTATTTTTAGGGGGAAGCTCACTACAAGAAACTAAAAAAATGAGCGAGAACAGCTTTAAACAATTTTTCATAAATAAACCAGCGGGGCAAGACCTTCTTAACGCACCAACAACAGCAGAATAAACCTCATAATAGTCAATATGTTTAATTGATAGACAAAAAACGAAGTATTTTAAACGAATGCCATTAAAAATTCATTAATATAATGTATCAAATTAAGAAACAATGCATAAATACCTAGAACCATTGTCAACAATAGGTATCTTTACTATAGTTAATCTGCAGTATGAAATCTGTTCAACTTAATGAGGATTAACTCATGTGTACCGTAGCAAAAGACATTTTAATTGCTATACTCTTTTTAATAGGCTTAGTGGGCTATATTTCTGGAGAATTTATCATTTCATCTACACTTTTCGCAATAGCTGCTATTGCCAGTTACATTAACGTAAACCAAAAGAAACACAAATCAAGTCAATATTCATGGGATTAAAAGGCAAAATATAAACGTCCATGACTAAAGTCATGGACGTTTTTTTCATCTATACGAACCAGAACTATTCAGACAACGTTGTAATAGCCATTAAACGGGCACCAGAGCGCTGACGAAAACCGAGCAATGGAGAGATTCCTTTAGATAACAATGCATTCGCCTGCGCTTCATTCAATAATAATTCAGTTGCAGGTTGCAAGACCTTCTCCCCATCCTGATCAAAACTAAAGACCGGAATATCGCTGAAATATAGTAGATCTTGACGGTTGTCTCCTTGACTGGTCTTTATCAAAAAACGCACCCCTATAAAGGCTGAATTCCCCCATAGCAACTCCTCTGTCTGTGGAATTGCCGAGCATTCTTCAAACTCAATAGCATCAATCGGATCACGCTTATTGCCATAAGGCAGTCTCAATAAATAACGTGGATAAGCTAATATAACGCAGTCCGTATTAACGTCGCTTAAGTACTGAGTCCAATTTTTACTATTTGCAGACTCACCCAAGACTGAATTTTCAATTAATGCATATCCTGCACCTCCCAGAAAAGAACCCCCTGAGGCTTTTGCCAAGTGACTGCAATACCCCAGCAAGTCTCTATCATCATCACTATCAGAAAAAGAATAATCACCGATTAATAACACCGCCTGCTCATCATCATTCGACTGAACATGCTGTAACAATCTTTGTTCAAAAATGCGATTGCCCTTTCTCAGTTCAGCCAACAACTCCGTTTGACTGATATCGACCAGATATATACTTTGTTCATCAGCCAAATCTTCATTCACTAAGGCTTCTGTGGCTCTCCAGAGCGCTTCCAAATGCTGAAAGTCAGGATTATGCAAAAGGATGCGCAAGAACTGGCCTATCATTGAGTCAATCAATTTGATAAAAGCCTGATGTTGTGGATCAACCTCCTTTGTTACATGGGGAGAGATAATCTGACTAATAAAGTGATCCACCGATTGTGTACTGCTGGCAGTATTAACTGATTTTCTACCGAGCAATCTTTCCATAATATCGTCCGAACTTTCGCCGGTCTCCTTCTGCTCAACGGGTGTAACAGGCGTTTCGCTATTCGTTTCAGATTTATAATAAGCCTGTATTTTCGCCGCTGCCTGTGCAGCCGTAGCAGGGTTATTTAACTCTCTTTTCAACTTCTGCAAATCAGCGATTAGCTGAACTTTGTCAAGCCAGGCATCAGGATGAAAATCATCTAATGCTTTAAACGTTAAGGTCAAACCGGAACCTATTTCAAGCGATGGATTGACTTGAGTCATTACCTGATCGAAGTTATCCATATCTATCCCTCTGATTTTTCGCTGCTCCCAAGAACCAGCAGACTGACCCGAGAAATTTCCTAAAATATAAATGCGATACCCTTCACTGCTTTCGTTCTTTTGCCCCGCTCCCTGAGTTTTAAAGCCCATCGTAAAATCAATTCTGCCTGACATGATAACCTCTGCTTGCCTAGAAAACTTTGTCGACAGACAATAACAGACAGCGCTATCAGTGACAAGTTTACGCGTCTTTCAATTACCAAATTGAGAGCAAACGAGACCTTGTTTATAGTAGATCAAGACCAGAACATGACAATAGCTGAAGCGATTGCACTCCGGGGTTTAGACTGCTTTCGCTTAACTTAATGAAACTGGGACTAGACAATCCGAATTCTTTGAGAACTTGCGCCCCAATTCCCGGGTTCTGATCTAAACACGCCGGCACAGGCAGTACCACAAAAACGACAACACCCTTTATCATCGAGATTCCATTCAGACAGTTGATACCAATCCCGACCTATCAACAAGTTATGGCAGTGATGACAATAAGTACTGTCTGCGGCTTTATCATGCGCATTACCAATATAGGCGTGATGTATACCATTTTTTAAAGCAATTTGTCTGGTCATTAATAATGATTCAATGGGGGTACGCGGCTTATCTCGCATCTTCCAGTCGGGATGAAAAGCGGAAAAATGCAGCGGCACATCAGGCCCCAGATTCTCGACCACCCATTGGGTCAATGCTTCAAGTTCAGTTGCTGAGTCATTCTCACCGGGAATAAGGAGTGTTGTTAATTCTAGCCAGGTTGATGTTTCATGTTTGATATATTTCAGGGTTTCCAAGACAGCTTCAAGATGTGAGCCAGTGATTTGATGATAAAACCGTTCAGTAAAGGCTTTTAAATCAATATTAGCGGCATCCATCCATTGATAAAACTCAGCTCTGGGTTCAGCACAGACATAACCCGCCGAAACCGCGACGGATTTAATGCCCAGACTTCTACAGGCTTGTGCGGTATCAATGGCATATTCATGAAAAATGACCGGATCATTATAGGTATAAGCAACGCTATCACAACCATATTGCTGCGCGGCTAGGGCAATAGCCTCAGGCGAAGCCTTGCTCATTAAGGTATCCATTTCGCGTGACTTACTGATATCCCAGTTCTGACAAAACTTACAGGCCAGATTACAACCCGCCGTTCCAAAAGAGAGTACCGGTGTACCGGGTAAAAAATGGTTCAGGGGCTTTTTTTCAATCGGATCAATCGCAAATCCACTGGAACGACCATAACTCGTCATAACTACCTCATTATCCAGATTTTGTCTGACAAAGCACAAGCCGCGCTGATCTTTATGAAGCGTACAAAAGCGTGGACAGAGATCACACTGAACACGACCCTCCCCTAAGTCATGCCAGTAGCGGGTTTTAACCGTATCATGGGTAATAAAAGTAGTCATTTTATGCTCCTGAAAGTCTTGCTAAATCACCCCACCCTTTACTGTTGAGGTCTTTTGTATGTGGCCAAGCAATTAGAGTAGAATGCAGTCTATTGAGTTACAACGGTTTAAATACGTTTTTCTACGACCTGGGAGCTTTTATCATGAACAGACAACCCGCAGTAGCAGGTACTTTTTATCCATCAGATCCAGGACAGCTTCATGAAATACTGAGTCACTTTCTGGCTGATTATGAACCTGTTACGCACGTACCGAAAGCGATTATTGCCCCCCATGCGGGCTATATTTATTCAGGCTCTATTGCCGCCAGTGTCTATAGCCGACTAAAGGCCGCACGCGACCGCATTACTCGTGTTGTCATGATAGGCCCTTCTCATCGGGTTGCTTTTAAAGGGCTTGCGTTAAGTAAAGCGCTTTCATTTATAACTCCCTTAGGTTCGGTACGCCTTGATCAAGAGGCTCTAAAAACCGTATCAGACTTACCTTTTGTTAACTACCTTGAAGAGGCCCATATTTATGAACATAGTTTAGAAGTCCAGTTACCTTTTCTTCAGGACATGCTATCTGACTTTAAAATTATACCCATCGTTGCGGGCGATGCCTCCCCTGAAGAAGTCAGTCAAGTGCTTGAAGCCTTATGGGGTGGTGATGAAACCCTCATTGTGATCAGTTCAGACTTAAGCCACTATCATGACTATGCGACGGCAAGACAACAGGATAAAGCAACCAGTGACATCATAGAACATTTGCAATATGAACAACTTGAACCCGGATCAGCCTGCGGCAAAGTGCCTGTAAGTGGTCTGTTAAAGTACGCTAGAGAAAATAGCCTAAGCATTAAGACCATCGATCTACGTAATTCAGGGGATACGGCTGGCGATAAAAGCAGAGTGGTAGGGTATGGTGCTTATGTCATTGAATGAAATTAATCAACAACGTTTAATGGTGATAGCAAAGCATTCTATAGACAATGGTTTAACGACCGGTCGACCATTAAGCATCGAGTTAGCTGACTTTCCTGAGGAATTAACTGAACATCGCGCCAGCTTTGTTACTTTAGAGAAGAATCATCAATTACGAGGCTGTATTGGCATGTTAGAAGCTGTCAGACCACTGGTCAAAGATATTGCAGAAAATGCCTTTTCAGCCGCCTTTAGAGATCCTCGGTTTCCTCCTCTTTCAAGAGATGAATTTAAGGATATCGAGATTCATTTGTCTCTACTTACCGTTCCAGAACGATTACTCTTTACGTCAGAACAGGACTTAATCAATCAGCTTCAACCGGCTGTTGACGGTTTAATTTTGGAAGAAACTTATCATCGTGGCACTTTTTTACCTTCGGTATGGGAGCAATTACCAGCCCCCAAAACATTCCTTCGACATTTAAAACAAAAAGCAGGCCTACCGGCTGATTATTGGTCTGATAGCGTCAAGATTTATCGTTACCGGACAGAGGTTATAAGCTGATAAGATTATTTTAAATTAAAGATGCCTTTGGGTGCATTATCAAAAAGTGCATTGCATTCCGTTTCTAAAATGCCGCCAATAAGACTATTGCTTCTAAATGACGTTTTAGCGATGACTTCTGAAGCGCGAATATTAATTTGCCACCAATTCAGTTGTTGTAAATAAGGGATAGATGTTCCATAGAAGATGCGCCCGATGCCCGCCCATTGGATAGCACTCTGACACATTGAACAGGGTTCCGCCGTGGTATAAAGATCAAATTCACTCCAATCCACCGGATGATGCAATTCGGCACAACGATTAATAGCCACCATTTCACCGTGAAAAGTCGGATTAAGTGTGGACTGATTAAAGCCCTCAGCGATGATCTCACCAGTAGTCCTATTGACGATGATGGCTCCAAAGGGATATTGCGGTACATGTAAAGCCAACTCTATCGCCCTACGCATAAAGTTTTCATGAATGATTATTTCAGAGGGCATAAATAACCGAATACTTTGCCACTTTTCTATACGGAATTTTACCCTGCTCCAATAAATTAACTAAATGTGGCCGACTTACATTTAACAACTCTGCCGTTTCCTGAGTAGACAATTCTGCATGAATTGGCATCACGGTTATGGCATTACCTTTGGACATTTCCGTCAACATAGCGAGTAATAAATTTATAGCAGAGCCTGGTAAAAAAGACACTATATAGGTAACACGATAATTTCGGCTTCCGTGTACCCCACAAATTCAGGCGGTAGATCAAATTGAACGTGTAAATTACTAAGCCGTTGAATAGTTCGATGTGCATACATGATATATTCCTTGATTAAATTATTGATAAAAACAGTTAATTAAAGCCAAGTATCTTGGCCGTCCTGCAGTAATAATTTTATGTAATGCCCATTTCCAATACAGCCAAAATTTTTTGGAGGCGCCACTTTAACTTCTCCATTTGGTAATATCCAATGCACATTACCATCTTTATTTTTCCAATGCTTAGAAACACATACAGGCCACCAATGGTGTCGTTCAGATTTTTTTATCCCATGAGTTTTCATCGTTATTCCAGAATTAAAAAAGTAAAGCCTCCCATAGACTGGTAATTACGAGTTTTCTATTGTTTCTTTAAAGGGTATTAATGAAGGTGCCAGCCAATCCCAAGCGCCATAATTTGCCGCCTCGCCTAACTTACTTCCAACAAATTTATTTTTGACTGATAAGTAAGCATGTAATTTCGATTTATGCTCATGATTCAACTTTTCATGACTTTCATTAACATCCTTAAGATATTTTTCTGTTGTTTCAATGGTTTTATCATTTATAGTTTTTAAACATAAATGCTCAAGGCATCCATTCTCTATATTTCC
>Ga0194062_1001318_pt1 | contig 10410 bp, 9 predicted proteins | sample SepL2225m_MetaG_FD_155481 | JGI IMG/M metagenome (GOLD analysis project Ga0194062, IMG submission 155481) | Anoxic zone freshwater microbial communities from boreal shield lake in IISD Experimental Lakes Area, Ontario, Canada - Sep2016-L224-25m | ecosystem: Environmental > Aquatic > Freshwater >... | reverse complement strand
GCGGCGGCGGATGTCGACCGTGTGCTGGTGCAGGTCGGCGAGGCTGTCGCAAAGCTTGTCGATCAGACTGACCACAAAATAGAGGCATTCAAGCGCAAGGTAAAAGAACGCCGGCGGGGTAAGCGGGAGACGGGCATAAGCAGGAAGGCGATTGTGGCATTTCTTGCCGAAATTGTGCAGGAGTTGCGTCAGCCGCTTGCAGTTATTATGAGTGTCGTTGACTCGATGAAATCGGGAATGCTGGGAGCCCTCTCGCCACAGCAAACCGCGATGCTCGGTCTGGCGGCGAGCAGTGCGGAGCGTCTCGATCTTCTGATCAGCAAAGTGGCTGATATTTCCGGAATGCCCGTTGGTTTGTCGCCTGACGCAACGATTCTAGATGCGGTTTACGAAGGTGGAAAGACTGACAAGCTATGACTGATGCACAGAAGTCTTTGAATGCGGACACACACCCTCTTCCTCTGCCGCCTGAAAACGATAATCCATATCAGCAGTTGCTCGACACAGTCTGCGACGCAGTTCTGATCAGCACAGTCACAGGAGATGTTACGGATGCCAATCTCAGCGCGGCTGCTGTTCTGCTCTATGACGTGGAAGAACTGAGGCGGATGTCCATTGCCAGTATCATCGCCATCGCTGACGCCAATCTCCTGCCAGCTATTCTGACGGGTCTTGATACGAACAGGCATGTCCTCCTTGAGGCAACGTGTACTCGTAAAGACGGCTCACGCTTTCCGGGGGAGATTGCCGTAAGCCGCATACACAATGGCGACAAGACGAGACTGTTTCTTTTCATTCGTGATCTGACAGTCCATAAGCAAACGGAAACAGCACTGCGGGAAACGCTTTCCCGGCTTGAGATGCAGGATCGGGCGAGGGCGCTGCTGGTATCGAATGTGACCCATGAGCTGAGGACTCCGCTTACGTCGATAATATATGGATTGTCAAACTTGCTGTCTGGAGTTGTCGGGCCGGTTACGCCGCCGGTCAGACAATATCTGGAGAGATTCAATCGTGAAGGCCAGAGATTACTGAGCACGGTAGAGGATATTCTGTATCTGGAACGGATAGAGACAAAGACACTGCGTCTTTCCAGCATCATGGCGTCCGTCCCCAGGCTTGTGGCAAGAGCTATCGCAGCGCTTGAGCTTAGTGCCCGGCATAAACACGTCACCGTGAACCGCGACTATGCAGCAGATGCGATGTTCACCTGCTGTGATCCTGCGAAGATGAACAGGGTGCTGGTCAACATTATCGGTAATGCCATCAAGTACACTCCCGGCGGAGGAACCGTAACGATTTCACTCGTGAAACACCCAGGCAAGTCTCAGACTCTCTCCGTTAGAATTGAAGACACAGGTGTCGGCATACCTCCTCACGCTATCAGCAGCGTCACGGACCGGTACTACAGGGTTGGAGATCAGGCTGACGGAGCAGGACTGGGACTTGCCATTGCAAAGGATATCATCGAGATGCACAGCGGCAGTATCCAGATTGCAAGCCCGCCGCCCGGCAGAAACGCCGGAACCCTTGTCAGCATAAACATTCCGTTGGTCGACCAGCCAGATCTTCTAGTTCTGAGCACCGATGCCGCTACGACACAAAGAGTCATGGAACAGCTCATTCCTGCTGGTTATAATGTATCGGCAGTGACCGGCTCCAAAGAAGCAATGGACCTGGTCAGAGACAAGCATGTTGATCTGTTGATCGTCAATATTCCACTGCAAGATTCTGACGGAACAGGAACTATTGCCGCGATACACGGTAGCGAATATAAACGGCGAATACCAATTGTAGTGATCACGGCCGGCGACTTGAGCACTGCACAGAAGGAGATATTCTCCTGCCTCTCCATACCAATTCTGAAGAAACCATGGCAGCAGGACGAACTGCTTGATGGCATCGAGCGAGCCTTCCTTGCGTCGGCAGCGACAGCTGGAGAAGAGGACCTCTGAAAGGAGCAGCAGTTCTGAGTTTCACTGTTTTTGGGGGTTGCGTGACGGGTCTTCTTTTCGTATTGTGTAAAGCAGAGGGTTGTTCTGGCGCAGGGAGCAGAGAGGTGCTGATACCATGATGCAAGATGAGGGCGATACCCATGAGTGAACAGAAGAATTTGATTCTTGCGGTCGACGACGATACAGACTTACTGGCAACTCTGGGAGATTTCCTGCGCTTTGAAGGTTATGATGTGGAAGCGGTGTCGAGTGGAGAGGCCGGGATCGCCAGGCTGGCTGAAATCGTTCCTGATCTGATAATGCTTGATATCAGCATGCCCGGAATGGGCGGGATAGGCTTCCTGAATGCAAAGGCTCAGATAGGGCGTGTTGCCAAGGTGCCTGTGATGGTCTTTACCGCCCGGGCGAACATGGAGAAGTTTTTCCAGGATGTGGAAGTGGCGGGTTTCGTGGCAAAGCCGTGTGATCCCGTGGCGCTGCTGAATGAAATCACGAGGATAATCGGATCAACCTCCGCGCGGGCCGGGGGCGGAGGCGGGAAACGTGCATCCGCGGTCGGTCGGAAGGTTCTCATCGCAGAGGACGAAGCGGGCCCGCGTGAGTCACTGATACGTGCCTTTGTTGATGCCGGGTTTGAAGTTGTATCAGTATCGAGCGGTCCGGAGGTTGTTGAGAAAGCGATCGTGGAGAAACCTGACGTGCTTCTCCTGAAGCTGGTAATGGAAAGAATGAACGGCGACGCGGCTGCGGCCATGCTGGGCGAAATGCCGAGCACCAGATCCATCCCGATAGTGTTGTTTGATGATACAGGGTCGCAACCGCGTGACCGTATTCTCAGCGAGGACAGGCCTGGCAGAAGACGGCTGATCAGGAGCCTCAAGCCGGACGACCTTATTGCAGCCGCAAGAAGTGTGTTGGATGTGTAGCTGGCATCCGGATAATATTCATTGTTTTGAGATTTTATATGCGTTGTCCCAGGTGCAGTCATCTCGATGACAGGGTTCTTGACAGCCGTTCTGCGCGGATGGGTGACACCATCAGGCGAAGGCGCATGTGCCTGGGCTGCGGGCACCGCTTTACCACCTATGAGGAAGTTGTCCGCACCAAGCTTCGTGTCGTGAAACGTGACGGGCGACATGAAGAGTTGGACCGGAATAAGCTCGCGGGCGGAATCGTGAGGGCGTGTGAGAAGCGACCCATCAGTACCGAACAGATCGAGAACATGGTCCAGGGGATAGTTTCGGACCTGGAGAATGAATATGAGCGAGAGGTCCCGAGTAAGATTATAGGAATGAAGGTGATGGACTGCCTGGAAAAACTGGATGAGGTTGCATATGTCCGGTTTGCCTCCGTTTACAAAAGGTTTAAAGACGCGACGCAGTTCGTAAAGACGGTTGACGAACTCGCAGGACGCGAATGATAATATACAAAGACGATACAGCCGACTCATCGGGAACAGGATCTATTCCCACAATAATGCGGGAAATGGCCAGCCTGTGTGATCCCATGGATGAAGACGGGATCTACGAGATGCGTGCGGTTGCGGCAGGGGTGCAGACATTTCTGGATGAGGAAAACTGCGCCGGACGGGCTTCAAGCCATGTCAGGGCACTGGCTGCCAGAGCTCTGATATGTTCAGGCAGAAAAGACATGGCCAGCAGGCTTCTCCTCGTAGGTGGAGGACTGGTGAAAGCGTCTGAGTCCGCACTGGTTAATGCCGGTACCGTGCTCATACTGGATCTTAAGCCATTGGTGATCCATGACAAAGAGTGTCTCGATATGGTAATCCGGAGATGCGTGCTTCTGCTCATTGATTCCATGGCGCACATGTGGGATGAAGCCGCAGGCAGTGGAATGCTCGGTCTGCGTAATGTCCGGATTACAGCCGCAGCAGTTCTTGGCAAAGGCGTGCGGCCGGGGCAGGTTCAGGTCCTTGCCCGTGAAATCAAGTCACTTTGCGAAGGGAGACTGGACGTTTTACGGCATGGGCGGAACTGGAGGGAGCGGCCGATGGTGTTTGATATGGATTGGATGGTGGCAGCAGGAAAAAAGCGACGCAAGGGAAATGTCTCATGATATCTGAAAACGTAATACGATCATATCTCGGGACTGTACTGGAACAAGCGGACTTCAAGGGATTGGGCGAAGTCATCAGAGGCAAGGTTCGGGACAGCTATAAGCTCAACGATCGGAGGATCCTTGTTACCAGCGATCGCGTGTCGGCATTTGACTGTATAATAGGAACAATACCATTGAAGGGTCAGGTATTGAACCAGCTTGCAACGTTCTGGTTTGAAAAGACCGCCTGCATAGCTCCGAACCATGTAATCGCAGTTCCGGATCCCAATGTCATGATTGTTGACGAATGCAAGCAGCTCGCGCTTGAGCTGATAGTGCGCGGCCATATTACCGGCGTGACTAAGACATCGGCCTGGTATAACTACCAGCAGGGTATTCGCAATTTCTGTGGCAATAAACTGGCCGAGGGACTCAGGAAAGATCAGGAGTTGGAAAGGCCGATTCTGACCCCGACAACAAAGTTTGAGAAGCATGATAGGCCGATTTCGCGGGAGCAAGCCATCTCTGAGGGACTGATCGACGGGGATACGTTTGACAGGGCTGCGGCAATCTGCTTCCGGTTGTTTGCCGCCGGGCGCGAGCATGCGAAGAAGCAGGGGCTGATTCTGGTAGATACCAAGTATGAACTGGGACTTCGCGGCTCAGAGCTTGTTGTGTCTGACGAAGTGCACACACCGGACTCATCGAGATACTGGTTCGCCGACTCCTACCGCGAGCTGTTTGATGAAGGAAAGGATCAGAGAGAGATAGATAAAGAATACGTCAGGAAATGGCTGGTGAGCCAGGGCTTTCGCGGCGACGGGCCACCCCCGAAGCTGACTGACGAGGTGCGGATTGAAGCCGCAAGACGCTATATTCAGGCGTACGAAATCATTACCGGCAGCCAGTTTCAGCCCGGAGCTGTTCCTGTTGACAAACGCATAGCCGCAGCTCTGTCGAAGGCAGGCTACGAGGCTAGTGTGGCGTAAATGCTGAGGCAGGTTCAGGAACGGAGGCGACTGGATCTTATTTCAGGTCGTCGGATGTCGCCTCTCTCGTCCGTTCATTGTGCGCGGCGGTAGCTTTGCGGGCTCTGTCTTGTACTGTTCTGCCGGCTTTCAGTGTATCGTATTGCAACATGGTTCCGATCGTGGCGCTAACTCCTGATTGCTCGACTGGCTGGTTTGTGCCTGTAGCAGCGGTTTGTGCCGGGGTTGCCTTCTCGCACCCGGATGTCAGGGCAAGAGCAAGCACTGCAGCAGCAAAGGCGGATATTCGCATATCAAAGTTCCTTTTAACTCTTTTGCATTGCCCAGGAATCATCTTCGCGTTTTCCGGTAACACTGTCGCCATCCTGAATCATACGTTGTTCCAGTGCTTTTAACACGGCATGCAGAAGTTGAACTTTCTCGACTGGTTTCTGTACAAATCCCCAGCCTCCTTGTCCAAGGCGAGAGCGCACGAAGTCACGGGAGAACCCTGAAGTCATTATTACAGCTGCATCGGGATCCCGTTCGATAATCTTGCGGAAAAGCTCGCGCCCGTCGCTCTGCGGCATAATAAGATCTACAACCACCAGATCAATATCTTCAGACAGCTCATGCAGCATGCTTGCCCCCTGGGCACTGTTTGTGGCCGTGTGAACCTTGTACCCGCTCTCTTCAAGAATGGCCTGGAAAAGAGCGAGGTCGGACTCGCTGTCGTCTACAACCAGAATAGTCTCACCTCCCATTGGAGTTCCGGCGGCCGGCTGCGCGGGAATGTCTGCAATGGGAATATGAAAGCTTACAGTTGTGCCCCTGTTCAGCGCGCTTTGCACCGTTATCCAGCCGCCCCATCCCAGAATGGTTGCGTGGGCGATTGTCATCCCCAGACCTTTTATGAGCCCAGGCTGTTTAGTAGTGAAGAAAGGCTCAAAAATGTGAGTCAAGGTTTCACGGGACATCCCCTGTCCGGTATCTGTGATGCTTAGAATAGCATAGTGTCCCTTGCGGGCATCAGGATTCAGCCGTTGTTTCGGGTGCGAAAACTTCTTCACGGATACCTGTACAGTCAGAGTGCCGCCATCCGGCATGGCATCCACTGAGTTATGAAACACGCAAAGCAACAAATCAAGAAGTTGGGCGGCGTCAGCCTTGATGTAAGGCATTGTCCCGGGAACAGTAAAAAATGAAATGCGATGATCCGAGAATGTCTTATCAAGAACCTTTGCCGCATCAGTTATTACCTGAGCAATGGAAATGGGGGTAGTTGCATGGGGTGATCGCGGTTCGCTGGCCTGGGCCAGGTCGGCGAGATGGGCTGTAAGCTCCCTTGCTTCCTTTGTGGCCTCGACGATCTTAACAGTGGCTTCGTAGGCTTTTGTCTTGGGAATCAGAGACTCTGCCAGCGAGGCTGCCTGGGTGTCTATTGCACTGATGATATTGCCGAAGTCGTGAGCAATGCTGCTCGCAAGCGTGCCTATGGCTTCAATCTTCTGTCTGGCAAGCGCACTGCGGGCCATGAGATAACGTTCTGTGATGTCCCGGAATACCAGTACCAGTCCGACAGTTCTCATTCCCGTGCCCGATAAGGCGGCAACAGAGCCCTCTATATGCTTAGTGGCGTTCCCTCTTGAGGTCAGCATCATAAGTTCCGGCACGCATCCCGGCCGCCTGCGACTGATCTTCCCGGCGGGCAGGCTGAATGGCTGGCCGGACTCTACACCAACCGCTTTGAAGATCTCGGAGAGAGGACGTCCCGTGGCGTCATCAAGCGCCCAGCCGGTAAGCTTCTCGGCCGCCGGGTTAAGAAACACTGTCAGTCCTGACTTCTCAGTTATAATGACCGCATCGTGCATGCTGCATACTACGGCTTGGCGCCAGAAGTCGTCTTTAAGAGGAGAAGTCTTCTTGCGATCATCTTTCAGGATTGTCTCAATGCTTTCTTGCAGTTCACGGTCCTTGAAGGGTCTGACAATGAACTCTGGCGAGGATATATGCCCAATACGAAGCAGCGTTGTTCTGCCCGCTGGATTGGTAAGGACAATAATAGGGATTCGGAAGCGGGCCTTCAATACTCCGGTAAGTTCCGCTATGTTCGTCGCGTGAGCTGGACCCATATCGATCAGGACCAGAGCGGGATGAGACTCGACGACCTTTCTGATTGCTTCTGTGGCTGTCGAGGAGACAACGTTATACCCGAGCCGTCCCAGCCGCATTCCGAGCTGGCTTCGCCGACCGACCTTGTCTTCCAGTAACAGAAGTGTTGCCTTCGTCATGAGATGCGAGTCCTTCTTCTTCGCCAGCCCGATCGTATCAGCACGTGACAGGTCGATCGCGACGCTGGTCTTGTCTCATAAACCAGTGCTGGAATCAAGGGAGATCTCAGCTCAGTCACGGGAAGGGGATGCCGCTCGTTGAGTCGCGGCACTGTCTTCTTGCGGCGGAATCGCGCAGGGACCGCGATACAGAGTCAATAGTCGCGCGACAGCAGCGATCTGCGTCCAAGCACGAGCGGAACAACCGAGGCAAGGGCGGTAAGAGCAAACAGCCATGCGTATGCGAGAATAATGCCATTGTGAAAATGGTGAGCATCTATCTTTTCCCATACACGCAGAGAGAACAATGAAGCAAACGGGATTTCGGTCAGAAGCATGAACCCAAGGCTCATCACAAGGTTGAGTGTACCGCCGAATCCGGAGACTATTGCCGCAGGGTTACGCTCTTTGAGGTCAAGAAAGACGGCCCCGATCCCGGTGGACATTCCGGACACAGCTATGGACAGACAAAACGCCAGTGCAATAGCAGAGAGCTGCATGTCCGCTGACAACCTCAGCATGTGAGTCGACAGGAACATGAGGGAGACGCTGATGACCAGCATGCCCGCGAGTGCGATACCGAACTTGGTTAACAGAATTCTCCCCATGCTCGTCGGGGAGAGGCCCAGTATCCAGAAGCTTTGCCCTTCGAGGCTCACCTGAGGATAGACGAACCTGGAGGCAAGGGAACACAGAACGGTTGAGACACTGAAAATATTGAGAAAGGCTATTGCGGTTCTCCACTGCGGCAGCTGTTCGTCGTATCTGAACGTTCTCAAACTGGAAAAGTAGAAACCCAATAGGCCGAAGAAAATAAGAAATTGCGACCATTGCATGGGATCTCTGAGAAAAGTCCTTGCGTCCTTCATAATGATGGCACGGACATCATGGGCAAGAAAGAAAAGTCCGCGTTCCGCCAACTCCAGAAGAGGCTTCCGGATTACGACCCGTCCTGCTGCGCCAATGACCTTTTGCCAGCCATTGAAGAATGTCCATTTTCCAACCAATTCAACCAGCATGGTCAACATCAGGGCATTTGCCGTCAGAAATGTCAGAAGAAACAGGCCCCTGTTCCATGCACCTCTCCCGAAAGAAGTAATGCCCTCGGCAGTCCACCAGCTGGGCAGCAAAGGCGAGGCTGCCAGATGAAGGCCCGGTATCAGCTGGGAAGAGAGGATAAACATATTGGGATTGTCTGCATGCTTCGTGTCCCGCACGGTGATCGCCGTGGCAATGGCAATGGCCACAAACACCATGACCACAAGATAACGGAGTAGATTGCCTCTGGGCGACCAGCGTACAAACAGCATCGCGACCAGTGCGCCGATTCCGGAGCAAAGTACGACAAACGGTATCGAGAAGAGCAGCGTCCACAGGGCAAACAGAAGACTGAGATGCTGAGACCACGCATAAGCGCTGATGAATGGAACTACAACAAAGAAGAATGCCCAGGAGGACAGAAGACAGGACTCCAGAAACTTAAGAACAACAATCTCGGAAATTGAATAAGGCCTGACGAGCAGAAACGGTATGTCGCGCGAGCGGTAGATTGTCGCATACGAAGTGAGCATGCTTGACAGGGCGAGCATGGTGCCCAGTCCGAGAAAAAACAGGGATAGAAGATTACCCACAAGCATGGAACCTATGGGACCCATACGGCCGAGAAATTCGAATCCTGAAAGGAACAATATGAAGAGACCAACCTCGAGACCCGTAACGAAGAACACTATGAATGCCGTCTTGAAAAGTGATTGCCGTTGCATGTCACGGACCGTACCGCGCAGCATAAATCGGGTTTTCAATATCAATGACGACACTGTTGACATAAAGATCGAGCCTCTCGTTGTCAGGCGGATGCAGCCGAACCAGCCTGTCCGGGTCGTGTAAGTGACAGGAATATCTCCTCCAGGTTACCGTCCACGCCGCTCTGCTTCGTTAATTGTGCCATCGTACCAATTGCCACAAGACGCCCTGCTGAAATTATTCCGATTCTGTGCGCAATGTCCTCTGCCAGAGCTAGGATGTGTGTGGTTAAAAACACGGCAGTCCCGGCCTTTGCTTTTTCAATGAGGAGGTTCTTGATCATCCGGATGCTGTGGGGATCCAGGCCCACAAGCGGCTCATCAATGAAAAGCGCCTGCGGCGAGTGAAGAAACGTGCAACAGTATGCAAGACGCTGTCGCATACCGTGTGACAAGTCATTGATCAGCACATGGCGATGCTGTGCCAGATCGAACATGGCGAACGCCTCTTCCATCTCCTGATCCACGTGTTGCCTTGGCACGTTGTAAAGGTCTCCCGTAAAACGGAAGAATTCGGCAGGGGTGAGCCTTTCGTAAAGGAACGGCGTATCTGGAATATAGCCGATTATCTTCTTCACCGCTACGGAGTTGCTGCGGACGTCCAGACCGGCAATGCTCATGGTTCCACTCGAGGGGGTCACCAGGCCGGTCAGCATCTTCAGTGTAGTTGTTTTTCCTGCTCCGTTAGGGCCCAGAAAGCAGAATATTTCTCCAGCAGGAATCTCCAACGACAGATCCCGGACCGCGTAGAAATCGCCGAATCGCTTTGTGAGATTTTGTAAATGGATCATTTTCTCTCCTGAGCAAGTACCGTGACATTCAGTCTTCCTACCATCTGTGCCAGGGCGAATTGCTCGGCGAACTCGCCCTCAATAAGGGCGATATGGGCTGCATCCACCGCAGTTTGTCCGAAAGTAGGGTCCATTTCTATCCAGTCTCCAGCATAGACTGCCGGCCAGGCGTGATAGCAGAAGGCCTCATAGGCTTCGGAGTATGCCAGGCCGATCTTCACGCTTGCGGGTATGCCGGCCGCGCGGGCAAGCGCAACGAACAGGTATGTGTGCTCGTTGCAGTCTCCGCGCCGCGTGCGCAGTACTTCAGCCGCTGACGGCACGCCAGGTGAGGCGACTTTCTCGATGTTCTTGTAGACCCAGTTGCAGATGGCGATTGCAGAATCCATCACGTTTGTCTTGCCGGCCGTCAGCGAGGTTGCCAGTTTCACGATATCGGGTTCTGTTGCTTGAATGAAGGGCGAGGAGCCCAGATAGTCTTTCATTCTTTCCGGCCCAGGGGGAAC
>Ga0194062_1001316_pt1 | contig 10412 bp, 9 predicted proteins | sample SepL2225m_MetaG_FD_155481 | JGI IMG/M metagenome (GOLD analysis project Ga0194062, IMG submission 155481) | Anoxic zone freshwater microbial communities from boreal shield lake in IISD Experimental Lakes Area, Ontario, Canada - Sep2016-L224-25m | ecosystem: Environmental > Aquatic > Freshwater >... | reverse complement strand
TCGCCGTAGGGGCGCTGTGCCCAGTGGCTACGCAGGGCCACCGCCCCTTCCACCAGCCGCAGGCCTACGCCCTGGCCCTCAATGCGCAACCGGAAACACCAGGGGGCCGGGGGCCGGGCCAGGGCGGCGGTCACGGCCCCCTGCCAGCCGGGGGAGAGGCGGGCGTCGGCGTGCAGAAACAGCAACCAGCCCTCCAGCGAAGGCTCCGCAGCCATCTCCTTGAGCGCAGCTTCGGCACCCCACCGCAGCTGTTGCCCCCGGCCCGCGGCCGATGGCAGCACCCGGGCTCCCGCCAGCCGGGCCAGCAACCGCGTCCCATCGTTGCTGCCACCGTCCACCACGATCGGCTGGCCTACCAGGGGCCTGGTGGGCGCCAGATCCGCCAGCAGCAACGGCAGCCGATCGGCCTCGTTCAGGGCTGGAATCACCACCCAAATGGCACGGTCCGGGAAGGCGTGGCCGCTCAACCGAGCCATGGCGCCAGATCGTCGAGCCTGTCCAGATCCCTGCGCGGAGCCAGGAGTGAAGGTGTCAGAGCGGAGGCCTCTGCTGCCCGGCAGGTGAGCTCCAACACCCGGTCGCTGCCCCAGGGGATGCCCGCCAGCAGGGGGGCCGAGGGGCAGTGCTCCCCCACCCCAATCAGCCAATAACCGCCGTCACAGGCGGGGCCCAGTACGAGGGCCTCTTGCTCCAGGGCCGAGAAGGCGGCCGTCAGGGCGGGGCCATCGAGGTTGGGCAGGTCGGTGCCGATCACGGCCACGGCCCGGGCCCCGGCGCGAAACGCCTGGCGCAGCTGCCGTTGCAGGCGCAGGCCCAGGTTGCCGGCCCCCTGGAGCCGCACCCGCTCGACCCCGAGGGAGCGCCCCCAGCGCCGGGCGGCCCCTGGCGCCAGTCCATCCACCGCCAGGGTCAGCCCCACGCCGGCGGTCGCCGTGGCCCCGACCGCCACCGCCAGGGTGTGGCGGGTCAGGCGGCTCTGAATCGCAGCGGCGGCGGTGGCGCCGATGCTGACCCCCAGCCGGCGTTTGCAGCGGCCGGGGGCCGGCCAGCGGGCCATCACCACCAGCTGGATCTCCCCCTTTCGATGGGCTCCATCACCAGCGGCCGTCAACTCAACGCTCGCGGGGCAGTTCGGCAGGTTGGAGCTGGATCTCGAGGCGTTGCTCGCCGCGGCGCACCTTCAGCTCCAGTGGGGCCCCCACCTTGCCCTGGTCGACGGCCACCTGCACTTCGGAGGGGTTCTTGACCCGCTCCTCACCCACCTGCTCGATCAGGTCACAGGGTTTGAGGCCGCTGCGGGAGGCGGGGCTGCCACTGAGCACCTCCACCACCACCACCCCGTGGGACTCCGGCAGTTTGCACTCGGCTGAGGTGGCGTTGATCTCCCGAGCCAGCTGGGGGCTGAGGGCCTGGAGGCGAACGCCGATGTAGGGATGGGACGCCCGGCCCCTGTCCAGGATCTGGGCGGCGATCTGGCGCGCCAGGCGGATCGGGATGGCGAAGCTCAGGCCCGCTCCGGGGGCCTGGCGGATGGCGGTGTTGATGCCAATTACTTGGCCCCGGTCGTTGATCAGAGGGCCGCCGCTGTTGCCCGGGTTGACCGCCGCATCGGTCTGCAGGTAGGGCACCCGCTGCCCCTCGCCGACGGCGTTGGAGCGGCCGATGGCGCTGATGATCCCGGCGGTGACGGTGTTGTCCAGGCCTAGGGGGTTGCCGATGGCGATCGCCCACTCGCCGGGGCGGACCTTGTCGGAATCCCCCAGGGGTGCCACGGGCAGCTTCGAAGCCACCACCTTCACCACGGCCACGTCCGTGACCGGATCGCTGCCCAGCACCTTGCCGTGGAAGCTGCGGCCATCGGGCAGGGTCACCGTCACGTCGTTGGCCCCCTCCACCACGTGGGCGTTGGTGAGCAGCACCCCGTCGGAGCGGGTGATGAAGCCCGAGCCCTGGCCCTGCTGCTGCTGGATCGAGGGTCCGCCGCCGAACAGGCCCCCCAGGGGGTTGATCACCCGTTTGACCGTGTCGATGCGGACCACCGCTGGGCCCACCTTGTCGACGGCATTGACGATGAAGTTGTTGCCCGCCTGCAGGGGGGCGGGGGGTGGGGCGTCGCTCACCCGGGCAGGATCGGCGCCCCGGCGTTGGCCCGGCAGCCCGGGGAACCAGGGCAGTTCGGGAAGTCCGCCCACGCAACCCCCCAGCACCAGGCTGCCCAGAACCCCCGCCACCAGACCGGTGGTCCTGGCGATGGGGCGGTGGCGGGAGAAAGGACCGGGCAGATCGGGGGTCATGGGCAGGTGAGGGGCCAGGTCGGTGGGCGCCCCATTCAAGGCGGCCGCGAGGCCCACTCTGCCTATATTCGACCCTTGGTGGTGGGAGGACGGTGCAGCAGGGACAGGAGCTGTGGCACCAGGTTCAGCAGGCTCTCCAGGCGAATCTCAGCAAGCCCACCTTCGAAACCTGGATCCGGCCGGCCCGCTGCGCCGAGTTCGGCAATGGCCGCCTGCAGTTGCTGGCCCCCAACAGCTTTGCCAGTGGCTGGCTGCGCAAGAACTACCTCACCATGATCGGCGAGGTGGCCTCGGAGTTGGCCGGTCAGCCGGTGCTGGTGGAGGTGGACACCGAGCCGGGCGATGGCACCATCCCCCCCCAGCCAGCGGCCCCCGGCGCCGCGGATCCCGACCGGGCGGTCACCGCCGGGGGGCGTTCCGCGGCCACGGCCACTGAGGCGCGCCGAGGGGAGGGTGGGGCCACCGGTGAAGCCCCCCGCCGCCCGCCGCCGGGCCTCAATCCCCGCTACGTCTTCAACCGCTTCGTGGTGGGCCCCAACAGCCGCATGGCCCATGCGGCTGCCCTGGCCGTGGCGGAGGCCCCGGGGAGGGAGTTCAACCCCCTGTTCCTCTGCGGCGGCGTCGGATTGGGCAAGACCCACCTGATGCAGGCCATCGGCCATTACCGCCTGGAGATCGACCCCGACGCCCGGGTTTTCTACGTCTCCACCGAGGCGTTCACCAACGACCTGATCCAGGCGATCCGTAAGGACTCCATGCAGAAGTTTCGCGACCGCTACCGGGCCGCCGACCTGATCCTTGTCGATGACATCCAGTTCATCGAGGGCAAGGAGTACACCCAGGAGGAGTTCTTCCACACCTTCAACGCCCTGCACGAGGCGGGCCGTCAGATCGTGATCGCCTCCGATCGCCCCCCCAGCCAGATTCCGCGTCTGCAGGAACGGTTGATTTCCCGCTTCTCAATGGGCTTGATCGCCGATATTCAGGCGCCGGATCTGGAGACCCGCATGGCGATCTTGCACAAGAAGGCGGAGCAGGAGCGCATGTTCCTGCCCCGCGATTTGATCCAGTACATCGCCGGCCGCTTCACCTCCAATATCCGCGAGTTGGAGGGGGCCCTCACCCGCGCCGTGGCCTTCGCCTCAATCACCGGGCTGCCGATGACGGTGGAATCGGTGGCGCCGATGCTCGATCCGGCCGGTAACGAGGTGGAGGTGACACCCCAGCAGGTGCTCAACAAGGTGGCCGAGGTCTACGGCGTCAAAGTGGACGAAATGCTCAGCAGCAGCCGCAAGCGGGCCGTCAGTCAGGCCCGCCAGGTGGGCATGTACCTCATGCGCCAAGGAACCAACCTGAGCCTGCCGCGCATCGGCGAAGCCTTCGGCGGCAAGGACCACAGCACCGTGATGTATGCGGTGGAGCAGGTGGAGAAGAAACTGGCCTCGGATCCGGCGGTGGCCCGCCAGGTGCAGCAGGTCCGTGACCTGCTGCAGATCGATTCACGCAAGCGCAAGTAGGGACTTACTGGGTCAGCGGCAGGCTGGGGTCGAGGCCCTCCACCTCCCCCTGGAACACCCGGCTGGTGATGATGTCCTCGGCTTCGATTGTGATCAGATCCCGTTTGGTCACGCCCTTGCCCATGGCATTGAACAGCCGATTGGCCTGGCGCATGCGGGCCCGGTCAATGGCATTGCGGATCGAGCGGGCGTTGGCAAAGAAGGGCAGCTGCATGCGCCGCACGATGTACTCGGCGAAGGCGGCGGTGGCCTCCTCACTGAAGCGGTAGTGCTCCCTGGCAAGGATGAGTTTGGCGATGGCCAGCAACTCGTCGCCGCTGTAGTCCGGGAAGTCGATGTGGTTCGCCACCCGTGACGAGAGGCCTGGATTCGACTGGTAGAACACATCCATCCGATCCTTGTAGCCGGCGAAGATCACCACCAGATCGTCGCGGTTGTTTTCCATCACCTGCAGCAGGATCTCGATCGCCTCGGCGCCGTAGTCCCGTTCGTTCTCCGGTCGGTAGAGGTAGTAGGCCTCGTCAATGAACAACACACCGCCCAGCGCCTTCTTGAGCACTTCCCGGGTCTTCGGTGCCGTGTGGCCGATGTACTGACCCACCAGGTCATCACGGGTCGCCGTGACCACATGACCCTTGCGCACATAGCCGAGCCTGTGCAGGATCTGGCTCATCCGCTCGGCCACGGTGGTCTTGCCAGTGCCGGGTCGGCCCGTGAATGACATGTGCAGGCTGGGGGCGGCGGTCGCCAGGCCCACCTGCTTGCGGGCCCGGTCCACCACCAGCAGCGCCGCAATCTCCCGGATCCTGGTCTTGACGGGCCGAAGGCCGATCAGTTCGCGGTCGAGCTGCTCCAGAACTTCGTGGATCTGGGATCCCTCGTAGGCCGCCGCCAGGTTGACGGGCGTGGCATCGTCGAGTTCCGCGTCCTCGGGTGTTCCCGGTGCCACGTCAGGGGAGGAGGCCATCGATGGCGGCGGCGAAGGCATGGTCGGTGGGGCCCAACTGAGCGCCGTCCTCCTCGGCCCGCAACGTGATGTTCACGTAGGTCCGCCCGAAGCTGATGTCGGGATAGCGCCCCTGCTGCTCGCAGAAGTCGTTGAGGAGATCGAGAAAGGCGCGGTTGCTGGCGTAATCCTCGAATTCGATGCGGCGCTCGAGGCGCTCGGCTTGCTCGGGTTTGGGGCGAGGCGTCCAGGGCTGGTCCATGGGGTCAGGCTACGGGAGCCTGGGCATCGAGGCAGTCGGTGCGGGCAACCCCCAGCCGGCTGGCCCAGGCTGCGGCATAGGCCCGGTTGGCCGAGCGGGCCTGCGGATCGGTGCTGCCCAGGGGGTGGGGGAAGGTGCCGCGGATGGCGGCATTGGTCACGCAGAACATCGACTTCTGAAAGCTCATGCAGATCTTCACGCGCACGTCTCCCTCTCCGCGGGTGCGCTGGTGGTACCAGCTGTGCAGCCTCTGCGGCAGGTGTCGGTACATGTCCTGCATCAGCAGGCTCGGTGGGATCCCAGAGCCCATGCTCGGCAGAGGATCGGCAAAGAGGGCGCCGTAGGCGAACTGGGCCTGATCCGGAGAGATCTGGTGGGCCTGGGCGTTGAAGCTCACCGTGCCCAGGAACGGCATGCCCCGCAGGAACACGGCCTCCACGTAGGGCACGGCCACATCCACCAGGAAGGTCAGCCCCGCCTCCGGCGGCAGCACCCAGAGGTGCTCACCGGCCACCTCAACCCCGTAGGTGATCGGGTCGGCGGCGGCGGCCACCAGTCCATCCTTGATGAACTCCACGACGGCGTCGATCGAGTCGACACGCCCATCGGCCTCGGCGCGGGCCAGATCGAGGAACAGATCACTCATCACCCGCCAGAACTGGCCCAGGGCGTGGGTGGTGGCGGCGGTGCGGATCAGCTCGGTCAGGAAGCCTGGGAACAGCGGATGCAGCAGGGCCAACAGGGGATCGCGGCGCGTCTTTTTCGCAATGATCGCTGCGCAGTTGGCGGCGAAGGGCTCCGAATCCAGGTAGGCATCGAGGCCACCGGTGCCGTGCCAGAGCATCGCCTTCATGCAGTACTCGGCGTACTCGAAGTTGATCCGATCGTGGTTGAGGTGGCGCCACACCCTGGCCGGGCTGTTGTCGCCATCGAGGTACTTGAACAGGGGGAAGGGCAGCAGGAACTGTCGCTCGGCCTGGAAGATCAGGTTGGTGCTGTACGCATCAAGCACCTCGCCATAACTCTTCAGCACATCCACCACCTCGATCAGGTGGTCGGGCGTGTTGGCCAGCAGGGTTTCGCTGCCGAGCAATTTGGCTTCCAGTTCGGCGGCGCTGGGCATTCCACCGCTGTGCACCAGTTCGGCCGGAATGATGGGCATCAGCCCAGCCCCCCTGACTGCAGGGCCGACACCAGAGCCGGCAGCTGGGCGATCGCCGTGCTGGTGGTTTCACTTAGCCGGCCCAGGCCGGCGGGCAGCAGACCGATGGCCACCACCGTGATCGCCAGGGCCACGGCCGGGATGGTTTCCCGTGGCGCCACCTCCGCCAGGCGCACATCCAAGCGCTGGTGGGCCACCGGATCGGTGGCCGGTGTGATGGCCAGCCTGCCGAAGAAGGCCCGGTTCACGAGCAGAAGGAAGTACACCGCCGTCAGGCCCGAGCCGACCATCCCCAGCAAGGTGGCCAGTGGGTAGGCAACGATGCTGCCGCGGAACACCATGAATTCGGAGATGAATCCCGACATCCCCGGCATGCCGGCACTGGCCATCACGCCCAGGATCATCAGGGAGCCGGTGAACGGCAGTCCCCGCTCCGGGTTGAGCAGACCGTGCAGCACGGTGAGATCGCGGGTTCCGGTCTTGCGGTAGACGATCCCCACCAGCAGGAAGAGCAGGGCTGAGATCAGGCCGTGGCTGACCATCTGGAACATGGAGCCCAGGATCGCCACCGGTGTGGCCGCCGCTGCCGCCAACAGGATGTAGCCCATGTGGCCCACCGAGCTGTAGGCCACCATCCGCTTCATGTCCTTCTGGGCGATCGCCGCCAGGGAACCGAACAGCACCGACACCGCCGCCCAGATCGCCAGTCCGGGAGCCAGCACGGCCCAGGCCTCCGGAAACAACCCCAGGCAGAACCGCAACATGCCGTAGGTCCCCAGCTTCAGCAGCACCCCGGCCAGCAGCACCGACACCGGCGTTGAGGCCTGGGTGTGGGCATCGGGCAGCCAGTTGTGGAATGGAAACAGGGGCACTTTGATGCCGAAACCCACCAGCAGCGCCCCGAGCAGCACCAACTGGCTTCCGAGCTCCAGCCGTTCGCTGGTGATCGGGGTGAGGCTGAAATCAACGCTGCCCGTGAACAGGGACAGCCCCAGGAACGCCCCCAGGATCAGCATGCCCGACACCGCCGTGAAGATCAGGAACTTGGTGGCGGCGTAGGACCGGTTGGCGCCCCCCCAGATGCCGATCAACAACCACAGCGGGATCAGTTCCAGCTCATAGAAGAGGAAGAAGAGCAGCAGGTTTTCTGCCAGGAAGGCGCCATTCACGGCTCCGCTGATCACCAGCAGCAGGGCGAAGTAGATGCGTGGCCGCTGGCTGATGTCCCGGGTGCAGATCGCCGACACCAGGGTCAGGGCACCGTTGATCAACACCAACGGCAGCGAGAGGCCATCGACCCCCAGCTTGTAATCAAGCCCAATGTTGGTCACCCACTGGTGGGACTCCTGGAGCTGCATGGCGCTGTTGCCGGGATCGAAGCGGCTGAGCACCACCAGGCTCCAGCCCAGTTGCAGAAACAGCACCGCAAGGGTGATGGTCCGCAGTCGCCCTGGCGTGGGCTGACCGGGCCATAGCACCAGCACCAGGGCACCGATAAAGGGAATCAGCAGCAGCAGGCTCAGCATCGTGGCGTCCTCATCCGTGCACCCATAGCAGCGAGGTGAGGAGCAGCACGATGGCCACCATCACCGTGAGCACGTAGGCCTGAAGTTGGCCTGAAACGCCCAGTTTGAGGCCCTCGGCCGTATCGAGCGAGAAGCGGCCAATGCCGTTCACCACGCCGCTCACCAGGGTGCGGTCAATCCAGTCGGAGAGCCGAGCGAGTCCCGCCACCGCAGCCACGATCGTCACCCGATAGATCTTCTCGGTGTAGAAGTCGAAGGCGAGCAGGTCCTGCAGAGCCCTGAGCGGCTGGATCATCGATCGGGACCAGAAGCTATCAAGGTCCACAAGGGCGCCGGCGGTCACCCCGGCCAGGCCACTGCCGCCAACGGCGATGGCGGCGGTCAGGGAGAAGGAAGCCAGGCCGGGCAGGGGATCAAGTCGGGCCATCAGGGCCGGCATCAAGGCCACCAGCACGGTGAGGCTCACCATCGGCAGGGCCATCAGCCAGTTCACCTCGGGGGCACGCTTGGTTTTTGGCTTCGCCGGTCCAAGGAACACCTGGCGGTAGACGCGGGTGAGGTTGAAGGCCGTAAGGAAGTTGGTGAACAGGCAGACGGCGGCGAAAAATGGTTCCTCGCGGGCGAAGGTGTCGACCATCAGGCCGAAGCACCAGAAACAGCCCAGGGGAAGCAGGCCCACCAGTCCGGCACCGGCCACCAGGTAGGCCGTGGTGGTGGCCGGCATGCGCCGGCCCAGGCCGCCCTGTTCGGTGAGGTCCTGGCAGTTCGTGGTGGCGATGATGCTGCCCACGCTCATGAACAGCAGCGCCTTGGCCAGTCCGTGGGCGAACAGCAGCAGCAGGGCGATCGCCGGTTGCTGCAGGGCGATGGCGATGAACACCAGGCCCAGGTAGGAGGTGGTGGAGTAGGAGAAGGCCCGTTTGATGTCCACCTGGGCGATGGCCACCAGGGCCCCTGCCACGGCGCTGATCGTGCCCACCACCAGCAACACGGTGACCGCCAGGGGCGAGAAGCGCAGCAGGGGCATCACCTTCAGCAGCACCAGGGCGCCAGCGGTGACGACCACCGAGTTACGCAGGATGGAGGCCGGATTCGGTCCTTCCATCGCCTCATCCAGCCAGAGGTGCATGGGGAACTGGGCGCACTTGCCCATGGGACCGGCGATCAGTCCAAGTCCCAGCAGGGTGCTGGCCAGGCCAGAAAGGGCACCGCTGGCATGGGCTTCGGCGGCCCACTGGTAGAGGTCTCTGAATTCCATCGAGCCCGCCCAGGCCGAGAGGGCCACCATGCCCATCAGCAGAAGCACATCGCCCACCCGCTTGGTCAGGAAGGCGTCACGGGCGGCGGTCACCACCAGGGGCTGGGCGTACCAGAAGCCCACCAAGAGGTAGGTGGAGAGGGTGAGCATCTCCAGCAGGAAATAGCTCATGAACAGGCTGCTGCTCAGAACCACCCCCGCCAGTGCGCCTTCGAAGAAACCCACCAGGGCATAGAAACGGGCAAGGGACCATTCCTTGTCCAGATAGCCGAGCGCGTAGACCTGGCCCAGCAGGCTCATCCAGGTGACCAGTTCAAGGGCCGCCAGGTTCGTGAGTGACAGGTCGAAGCCGATGCGCAGGTTCAGATCGGCGGCGCGGAACCAGGCGAACTCCAGGTGCTGGGGCCCCAGCTGCCAGACCTGCTGCAGGATCAGGCTGCTGTGCACCACTGCCACCAGGGTGACGAGCAGGTTCAGGTAGGCCGCCGGCCGGGGGCCGTTGCGCTTGATCCAACCGGCCGCCCAAGGCAGCGACAGCACCACGCCGCTGAACCCGTAGAGCGGGATCAGCCAGACCATCTGGATGGGCAACGGCAGGGGGGCTGACAAAGGCTGATTACGACAGGTTGTTGGACCGCTGACTCAGGCGATGGATCAGAAGGTGGCCCGCAACTCCCGACCCTGGTGCGAGGCCGTCAGCTGGTGGAGCCAGGCGGCCAGGTCGGCGCCGTGTTGCCGTTCCTCTTCGTGCAGCTGTTGGAAAAAAGCGGCGTGGGCCTGGTCGCCGATCAACAGGCAGAAGCGCACGGCTTCGGCGTAGTGGTCCACCAGGCTCGCCTCCAGCACGGCGTTCTGGTGAAGCAAACCCACCAGATCAACGGCGGTGCCCACCGGCCGCAACTGGGAGGCCGCTGGGGCCACCCCGAGGGTGAGCATGTGCTGCACGATCCGCTCGGCGTGCTGCAGTTCCTCCACGGTTTCGTGCCGGAAGCGCGCCGCCGATTCGGCATCTCCCCAGCGCTCCACCAAGGCGGAGTGGGTCATGAACTGCTGAACGGCGGAGAGCTCAAGGCTGAGGGCCCGCCCCAGGGAGGCCAGGACGCGGGCATGGACGGCCGCCAAGGTCCTCAACCCCGACGGGAGGCGTCAGTGGGAACCAGCACGGGTTCCACTTCGCTGTGGGGGCGGGCGATGATGTGGGCTGCGACGAGGCCGTCGCCCACCCGTTCGCAGGCATCGGCACCGGCACGCACGGCGGCGTTCACGGCACCGGTTTCACCACGCACCAGCACGGTGACGTAACCACCACCAACAAATTCACGGGCCACCAGGGTCACCTCGGCGGCTTTGGTCATGGCGTCAGCGGCCTCGATCGCCGGCACCAGCCCGCGGGTTTCGATCAGGCCGAGGGCGATGCCTTGATGGGAAGAAGCCATGGGAGTGGGGG
>Ga0194062_1001313_pt1 | contig 10419 bp, 10 predicted proteins | sample SepL2225m_MetaG_FD_155481 | JGI IMG/M metagenome (GOLD analysis project Ga0194062, IMG submission 155481) | Anoxic zone freshwater microbial communities from boreal shield lake in IISD Experimental Lakes Area, Ontario, Canada - Sep2016-L224-25m | ecosystem: Environmental > Aquatic > Freshwater >... | reverse complement strand
AAATGTTACGGAATGGATTTGGGGCGAGGACATCTCGTGGAAATTGGTCAAGCAGTGGGAATTGTGGCGGCGCAAGCAATTGGCGAGCCAGGAACGCAACTTACTATGCGGACTTTCCATATTGGAGGTATTGCAGGATCGGATATTACACAAGGCCTTCCTCGTGTGGAAGAAATTTTTGAAGCGCGTCCACCAAAAGGGGAGGCGATTATTTCAGAAATTGATGGCAAAGTTTTGGACATTGAAAGTACTGATAAATCAGTGATTGTTAAAATTGAATCAACCGATGAAGTAAAATTAGTTAAAGAATATCAAATATCAATCGGCAGTACATTGAAAGTTTCTGTGGGAGATCTTGTGGCTATTGGAACACAACTCAGCGATGGACATATTGATCTTAAAAAGCTATATCAAACAATGGGACGAGAAGATGTGCATCGCTATATTACTCGTGAAATTCAAGAAGTGTATGCGGCACAAGGTGAAGGCATTAACGATAAGCATATTGAAGTAATTGTCCGTCAAATGTTTAGTCGTGTTTCTATTATTTCCGAAGGCGACACTGAATTTTTGCCAGGTGATATTTTTGAAATTGACGAATTTAATGAAGCTAATCTGAAAGTAAAAGCTAAATCTGGTGAAGAAGCTGTTGGCGAACGAATTCTTTTGGGAATTACGAAAGTAGCACTTTCCACTGAAAGTTTTCTTTCCGCGGCATCCTTTCAAGAAACAGCTAGAGTGCTAATCAATGCGGCCGTTTGTGGCAAAGAAGATAAATTGCGAGGACTCAAAGAAAATGTGATTATCGGAAAATTAATTCCAGCTGGAACAGGTTTCCTTCAAAAAGCTTAGATAAAATAAGGCAGAGTGAAAAAATAAAAACCACCAACTCAGAATTATTGAGTTGGTGGTTTCGGTTTAATAGGGCAACTGTGAATTGATAATTCGTTGCCAGCTTTCTTTCGTTGCCTTTGGTTTTATGCGCTCAGATCCTTGTTCGCAAAGCTTGCAAGGATATGCCCAATCGCGAAAACGAATATTGGCAATCGCTGTGGTTTCAAAAAAACCAATTTTTGGTACAGGAATCCACCGCACCTCACCGCGATTGATGATCAGCATCTCAATCGGCAAAATAAAAACTTCTTGGTTATGCTTATCTTGCGCTGTGACTATTTCAGTCACAGCTTCGATAAATCCTGTTGCCATCGAACAAAAATCTTCAACAATCAAGATTTTTGCCCCAAGAGACATTTGAGTGATGAGCTTTATTTTGCCTTGATCATTTTTGATCATTTCGGCAAAATTACAATCTAATATCTCGGCAACATCTTGGCCAAGTTTTGTGGCTCCAGTTGGAATTCCGATGACATGATCAGGTTTTGGCAACCTTGTGCGCAAAAATTTTCTGGCAATTTGATGCGCAAAAATTTTGCGAATTTCCGGATAGCTCAAAACCTGATGAGCATTAAGAAATCCGTCACTGCATCGCCCTGACTTTAATTCTGCATGCAGACCAGGGCGTCCTTGAAAAAGAGCATCATAATCATAAAGCCAGAGACCATCAAAAGTTTTGAAAATATGTTCAACCTCCTCCGCACTAATAACTCCGTGAATCTCGCCGTGGTCTAGTTCAAGTAATTGTTTCTTGTCGAGCGTAAGAATGTTCGGCATAATTATTTTCTCCCTTTTTTTGCTTATTTCCAGTACGATTTTTCGCACTGAGTTGTTTTTAAATAACTAAAAAACCTAATTTTAAATTTTATTCAATTCTCCATCCGCTTTCTGTCTCGATAATTTTGCCTTTAATTTCAAAGCCACTAGCAAGTTCATGTCCACCGCCACCAAACTCTGCCGCAAGTTTTGAAACATTAACGCCTTTATATTTTTCACTGCGAAGACTACCCTTGATAATTCCATCATTGCGTTCAGAAAGAACAAGCGAGAATTTGGTGCCAGGAACAGTATTTAAAATAGTAGCAACTTGAGCAATGTCTTCTGTTGTGGCACCAAATTCTTTAATATCTTTTTTTGTGAGAACAGAAGTAATCATACCATTAGCTTGATTGATGCGGGCTCGCTCAAAAGCACGACCCCATAATTTCAAAGTGGAAATTTTCTTGCTATTAAAAGTAGCATTGATTATTTTTCCCATTGAAGCGCCTTTCTTCATTAGTTCAGAAATGATTCCGAGAACATGCGATGTCGTGTTGGAATGTTGTAATATGCCCGTGTCAGCAATAATGCCGAGCATTAAAAAAATAGACATTTCTCTGGTGATTTCAATTTTATTGGAAATAAAAAAATCATAAACCATCTCGCAAACCGATGAATAAGTCGCATCAATAATAGTTATGTCGCCAGCAATCGTGATGTCAGGATGATGATCAACGATAGCCGTAATTATTTCTGTATCAATAAGGGGAAGGATTTTTTCAAAACCGCGTTCAACGCTATCAGCTGCAATAATAAGTTTATATTTTCCCAGATCCAGTTTGTCAGGATGAATAAAAGCCACGGAAGAAAATGAGCTTAAGTAATCTGGAAAAGAATCGAAACAGGCGATATCAACATTTTTTCCCAAAACTTGTATGTATTCTCGCAACGCCAAAACAGATCCGGCAGTATCTCCGTCAGGTCGGCTGTGGGCAAAAAGCAAAATATTTTCTGAGCCACGGATAGCATAATTCAAAGTATGAAATTCTTTGGCAAATTTAGGCATAAGCAAAAAAGCTAAACAGTAATTTTTTCTAGAGTTCTTTCAGCAACTTTTCAATTTTATCCGCTTCGCTTTCCGTGAAATCACTTCTAAATTCAAGGCGAGGAAAAGGTTTAATACGCAGTTTTTGATTGAGAAGTAGCTGGATATTGTGTCGTTCTTTTTCTAGCGTTTTCAGGGCATAAGCAAATTCACTTTCAGGAAAAACACTAATGAACACTCGAGTATAGCGAACATCTGGACTGGTGTCAACCTTGGCAATCGTCAAAAAAACTCCGCTCTTGAGCGAGAGTTCTCTGAGAATAATGTCGTTGACATATTTCCGTACAAGTTCATTAATTTTTGGTAGGCGATTGGCGGGCATAAATTTATAAAACTTTTTTCTTAGGGCTTTCTCTGAAAGAAATTAAAATATCATCAACTTTAATTTTTGTTTCCCCCATAAAAGTAATGCCACATTCATTTGGCATCTTGCAATCATTAACATCAACTTTATTGGATTGCAAATTGCCCATTACGCCTTTGCCAATAATCGTGTCGTTTCTTTCCACTTCCAAAGAAGAATTATTTTCAATGCGACCAGCCGTAACTTTTCCGCCAACAATCATGTCTTTTTTCCCAGTTTTAAAAATAGCGAGGACTTTCATTTTGCCAAAATCTTCTCTTTCGAATTCGTCAGGTAGCATCGCCATCAGACGAGCTTTAATATCATCAATTAGTTCATAAATAATTTTATAATTTTTCACCAAGACATTACTAGCATCTGCCATTCTTTTGGCAACCGGAGTAATTTCAACATTAAAACCGAAAATAATTGATTTAGAGCTTCCAGCAAAACGCACATCTGATTCCGTAATATTACCAACGCCAGTGCCAACATAATCAATGGCAACTTTGTCAGATTTTATTTCGCTCAGTATTTGTTGGATTGCTTCTAGTGAACCATGGACATCGGATTTAATAATAATATTTAATTTAGCAATTTTTTCATTAGCAAGACTGGAATAAATTTTTTCTGTGTTTAGGTTTGATCCACTTTCAGCATGAGAAAATATTTTTGCTTCATTTAATTTCGCTTGACCAATAGATTTTGAAGCTACAACTTGCAAAATGTCATTAGAATTAGGCGTGGCATGCAAACCAATTAAACTAACCGGCGTGCCAGGCAAAGCCAGAGCAATTCTTTTTCCCATAAAATCTTCTAGTCGGCGCACCCGTCCAAAAGTATTTCCAGCGATAACATCTTGACCTTCTTTCAGGATTCCGGTTTTGACTAAGATAGTTGAAACAGGACCTTTATGTGGATCGAGATGCGCTTCCAGAATTATTCCAAGGGCTGTTCGTTCTTGATTAGCTTTAAATTCTTCCACTTCAGCAATCAATAAAATATTATCTAAAAGATCATCAATGCCAATATTTTGCTTAGCACTAACTTTCGATGAAAGCACTTGTCCACCCCATTCTTCAAGCAGGATTCCATTTTCGGCCAATTCTTGTTTGACTCGTTGAATATTAACACCCGGTTTATCAATTTTATTAATGGCAACAACAACTGGAATTTTTTTTGCCAAAAGATATTCAATTACTTCTTTGGTTTGTGGTCGCACTCCATCATCAGCTGCCACAACTAAAACGGCAATATCAGCGAGACTAACTCCGCGTTCACGCATTGCAGAAAAAGCTTCATGACCAGGAGTGTCAATAAAAGTGATTAGTTGACCTTTCTTTTTTACTTGATAGGCGCTAATATGTTGTGTGATTCCGCCAGATTCTTTCATGGCGACGCTAGTTTTTCTGATTGTGTCCAAGAGTGTTGTTTTCCCATGATCAACATGACCCAATATTGTGACAACGGGAGGGCGGGATTTGAGATTTTCTCCTGAATTTATTTCACTTTTGCAAATATCTAGCAATTTTTCCAAAGTCATTGTGTCTCCAGCGTCAAAAACTTCTTCCGTTGCATCAAAGCCAAGATCGCTGGCAATAATAGAAGCCGTTTCAAAATCAATCTTTTCATTGATAGTAGCAAAAATACCATTTTTAATTAACTCGGTAATAATAATATTAACGGGCGTTGTCAAAAGCTCACCGAATTTTTTTACGGTGACTGATGGTGGGAGAATAACTTTTTTTCTTTCAATTTCTGGCATGATATTTTTAAATTAATGAAGTTATAACTTAACAAATTTATTAAAGCCGTTTTTATTTTTTTATTTTCTTAGGTTCTTCTGGCAGGAGAGCGGTTTTGATGGCCATTTTTTCTTCATCTGTCAGGGGAAAATTAATTGATTCACCTTCTGTGATGGCTTTGGCATAAACTCGAGTGCCTTCTTTTGTATATAATGCGGTGATTGTTATGCCAGTATTTTTTCCATTTAATAACGCAATCGAGAAGCTTTGATTTCCACCAACATCCTTGAAAGGATTAAAACGAATAGCTGAAACTTTGTGAATACCACGGAGTGCCAAATTGTTTATTTCATTAGAAATAGCATAGAGTTCTTGAATGTCTTTGTCGAGCACTTTGAGATTTTTAGCTTGTTCAAGAAGTAGCTCTTCTAAGTTAATAACTTTTTCTCCTTTGAAAAATATGGCATTGGCAGTTTCGATTTTCTGCAATCTCAGATGCAAAAAAATATTCCAAATCAGTGCCAAAATTAAAATTAAAAAAACAACAATAAATAGCAGAAATAAGTTTGCTTCAATTGTAGCTGTAATAATCTCCATATAGTTAAAGCTAGCATTAAAAACAACTTATGTAAAGACTGTAGTTTATGCTGGCTTGTCGTTTTTTTAATTTAGTTGTAATATATAGAAGTAGAGAATTAAAAAATATTTTTTTAAAAAAAACTAAAATGGAAAAACAAGAAAAAAAAATAACAGGCAATAATTTTGGTGGAGCAGACGAAGCATCTTCTGGCTTGAAATTTATTAATCCTTCAGCAATTATTGATACGCTGGAAATTACAACTGGAATGTTAATCGGAGATTTCGGAGCAGGCACTGGTTATTTCACTTTTCCCTTGGCACAAAAAGTGGGGGATAGTGGCGTGGTGTATGCTTTGGATATTTTAAAAGAAAAATTAGAAGCCATCGAATCAGAAGCAAAAATTTTGGGACTTAATAATGTAGTGACTAAGCGAGCGAACTTAGAAATGACTGGTGGATCAAAATTAGAAGCCGACAGTTTGGATTTGGTGTGCTTGGTCAATATGCTGTTTCAAAATAAAAGTAAAAATTTAATTTTTGAAGAAGCCGTGCGTGTTTTGAAAAAAAGTGGAAAAGTTTTAGTTATCGAATGGAATATGGGTGATTCAACTTTCGGTCCAACTAGTGATCTGCGTATTTCGAAAACAGAAATTTTAAAATTAGCCAAAGATTGCGGTCTAACTATTGTGCGAGAAATTGAAATTAGTCATTTCCATTTTGGAATAATTTTTGAAAAATAAAAAATATGCAAACTAAATTTAAATTATTTTCGACAGCCTGTTTAATTATCGGTCTCCTGACTATTTCTGGTTGTGGATGTAAACCAACGGTGAATAGATATAAAGTCAATCTGGAAGTTTGGGGGGCGATTGATGACAGTGATACTTTTGGCGAAATTTTCAAAAGTTATCGTGAAATAAATCCTAATATTGGTGAAATTGTCTATAAAAAACAAAGAATTGAGACTTATGAAAAAGATTTGATTGATGCTTTGGCGTCAGGCAAAGGACCAGATATTTTTTTAATTCACAATACCTGGTTGCCAACTTTTTCGAATAAGATAGTTGCTGCACCAAAAACAATCTTGACAGAACAAAAATTTCGCAAAGATTTTGTGGATGTTTGTGCCGATGATTTTGTTTCCAAAGGTGATGTTTTTGCTGTGCCACTTTCAGCTAATTCGCTCGCACTTTATTATAATCGAGATTTATTTAATGCGGCGGGTGTAACTGCTCCACCAAAAACTTGGGATGAATTTGTGGCAATAACCGAAAAAATTACAAAAATTAATGCAGTTGGAGAAATCAATCCTTCCGGCGCAGCGATGGGAATGGCCTATAATATCAATCGTTCAACCGATGTTTTGGGCATGTTGATGCTACAAAATGGAGCAAGGTTGCGAGACACAAGTAATCGCGTTTCTTTTGGCAATGATGCTGGTGCCACAAAGGCCTTGGATTTTTATACACAATTTTCCACAAGCGGAGCGCCTAACTTTTCTTGGAATACACAATCACATTATTCTGTTGATGCTTTTTCCGAGGGAACACTGGCGATGATGCTAAATTATTCTTGGCAACTGCCAGTTATTCGAAGTAAATCACCAAAATTAAATTTTGCAGTGGCCGATGCTCCGCAAGTAAATCTTAGTGTTCCAGTTAATTATGCAAACTATTGGGGCTATGCAGTGGCTGGCAATAAAATTATTGAAGTTGATCCAAGAAGCACAACAGCTCCAATCACAAATGAAATTCGTGTGGCGGAAGCCTGGAAATTTTTGACTTATCTCACAACAAAAGTTGAAGCGTCACTGACAGCTGCGACTTCAGCCACAACAGTCGTAAAAAAACCAGTCAGTGCAATAGATGCAGCGGAAGCGTATTTGGAAAAAACTAAACAACCAGCCGCCAGAAGAGATTTAATTGAAAAACAAAAAGCCGATATGGATTTAGGCATTTTTGCCAAAGGTAATCTGACAGCTAAAAATTGGATGCAACTTGATCCTGTGGCAACAGAAGCAATTTTTGCCGAGATGATTGATAATGTGAACAAAGGTATTTCCAGTGTGTCAGATGCCTTGCGAACAGCCGAAGAAAGAATTCGGAAGTTGGAAATGAAATAATTTTTAATTTATTCTTAAAATAAAATGCAAAAGAAAAAATATTTTTTTAGTCTGGCAGTTTTTGTGATTATGTTGATGGGAGTTTTTGGGGGAGGTATTGTTAATGCATATCCAGACTGTTGTTATTTCAATAATCAATGTCATTCAGCTGAAACTGCTGGTGATTGTGTAGCTGCGGGGGTTTGTCAAAAATGCACTGAATACACAAGGGGTACGCAAGAAGGTTGTTGCGATGGAAATCTTTCTGTATGTTCTGGCTATGGTAGTCCAATTGACAAGGAGTGTGCCACAGCTGAAAAATGGTGTTGTGAGGATAAATGTACGGATGTTTTTCCTGGGGGGAGTTGCTCATCAGGAAAACCAACAGAAAAACCTTGTAATCAAATTAGTAAATGCGGTGGTACAAAAGGAGGATGTTGTGTTGATGAAAGTAAAACTCCCAATGAATGTCCAGGAGTTCCTGATGCTGATGGAAAATGTGCTGTTGGCAAAAAGAAAGATAATGATTGCTCTTCTTATTGCACAAGCTCCAAATGTTGTGTGGATGGTAGTGGCAGTACTGCAACTTGCGATAGTCCAAAAACAGATGGAACATGCGCAAAGGGTTCAATAAAGGAGGGCGCATGTACTACTTATTGTACAGGATCTAATTCGGGCACTAGTAGCACCTCTGCTTCTTTTGTTAATCCACTTAACTTTAATAGTATTGAGGGGGTTTTGACTGGGCTTTTGACTGCTTTGAAAGGTTTTGTGGTTACGCTGGCGATTATTTTTATTGTGTTGGGTGGAATTTTGTATATGATGTCAGCGGGGGATCCTACAATGTTGAAGCGAGCGAAAGATTGTTGGACTGGTGCGGTGATTGGTTTGGCGATTGTAATTGCGGCACCAACATTTTTGGCACAAGTGCAAGAAATTTTGGGAGGCAATTTGCCTGGGAGTGAACTCCAGGGAGCACCAACGATTAAAGATATTGCGACAAGAGTTTTGTCAATGCTCTTGTCGATTGTGGGAATCATTGCTATAATTAGTTTAGTGATTGCTGGCAGTATGTATATGACAGCTTATGGTGATGATGAGCGAATAAAGACAGCTAAGAAAATGGGAACATATGCGATCATTGGAATTATTGTTGCCCTCGGTTCGCTTGTGGCAGTCGAGCAAATAAAAATTTTGATTACTGGCTAAATTTGAAAATAAAAAATAAAAATAGAAGGAGGTGTTTTCATGAAAAATAAAATTAAAGGATTGACATACGGAGCTTCACTCTTGGCATTGACTTTGCCAGCTGTGGTTTTTGGTGCCGTTACGGGAGCTTTCGATCCAACAGCAGGCGGAGGAACGAATCTTCCAGGAGGATCATTGATGGAAATTGTAACTGGTATCATGAAGTGGCTTTTGACCGCAGTGGGAATTGCTGGTGTGATTGGTTTTGCGATTTCTGGAATTCTCTATCTTACAGCAGCGGGAGACGAAGACAGAATCAAGGCTGCTAAGCGCGCAATGGTTAATTCTATTATTGGAGTAATTGTGGCATTAGTTGGTGTTGTGGCACTTAGCGCAGCAAACGCAATGCTCAAAGGAACGGGAACATTCTAGTAAAAATATTTTTGTTAGTTTAAATAAAAACAGTTCCAATTTATTGGGATTGTTTTTATTTTTAGATTTGTGCTATAATTTTAGTGTAATTAATAATTTAAAATAAATACAATGCAAAGAAAAAAAACAAGCATAAAAAAAGTTTTTTCAGTTGTGGGATTGAGTGTAATCGGTTTATTTGTTTTCGGGGAAATAGCGATGGCAACAGGATGGGATCCTGGTGCTATGACCAACACTGGCCTATCAAGTGCAACTATCAGCGATATTCTTACTGGTGTATTGAATTGGTTATTAAGAATCGTGGGAATTGTTGGTGTGATTGGTTTTGCAATTGCTGGCATAATGTATCTCACATCAGCTGGACAGGAGGAACAGATCAAGCTAGCCAAAAAAGCCATGGTTAATTCTATCCTCGGTGTTGTTGTGGCAATTTCCGGATTAGTGATAATTTATGCGGCGGACGCCTTATTGACTGGACAGGGAGGTATCTAGTTTGTGGGAATTATTTTTGAAATATTGAAAAAAATAGGTTATTTAATATACTATGGTATATAAAAAGTAATACTTTTTTGCTTGGTTAATTTTTTTTATTTATGCTATACTAAAAATATAAAAATAATTATTAAAAATTTAAAATAAGAAAATATGCAAAAAAAAATTAAAACAGTTGCAATTTTCGAAGGCAGTCAAATTCGTCGTCATTGGGATGCGGAAAAAGAGTTGTGGTATTTTTCAGTGGTTGATGTCATAGGAGTGCTGACTAAAAGTACTGACCCTAGAAATTACTGGAAAGTGTTTAAGAGCCGCTTAAAAACTGAGGGAAGTGAGTTGGTTACAAAATGTAACCAACTGAAAATGTTGGCTAGCGATGGCAAGTTATATTTGACTGATACTGTGGACACTGAAGTTATGCTTCGGCTCATCCAATCAATTCCTTCACCAAACGCTGAGCCATTCAAGCTTTGGCTTGCACGGGTGGGCTATGAAAGACTGGAAGAAACAGCCGATCCGGAATTAGCGATTGATCGTGCGTTGAAAACTTATTTACAAAAAGGCTACAGTCAAAACTGGGTTAATCAAAGATTAAAAAGTATTGAAATCAGAAAAACTTTGACTGATGAGTGGGAAAAACGCGGAGTGAAAGAAGGTTTGGAATTTGCTATTTTGACGAATGAAATTACTCAGGCGTGGACAGGACTCACAACCAAGGAGTATAAAAATTTAAAAAATCTCAAAAAAGAAAATTTGCGAGATAATATGACCAATATGGAAT
>Ga0194062_1001311_pt1 | contig 10421 bp, 11 predicted proteins | sample SepL2225m_MetaG_FD_155481 | JGI IMG/M metagenome (GOLD analysis project Ga0194062, IMG submission 155481) | Anoxic zone freshwater microbial communities from boreal shield lake in IISD Experimental Lakes Area, Ontario, Canada - Sep2016-L224-25m | ecosystem: Environmental > Aquatic > Freshwater >... | reverse complement strand
CAGTAGATATCCGTTCCGTCTTTAAAAATGACATAAATATAAGAAAAACCAAAATCCGATAAGCCGCGGACCGCCTTTACGTCCGGAGCGCCGAGCAGGGTTGAAACGATGGGATAGGTTACCTGATCCTCGATGATGTCTGGAGAACGATCCCACTTGGAATAAATTATGACTTGGGTATCGGACAGATCCGGAAGCGCATCCAGGCGGATGGTTTTAAGCGCATAAACTGCCATTACCATGACGGCTATCGTGAACATGACGACCAGCAAGCGGTTGTTAGCGGAAAATTCGATGATCTTTTTTATCATGGCCTGTCCTATTTTTTCGCAGCCATTGCAGCATCGATAAGGGCGCTGAGACGGGACTCGGAATCCAGCAGGAAATTGGCTTTTATCACCACCCGGTCTTGAACATTCAAACCCGATAGCACCTGAGTTTTTCCTTCGCTTCTAACCCCTGCTTTAACCTCACGTGGCTCGAACCGGCCTTCTCCTTTATCCACAAAAACCACCTGGCGGGTTCCAGAATCCATGATGGCGGAATCGGGAACGACGATACCCTCCCCATAATTGATCATGAGATTGATATCCACAAACATGCCGGGCTTTAGACGATAGTCCTTGTTGTCGAAATCAAACCGGAGCTTCAGGGTCCTACTCTCGCGGCTCAGGTACGGATATATATAGGCGATTTTTCCGGCAAGTCTAAGAGACGGATCAAATGATGTTGTCAGAACTCCCTCCTGTCCGACATGCACATCGAGAGTTTCATACTCATAGACCTCTGCATCCACCCAGACAACCGACAAATCCGAAACCGTATAAAGTTCCATTCCAGGTTTGACTTCCTGGCCCGGAAATATGTCCTTGGCAGTCACAAAACCGTCCGCCGGAGAAAGAAGAGTTACCGTACGCTGGGGTTTTCCGCTGCGCTCAAGCTCCCTGATGAAATCTGGCGGAACATCGAATAGCTCCAGCCGGCGCTGTGCGGACTGGTGCAGTCTCTGAACGGATGTCCGATCTCCGGCATCCGCAGTTGGCCGTAAAGCCGATTGCCGGGTCTTGATGAATTCTTCCTGACTGCTCAAGAGTTCCGGTGAATATATCGAAAGGATGGGGCTGCCTTTTCTGACGAGCTGCCCGGTGTAGTTGATCAGAAGGGTTTCCACCCAACCTCCGACCTTGGTCTGCACCCGGTGGATGCGGGTCTCATCCGGCACAACAAATCCAACGGTACGAAGAACGCGCTGGATTTTCTCCTGTACAGCAGTAGCAACCTGAACGCCCGACAGTTTAATTCCCTGCTCCGTCATCGTAACCACACCAAGGCCGGAAACTTTGGTTTCCTCACCGAAAAAATCGTCGGCCTGCTGCTGCGCGGATTTGGCAGGGGCTCTGGCATCGTCCTCATAAACTGGAATATAATCCATTCCCATCTCATCCTTGGCGGGGGCCGGCGAGGTAATGGTCGGATTCATGGGGTTCCGGTAAAATAGCAGCTTATGGGAGATTGAAGACCCTGATGACTGTCTGTTCACCCCCTGCTGATAGCCCAGGCGCCAGGAGAATACGCCAATGACAAGAATCAACACCGCCAACACGGCCAAGATGACTTTTAAAGGCATTTTTATCATTCGAAATCTCCAAACCTTCTCAACCTGAGTGAAACAGAAAAACCCTTTTGATCGGCCGGTAACCGTTCATGTCCACCGCCCATTATGACATATAACAAACTGAATTTATTATGTCCGACATTGGAAAAGGAGGGAGGAGTGAACGGTTACGGTGCTGAAGATTCTCAATGACTGGGATGCGGTGGTGGCGTTTGTCAAAGTCTCTCACGCGAAGGCGCAGGGGCGCTAAGAACATTTTTTTCGTGTATTTCGTGTGTTTCGTGGTTTAAAGTATTTTCACGGTAAAAATTAAAAAGAGCGGCCATTGCTGGTCGCCCATTTTGCATTATTTGTATGATAAATTACCACGTCACCTGACAGTGTACTTGAGCAACCTTCCAGAGCATGAATAATCCAGCTCGCGAGTCACTATCCTGGATATTTTTCCGGTTTGCATATCGATCCTTCTGACAAATATGACTACCTTGTTGTTGCTCAGATAGTTGTATGTTCCGACAACCACTTCGGACTGAACATACTCTTCCTTCTTGATCTCATTTGCCTTGCGCGTCAGTACTACCAACCCGTTTTCTGACAGTTTGAAATATTTTGCAAACTCAGCCTGGACGATCTTGTAGCAACAGACATTATTGAGACTGGCCCGCATCAATTCACCCATCAGGATACCGGATTGATTGGGAATGTATGTCTGGATGTCGGCAAAGTCGGTAACAAGCACGGTCTGTCGGTTAATTTCATCACGATTTGCGCAGTTATGTGTGGCCCCTTTATCGTCAGGTATCCGTGTCACGCAATCGGAACAGGTATCAACGCACAGTTCGGCGGCAATATCTCCAAAAAGCGATTTAAGATCCGTGGAATCCAGCAAAACAGGTAATGTCTTGCCGTGGCAACGCACATAACCTTCCTGCGTTGCCAAACAACCCATCAAAGTAAAAAAAAGTATGCTGCACACTATAACAACAATACAATTTCTAATCATCATCGCACACCACTCAAAGGAGTATCTCCGACTATTTTCATGGGCTGAATATTATCTGTATTGAACAACAGCGCATCTGTAAACCAATTGGCCGGCATATACGACTGAGCAGATGACACCACCAGCCCGGTATTAATGTCGATCACACGTGAATTAACTATTACATGGCCATCCACCACTGAATACGTTCCGGTAACAATACCACCTACCATGTACATGTCCTTGATTTTTTTGATGTCACGACTCAAGGAAAACTCACCTGATTCATTGATGATGACATCTTTGGTTAGCCTAACTTCAAATATCTTCCACTTACGCACTTGCAATTCATGGATGAGATTCTCCGCCACAAGCCTTCCGAATGGTGTTGTTTCCGAAAACTTGTTTAGATTGATAAAACTGGTGATGATGAAAGTATTTTCAAGGATCTCACGGTCAACGTTCCGCTCAATCTGATCCGCCATGAAAATAATCTGCGAATTAAATCTTCCAGCAGTAGAATCAGTCTCTGGCACCCGTAATTGTTCATTAATAACGTATTTTTTACTTGGATCAATATAAGCAACATTTGAGCAACCGGCAAGAAATATGCAGAGTCCCGTCATACAACACAGCGCAAACAACGAAAGTTTCAGCGTTTTATTCACCGGCCATCCTCCTTAACCCTGTCTTTTGGCATAGTAATATTACCGCCCTCTGGAAGTGTCACCGCACATCCACTGTGATCCTCCTCATAATTGTACTCTCTACTCCTGTAGGAAACTGGATAGCCTACTGAATCGCGGCTATTCCAATGTGAATTGCAGTGATTCCGATATTTATACCAATTCGACTGGCATGAGTGATCCCAAGCGACACTATATGTTTCTCGAAAGCAGAAAGCTTCGTTATCACATCGGGTAATTTTCTTACCGTGAAAATTATCGACCATGTAAATCGGTGGCGAAGCACAACCTGAAACACACCCAAGCAGCGATAAGAATAATAGTAACTTTTTCATACACCCCTCTTAAAAATTTTCTGGTTGTTTTTTCATATAATTTCATGCTTGGTTCGTATTGTCAAGCAACATAACAACCAACCCCAAACTTCGATATTAAAATTTGACAAGATGAACAGGTTAAAAAGTTTTAAGATTAACATTATCCCTTAAATTCAAAGATGTTCCGACAATTTCTTCCAGGTCGGCCCGCGCAATACCGATTTCGTTTTTTTTCCGCTCGCTGCTCAGGCAGGCTCCAAACCAGGTCATGTAAAATTCGATGACATCCCGCATCTCCGCAACACCTGCTTCATAACGCAGGCTCGAAACTTCTGCGGAAAGACGGGAAAGTTCCCTGATCTTTTTTGTATAAAGTCGCTCTTCCCGAATGGCCAGATCAAGCTTAAACCACCCTTCCCTGACCCTGAAACGCATCCCGTTTTCCGCATTTTTCAGCCCATTTCGCAGCGCCTCGAGTTTTTCCCGGGTTTCCCATAAATATGCATCGCCCAGGCCAAACCACGGATTTTTCGGCAGTCCCTCTCCCATGTAAGACTTGGCTACATCAGCAAAAGGCGCCTCTGTTTTGATCGCGCCCACCTGAATGACAGCCTTGTTTTCAAATAACGATAGGTTCTGGGTAAAGCGGGGATATATCTCCGTTTCCGCCATCTCGATCATCCGCTCCATTCCGCCGATCATGGCCCGGATAGTTCTTAGTTCCTGGCTTTGCTCCATGGCCAGATCAGACACCCAGTCAATGGCCGGAAGTTCCCGCCGAGGCTCGCGGATTGCCGGAAACCCGATATCCGATCCAGGCGTAAGATCAGCTATCTTTCTAATATTTGTCTGGAGGCTTTTCTGCTCTTCTTTCAGCGTGTTCTGCTCTTCCCGCAGCTTACCCTGCTGAATCTGAACCCGAACCACATCCTGAAGAGTTTCCTTTCCGACCTCGTAACGTTTCCTGGCCGAAAGCTCAAGCTGATCAAGAAGTTCCAGCGTGGCGCCTGTAATCTCCTGCGCACGACGGTTATAAGTCAGATTCCAGAAAACCCGGCGGCTATCTGTAACCACGGTTTTTCGGACGGTCTCAAGTTCTTCACGGGCGATTTTAACTTCCTGATTGACGATCTCTCCCTTTAAGGCCATAACTCCAGGAAAGGGAAATTTCATGGCAGGTGATTCCTTGTCCGCCATGTCTCCGACTCCGGTCATCACCGCCTGGGTAAATGCAGAATACTGCCTCAGCATTTCATCAAGGTTTGAAATCTGGCTGTAGGATTGAAGCTTGCTCCGAAAAGTCTTTTCAGCAGAAATTACCCCTGAGTTTCTAAGAAGCGCCAATATCTCAAGCGTTTCCAGAGTAAATCGGGAGGATAGCGCACGGGCGGCAACTGCTGCATCGCGGGCGGCAGGTCCCAGGCCGGATAACTGGCCCGGCGCCGGCGAAAAAAACCTGGTATCCACTCCCTGAGCATTCAGTGCAGCCTCCCATCGACTGCCCATCTCATTGAGCAGCGCTTTCTGATTCCTGAAATCGACATCTGACTGCGAATCCTCAGCGGGTTTGGGTATCGGGGATATTGGGGGAGATATTATGGTCGGCGGGTTGTAGGTTTCATAGTTCGCAGACAGTTTCTGATAATGAGAACAGGCAGGAAAGAAAATGACTACTCCCAGCAATAAAGCGCAAGTCCGCAAGTTCGCACCAACAAAAACAGAGAAATCCAGGCGCTTCCGATCTTCGGTTTTTTCACTCTTCGAGCCTTGCAGTCTTTGATCTTTCCGGTCTTTGATTCTTCGGCGCATTTTCATGGCTTCGCCTCTGGCTGCGGCAATTGCTGATCATCTTCTGGCTTGCGGGTGAGGCTAATTCCGACGATTCCCTCCAGCTTGGCCATGTATTTGCCATAATCGGCCTTGGATCGTGCCAGCGCAAGCTGGAAATTATACCAGACAGCCTCAGTTTCCACGAAATCGGTAAGACTTCCCTGCCCCTCGCGATTCCAGATCTCTGCTGTCTCCATGGCTTTTATGGCCTGTGGAAGAAGCTGATCGCGATAAAGGATAATGAGTCTATCTGCGTTTTTAAGCCTGAAAAACGTTTCTCGTATCATTGCGCGTGCTTCGTTGATCTGAACGTTTACCTGAGCTGCGGCCTTTTCTGTTCCGGCCCGGGCTGCTTCCCGCCTTCCGGCGTTTTTATTCCACCAGATCGGAAGGGTCATTCCGAACTGTATTCCATACATGTTGTTTGCAGAAGCATCAGGCGAGTCCGGGGCATCATATTCGTACTTAAACCCCACCATAAATTCGGGCAGGTTCTGGAAGCGGGCCACATCTGCTTCGGCGCGGGATTTGTCAGCTCCTGCCGCAGCCACCCGGATTTCCTCACGATGGGTCTCGGCAAGGGTGTAAATGTCATTCAGTCCATAAACCAAAGGCGTTAGGGGTTCATCCTGCAGGGGACCGATTACCGCTTCAGGCAGCCGATTCATAAGCGCGTTCATGCGAGTGATCTCGGTTCTTTCGAGTTCCTCCAAAAGTAGTATATCATACTGAACCTGTCCGGATTGAGACTGAGCTTTCAATACATCGTAAAGAGCAGTCCGATTTTGGGTATATCCCGTTTCTCCGATTTTTCTAATGTGTTCAAGCGCCAAGCGGTTATGATCAGCGATTCGGACCGCCTCACGAATGTATTGAAGTTCGTAATAAGACTCGCGAACCTTAACCGCCAAATCCCGGACCGTCCGGTCAAGTTCCAGTCTTGCCATATCCGATTCGGTTTCAGCCACTCTTCCGGCGGCAGCCAGTTTCCCCGGAAACGGAATTATCTGTAAGATCTCTGTTTCAAAGCGTTTATTGCCCCAGTTTCTGGAAGGATCAGACGGCCAGTACGTTGTCGTGAGCAGGGGGTCGGGATACCCGGTTTCCACACGGTATTTTTCAATGGCGACCCGCCATGACGCCTTTGCCTCCTTTACCACCGGACTTGATTGATAGACTAATGATAACAAGTCTGGCAAGGATGGTGATCCGGCGATACGGGCCTCAAGCACATCCGGCTCATCTGCTATAGCCTGAGCTGCCTGAGCAAAGGATACGACAATCACTAAAATAATCATCGACGGAATTGCGAGAAACTTCGACCAGACAATATTTCGAAAAAAAATTTTGGGCATATCCTCCCTTTCATGTCCCATCTTTAATCCCCCCTTTTCTTAAAAGGGTATTGAGACAGTGGTTGGCCATCAATCAGATTCGGGAAATTCGTTTCTTCAAACTAATGCCTGTTATTACCTGCCAGCGGCTCGCGGTTGAAAGCATGTTCTAAGCCGCTGTAACAGTTGTATCTATTCTGACATGCAGGGTTTTTTTGATGGTTGCAAAGATGACCGATAGATTCTCCATAGTAGGGTTACCAGAGATGGAAAGCATGCGGTGAAGGCTTTTGCTTGGTTTGTTAACCTCTTCAGCAAGTCGCTCGAATCCAACAGTTGCGTTTACAAGATCACGTAAAATCAGTTTGGCGGTTGTGGAGTCGCCATCCAGCATTAAATCTACTGCTTCATGAAGCAGTGCATTGGCAAAATCGGGGTCACATTCAACCCGTTTTTTTATTGTTTTTTTGAAGTCTCGTGTAAGAGCCATTTTTGCCTCCTGTAACTCCTTTAAATCTATTTTTTTTGTTTGGCTTTTCGCGCTTTGTATTCTTCCCACATGGCTTCTGCCCGGTCGATATCCTTTTGTTGTCCCTTTTTCGTTCCACCACCAAGAAGGATAATCAGCCGTTCACCGTCTCGACCAATATAGACCCGATAGCCCGGTCCCCAATCAAGACGGTATTCACCAATTCCCCGGAACCACTTGACATTGGAGAGGTTGCCCAGTTCCATTTTGAGTTTTAAGGTCGTAATTTTTGCCGCAGCAACGGTATTCAAGCTCATGAACCATTCCTCATAAGGGCTTGTTGCGTCGGCGCGGAGGTATTCCTCAATTTTATAGCTCGTAATCACAATATCCTATATGTTACTATAGTTCAATGATTATTCAAGCTGATTCATGTCGAGTCCTTTTTTCGTCGCGACCAGTTGAATGAAGTCCGTAAGATCGGGATCAAGATAAATCGGAATGTGGAATTCTGCGTCAGGATGATAAAATTTTCCACGTTCACCTTTGGAAAAATCATATTCTTTAGACTGAATCTCTCCTCTCATATTAAATCAGCTCCAAGATTCAAAATGTTGTACCGCCTTTGGTCTCTCCAGGCTCGGATGGACTCGACTAATTCATAAGCGCAGTAGTTTTGCCCAGTATTGTTATCGGTATGTGTAGTCTTTCGAGTGAATATATGGGATTTATATCACGCATGCAAGGCGGAATGCAATGCTGATAGAAGAAATACGGTGGTACGGCGCCAACCCGCGGATATCCCGTTCAAAATTCCTTTCCCGGCAGGGGATCATTTTCAATATCCCGGGAAAAGGGTAAGCCTATCTGTAAACAACCGCGAAAAAAGAGCAGTATCAAGATACTGATTGTTGAAGAGGATTTCACCAGACGGCTGCTCCTGCATGAAGTGCGCAAATGTTGCTTTTAAAGTTGATCCATGCGATATTAAGCAGGTGATCAGCAACAGGGTCATGCCGAATGATACCGAAAAACCCGGGACTCCGGTAAAAAAACTCCGACCAGTCGGTGAAGCGGACGACGGGATAAGCCACCGCAGCTTACTTTGTTTTTAGCTGAAAAGAGAGAGAATAAATGCCGTATAGTAACTTTACACTGAAAAGAATAAAAGCAGAATTTGACATTAATGTTGTTGAAAACAGAGATTTGTTCTCGATGATTGGCGAAGTTGAAGTTAGCAATTATCTGAAAACGACACTGAATTATAATGTTCCTCTGGCTCTTGCTATCAGTACGGAAAAAGCACGTTCCGAAATGATTATTTCCAATGTGTTGATAGAATTAAAGAAACTTTTAAATGATGAAATTGGTTTGTTTTCAGGTATAAACCTTGATATTGATAAAGACAGAGACCTGAACGGTTTTTGTGAATATATTATCAGTAAATCGTCGGAGCAGTTTTATCTTAATTCTCCTATTGTTGCAATTGTTGAAGCAAAAAATGAGCAATTAACATCAGGTCTGGGACAATGCATTGCAGAAATGATAGCCTCAAAAATCTTCAATGAAAACGAAGGAAATAACGTTGATAAAATATATGGTGCTGTCACTACCGGCAATACATGGAAATTCCTTAAATATATTAACAATACAGCCTATATAGACAAACTCGAATATCATATTGCAAATGTAAATATGATCATGGGAATTTTTGTGAAAATGGTGCGTCAGGAAGCCTGAAGTTTTTTTGAAACTGACAATTGTCCGAAGGAAAAACGGCATAATCCGATAGCTTGCTCTTTACTGGAAATCACCTAACCTTAAAGCTTCAATCGAATAGTCTGCTGATTAAGGATGGCTCCTCTCCGTGATTATTTGTCTTGACAACTTTACCAATTTAATTCAGATTTTCTCAAACTTTTGGAGGTATTACTGATGATTGAAAGAGGCCATTACGATGGATTCGGCGGCGCCTATCTTCCGGAAATTCTTGTTGCCACCTTCGAGGAACTCGTTGAGACATTTCAAAAAGCAAAAAACGATCCGACTTTCTGGCAAGCTTATGTGGACTTGATGTCAACATATTCATGCAGGCCGACCCCCCTGACATTCGCCGGGAATCTAACCCGGCACTTTGGTGGCGCACGCATCTACATTAAACGTGAAGACCTGAACCACACTGGGGCGCACAAGGCCAACAATGTCATGGGACAGGGGCTTCTTGTGAAACGCATGGGAAAAAGCCGGGTTATCGCAGAGACCGGAGCGGGTCAGCACGGGGTGGCGACCGCCACAATGGCCGCCAAATTCGGATTTGAGTGTAGCATTTACATGGGGGAGGTGGATGTCGAAAGACAGCGACCGAATGTTTTCTGGATGGAACGTCTGGGCGCCGAAGTGATTCCGGTTACAGAAGGGTCCAGGACCCTAAAGGATGCCATCAACGAGGCCTTCCGCGACTGGGTGGCGAACATGGATACAACTCACTATGTGCTAGGAACCGCATGTGGTCCGCATCCCTTTCCGGAGATGGTCTCCTATTTCCAGTCCATCATAGGAACAGAAGCCCGCGCACAAATCCTTGAGCGAGAGAAAAAACTCCCGGCCCGCGTGTATGCCTGTGTTGGCGGCGGTTCCAATGCTCTGGGTATTTTCAGCGGCTTTATGGATGATCCTGTTGAGCTTGTGGGCGTTGAGGCAGGCGGCAAAGGTCTGGATACAGGGCAACACGCCTCCAGGCTTTGCTCGAAAGATGCCAGCATCGGGGTCGCCCAGGGGTATAAGACCTATTTTCTTCAGGATGCCGACGGTCAGATGAAAGAAACTCACAGCGTTGCCGCAGGACTTGATTATGTGGGAGTTTCGCCTATCCTGGCGCACCACAAGGAAACGGGCCGGGTGCGATTCGAGGCGGCAACCGACCGGGAAGTGGTGGATGCCCTTTCACTGACGATCCGCATGGAAGGTGTGATTCCGGCTCTGGAGTCCGCTCATGCGTTTGTCCAGGCATTCAAGGAGGTGCCAACCTTATCCCCAGATCAAAGTATCATCATCAACCAGTCGGGAAGAGGCGATAAGGACATCTTCACCATTGCCGATGCATTCAACGACCCTAAATGGCAGGCGTTCATCATCAGAAAGGCAGGTCAATATCATGCTTGAATCATACTTGCGGGACAGATTAAAAC
>Ga0194062_1001310_pt1 | contig 10422 bp, 16 predicted proteins | sample SepL2225m_MetaG_FD_155481 | JGI IMG/M metagenome (GOLD analysis project Ga0194062, IMG submission 155481) | Anoxic zone freshwater microbial communities from boreal shield lake in IISD Experimental Lakes Area, Ontario, Canada - Sep2016-L224-25m | ecosystem: Environmental > Aquatic > Freshwater >... | reverse complement strand
GTTCTAGAACAGGATTTATGGAGTATTTGCTAACTGGGCCGTTCCATTTGTGCAAGTTGCACAAACGCCTAATTCCTGCTAATCTGGGCTTAGGACGCTACGGCAGTCCCGGAATAAGGAACGTATAAATGGCAAGGCCACGGCTTACCGCGGAACAGGCTACGCAGCGATTGATCCAGGGCGCACAAGCCAACGTAGGGCGTTACGTATCGGGCATTCAGTCCGTTACTGAAAGCCCGATGATGAAGGCCGCATCAAAGGCCGCAAAGGCCGCGGCGGGCTACGCCGATAGCATCCAGTCGGGCCGTTGGGCCGCAGGGTTGGCTTCGTCTTCCATTGAGGAATGGCGTGCGGGTGCCATCGCCGGTGGCGGCAGTGCTTACACCGCCGGTATCCAGGCCAAAGCGGGGAAGATCGCCCGGAAACTTGGTCCTGCCCTTGCTCAGACTTACGATGTAGCAGATGCAGTTTCTTCAATGCCTACAGACACCGTACAGCAACGTATTGCTAAAAGTACTGCATATCAGACAAAGCGATATGAGGCGAACCGTGGTGCGGCTAACCGGGGCATGCGGTAATGGCCGCTTTCGTTACGGCTGCCCAGGCGGCGGCGTCGGCCATTCAGGAAACGGTGGACCTAGTCGCCGTGGACGGTTTGCCGGACGACAAGTACGAACGGCGGGCATTGTTGCGGTTCCTTGCAGGTAGCACGTCGTGGGTACCGACCCATTGCCCCGAAACGGGTATTGACCTTGCTAACGTCGACATTGTGGCGCATGCCCAGGGCTTGTGGCCGTTGCATGTTCCGTCTGGTGGCATGTCGGTGGAAGCCCACCAACGGGAACAGGCTTTGTATCGGGCGGCGGGCGTCAAAGCCCCGGTGAGGCGTTAAATGGCATTTACACTAGTCGGTTATAGCGAGAGCCAGGACAGTGCAACGCTGACCAATGTAGCGGCCCTGGTGGACCCGCACGTTCGCGTCGTCGGTGACGATATCGTCGTCCCGGGCGCATTGTCCTACGTCGGTGGGGTGTATGCCATCGGTACGGCTATCAGTCGTGCCCAGTTGGTAAGCCCGTCCATCCGTCGCCGGTACCCTATGGAAATTACACCCATAGAAATCGCAGTGGAACCTGCGGACCCTGTCAAGTACAACCCGTTTTTTGCATCCCCAATTGCACTAGATGAGGATGAGGCACTCAACTTCCAAGCGGCAGAGAATGGGGCCAGTGCAAACCAGTCATCCGGTTTCGTTTGGCTTTGCGACGGTGCGACTGCCCCGATTAGTGGCAGTGAAATGTTCACGATTAGGGCCACCAACGCAACCACGCTTGTTGCATATGCGTGGACCAATGGTGCCCTAACCTTCTCAGATACGTTGCCGAGTGGCACGTATGCGGTTGTGGGAATGAGGGCCAGTTCCGCGGGCATGCTTGCCGCCCGTTTGGTGTTCAGTCAATACCCGTGGCGTCCCGGATGCATTGCGAGTGACACCCTGGGTGAACAGTCTGCCCCGGTCTTCCGCATGGGCGCACTGGGTGTGTGGGGCGAGTTTCAACACAACACCCCCCCGACCGTCGATTTCTGTAGTGTTTCGGCCGATACGGCCCAGACGGTGGACCTAGACCTGGTATTGATTTCCGGCAGGCTTTCCGGGCCGGGCCGTAGTTAAGTGGGCGGCCCTTTGACACGTCCCGGGGATTTCACCCGGGGCGTTGATAGTGTGGCGTCACGGTTCTCTATCTCACGTTTCGGCGGACCGACGACGTACCGTACGTCGACGGTCTCCGTCGGGATCACGGCGACCCGCATCGTTGGGAATAATCCACGGCGTGTCCAGTTCACCATCTACAATCGGTCAACCAACAGCATTGATCTGGACTACGTGTCGTCGGTGACGTTGGGTGCGGGCATCCCTTTATCGGCCTCTAGTGGCGTCGCAACGTCGACGATCGAGGATGATGGTGAAACGGTGGTTGGGGAGATTTACGGGATCGCGTCGGCTGCTTCGTCGTCGGTATTCATTATTGAGGTTATGCGGGTATGAAGGTATCGTCTTTCGCCGTTGCCCGGCCCGTCTACTACGACCGCAACAGTGCCACCAAGGGCCGCACGTATGGGGCGTCGGGCATTGCGCCACATTCGACGACGGTCCGTTGGACGTATACCGTTCCCGCCGGGAAAGCAGCGTATGTCGAGAGCCTTAACGCAATGGTGTTCCGTGATGGCACGGCCACGGTCGCGAATATCGCCCAGATGCTTATTTATATTCAAACCACCGATACCGCCACAACAATACAGTTGCAGGTACGTGAGTATAAATCGACTTTATATATACCTAATATCACATCACAATCGAATATTGCATTTATCAAAGCCGGTGACGTTGTATACGCCGCATCGGCGGACCCATCAACCGGCGGCACTTATACGTATACGGCCGACATGAAGTTGACCGAGTTTGACGCCTAGGATGTACCGATGATCATCAGATGCGCCCTTATCGGTTCCGGTACCACAAGCGACCCGTACCGGGTCGATCTGCCGGGGTATAACGGGCTGACCGATAACCAAACGACAGGCCGGATGTTCGCCGATGTACCGGTATCGGATGTCCCAGCAGACGTACAAGCGTTCGTAGCGGCATACCCGACCTACGATCTAGTCACCCCGCTTCCGGTGCCATTCCCCGCCAGTCTGGCGAACGCATGGGCCGAACATCTGGCCCGGCGGTACGGCCTGGGGAACGCCAAGTGGAAGCCCGTGGTGTTCTAGTGGAACTACCGGACACCCTCACCATCGCGGCAGATACGGACTGGGAAGTAACCGTCTACGACGCCCGGTCGGTTGCCATGTGGGCATCCCCCTGGGGAAACACCCACACCAACCCCGCCCGTAGTATTTTCTGGCACCACACCGTGTCACGGTACCCGTCACAAGCCACCGATCCTGAAGCCCAGTTAGCGTGGCTTATTGCCCATAAGGACGCGGGACCGTACGGGCTTCCTTACAATTTTGTGGTGTTCCCGGATGCGACGACGTTCTATACGTGCGACATTGACCGAAACTGGCCACACACGTACGGCCACAACGACTGCGTAGCAGTGTGTGCCGTGGGGAATTGGGACGTTGACGTACCCCCGAATGAGGTGTCCGAACGGATGTGGCTTATCTCGCATGCCCTGATGATGATGTGGGGAACGCACATACCGGTATTGGGCCATCGTGATTGTTTCGCCACGGCGTGCCCAGGTCGGCATCTGTACGATCAGTTGCAAAGCCTGAAACGTGGCCCGTCCTGACGAAACGCCCACACCACCAACCGAACCGGTGCCGGGTGTTATCAGGATAAGGCGACGGCCAGATGAAGAACCGGGCGGGCCATCGGTACCGCCCTCACCAACGCCCACACCCGAACCGACACCTACCCCGACACCCACACCAACGCCGACACCTACACCCGAACCGGTCCCGGTACCACCCGCACCACCGGAAGCCCCCGGGGAACCGGTAATCATCGGTCCGCCGGCCGCACCGGAAATACTTCCGCCCTACGTACCACCCCCACAGGATTGGTGGCAACAGTTGCCGATTGAGACACGGGCCGAACTGGAGAGGCTGATTGACGGGCTTCGGGGTGACCTGGATACCACGGATGCCCGTATTGCGGCTATTCCCCGTGGAATTGACGGCACCGACGGAACGAACGGTCGGGACGGCACCAACGGTAAGGACGGAACCAACGGCCGGGACGGTAAAGACGGTTCGTTATTCGTCTCCACCCCGGAGTACGCCGCGTTGTCCGGCAGGATTGATAGCAATGCGTCGGGTGTCACGACCCTGACCCGCCGGACCGATGCGTTGCAAGGTAACGTCAATACGGCCGTGTCACTTGCTACCCAGGCAGTGCGAGACGCGGCCCGGATGCAGTCGATTGTGGAAAGCATCGCGGCTAATCCCAATCTGGTACCCATCGGTCCGACTGCGGCCCAACTGACGACGGCCGTTCAGGACTATCTGAACGCCAACCCGATAACCGGGGGAACGAATGGCACCAACGGCACCAACGGCACCAACGGACAGAACGCTACCGATGCACAGGTCAGGTCGGCGGTGGACGCCTACATTGCGGCCCACCCCATTACCGGCGGAACCGGTGGTGTGCCCATCGCCGGTCCCCCAGGGCCGCCCGGTCCTGCCGGTCCTGCCGGTCCCGGTGTCACTCCAGAAATTGTCCAGGGTGCGGTGGCAACGGTATTTGCCGGGGTGTCAGGCTTCCTGTCCGACCCGACCGGGTATATATGGAATGTGATCCTGTTGGGGATTAAACAGCGGGCCGGTGCGTTGTTTGACGCCCTTACCGCGGAAGATCAAGCATGATCATTGCGTACATAACGAGAATACTTGCCCTATTGGTTAGCCCGCGGGCCGCGGCATTGTTCACCGCATTGATCCCCATTCTGTTGGCAATACAGACGTTCTTTGGGCTGTCGGCCGTCGTGGCGGTGCAACCGGAATACGTGACGTCCCAGAACCGGTTGAAGAACAAAGGGTGGCCCAGTTGGGCATTCTATGCCGGGCCGTACGCATGGTTGGTTGCCCAGTTCACCACCCTAATGGCGGCGTTCGGCTTTGAATTGCAAGTGTATTCCCGCCGGGTGTTACGCCAAGTCCTGTACGACACGCAGGAGACGCGCCTATCACCGCCGGAATTGGTGGCATCGGCCGTCCAATCGGTGCAACCGGAAGCCGACGTGCTTGTCAAACTGCGGGACGACGGATACGACGCGGCCACGGCCACCCAGTTGATCGCAATCGCGGGTGAACCGGTCGCACCCGGTCAGGCATTGGACCTGTTAAACCGGTACGAAACCGGGGCTATCCGCGGGGGTGGAACATTCGACACCAACTGGGTACGGCAGGTGCTTTCGGAAAGCCGACTGAAGAATAAATATCAGGACGCCATTCTGGAACTGCGGTACCAGTTACTCACCGCTAGCGACTACATCCGGCTGGCCGTCCGCGATGTTTTCGTCCCGTCCAAACGGGCGGAACTGACGCTAGACGCAGAGTTCCCGGACGTACTGGTAGGGAAGATGCGGGGCATAGGCGTATCCGAAAGTGATGCCCGTGACCTTTGGGCGGCCCATTGGGATTTACCGTCACCGACCCAGGTGTACGAAATGTTGCACCGGCAGATCATCGGCCCAAAGGATGTTGCAACGTATCTCGCATCGGCCGATTATGCCCCGACGTGGCGACAGAAACTGATAGATATTTCCTATAACCCCATCACCCGGACCGACGCCAAACGGGCGTACAAAATTAAGGCGCCCGGCTTTGATGACGCCCGGTTGGTAAAGGCATTCCGCGATCTGGGCTATACGGTGGAAGATGCCACCATGCTAATGGAGTTCGTCAAGCAGGACATATCGGAAGAAACCCGGCAGGAAAGGGAACTCTTGGTCGGCCCGGTCCGCAGTGCCGCACTGGCAATGTATAAGGCCGGGCGGATCAGTGAGACGGAAGTACGGCAGACGCTTGCCAATCTGAAGTACCCCGTCGAAATAGTGGACCGGTTCATCGCCGATATCCAATTCTCCCGCGATAGCGCTCATCGTGACGACATAGCAGCGGCGTTGAAAGGGGCGTATGTCAAAGCCCTACGGTCCCTAGACGACACGCGGGCCATGCTGTTGGCGCACGGGTGGGACGGTGCGAGTGCCGATGACCTGTTGGCAGTCTGGACCATTCTTCGGGAAACGACGGAACTCCAACCACATCAGGAAGCGAACCGTGACCTGACGAAACAGGAAATAACCGGGGCATTCGCCGACGACCTATACGATGAAACGCAGTTCCGGGAAGCGATCCTGCACTTGGGCTATGACGCCACCGAAACGGATGTGATCGTAGGGCGGGCCGTACTGGTAAAGACCCGTAAGGCACTGGCCGATAACGTCGCCGTCATTCATGAGGAAGTCATAGGCGGTACCCGTTCGTTTGACGACGCATCGGTAGCCCTGGACAAATTGGGCGTACCGGCTACTACGAAGCGTCTGTACCTTATCCGTTGGGGGCAGGAACGACTGAAGCGCATTCCAGATTTCCCCGTGGCGTTGCTAGAGAAACTTGCAAACGCCAAACTGCTAGGCGATACCGACGCCCGGTACTACCTGATAAATCAGGGCTACGATGAACGACAGATACAGTTATTGCTTTCGCTATGGGGCATCACCGCACGGGAAAAGGCCGTGAAAGCGGCAGAGAAAAAGGGCGGAACCGGCGGGACCATGCTGTCCAGGCGTGACTGGGAAGCCCTGTACTACGCCGACAAGACCAAACGTAGTGAGGTGTTGGCGGGCTTGAAGACCATCGGGTATTCCGACGCATCGGCGATACTCATCATTGACGGTATCGACAGAAACAGATTGGTAGGGAAGTAATGGCCACGGAAAAGGAACTGCTATCCAAACTGGTGAACGCCACGGCAAAGGTGCTTGACCGGCCCGTGACGGCACCAACCACCCCGGCGGATGCGGCGGCCGCGGCCGTTGCTGAGGAAGCCCGGTTAGCCTATCTAAGACGACCGGCAAGGTAAGGTGGACACCCCGATGCCTGAACACATGCCGTCACTCACGGAAATGGTGGCGGCTATATTGGCCGTGGTTGCGGTATCTGCCATAGTCTATTTAGCCATTGAAGGGCAACCAAACGCCCAGACGGCACTTACAGGTATTGTAGGTGCAGCATCGTCATATTTCCTGACACCCCGTCTGAACGGCAACGGAAAGCCGAAAGACCCGCCGGTGGTGACGTAGGGACGTTCTGATACCATGGCCACGCTATGGTAAGCCCTTTAGGATCGCTACTCAGTTTTGGTTTCCAACGCAGTGCCGTTGCGGAAGCCCTAGCCTATTTGCGTGCCCCGCTTGACGCCCTCACACCCGGCCGGGGGCTTTCCCTACGGGAAATCGGGCGGCAACTGGGCATAAACGAAAGCACCCTACGCACGGCCTTTTATACGCCCGGGCGTGGACCGTCCCAACGGACACTGGATAGGATTTCCGCGGGGTTGGGCCGTACTGACCTGTTGGTGATGCGGACCACCAATAACGACCTGTTCACCGAAACGGCACGGCCCGGTAGCAATGCCGACGTGTTCATGACGTTCGAACGTCCCCAGGGTGCGACGGCATACCGGATCATCGTCAAGGTGGAAAATGATCCGAAGTACGCCTACCGGGCCATTGGACAAAAGACGGCAGCGGATATCAGCCCGACTGATACGGTTGACAACCTAGGGGAATTCGAGAGTTTCGACAGGATTATCTGGTACTCCGGTACCGGCGAAATCCTGGAATGACCGACCAATTCAGGCAACACGACACCACCGTACTGGTGGCACAATCGCACCCGGCGGGCCATACCGACGTGTGGCAGTGGTTGCAACCCCGGATACCGTGGTACCCGCGGGAAAAGCCATTCTGGCCGTGGACAAAGCCGAAAAGGAAAGACCGTTGGAAACCCATCGCTATGGTGGGGGTTGACGTTTCCAACGGTCCCGAACATGATACCAATCTACCGGTTTCCCTCACCTATTACACCCCGGAACGTGGTTCGGTCACCCCGCTTCATGGTGAGGCAACCGACGCGGCTACCGTCGCATCGGTCCTGTTCAGTAGCAAGACCCGCGGGCATACGATGGTATTCCTGTACGGTCTCACGTTCGAACTGAACGGGCTACTGCGTTGGTACGGTCGGGCGTGGAACGAACTGGGTTACGCCCTTACCCCGGTGGTTTCCGGAACGCATCTGCGGTGCCTGTTGGTACGCAAAGGGCGGAACCGGTGGACCCTTACCGACGCGGAAACGATGACCGGTCACCCGCCGGGTGACATTCTGGATAGCGCACTGGGAAACCGGGGCGTTTCTGAAGCCCGGCAGGGACACCTACCGGCGGTGTGGCAATTCATCGCCGGGCTTCAGACGGCCACCATGCAACGGTTCGGCACCTACTTACGCCCGACCGTTGGGGGAACAGCGATCAAAGTCGCGGGGCGCTATCTTCCAGACGGGCATCTGATACCCCGGCCCTGCCCGCATCTGGTGGCCCTATGCCGTGCGGGTGCGGCGTACCGTGGGGGCTACGTCTTTGGCGTGCCATACCGGGGTGTGGCGTACAAAGCCGATGTGAGACGGTTGTATGCCCACTGTTTGCGTGCGCCCTTACCGTCCCGGTGGGCGTTGGGGCGTGGCGTGTGTGATGAGGGGGAACGGAAAGGCGTATTCGTCTGTACCGTCTCCGGTGTTCCACTCCACCCAGTCGCCCTGGGCATATGGGACGGACCGGAGAAAGGCTTCCTACGCAAACTCTGGACTGGTGGCGAATGCATCGCGATCCTGCCCAGTAGCGAGTATTTGGGGCTACGGGCAATGGGCTTGACGGTGACGCCCGGTTGGGGCTTTGCCGCTATCGCCACCATTGACCTGTCGCCGTTGGTGGTCGGGCTAGGTGACGCCATCGCGGAACACGGCCCGGAAAGTAGCCTGGGTCGCCTATCGAAACTCATAGGGAATGCGATCTACGGGAAGATGGCGATGCGCCCTGAACGTGAGGGCATCGTCTGGTCAGCAACTGCCCCGAATGCATTGGCGTTCCCGATGGTCACCCTGGACGGTGTTCGGGTACCTGACCTATGGGCCGTCGATACGGTGGCGTATTCGCCGTTCCAACAGATTGGAATGGCGTCCATGATCACCGGGTCCGCCCGTAGCGTTCTGTACGTGGAAATGGCGAAACGGATACGTGAGGGAAGACGCATCGTCCACGCCCACACAGACGGCTATGTGGCCACGGGCTTGCCACCAGACGATCTTCCCACGGATACCGACGCGATTGGGGCGTGGCGATTGGTGGAACAGGACACGGATACGACCGTGGTTCGGGGTGGCGGCTACGTCATCGGTGCCGACGTAAAATGGAGTGGCGCGCCCGGATGGACGCGCCAACAAATTGAAATAGCGTACGAACGTGGGTGGGCGGTGCGTGGTCAGCGGGTGCGGTGAGACGGCGTGCGTTTGGTGTAGAACTCCATCCGGGCGATGGCCTTTGCCCGGTCCAGGGCCGCAGATGCTTCCTCAACACTGTCCCACGGGCCAGTGATCACCCCGTCCACGCTACTCCATGCCACACCCGATGGCATGGAGTAGATCGCTAGCCGATGGCCCATGTGCTTTTCAATGGACGACCGGCGTAGCATGGCACCCCTAGGCAAGGCCATAGGTGTTACCCATCTGGACGACGGTGGCGGCGATAGGTGGGTCGCACTCTCGCAGGATGGTGTCCGGGTGTTCCAACAGTGCGAGTACCGTACGCATTACGGGCTTCGCAAAGCCGGTGAACAACAGGTCGCCCGACGTTTCAACGCCATCGGACTGGGTACGCAGGACCAAACGGAACCCATCGGACTGGTACTGTTCGGACCTGAATTTCTCCACCCGGTAGATATGGATAGCGGTGCCGACCAATTCGGACAAAGACCCGGCCCGGTCGTCGACGACGATGGACGACAATGGCGTAGAAACGGTGATGGTGAGGGGCTTAGCCGTCACCCGGTTCGGGGGCAGGATCGCCATTACGGTGTACCTTTCAATGGTGCGGTGATAGCAAGTTTCTGTGATGCGATCTGGGCACTGATTTGGCTGCCGGAAAGCCACTGGGACCATGCGTTCATGACACGCCATCCGGTGGCGTTTTCAACCCCTTTCCCCAGGCATGGTAGGCAGACCCGAATGACTTCCGGGTCGCTGTTCTTGTTCCGTCGTGGCAACACAATGCCTACGGCCGGGCTTCCCAGACCGTGGCATTGGTTGCACCCCTGACCGGGTTCGGCCGGGGTGCGGATGCCGACGATAACCACGTTGCTAGACCGCATCACGGATATCGGCCGGGTACTCACCGGCTACGAACAGGTCGTGCAAACGCCATAGGGCGTCAATGCCGTCCCCTTCATTGGCGAATGCCCGGCAACTAAGCCATAGGTCCGGTACGGGCAAGAACGTGCCGGGTGCGGCGATTGTCCATGCCATCACGGGCGTGGCTTTCCACGATGTGAGTACGCAGTTGACACGGGCCATTGGTACCCAACGGGCACCGTCCCATTGTTCCAACACGTGGAACGTAAGCCCGCACGTCATCGGTTCCCCATTGGGTATGTGCCGCACACGTATGACGCCCTCACCTGCGTCCCGTTCTTCCACCCAGGCGCTTCCCAGTGTTTCGGTGTTCATGCGATGGCAACCCCCTTACGGTGCCGATGACATGGTGACACGACGACGGGCCGATGGCAAGGGGTGGGACCGTCCGTCTGGAAAGTTCGTACATGTTGCACAATGGTACCGATGTTCTAACTAGAACAC
>Ga0194062_1001306_pt1 | contig 10430 bp, 15 predicted proteins | sample SepL2225m_MetaG_FD_155481 | JGI IMG/M metagenome (GOLD analysis project Ga0194062, IMG submission 155481) | Anoxic zone freshwater microbial communities from boreal shield lake in IISD Experimental Lakes Area, Ontario, Canada - Sep2016-L224-25m | ecosystem: Environmental > Aquatic > Freshwater >... | reverse complement strand
CTTCATCCCACGTCCATATTTGACCCTGTACGCTGGTCTGATAAAATCATCTTTCAACCATTGTTGTAATGTTGCCATGGGGATATGCAGGATATTGCAAATATCGCACGTTGAATAGAATCTATCGCTATTATGTGGATAGCCATGTTCATCATCATTAAGAAATCCATGTTTCCATAATTTTATCTTATGCATCAATTTCTCCATGATTTACATAAGTCATTTAATCTTTTTACCAACAATGGCATATCTATTACGATTTTCACTATATCAGACGATAATGGGTTGATTCCCATAATCCTTGGATTGTCGAAATAATTCATGTTTATGGCGTCTAAAACGATTTTTTTAATAGGACTAAAAGGTAATCCCAGAAGAGCGAGTTCTTTTACAAGGTTAAATATGAACAAGTGTTTATCAGAATACCTTCGTTCATTACCTTTTCCGGTTTCTACAATAATATCCGTACATAAACCTTGGTCTGTATAAAATTTGATTCTCAATGCTGGTATTCCCAATATTTGTGCAATTTGTTTTCTTCTATAGGACATTATAACTCCTTTCGTAATTTACCCCATCACCACCAGATCAAGTTCGTCGATCTGCGCGAATTCATCCAGTAAAGTATCAATGGCGGAATATATCATATCAATAAATATCTGTTGCTTTGCCTGGTTGCCGCCGACCGCCGATATTATATCCCCCGCTCGGGTGGCGGCGACGTGTTTGAATCCTGCCTCGAATGCACTGATCTTGAGCGCAAGTTCCGTGCGTACATCATCTTTGGGCAGGTATTTGCCCTGGTCGCGCTCCATGTCCCAGGTAAGTTTTTCTACTTGGACAGTGAGTTTCTCAACCTCTTTTTCAAGGCGCTTTTCGGAGAGCGCATCAAGTTTACCAGCCTTATTATCTGAGATTTTATCCAAACTTTGAGTGTGGACATAAGCAAGGATCGCTTCCTGGGTGAATCCGCCATCTTCGGACGATACCAAGTATCCGGATTTGGCATCCATGTAGATTTTGGATTTTTTGATCTTATACCCTTCATCTTGCAGCCATTTCACGACATCCGATGTTTTCCTGAATTGGGATCCGGCAGGTTTATCAAAGATGCCCGGCGTATCTGGTGGGCTGATATCCGCCGCTGCACGCTGTTTCTCAATTGCCTTATCCAGCATTCCGGACGCACGATCATATCCAACGATATTTGCGCCGGATGGGTCCTCCAACATCCGCAGCTTCGCCTTTTCTTTGGCAGTGAGCAGGGATTTGATATCTGTGCCGATTGACTGATCGATCATGTCCTGGATGTCTGTAGCCATGTTGTATCTTTCTTATGTCTATTTTATATCTTTTTTATGTTTATATCCGGAAAAGCGGTTGTCATTCTTTCGAGTATGACGGCGCAATAATTTGGAGAAATTTCTATTCCCCGGCATTTGCGGTTTAGATTTTGGCAGGCGACCATTGTGGTGCCGGAGCCGAGGAAAGGGTCATAAACAAATTTACTGTCATGGTTTCGGATCGGTCTGGCCATGCACTCTATAGGCTTCTGTGTGGAATGCCCTGTTTCAGACTTTACATGCTTGTCAATTTCCCATAGTGTCGTCTGTGAACGATCCCCACCCCAGTGCCCAGTCGCGCCTTTTCTAACAGCATACCAACACGGCTCATGTTTCCAGTGATAATCCCCTCTACTGATGGCAAATTGCTGTTTGGCCCATATTATTTGGCATCTAATAACAAACCCCGCACTTTCAATTGACCGCTGAACCTCGCTGGCACGCCGGTCGGCGTGCCATATATATGCCACATCTCCCGTAAATAGCATCCAGGCAGGGGTCCAATCCGCCACGTCATCATTCTCGACCTTCCCTATGGCGCGAGCGCCATAGGGCTTACCATTGGCACGGTCAGCCCGATTTCTCCAATCCGCATCATACTCCACGCCATACGGTGGGTCAGTAACCATCAATAGGGCCTTATCCCCGCCCATCACCCGCGCCACATCCTCAGCCTTTGTTGAGTCGCCCGCGAGTAAACGGTGTCCGCCGACAATATCTTGCATGGTGTATTGATACTTTTTCCCGCAGCATTTACACGTCGTTTCCATTTTTTTTATGCTCCCGCCTGTGGCATTTATTACAAAGTGTTTTTCCATTTTCAATTACATGGCGCAATTCAGGATATTTTGCCCATCCTTTGAGATGATGGGCGTTTAATTCACCGCCTACTTGTCCGCAATCTTGACAGGTAAAATCGTCTCTAATAAAAACATCATTGCGCCATTGCACATATTTCCTATCTTTCACATGGTGGCATCTTTTAACATCCGCCCTTCCAACAAGATCAAAATAGTCTTTAAGAGATGAACTTAATTTTTCTTTTGTTTCTTCTGTGAAGGTTCCTCCAGCGTTCCACGGCTTCATCCCCTTCTTAAAGCCATTAACACCTGCCCAGGGCGCAGGCGTTCCCATTCTCACCCTACTCATTTTTTCTTTACTTTCGACTGAGTGCCGCTTGCCTTTATTGAAAATGGATATTTTCTCTTTTGCTTCATCCGACATCTTTTTACCTGTCATCCACTTACCGCAGCCGGACTTTATGCAACTCTGCCTGATTTTTTCTTTATGTTCTTCGGTATGTTTGATCATTGGTCACTCCGCGCCTTGCAATGAGGGCAAACAGTATGGCCTCCTATGGAAAACAAATCGCCATACGCAACCTGCCATTTTTGATTAAGTTCTTCGGCACGGTCAATATGGGGTTCCGAATCCTTTGGCTCACCATCCCAATCAATACCCTGTTGTTTTGCGAAATCCTTAACAAAATCAGCAAGTCTATCATCAAGTGTGATTTGTGTGTTAATCTCACTCAGTAATTTTTCAATGTTGCCTTTGTCAATTGTTGCCATAGCACCAATAGGATCAATGGTGGCCAGCACCAGCGCCTCTTCATCTGTGGTCAACTCAACATATATTACAGGGATCGTTTCTTCCTGGTTCACCTTGGCAATTTCAACTCGTAAATGTCCGTCAAGCAGATTACCAGTCGATTTATTTATAATGACCTGTTGCACCCAGCCTACCTGTTCAAGCACTCCGGATAATGCGCTTTTTTGCACCTTTGGATGTTTCCTGAAATTCTTTGGGTTGGCAATGATATTTGAAACGTTTTCCGTGCCTGAGCCGATTATTCGGTTTTTAAAGTTCATTTTTCCTCTTTTATAATCTGATTGAGTAACTACCCATTATATCATCAGTGCCATATCTGTATGTACTTAGGACTGAGCACTTGTCGCACATCACCCTGGGCATTCCATTCCCGATCCAGCCAGGATTGTAAAACCTGGGATACAAAATGCCGCACATAGGGCATTTCGTTTCGACTTTTTCACCCCGGTAATGCACGGTTTTTACGGATAACCGAGCCTGTTTTTCAGCACCAGATATATTGTGACGTTCTTTGAAAAAGTCCTGATAGCATTTGGGATCGCCACATGTTTTTGACCGACTGTGTTTTCTCTGAAATTGTCTTCCGCATGTAACGCATATAGCCTTTATTGTTATGAGAAGTTGCTGGCGCTTATATTTCTCTTTTATTCTTCGGCATTCCACAGTGCAATATAACTTATTTTTGTTCGTATCCTTGAATCCGATCCCACATGATAAACAAATCTTTTTATAAACAATTCCTTTCTTTAAGTGAGTTTTCTTTGGATTGTATGTTTTTTGATATTCTGATTTTGCTATAACAGCACAATCGCGTGAACAATATTTTCTTCTGGTATAACAGCGGATAGATTTCCCACATACCAAGCAATTCATCGCGCACCCTTTATTTAACAGGATCAATATCCAATATAAAAATCATTTTATCCTCAACTATCACATAAACTGGAGCATAATCGTCCAGTTGCGATGGATAATCATTCGCTATAGGATAGAAAATATCCCCATCCGCCAGTGACCCAGCGAGCATCATAATCAATAAACACCCCAATAAACATAAGGGCATGACTCGAAATCGCATAAATCGTTGATACATCGGCATATATTTGGGTCCCATCTGCTTTGGGTTTTGCATGGACACGCCTTGGCCTTCTGGCGCCATTTGTCGTATTGCATATCGCGCCATGTAGTGATCGTTCTCAGAGATATGATATCGGCTGCCTTTGTTTCTTTTTCTGTTTCTGGCATGTATCCCCCTAAATATATTGTCGCTGGGTTTTGACTCCAAGCCGCAAATACGTTTGATGGAGTATTTTTTGGATAGCGAGTCTGCTTCCTGGGTCCATCGACCTGAATCCGTCGTCAACAAGATAGTCGTGATCGGCGATGAAATGGAAGATTACATCGGCATATCGGTAGATCACTGATTTTGCAAACCACTCCATCGAACGGGCTATGTCGTGGTATCCAAAATATCGTGTATAGGCAATGCAATCAACCAGAGTACGGTCGCTGATGATTATATCGTAGTGTGTCGCAGCCTCCTGCTCGGCCTTGAGTTGAGCCCCGAAAATCCATAATTGCGCGTCAATGGATGGATAATCACAGCCCAAAGAGTACACTGGCATTGGGCACAGTCGGGATGTTTCCGTGATAATTCCAACATGGCAATCTGGGTCGCGCCTGAATTTTGCAGCCAGGGCATTAACCGCTGTAGTTTTCCCAGTGCCGTGAACCCCTGTGAATGCGATAATTTTTGGATTTATTGTCATGATTATGACCTCCCTACTTTGGGGCTACCTGTTGCGTAATTGCGGCGATTGCCTGGGTCTGCATTGCCCATTTTCCAGCATTTCACACATAGATTTGGAAGATATATCCCGTATCTGGCGACGTAACACGCAGCCTGATTTTTGTTGCAGGATTTGCAGATGCAGTCACTTGGACTAAGCGTTTTTGGTGTTTGCATTTTAAGCCCATTCTTGGATCAACGATGATTCTGTGATTTCATCGGCAGGGGATGCGCTGCATTTGCATTTGTTATCAAACAAACGAGGTCCGCCACGAACAGCACGGGCATAGTATTTACTGTTTTTGCTGTAACTTGACGTTCCACCACTCCCGAAATAAACACCCCATGCGTAGTTACCGTATCGTGCAACTGTGGTTGAGGACCAGTAAACCGACGGGATCGTATCAGGAAAATAAAGCAGCTCAATTGCTGGGTGACTCTCGGTGTAATCCACGATTGTTAGTAGTTCCTGTACCGTGGGCATTCGCCAGTCGTCAAAATATCCGAGTTTCAGGTTTGTGCAATAAATAAGAGCCTGCTTCCAGTTCAATCTGGTTTCAGCATACGATCGTCTCTGCCATGTAAGACCGGTTTTTTTGTCTGTGATTGTGCCATCACTACAAGCGATCATAATTTTAGCTCCAGTTGTGTTTTTTTAGGCCGGTCTGTTGTTGGTTTAACGGTACGGACAGCACGGAAATGATGTTTTTCTATAGCTTTACCGCCAAAAACATTTCCATACTCGAATTCAACGCCCCAGATGACCAAAAGACCCCCGTAGAATTTGTCAGGGGCATTATCACAAGGGCTACACGAAATATAATATGGATAAATGTACTCAAGCCACGGAAAATATTTTGTATTGATCGCCGGAAGATGCTTGGTACGATCAACAATGGTTTTGAGCTCTGTGATTGTTGGTAGCCGCCAGTCGATGTGTCCGCCCAGGTGCAGGTCGCCACAGTATGTGTCAGCGTTAAAATACGTCATGGCTTTTGGCGTTTCTTGCTGCCACATAAGACCGGTGGATTCGTCGGTGATGGTGCCGTCGCAGTTGTCGATCATATCTCGAATTTCTCCGGTGCTGGTTTATATCCGCGCAGGCCCCCCATGGCGTTTTGAATCTGCCTGGGTCTCAAACCAACAAGCCTGCAACCATCCTCTGTCGCATGAAAGTAGGTGCTGCGGCCTACGACATTACGCCGGAAGACAAAGCCGAGAGATTCCATCCGGTTCATGGATTCGTAATCAAGGCCAGCGTCCCCCACAAGATACCAATTACGGTATCCCCATTGTCCGCGTTTTAATTCCGGGGTGATTCCGAGCATTCGGCGGAGACGGTCGAGGTCATCGGGGGATAGGGTCGGTATCATGGGTTATAGCTCCTATAGTACCAACTCTGATTCAGCCCTATTCCGTCTTGCATCATCACAAGCACTTCCACATGCCCGCTGTTGCGCCTTGTTGGGCTCGTATCCCTGCATTTCCATCAACATATTGGAGACATCAATAGATTTAGGGCATTGTTTTTTTGTTACCCTCATATCGCCATTCCCGAGGGTAATCCTCACATACTCATCAATCGCCTCGAATGTGGTTCCATCTAATCTGTATTTCATGTTGTGTGTGTTCCCTTTTTTGTGTTTGGTTGCTACATCCTCGCCTGTTCCCACGCCGCCGCGCCATCTGACCCAGCTTTCAGCGACAGGTATTCCTCGCCGCCGTTCTCGGCGAAGAAGTGATGAATATCCAGCAAAGCCTTTCCGACCAAATCAACGGCTTTGCGCTTATCATGATGCAATTTGAACTGAGTCAAATCCTCTAACAGACACAATCCAAAAGAAGTGTAGCTGATAATATCATTCGGTTTATCCAGCGGCGTGCTTTGCCCCATGGATATCAGCATATTCCCGATCCGCCGCACATCTCCATGATCCAGCATACCTGGCCAGCACTGCATGGCTGCATCGCACCTGGTACGCAAGCTGCCAAGCAGACCCCGCAGTACATCCGGAATATCCGCAGTTTGATCCTCGTATTGATCCGCAATTGACCGGACATAACCGAGCCGGGCCAGTGATTTCAGTGTGCCTGTTGTTGTCATGGTTGCCCCCTTCACGCTGTGATATTTTCGTAATTGATTATTTTGGCCGGGTGACGGTGCAAATGCTCGAATATAACCGGCTCAAAATACACCAGGCGAGATATGCGCTGGAAGATGGAGGCATTCCTTCGCCGCCAATCGTCGGGCGCATTTAACGCCATCTGGTGATTGTTGATAACGATTTTGATTTTCGGGTTCTTGCGCATCAATTTTTTTAATTCGTCAAGTGGCCCGGTGAATTCTTCTGCAGGAGATTCGACAGCCTGCGGTTTTTTTGATTCGGAAATCACCAGATTTGTTTTTTCATCACCTGAGACCGCAATGCTTTTCATATCTGAAACTGTCTTATTTTGCGTAAGACGCCAACCGGCAGGCCAGCCAGCAATTACCCATGTTCGCAGATTTATATCTCGGCACAGGGCATCTGACACGTCTTTACCGCGAGGCGAAGGCCACCTGACAGAACGCGGGAATGTTTGTTTCCACCAGGCGAACGCGGATTTGCCAGCTTCGTCGAAATCCGTGGCGACCAGAATGCACAGTGCAGAGTTAAGAAGCCGAGTCGCCGCTTCGTCGGGCTTTGCATGGGCAGTACCCAGAGCGATAACACTTGTGATATCCCCTGCGACATGATTCAGCAGGATTGCATCAAGTTCCGATTCCAAAACAACAACACATCTGCCGGCAGCACCGAGGATCATTTGCCGCATATCAGATCCGGGCACATTGCTATATCTGGGTTCGCCTTCTGGCCTGCGGATCCTGATCCGGATTATTTTGCCCATGTTTTCGGGCGGATTGTCGTCTGATTCTGGCATATTCAGGCCATTTATTCCTGATTTGTATGAGATTCCAGGGATTACAAGCCCCTTTGGTATCCATAGCTTTTTTGGTTTTTGGGTGTCGGCCTTAATTATCGTCGAGAGCCCCCATGATTCCCGTGGGCGGTAAACGTCTTCCGGTATCCAGCCCAAATAATACCGGCGGGCAGTCTCCATGCTGATGTTTTTTTCCGCCAAAACGCGCTCGCCATCGGAACCAGGCAACTTTTCAGCCGCCCACATAACGAGTTTCCATGCTTTTTCCATCCAAACTTCAGGGTAAGAGAGGCCCGCAGGAACCTCATTGCCCTTTGGTACGAACGCCGTTTTGTTTGAGGAGGCTATCGGAATCCTCGGGGCGCCTGAAACACGCCGAGAATAAGGGGCGCTTGAATCAGATTTGAATTCATCGGCGATTGCATCATCACCGGTAATCCGACAGGCGGCCTTGAAGCCAACCTTTTGGGTGTCTATGACGAATTGGATACGGTCACCGTGCATAAGACATTGCCTGCACCAGTACGAACCATTTCCGCTGTTTTGTTCGGGCCATATCCGGAACCTGTCATTACCGCCACAGAAGGGGCATGGAGAGGAATATTCTCCACCTTTTCCTGCGGATGCTTTTTTCGGTTGCAAGCCGTGTGTCATGGCCAGGTCGAGTACGTTCATGAAGCGCCTCCCAGTCTGGACGATTTTCCGTAAACGTCCGTCCAAAAAAAACTCTCTCTTTTTAAATAATAGATACACATACTTATCTTATACTTTTATATTATTGGACTATATGGACGATATATATATAAGGTTTAAAAACATTTTTATAATATGTAAAAAATGTAAATAAACCTCAGTTTTTACCCGTCTATCGTCCAGAATCGTTCGTATCGTCCAAAATTGAAACACACTAAAAAGCTGGGAATATCCCGTAAGTCTATGGAATAGTTTCTAAAAAGTATCCATCCTCAAATTTGAACACTTCCCCGGCCCCATTTTGGAAAGAGAAATATTGATCAACCCCTATACAATGTGGAGACCGATGTCCATTTCCTGTGCCATGAAAATGATATTTTTCTCCGCAGAAAGGACAAGGGAACGTGAACCGTTCATGCAAAAGACGTTTCAGTGATAAAAGATTGTGGCCATCAGTATCCTGTATCGCAGTTGCATCCAGCCGTATTTGAGCCAATTTTGATTTACTGACTTTCATGCTTTATCCTTATTCTTCTACTAATTCCGATTCTTCTACCAATTCCGATAATTTCAGCCCGAAATAAAAATATATCCCATGCTTTTCTCTGACAAATCTATCGACCATTAACGCACCGAATTTTTTTTGTGCAGGCACCTTTTTAGAATGATTGATTTCGTACCATTTAAAAAAAGCATCATATAAATGGGTGGCGCTGACGCGATATCCTTCTCCGATCAAACACATTTCGTCTATAAAATCCCCAATCGTATCCTCTTCCTTTTGGTACGCCCCCGTCGCCTCTCGAACCAAAGAAGGATAGTCCAATCCGGACTGTTGCCATTGCAGGCATCCCCGAACCAGCCAGGCCAGAATACCAGATGCCTCGGCTTCAAGTTTTTTACCCAGAAATTTATCTTTCAGACGTTCGTCAGCAGCCTGGGGAGAATCGACATACGAAAGTAGGAAGGGGATCAGCTTGCATCTCGACCAGAATGCGAAATCATTTGCCGGTGCATGTGGTTTATTGTTGGTCAGGAGGAATAATTTGTGGGTCGGCTTAAACGTGGTATCATATTTGTCGTGAGGGCACCTGGCCACCTGGGAATCTCCGCCGGTTAGAGATTTCACTCGGGAGGCGCTGATACGGCGCCCTTCATCTGATTCTGAGGCAAAGGCGATCCGCAATCCCTTAAGCGCCATAATATCCGGACTGGGGCCCGCAGAGGATCGTGAATACATCTGGGACATAAGCATCTCTGATTGTATCGGGGCTGCCAATGGCCCCATCACATGGCACAGGGTTTCGATTATGGTGCTCTTGCCGTTTCTACCCTTGCCCCAAAACACAGGCAGAATATGTTCGGAGGTTAATCCGGTGATTGAATACCCCAGAAGCCTGGCAAAGAAATCCACCATATCCTGATCGTCGGACATGATCTCAGTGATCGCCTTCTCCCAGGTGGGAGCTGGAGAATCGATGCCGGTCCAATCGTGCGGGCAGTGTTTCAGCAGTAAATCAGTTGAATTGCCTGGGGATAATTCCCCGGTGCGAAGGTCCACCACGCCATTATTACATGGTAGCAACCATGGCATTTGATCAAAATCCTCGTTGATCGCTACAAGGCGGTCATGACAGCGGGTCGTGAATGTCAGGCAGTTGCTACAGCCTCGGACGGAACGCAGCCGAGAAATCCGTTTTGAAATATCTTTTTTATAGTCTTCCAGATTTGTTTTGGTTTCGGTGTTTGTCTCTATCTTGATTTTTTCTTTCACCGATTCCAACTCTTTTTTATATTCGGCTACGACCCCTTCGATGGCAGATAGCGAGTCGGCGGATCCCCGGTCGATCTCCCAATGATGTTCTGCCCACCGCATCCACTCTGCGGAGGTCTGATTGTATAACCGTTTGCCGGCATTTAGAGTGATGTATAGTAGAGCATCGCCGAGCTCGTTTGATCGCAGACATTCACCGACAAACCGACTGTCAATTACTGTATGTGTATTAGCAGATATTGGGGAGGTATCCTGCATCCGATCAGCCATTATTTCATACATTTCTTCTATACTATCC
>Ga0194062_1001305_pt1 | contig 10432 bp, 7 predicted proteins | sample SepL2225m_MetaG_FD_155481 | JGI IMG/M metagenome (GOLD analysis project Ga0194062, IMG submission 155481) | Anoxic zone freshwater microbial communities from boreal shield lake in IISD Experimental Lakes Area, Ontario, Canada - Sep2016-L224-25m | ecosystem: Environmental > Aquatic > Freshwater >... | reverse complement strand
AGTCATCATGGCCCTTATGGCCAGGGCTACACACGTGCTACAATGGTCGGTACAGAGGGTCGCCAAGCTGTGAAGCGGAGCCAATCCCATAAAGCCGATCGTAGTCCGGATCGAAGTCTGCAACTCGACTTCGTGAAGTTGGAATCGCTAGTAATCGCGAATCAGCATTGTCGCGGTGAATACGTTCCCGGGTCTTGTACACACCGCCCGTCACACCATGGGAGTTGATTGCACCAGAAGTAGGTAGCCTAACCGCAAGGAGGGCGCTTACCACGGTGTGCTCAATGACTGGGGTGAAGTCGTAACAAGGTAGCCGTACGGGAACGTGCGGCTGGATCACCTCCTTTAAAAGATGATAGCGTCCGACCGACGTTTGTTCGCGAGCCCCTTCACAAGTTACCTGCTAATTAGAAACTGATTGGTGTCCCATTCATCGCGCATAGCCGTGAACGGACCTTAAGCAGGTGTGTGCGAACCCGGGTCTGTAGCTCAGTTGGTTAGAGCGCACCCCTGATAAGGGTGAGGTCGGAGGTTCAAATCCTCCCAGACCCACCACTTGCTATGAGTATGCCAAGCCGGAAGTCCGACATGGGGCCATAGCTCAGTTGGTAGAGCGCCTGCTTTGCAAGCAGGAGGTTGTCGGTTCGATCCCGACTGGCTCCACCACCTACCAATCAGTACGACGCGCGAGCAGCGCGATGATGACTGTGTTCCACCAGGAATACAGTGATGATCGCGAAGCGGGGACGAAAGTCCGGCGCCTCGGCTCTTTAACAATTTGGATTCGTGAAGACGCTGTAATTCAAGCGAGATGATTGTTTTGTAGTTCTCAAGCTTGATTTGATGGTGTCGCATTCGAGAAACCAGCGCATATAGTTCCCAAAACGCTTGGGGCTATATGGTCAAGTGAATAAGCGCACATGGTGGATGCCTAGGCGGTAGAAGGCGATGAAAGACGTAGCAGCCTGCGATAAGCCTCGGGGAGCTGGCAAGCAAGCTTCGATCCGAGGATTTCTGAATGGGGAAACCCACGGAGCAATCCGTATCCATGCCTGAATACATAGGGTATGGAAGCAAACCCGGTGAATTGAAACATCTAAGTAACCGGAGGAATAGAAATCAACCGAGATTCCGCAAGTAGTGGCGAGCGAACGCGGAGCAGCCCAGTTGGAACCAGTGAGACGATTCTAGTGGAACGGTCTGGAAAGTCCGGCCATAGCGGGTGATAGCCCCGTACACGAAAGATGATGCTCATGACCAACGAAGAGTAGGGCGGGACACGTGTAATCCTGCCTGAACATGGGGGGACCATCCTCCAAGGCTAAATACTCTCTACCGACCGATAGTGAACTAGTACCGTGAGGGAAAGGCGAAAAGAACCCCGGAGAGGGGAGTGAAATAGATCCTGAAACCGTGTGCGTACAAGCAGTGGGAGCTCCGTAAGGAGTGACCGCGTACCTTTTGTATAATGGGTCAGCGAGTTATTTTTAGTGGCAAGCCTAACCGAGTAGGGGAGGCGTAGGGAAACCGAGTCCTAATTGGGCGTCATAGTCGCTAGGAATAGACCCGAAGCCGGTCGATCTAATCTTGGGCAGGATGAAGGCACGGTAATACGTGCTGGAGGTCCGAACGAGTGGGCGTTGTAATGCTCTTCGATGACCTGAGATTAGGAGTGAAAGGCTAATCAAGGCCGGCGATAGCTGGTTCTCCCCGAAAGCTATTTAGGTAGTGCCTCGTGTATAACTCCCGGGGGTAGAGCTCTGTTTAGGCTAGGGGGACATCCCGTCCTACCAACCCTATGCAAACTGCGAATACCGGGAAGTTTAAGCACGGGAGACACACAGCGGGTGCTAACGTCCGTTGTGAAGAGGGAAATAACCCAGACCGCCAGCTAAGGTCCCAAAATTTCGGCTAAGTGGTAAACGATGTGGAAAGGCATAGACAGCCAGGAGGTTGGCTTAGAAGCAGCCATCCTTTAAAGAAAGCGTAATAGCTCACTGGTCTAGTCGGTCTGCGCGGAAGATTTAACGGGGCTAAGCCAAGCACCGAAGCTGCGGATTTGTACGCAAGTACAAGTGGTAGGGGAGCGTTCTGTACGCCTGCGAAGGTGCACTGTGAGGTGTGCTGGAGGTATCAGAAGTGCGAATGCTGACATGAGTAACGTTAAAACGGGTGAAAAACCCGTTCGCCGAAAACCCAAGGGTTCCTGCTCAACGTTAATCGGAGCAGGGTGAGTCGGTACCTAAGGCGAGGCCGAAAGGCGTAGTCGATGGAAAACAGGTCAATATTCCTGTACCTGTTGTTACTGCGATGGGGTGACGGAGAAGGCTAGAGCATCTGGGATTGGTTCTCAGTTTAAGCATGTAGGGAGATCTTCCAGGTAAATCCGGAAGGTCAATCCTGAGGTGTGATGACGAGTCCCCATGTGGGATGAAGTGCTTGATGCCCCGCTTCCAGGAAAAGCCTCTAAGCTTCAGGTAACAACGGACCGTACCGTAAACCAACACTGGTGGGTGAGCAGAATATGCTAAGGCGCTTGAGAGAACTCGGGTTAAGGAACTCTGCAAATTAATACCGTAACTTCGGGAGAAGGTATGCCTTTGATGGTTAAGGACTTGCTCCGTAAGCTGTTGAAGGTTGCAAGAAATCGGTGGCTGCGACTGTTTACCAAAAACACAGGACTCTGCGAACACGCAAGTGGATGTATAGGGTCTGACGCCTGCCCGGTGCCGGAAGGTTAATTGATGGGGTCAGCCGCAAGGCGAAGCTCTTGATCGAAGCCCCGGTAAACGGCGGCCGTAACTATAACGGTCCTAAGGTAGCGAAATTCCTTGTCGGGTAAGTTCCGACCTGCACGAATGGCGTAACGCTGGCCACACTGTCTCAACCCGAGACTCAGTGAAGTTGAAATCGCTGTGAAGATGCGGCGTTCCCGCGGAAAGACGGAAAGACCCCGTGAACCTTTACTATAGCTTTACACTGAACTTTGACCTTACTTGTGTAGGATAGCTGGGAGCCTGTGAAACCTGGACGCTAGTTCGGGTGGAGGCAACGTTGAAATACCAGCCTGGTAAGTTCGGAGTTCTAACCTAGGTCCATTATCTGGATTGGGGACAGTGTATGGTGGGTAGTTTGACTGGGGCGGTCTCCTCCTAAAGAGTAACGGAGGAGTGCAAAGGTACCCTCAGCGCGGTCGGTCATCGCGCATAGAGTGCAATGGCATAAGGGTGCTTAACTGCGAGACGTACATGTCGAGCAGGTGCGAAAGCAGGTCATAGTGATCCGGTGGTTCTGTATGGAAGGGCCATCGCTTAACGGATAAAAGGTACTCCGGGGATAACAGGCTTATTCCTCCCAAGAGTCCACATCGACGGAGGAGTTTGGCACCTCGATGTCGGCTCATCACATCCTGGGGCTGTAGCAGGTCCCAAGGGTTCGGCTGTTCGCCGATTAAAGTGGTACGCGAGCTGGGTTCAGAACGTCGTGAGACAGTTCGGTCCCTATCTTCCGTGGGCGTTCGAGAATTGAGGGTGAGTTGCTCCTAGTACGAGAGGACCGGAGTGAACGTACCTCTGGTGTACCGGTTGTCACGCCAGTGGCATCGCCGGGTAGCTATGTACGGACGGGATAACCGCTGAAAGCATCTAAGCGGGAAGCCCCCCCCAAGATTAGTTCTCGCTGGGGACTTGATCCCCCTAAAGGGTCGTCGAAGACTACGACGTTGATAGGCTGGGTGTGTAAGCGCAGTAATGCGTTCAGCTAACCAGTACTAATTGCCCGTGAGGCTTGACCATATAGCCCCAAGCTGTCTGACAGCCTGGTGGCGGTTTCTAGACTGTGACACCATTACGACTTTCGTCTTCACAAACATCCAGATTGCGGTGAGCGGCTATAGGCAATTAGGCCTTTAGCGACTCGCCGAACAGTTTTCCCTGGCGGTCATAGCGAACGGGAACCACCCGATCCCATTCCGAACTCGGAAGTGAAAACGTTCTGCGCCGATGGTAGTGTGGCCGTAGGCCATGTGAGAGTAGGTCGCTGCCAGGGTTCCCCCTAAAAGGCCCCGGAGACATTGTCTCCGGGGCTTTTTTCTTTTCCGCGCTATGATTCACGAGTTGCAAATAGCCTGTGCACGGAGATTTTGATGGCATGGTTTCGCGGTGCTGATCCCAATGGCGTGACGTCGGTCGATACGGCGGTGTTACTGGTGAACTTGGGTACCCCGGATGCGCCGGAATCCGGTCCCATTCGTCGCTATCTGGCCCAGTTTCTAGGGGACCTTCGTGTTGTTGAGGCCTGCCCTTGGTACTGGCTGCCCATTTTGTACGGACCGATATTGACCTTCCGGCCGCGCAAGACGGCCCATCTTTATCGCTCCATTTGGACCGAGGCGGGGTCGCCGCTGCGCGTGCACTCGGTGGCTTTAGCCGAGGCGCTGCAGGCGCACTACGCAGGCGACTCCTCCATCGCGGTTGAATTGGCGATGACCTACGGCGTGCCGACCATTGCGGCTGCAGTTGAACGACTGCAGGCCAAGGGCGTGCGCCGACTGGTTGTTCTGCCGCTGTACCCGCAGTATTCGGGATCCACCACCGGCGCGGTCTTCGATACCTTGGTGAAGACGCTGATGCGGTGGCGCCGAGTACCGCATCTACAGTTCATTGCCGAATACCACGCCCATCCGGCCTACATCGCTGCACTCGCCGAGTCGGTGCGCGCCACCTGGGCGAAGGATGGCCGTAGTCACTTGGTGTTTTCCAACCATGGCATTCCTGTGAAGTACGTGACAGCCGGCGATCCGTATCGCCGGCAAGTTGGCGAGACTACCCGCCTGTTAGCCCAGGCACTGGGTCTGCGGGATGATGAATATTCAGAGTGTTTTCAATCCCGTTTCGGGCCCACCGAATGGTTGCAGCCGTATACCGATGACCGACTGCTCGAGTTGGTGGCACAAGGCGTGCGTGAAGTCACGGTAGTGACCCCTTCCTTTGCGGTGGACTGCCTCGAGACCCTAGAAGAGATCGGTACGGTGTCCCGCGCCAAGTTTTTGGCGGCCGGCGGCACGCGATTTAGTCTGGTGCCTGCGCTCAATGCGTCGCCTGAGCATGTCGAGGCTCTGGCGGCGCTACTCGCAGAGCAAGGCGTTTTGCCTCGAGCGGGTTTGGTCTAGGTCCCAGTTTCGCAGTGCTAGACTCCCGCGCAGGGGGAATTTGATGTTAGAACTGGCGCTAAAGACTCTATTGTCCTATGTCCTCGGCTCGCTCATGGGCGCGCTGATTCTGGGCGCACTACGCGGCGTGGATATACGCACGATGGGCAGCGGAAACGCGGGCGGCACTAACGCGTTGCGTACCCAGGGCAAGCTCTTCGCTCTGGGGGTTGTTCTGGTTGATGTCTCGAAAGGCTGGTTTGCCGCCGGTATTCTTCCGTCCCTGCGCCTGCCTGGCCTCCCGCTCGATCCATTGCTCGCGCGTGAATCACTGACCTTCGCGTGCGCGTTGGCGGCGACCTTGGGGCATGTGTATCCCGTTTGGTGGGAATTCCGGGGCGGAAAAGGCGCCGCTACCCTTATCGGTGTCTTATTGGGTGCAAGCCCCGCGTTTTTGCCACCGCTGGCGTGTGTCTGGTTGGCGACCGTGGTGCTGACCGGTTACGTTGGACTGGCCACCATGTTGGCGGTGGGTTCCTTGCCGTTGGTGTTGCTCGTGCACGGCGGTGCCTCGCCGGCCGCATTCTTGTTTGCTGCGGTGATGGCGGTCTTCGTGGTCTATACGCATCGTAGCAATGTGACCCGCATGTTGGCGCGCACGGAGTCTCGGGCGCGCCGACTGTGGCTAGGCACTTATCTACAACGGCGGCACACTTAATGGCGCCAGCGTTCTTGGAATTGCTCCGCGCTCGGCTGGCCCCTGCCAGTGTGCGCAGCGTCGCTGCCTTGGAGTGTTTCGACTCTATCGATTCGACCAATGCGCATCTGTTAGCTGCAGCAGTTCCTCCGGCGGGACAGGCCAGCGTATGTGTCGCCGCCCACCAGACGGCGGGCCGCGGTCGGCGGGGACGGACGTGGCTGACGCCGCCCGGGAGCGGTGTTTGCCTCTCCTTCGGGTGGACGTTTCCGGTGGCGCGATGCGACCTTTCTGCGCTAACACTGGCGGTCGGTGTCGCGGTTCGGCGAGCGCTACAGTCCTTAGGCACGATCGACATTGGTCTCAAGTGGCCGAACGATTTGGTGGTCAACGGCGGCAAATTGGGCGGCATTCTGGCTGAAGTGCGCCTCATTGCGGAGGCGACCTACGTGGTTATTGGCATTGGTGTCAATTTGGACCTTCCAGCAGACTTTGCCGCTGCCGTCGCGGCACAGGGGGGCCAGCCGCCGCAGGATTTACGGCGAGCGGGGCTATCGGATGTGAATGCGGTGTCGGTTGCCGCCGTGCTGATCGACCAACTCTGCCTCGCGCTGCCTGTATACGCAGCGCACGGCTTCGAACCGTTTAGCCGCGAATGGACCGAGGCCGATATCCTGCGTGATCGGTGTGTAGAGTGGGTCACTGGCGAGACTCGACGGGAGGGCATTGCCCGCGGTATCGCGTCGGATGGGACGCTGTTGGTGGAATATGCGGGCGGTATGGAACGACTGATCGCGGGTGAAGTGACCCTGAGGCGGGCGGCGTGACCCTATTGATCGAAACTGGTCCGACGCAATTTAAGTACGCGCGTCTTGTCGATGGACGCCCGTCTGAGATCGAGTTTTTGGTCGGTGGTTCGAGTGCTGCAGAACCCCCTTGGCCTTCCGCGCTGGCGCGATTGGCTCCCACGCCCCACGCTGTATTCGTAGCGCATGGGGGGGCGGCGACCTTGCAGCCTCGCCTGGCGGAGTGGATTCGTCGTGCCTGGCATATCGATCCGCAATTTATTGTACCTTCAACGGGGGCGGTGCCAGCAGCGCCCCTAGGGCGCTATCTTGCGTTAGTGGGCGCGCGGGCCCGGGGCTTGTGCCCCGCCTTGGTCGTCACGGCTGATGTCGCTATAGGCATCGACCTGTTGGGCGCCGACGGTCAGCGTATGGGTGTCTGGACCTTTCCTGGCGAGCGCCCGATGCGCGAAGCGTTGTACGCGCAGACCAGCGGCATCGCAGCGGCGGCGCTGCTCGATGTCGCGGCGGTAGAGGCAGGATTTGGCGTCAATACTGCAGGTGCCGTACAAGAAGGTGCGCGGTTGGCGATAGCCTCCTGCGTCGCGGCGGTTGCGGCACGCATCGGCGCGCAGGTGGCCGTGGTTGCGACGGGTCGTTATGCGGTGGAGGCCGTACGGTACGTGCCTGCTGTCCAGGTGCTCGAAAATCTATCTCTGGAGGGGCTTGCCTCGATCGTGGCGGAGCGTACGGTATGAAATGGCTCGTTCTGCTCTTAGTCCTCGCCAACGGAGCCTTCCTGTTGTACTGGCATACGCTACAACCAGTGCAGATCAGCGAACATTCCGGCCCCGCGTTGGCGTCTGTAGCGCCTGCCCGCATCTTGCTCGCGCAGGAGCGACCTGCGCCGACGCCCCAATGCCAGAGCCTCGGTCCGATCAATAACCGCGAGATTCTGGCGGCGGTTAACCATTGGCTGGGTGATGCCTATGGGGCCCTGACCGAGCGCGAAGTGAACGTTGCCGCAGCCCCCGTCTTTCGCGTGCAGGTCCAGACACCCAGCGCGGATCTAGCGACTCGCCTCGCGCAGCGCGTCCGTTCTGGCGGCGATGGCGCGGTCGCCGTACTGCCACCGGAACCAGGGGAGACAACCGTCGTCGTCGCGCTAGGGTTGTTTGCAGATCGTTCCAACGCCGACCGGCGCGTCCTGGAACTGCATCGTCATGGGGTGGACGCGGGCATCCTGACGATTGAACGGCATACCAGCCAGTGGTGGATTGATTTCACCGCAGTTGCCACGCCGAATCATGCGGCGTTGATCGGTGCCGTCAGTGGCACAGCGGCCGTGACCATCGTGCCATGCGAATTGATGCTGCCGCATGAAGAGGAGCCGGCTGTGACCAATCCGGCGCCTTTGCCCGTACCCAATGGCATCCCGATGCCGAAACTCGGTGCCGATAGCGGCAAACGCGCGACCGTCTGATTGGCGGCGGTTTTAGGTCGCTCATCCTGCGTTGGCGTTTCCGCCACCATGCGCCGGGGATGCCCTGAACACCCCGGACGCTGCGCGTCCGCGTTCGCCCTAGAGTGCGATTAGGCGATGCGTTGGGCGGCCTGCCAACGCCCGTGCCGTCGCCGATTCCATAGGAACGGCACGATGCCGATGGCGATGCCGCCGATCCCTATCACATCGGTGAGCCAATCAAAGGTGGGAATGCTGTAGCCACCCACGAACACGAGGAAGGTGGCCGACAGCAAGGGCCACAGAAACAAAAACACAAATTGGCGCGGAGATTGCAGCGCCGTGCGGCGGAAGTACCAAGCACAGGCAAAGCCAGACAAGCTGTAATAACAGCACACTTGGAAGCCGATGGCGTTCACAGAGGTGCGAATCAAGTCGCTGACGGTCGGCAGCAGCGAGGATAAAAAGATCAACAGGAAGCCCAGCCCGGACACGACGGCGGTGGCGACCCAAGGGGTCTGCCACGTCGGGTGCACGGTCGCATAGCGCGGATGCAGGGCCCCATCTCGGCCCTTGGCGAACATGGTCCGGCTGAACTGCAAGATTTGGGTTTCCAGCGTACCCACCGTACTGACCATTACAGCCACGATCGACAGATAGCTCCATGGTCTGGGTAGTAGTTTTTCGGCGAGCGTGAACAGGATGTTCGTGCTCGATTGACTGATTTCCTCATCCGTCAGTACGTACTGGCAGGCAATCACGAAGAACACAAACAGGAGCGCCACAATGATCATGGCCGCGACCGCGCTACGTCCCGGTGCCTCGTTCGCGTTTTGGGTCTCTTCGGTCAGATTGAGCGTGACGTCCCAGCCCCAGAAGAAAAAGAGCGCGGTGAGTGAACCAGTGGCAAATAGGGTGGGCGTGAACTCGGATAGCGCAAACCATCGCCAACCGACCGCGTGGACCGGATGGTCGGCATACTGAATCAAGGCAGCCACAATTAGTATGACCAGCACGCCCACTTCGATCACCGTCATGATGATCTGCAGATAACTCGTCGGTTTGATGCCCTTGACGACCACGGCGCTCACCAGGGCGAGCCATGCGGCGGCGACCCACGCGATGGCGGTCGTATCGTTGGCGTGCGCTGGGTTGATCAGCAAGAGCGTTGCCGTGGCTGCCGGTGTGGTGCCCGACACCATGAATACAGCGGAGGCGACCAGCAAAGACCAGCCGGCCAAGAACCCTGCTGCCGGACCAAATACTTGGCCGACCCAACTATAAGAGGCCCCCGCATTGGCGATCACGCGGTTTAAATGCATGAAGGCGAAGGTGACGCCAAACATGATCAGACCGCAGTAGACCAGAGTGCCGGCCGACAGGATGCCCACTGCGGCGATAAGTGATGCGGTCGTGGCGGCCAGACTGAAGGCGGGTGCCGTCCCGGCGACCCCCATTACGATAGACTCGCCGACCCCGAGCGCGCCCTGTTGTAGTTCCGTCTTCGGCTGGTCCATCGGGTGGCGGGCTCCAATGCTACGAGGTGAGTGGCTGATCGAGGTACGACGAGTCTACGATCGAACTCCGTCAGACCGCCAGATGCAAACGCCTGAAAATGCGGTTCGCACGCCGGTGCCCGACGCTGCCCGCGCCCCGTCATCGCATTTGACTTGAAGCATTAGGAGCGCATGATTGGCACTGGGTGGGAGGGTACTGATGATCTCGTTGATTCGACGAATCCTCGTTGGCGCCACATTGTTGGCCGTGCTGATGGGCGCCGCCCTCCCCGGTGAGCCTGTGCGCTCGCCCTCAGCCCGCCCGCTTGAGCGCGGTGTCACGGCCATGCACTACCATGCGCCGCAAGAGTACCAAGCCGCGCCGCAGATCTGGGCCGTCGTACAGGATCCGCGCGGTCTGCTGTATTTTGGTACCGATGGCGTGATCGTTGAATACGATGGCGTCAGTTGGCGGCAGATCGCCGTTCCCGGCGCTACTGTGCGCGCGCTCGCGGTTGATGCTGCAGGCCGTATCTGGGTGGGAGGCGTCGGCGAGTTGGGGTATCTGGAACCCGATAGCACCGGCACACTGCAGTTTGTATCGCTAAAAGCACAGTTGCCACCGGATCAACAGCATGCTTTCGCCGATGTCTGGCGCGTGATACCGACGGCACATGGTGTCTTTTTTCAGACTTTTGACGCGCTGCTGCGTTGGGACGGTCGACAACTGCACGTCTGGCCCACGAAGACTTCTTTCACAAGCTTGGCGGAGGTCAATGAGCAGCTCTATACGGTGGAGACCGACATTGGGCTGGAGATGATCGTCGGTGACAGCCTGCAACC
>Ga0194062_1001303_pt1 | contig 10439 bp, 7 predicted proteins | sample SepL2225m_MetaG_FD_155481 | JGI IMG/M metagenome (GOLD analysis project Ga0194062, IMG submission 155481) | Anoxic zone freshwater microbial communities from boreal shield lake in IISD Experimental Lakes Area, Ontario, Canada - Sep2016-L224-25m | ecosystem: Environmental > Aquatic > Freshwater >... | reverse complement strand
TTCTGTATCTAATCCTGTCGAGACCAACTCCGAGTTCACGTGCAAGAATCATGCATAGCGCACTTTCGGAACCCTGTCCGTTTTCGTGAATACCTGTTTCAAGAAGTACTGAACCATCGGGCTGAATATTTATGATTGCAGAATTGAAATCAACACCTTCTGCACCAAGACTCATACCTCTGTAACTCATAGCGAGACCTACACCGTACAATTCATCTTCATCAGTTTTACCGTACGAACATTTCTTTAGTTTATCTTCAAACGAAAACTCTTTCAGAACAGTATCGAGAGTTTCTTCCATTGCAACTTTATGATTATCGAGTTTCTGACCTGTTATAGTCGTACTTCCCTGTCTTACCATATTTCTTCTTCTGATTTCAATGACTGAGAGATTACATTTCTCTGCAGCCATTTCAATAAAAGACTCAATTACGAAGTTCATCTGCGGCGAGCCAAAACCACGCATTGCACCTGTGAAGACATTATTAGTGTAAACGCCGTAAGTATCACAATGAACATTTTCTACAGTATAAGGGCCACAGCACTGAACAGTCGAGCGCCAGGTCACCCAGGGAGTAACGGAACAGTAGGCACCGCCATCGGCAATGATTTTACATTTCACTGCTTTGATGATTCCATCTTTCGTCAGTCCCATTTTATAATAGACTTTATAAGGATGGCGTTTATAACTTTCCCTTACAGACCATTCTCTTGTGTAAGAACATTTTACGGGTTTACCTGTAATCGCAGCAGCCAAAGCTGTTCTTGCGCAGACAATTGCAGCAGTATCATCTTTACCGCCAAATCCGCCGCCCATAGGTGTCCCGATAACTTCTACTTCTGATAAGGCACAACCAAGTGTAGAAGAAACGAATCTTCTTGTGCTGAACGGATGCTGCATACTTCCATAAACCTCCATAACGCCGTCGTACCTCGGATTGCAGATTGCAACTTCGGGTTCCATGTATGAGTGCTCTATAAACTGTGTGTGGAATACTTCATCGAGAATAATATCGCATTGTTTGAATCCTTCATCCGTATTTCCTCTTCTTACGCAATGCTCATTAATAATATTAGAACCGTGTTCTTCGTGAATAAAAGGAGTTTCAGGGTCCATTGCAACTTCAGTATCGAGTACCGGAGTTAACTCTTCAACAATAACTTTAACGAGAGGGATTGCTTTAATGGCATTTATGCGTGTATCGGCGACTATCATTGCAACAACATCGCCATTAAAGAATATTTTATCTTTTGCAAAAATCTGATAGTCCTTTATAATCTGTCCGAATGTAAGATTACCTTTGATATCCTTATGAGTTATGACTTTAACTACGCCTTCGGCTTTTTCAGCCGCTGAAGTATCTATACTTTTTATGATTGCATGAACAGAATCAGTATAGACAGGAACTGCATGAAGCATAAACGGAAACTTAATATCGTCAGTATACTTCGCACGACCTGTAACCTTTGCGTAAGCGTCATTCCTCCACGATTTAGGGTTTTCTTTATTCATAGATTACATCAGTTTAAATGTGAATATTTTAAAGGGGCATCAATATCTTTAAGTCCGCTTCCTGTGATTAACAGAACGATCTGTTCTTTCGGGTTTAGTTGCTCTTTTGACTTCTTCAATGCAGCCAATACAGTTGAACAGGACGGTTCTGCGAATATTCCTGTAGCCATTGCGAGTTCGCGTTGTGCAATCATAATTTCATCATCGCTTACAGTAACAGAGAATCCGCCTGATTCTTTAACAGATTTAGCTGCCATGTATGCATTACTCGGAGCAGATACAGAGATTGAATCGGCAACAGTACCCGGATTATCGGCATTCTTATAAATACCTGTCTGAATAAAATTGTGTATGGCATTCGAGCTTTCTGCCTGAACGCAAATAAGTTTCGGCAGTTTACTTATAATACCAGCTTCTTTTAAATCGTAGAATGCTTTGTATATTCCGGAAATAATAACACCGTCGCCAACGGGAACGAGAATTGCGTCAGGAGCTTTAAAGCCGTTCTGTATGAATATTTCAAGCCCTGCTGATTTCTTTCCTTCGATGGTTAATGGATGGTATGCAGTATTTCTGTTAAGACCTTTATTCTTTTCTGTGTATTCAAGTGATAATCTAAATGCATCGTCATAAGTACCTTTTACTTTTCTTACGTCTGCACCATAGATAAACATCTGCAAGAGTTTTGCTTTAGGAGCGGATTCGGGAACAAAGATAATTGCCTTCTTATCTGCTGACGCACAGACTGCTGCGAGTGAACTTGCAGCATTTCCAGTAGAAGCAGTTACGATAGTATCTTCGTTAATCCTGTTAGATTCTGCAACAACGAGGAACGAAGCACGGTCTTTAAAAGAACCACTCGGGTTTAAAGAATCATTCTTAATCCATAGATTATCAAAACCGGTTTGTTTGTTTAACTTCGAAAACTTTAAGAATGGAGTGTTGCCGCATTTGAATTCAGGGAAATATTTTTCTTCGACTGCAGAGAAAAGATTTACGTCGGGATTATCCTTCGTAAACTTCTTTCCTATAAAATCATAATCGAACTTTGCGAGAAGAACGCCTTTTAAAGGTTCGCCCGGTTTATAATCAACGGAACAGACGGGACAAAGATACTTAACTTCATCTCTTTTAAAAGTCTTACCACAGGATGAACATTCGTAATACATATTTATGGATTATTCATTTTATAAACAAGTCCGGCATAAACTGCGGCACATTCGCTTAAATGTTCAACGGGCGAATTTTCATTAGGCATATGTGCGAGAACTTCATTACCAGGCCCTAAACCTATACAAGGAATGCCGTGCATCCCTGCGATAGCGACACCATTAGTGCTGAACGTCCATTTATCTACTTTCGGTTCGTGCTTTAGTATATTCTTATACGCAAAGACTGCATCTTTAAGGTAAACTGAATCTTCAGGTATTTTCCATGTCGGGAAATACTTTTCTGTCGGATAGACTAAACCCGTAAAAGCTTTTTCTTCATACTTCAGAACTTCAACGTGTGCATCGGGATACCCTGCTATTCTTGCTGCTTCCTTTACTTCGGCAACTGCAGATTCTTTAGTTTCGCCATAAGTTAATCTCCTGTCGAGCTGAATACTTGCTGCATCGGGAACTGCGCACTGTGAAGGTGAAGAGAAAAACACCTGTGTTACGCACACAGAACCTTTGCCGAGAAATTCATCGTAAGCAAGTCTGTCGTTTAAGTTTTCTATCTCGAGCGCTATTCTTGAAATCTTATAGATTGCATTATCACCTCTTTCGGGAGCGGAGCCGTGGCAGGAGAATCCTTTTATGTTGACCATAATTTCCATTCTACCTCTGTGTCCGCGGTAAATGTTCATATTAGTCGGTTCAGTGATAACAACCATTTCAGGTTTAATCTTTTCTTCGTTTATGATATACTGCCAGCAAAGACCGTCGCAATCTTCTTCCATAACAGTGCCAGTAAAGTAAATAGTATAATCTTTATTCAGTCCGAGTTCCTTAATCATCTTACCAGCATAAACCATTGAAGCCATACCGCCTTTCTGGTCAACGGAACCGCGTCCCCATACTTTACCGTCTTTTATTTCAGGAGTGAAAGGATCAAAATCCCAGAGTGACATTTCACCAGCATAGACAGTATCGATATGTGCATCGAATGCAATAACTTTCTTCCCGTTACCAATTCTTCCGATTACATTTCCAAGTCCGTCAATTCTTACTTCGTCGAAACCTTCTTTAAGCATCTTAGCTTTAATAAGTTCAATCACATCTTTTTCTTTACCAGAAAAAGAAGGAGTACGTATTAAGTCGCATAAAAAGTCTGCTGTATCTTTTTCTAATTCCTTAGCTCTATCAAATATTTTATGGTACATAATTAAAACCTTTCCCAGAGTTTAACTGTTAACTCCTGTGCTTTTGCTGATGCTTCTTCTTCGTTCACATCAATCTTTAAAATTTTATTTTCCATCAGTACTTTACCGTTTGCAATAGTAGTATCAACTGCTGACTGTGATATACCGAATATAATATGTCCGAGGTAAGTGTTTCCGTCAAGAGGTGTAGGTGCAAAGTAATCTATCAATACTATATCAGCTGCTGCGCCTTCTTCTATTGTACCGAGCGGTATGTTCCAGTATTTATCAGCGATGAAACGGTTATTGTTTAAGAGTGTGTTTGCAACTTCCATAAATCCGCAGGTAGGATTCTGATTCCTGAGATGCTGTGCCCAGAGAGCAACGCGCAATTCTTCAAGCATTTTCACAGTCATAGCATCAGTACCGAGCCCGACGAGGACACCTTTTTCCTGTAACTTAATAATATCTGCGATACCAACTGCATTGTTCAGGTTTGACTGTGGGTTATGAACAACTACTGTACCATTCTTTGCAAGAATATCAATCTCATTATCGTTAACGTGAACGCAGTGTGCGGCAATGCTTTTGTTTCCGAGTATTCCGAACTTATCGAGTCTTTCCACTACGCGCATTCCAAAATTCTTAACGTTATAATCTTCATCGGATTCTGCTTCGGCAACGTGTATGTGAAAACCTGTATTTAAATCATTACCGAGTTGTGATGCTATTTCAAGAGTCTTATCACCGATGGTAAAAGATGCATGAAGTCCGAATAAACCTTTTAACTGTTCGTCGTTATTCTTCTGACATTGCTTAATGAATTCAGTATTCTCTTCGAGACCTTCCTGAGCAATCTTATCGCCGTCCCTGTCAGAAACTTCATAACAAAGAGATGCACGCAGACCTGTTTCTTTTACTGCTTTAGCTATTAAGTTCAAAGAACCCTTTGCAGCAAACGGACTTGCGTGATGGTCTATTAAAGTTGTGGTACCGTGTTTGATTGCACTGATTGCCATAATCAAAGCACTGTAGTAGTTAGTATCGGCATCAAGTTTCTTATCGAGTCTCCACCAGAGATTCTCAAGAACTTCATTAAAATTGTTTGATGGACTTGCTTTTCCAAGACCTCTGACGAGAGTGCTGTAGAAATGCATATGTGCGTTTATAAAACCAGGCATCACGACTTTTCCGTGTGCGTCTATTATCTTATCGTATTTATCTGTAAATGTTTTAGTCTCACCAATTTTCTTTACTCTTTGACCTTCAATTAATACTGAATGATTGTACAGCACTTTCGGATTTTCTCCGAGAGTTATTATTATTCCGTTTATTATTAAGATTGTGTTTGCCAATGTATTGATATAATTAGTTTAAAAAATTAAATGTATAAAATCCCTGTGTTGCAAAGAATATGTTTGAGACTTTGGTAATTACTTATTCTCCTGCAATTTCTAATACAAGACTTATTAGTTTGTCAGAAAGATAAATCCCATTTCGTTTCATATTCCTTATGCACATTGATATTGATAAATCCCCATATTCTTTCTTGTATTTTAACAATATTCCCAATGAACCTGTCAGATTCAAATCATATAACCGAGCTATTCTTCTTCCAATAGTTTCATCGAGACAAACAACAGGAATTTTATTATTAATTGCTGTTTGAATTACTGAAGCTTCACCGACATCCAGTGAATTTTTAAGATGTGAATTGACTTCAACATGCTGTTTAATAACATTCAGAAACTTTGCCTCAAAGAATTCCTTTTTAGCAAAGTACTTCTTACGCGAAGCAATAATTTCAGAATACACTTCAAAAGGAACAAAAATTTCAGAATACATATCCTTTAATATCAGTAAACTTCCTGTCGCCGAGATTATTGATATTATCGGACTTGTATTAATAACTAAACTATCCTTCTTAGGCATTTTCTATGTCACTAAGTAATTCAGTTTTAACAACATCAATAAATGACACATTGTATTTTTTCAATGATAGCAAAAATGTTGTTCTATCTATCCCTGCAAGCGATGCAGCAACACCAGATGAGACCTTTTTCATCTCAAATAATTTAACTGCCATTGCCATTATTGCTTCCTTCTCAAATTCTTCAGCAGTTGAATTTAAAGCATCAGGCAATAATGCCGGATATTTAACCTTTAAAGTATTTACCCTAAGGATTCTATTTTTAGTTTTAACTTTCATATTTGAAATTAACTCAAACTTTAGATTTATTCAATATATTACATTAACATCTAACAACTTCAATGTTCTATTATTTAAGCTTCGTTTAAAACGCTCATTTCTTCTTTGGTTCTTTCCCTCATATAGAGAGCACCTGCAAAGCATTTCTGCACGCAGATTGTACAGCCAATACATTTTGATGCATCGGTTACGGGTACTTTCTTTCCGTTAAGTTCTATAGCAAGGTACGGGCATCTTTCACAATTACCGCAATGTTCACATAGGTCTTTATTCACTGCGGATATTTTCTTAACTGGAGTAAGTTCCATAAACCCTGTGATAGGGTTCGGGAAAGCATATCCGATTAATTCATCTACAGAATTCAAGCCGCGTTCTTTAAGTAGATAACTAAGTCCTGAATTCAGTTCATTAATGATTCCGTATCCGTATTTCATAACTATAGTACAGAACTGAACAGTCTTTGCACCGAGTGCAAGAAAGTCAGCTGCGGATTTATAATCCATAGGTCCGCCGTTACCTGACACAGTAATACCGTGTCTTGCGACGTTAGCAAGAGTAAGGTTACTGATTGGAATAACACCTTCGCCAGAAAGTCCGATAACGACTCCCTCTTCCCAGTTTTCCTTTGTTCCTTTTCTGAAAGAAAGAGCAGGGAAAGTATTTGCGAGAGTAACGCCTGCTTTTTTATTGGGATATTTATCGAAGACTTCTTTGATTGCAGTCATTATAGGATATATAGATGTAACGGCTGCAGTAAGTTTAAAAAGTTTAGGAACGTTTGCATCGCTAACCTGCATAACCCAGTCAATAATCTTAGCAGTAAGTTCTGCATCCTGTGAAACGATATCACCTTTAGTACCATCGCCGCCCTGCGGACAGGAGAGACTGTATTCTATTCCCATAACGCCTGCAGATTCAAGTTTCTTGGTGTTAGACTGCCATACTTTCATATCTTCTGCATCGTTCCCTGAGACGGGACCGCCTGTTGATGCAAGGGTTAATCTGTCAGGATATTCTGAAACGAGTTTCTTTATCTCACTGCAAACTCTATCGAGAGGATGTCCTGAAACATTATCACAGTTTCCATAAGTAGATTTAGTTACTGCAAACATATAAGCAGCGGGGATATGAATATCAACGTTATCGAATGCAGTTTTCATAACACCGCCAGCCCAGCCGGCTTCATAAGCTTTTTTCATCTGCTCATATCCATCGCTTGGAGGAGCGGCAGAAAGAAGGAACGGAGAAATAATTTCCCTGCCGAAGAAATCCGACTTAACAGAAACAGGCATTAAATTCTTACCGTCTAATCCTATATGACTCTTAATATTCTTTTTAATAACAGGTTTAGGAGTACTAAAGATATAAGCATCGACCTGTGCGGCAACGTTTTTACCTGCTGCAACACTTTCAACAACAGTAGTCGGACCGTTAACTATATCGCCTGCATAGAAGACACCTTTGAACTTATCGGTTTTAAATGTTGATTTACTTCCGATTGAAATTATAATAACATCAAATTTTCTTGATTGAGGATTTGCATTCTTATCCGTCTTCATCTTTGCAGGATGGAACTTCTCACCTTTTGGTAAAACGACTTTAGAAGTTTTAATACCTTTAATTTTCTTAGTGCTGCCTTTTGAAAGACCGTTTATAACATCAACTTTTGTTCTGCCTGTAATTTCAATTCCATACTGAAGGATTAAATCACGTTCGTGTTTAGTTAATGGCATTTCATCGAACTTCTCCAGACAAATCATTTCAACGTTACCTGCACCTTTGGATTTAGCAGTAACAGCAACGTCAACGGCAATAGCACCACCGCCTACAACGGCGACATTAAGTCCTTTTACATTAACAGATTTCTGATTTTCAAGATATTCAATCCAGTGATAAGCAAAATCTTCACCTTTAACGTTAAGTTTATGTTCAACATCAAGTCCCGAACTAACTACAACTGCATCATATTCTGATAACAGTGCATTTGGTTCAATAACATTTGCTTTATAGATAATATTTATATCGCCAAGTTCCTTAAGGAAATCGACATCTGAATAGAGTACTTTTTTATCGAGTCTGAGGTCAGGAATAAGATTACACATACCGCCCGGTTTATTTCCTTTTTCAAACACATCGACGGAGTAACCTTTTTGTGACAGCACGGCAGTGGCGCCAAGTCCTGCAGGACCAGCACCGATAACTGCAATTCTTTTACCGTTAGGAACGGCATTATCGAATACAGGCATAACGCCCATTTCTTTTGCTTTCTTGATTATAGTTGCCTGAATAGGCGGGATATTAACGGCATTATCGAATGTTTTATGAACACAGGCCTTCATACAATGAAAGTCAGGGCAAACGTATCCACAAACACCGCCGAGGGGATTGCTACCCATAATGATTGCCGCAGAGCGGCTAAAGTCCTGAGGTAATCCACGTTTAGCAGCCATTATAAAATCAGCCGGGGAACAATCAACAGGACACGCTTCTTTGCAGGGTTTTTCTTCGCAAAACTCACAGTGATTGAATTCTGCCTGCAACTGCGCATCAGTTAAGTAATTTTGCATATATTATAATTTTTCAAAGTTAAGTTTAACAATTGAAATAATAAATGCAAAAGAAGTCAAAGGGGATGATTTTGTCTTTAAAAGGAAGTAAACACGGACTATGAGAAACTACTGACAAGCGAGAGACAGGCAGCAACAAACGGATAACGAAAAATGAAAGTCCCTTTCTTCCCGGCGGTAAAAATCTTATACTCTTCTGTATAATCAGCGGAGAAGGTACATCATTAACCTCTTATAACTCACATAGAATTCAGCATTATTTTATGGTTGCATTAATTTACGAATATGCGCATATTTGTAAGAAATAATTTACACCATGAAAAAGAGATATTTGTACGATGAAATAATAAAGTATCTTGAGCATAAAAATGCTCTCGTAATTACAGGTATGAGGCAGGTTGGTAAGACAACACTGCTCAGGCAGGTTTACGGGGAAGTGAAACACCCGAAAATCTGGTTTGATTTCGACAACCCGCTGGATTTATTATTGTTCGAAAACAGCAATTACGACGGCATATACACAAACCTGCTGAAAGAATCCAAATCACAAAAGAATAAGAGGGTTTATGTTTTTATAGACGAGATACAAAACTTTCCTGAGATTACAAAAATCATGAAATACCTTATAGATAAATATTCAGTAAAGTTTCTGGTGACGGGTTCATCAAACTACTACCTGAAAAATCTTTTCCCTGAATCATTGAGCGGGAGGAAATTCCTGTTCATACTCCCACCGCTGGACTTCAGAGAATACATGTACTTTATCAGTGACCAGCCGAAATCTGAAAAACACATCAGGTTTTCTGCGGTAAAACCTACGGGAGAGTATGAATATAAAAAACTGGAGAATGAATACAACAACTATCTGGAGTACGGCGGCTTACCAGAAGTAGTGCTGACAGAAGATTATGAGACAAAACGGCAGGTACTGAGGAACATATTCTCTTCATTCTTTGAAAAAGATTTACGCATATTAAGTGATTTATCGGATATAAGAGAATTACGGGATTTAATAATACTTCTTTCGGCAAGGACGGGAAACATACTGGACGTTACAAAACTGGCATCGGAACTTGGTGTAAACCGTTTAAAGACTTACAGTTACCTTGAGTTTTTACAGGGAATATTCTTTATAAAATTAATCCCAAAGTATTCAAAAAGTGTTGACAGGAGTGTAGCGGGAGGCAGGAAAGTATATTTCAGCGATAACGGGATACTGAATATATTTGCAAGAATATCCTCGGGGCAAATGTTTGAAAATGCGATTGCTAACCAGCTTTCAAAATACGGAGAACTGAAATATTACAACGTCCGCAATACAAGTGAAATTGATTTTATATTGAATAATGAAACAGCATTTGAAGTCAAGAACAAAGGTAACGAAAGGGACGTTACAGCATTGAAGAAAATCTGCGATAATATCGGAATCAAAAAGCATTATATTATAAGCAAAGAATACACTAAGTCAAAAGGCATCCTTTCCGGCAGCACCATTTAGAAATATAAAAAATGAAGGTTAGTTCTTATTCAGGAAATTATTCGGTTACGGCTGGTTCGTGTCTAAGTTCTTCCGGTGTTTTGGTGGTAAAATCTTTTCTTTCTGCTCTTCAATTCATACGCTGGTAAACCAGAATTATCTTTTCTTATCTTTAACCCTAAAAAACTCTATCTTAATTTCGTGCCTTTCGTATATTTGGCGGGAAAGTTCTAAATCACTAGATGCATAAATTACATTAAAAGAAAAATATAAAGCCTGACCCACCCCGTCTTCGTCCAAAGAACAGACGAATCCACCCCTCCGAG
>Ga0194062_1001301_pt1 | contig 10446 bp, 11 predicted proteins | sample SepL2225m_MetaG_FD_155481 | JGI IMG/M metagenome (GOLD analysis project Ga0194062, IMG submission 155481) | Anoxic zone freshwater microbial communities from boreal shield lake in IISD Experimental Lakes Area, Ontario, Canada - Sep2016-L224-25m | ecosystem: Environmental > Aquatic > Freshwater >... | reverse complement strand
CTTATAATAAGGTTCAGTAAAATGTGTTGAATCTTTTTTAGAAACAACAAATACAGGATGATTTTCTGTAGCTGAGAATGACTTTGTTCCCAATACAGACTTAACATCATATATAGAGTCACTTTTTCTTTTATTCACAAATAAAACTTTTTTCAACCTGTTCTTTTCTGTTATGACATATTCTCCAATCTTTATGTCCTCTATTGGTTTAACCCCACTTTTGGTAGAAATAAATGTACCAGGCTCAAAGCAATCATTTGTGGCGATCAAAGGTATTTCAAGTTCTTTTCCTAATTTTATTATATCTGGAATAATTGAAGCTTCAGCGTCAATTCCATGATACATTACCTCTAAATAAAAATCTCTACCAAATATATCTTTAAAAAGAGTACAGGCTCTTTTAGCTGCATCATATCTATCATGTAGTAAATTAGCATTAATTAAACTAGATAAGCAAGCAGACGAACAAAGAAGCACTTCAGAATACTTTGCTAAATTTTCCAAATCTATTCTTGGATTCGTATAAAACCCATCCACCCAAGACATCTCTGATAGAGTGCAAAGATTCTGATATCCTTTGAAGTTCTTAGCGAATAAACAGAGATGACGATTACCTTTTCTACCCTCTGGTTGTAACTCTTTATTTTTCCATTCCATCTTTCTAGCTAAATAAAACTCACAATTATGCAGTATAAAGTCACTAACGTAACTATTATCTTCTTCTACCTCAAAATTAAAAACATCACACTTTTCACTATATGAAACTATCTCCTTTATTGGTTTACATATATAATCATCATCTTCTAACGAGCGTGAATATCTTCTATCTTCATTCAATGGAACCGTATAACATTCGCTACCATTTTTTGTTTTATAGTGAACATTATTCCAGTGACCAAAATTAGCGCAAAGGCATTTAAATCCCCACGCAAAATCTCTTGAACGAACCCTTAAAGTTGACTGCTTATAAATATTAGATGTGGCATCTTTGTCTTTTCCATCTCCATCTATCACCCCTTTTAAAAACATCTTCTTATTATCGTCGGAACTAATAAATATCTCTTCCGGAATCTTTTTATTGAGGGATTTTCTACCACACATTCCGGAAAACAAATAAGCTAGAGGCAAACAGCAGGCAACAACATCTGTTTGATGTTTGTCTTTTTTTTCGTATATTTTTGCATCTATATTAAATTTTTCCTTTAAGAAATTGACACAAAAATTAATAAAGTCAGTTTCTTCAACATGAAAACTCAATCCGAAAGTTCCATTTAAGGTTCCTTGTTTATCTTTACTTTGAGTCCATCCTTCAGAACAAAAAAGTCCCAAAAAATAAGAAAAGTCTTCATCAATATTTGTAAATTCTTTTATATTTTTCCACTCATTTAAACAATCATACTTGTTTGCTTTTTTTATCTTTGAGACATGATCTAAAGTTATACCCAAGTAATCTGGTAAATATTTCTTAATATCTACAGATTTGCAATTTTTTATTTTACTTTTAGGAAAACAAACATAAGAGTTCCAATTTTTTATACCATATTTTTTATTTTTTGTACCAAATACAATTTCTTTTGGTTTTTTCCATGAATAATTACCACTATTGTCACGAATAAATATAGGATGCTCTTCTGTTAAAACTAATTCGCGTTTAACTCCATGTGCTAGTTTTACTTTATAAAAAATACCTTCATGAATTCTTTTCATTATCCTAATGACTTTTCTATATCTTCCCTTGTGGGTTAAAACCATATCTCCAACGCATATATCTTCAACATTTTTAACACCAGTTGATGTTATTATTTCTTGCCCCTTTACAAGACAACCTATTATAGGCTTTATTTTTCCAAATTCTATCGCGTTATCTTTTTTGTCTTTTGTAGAAGTGCATTCTTTTATAAACTTTATCAGTCCACCAATGTTTCCATGATCTGTCAACCCTAATGCCTTAAAGTTCATCTTCCTAGCCTTAAGTGCCAACTTACTAATTGGAGACAAACCATCAAATGCAGAATATTCACTATGCACATGAAGGTGTACAAAATCTTCATTTTTAAACTTGTTACTTTTCATTAATTTAAATTACCCTATATCCAAGAAGTTAAAATTCTCACCCAAATTATCTATAATTATATTGTTTTTTGAAGTCACCAACTTCAGTGAAATAAGACTGTCTAATTTTATGCCAGTTTTCAATACTGTGCTTCTGTTGTAAAAACTTCTAACATCAATCGAGTCTTCGCTTACATTAATTATTCTAGCTCTTTCGTAGAAGGTTATGTTGTTGTAATTTTCGCCTTTAAACTCTATCGACACATAAGCAGAAGATGATTTTATATTAGACACAAGCTTCTTTATGGATTCTATGTCTGTCATCTCTATATCGTCTATGGTCTTTAACACTAATTGTTGTCTTGTATATTTCATTAGCAATGCCTTGTAGGATCGTATCTTTCTTTATGTCCATCTCTAAATTTTACATATTTAGGTTTACACTTTTTAACATAATCATTATCTTTTTCAAAAACTTCAGCATTATTATCTATAACTACTGAGCCACCTGGAACCTCAACTCTATCACACTTAGTTCCATCTTCATCGTAAAAAGGATCATTCATCTTAGAAAATGGTCTAATTTCTTCAAATATTTTTCCCGTCTTTGGATTTTTAAAAACATAAATAGGCATGTACTTTACATCGTCATTAAATTAAATAAAGTCAAAAATCAAAAAACTTTCAACATCTTTATTGTCGTTGTTATTGTTTGGTTTTTCTGAAGAATAAACCGAAATCAGTTCTTTTCCTCTAGATATCGCGTTGCTTTTGGCTTTCTCGTTTATTTTCTTAGTATTTTTAACTTTTAACTTCAATAATTCAGACATATACAAAAATGGAAGATAATTATTGATTATTATTTCATCGTTAGTGTATCCTTTAGACTTAAGATAATCTAAAGAATTACCATAGGCAAATTCCTCTTCCAATTCTATACTGTAATTATTTCTTCCTATGTTGTCTGATATATAATGAAGTAGTTCATGAACCAACACTTCATCAATACTTAGTTTGGCACATATTTCAAATTCATTTATTTTACTTTGCGTTTCTTTTCTAGGTATTATTATTGTTGAATTTATTCTCTCATAAAATCCGCCAATACCTAAAAATCCCAAACTCTCCAAGAATTCACTATCGCACAAATATATATTTACAGATCTAAGATTTATGTTTGGAAACTTTTTTTCAAGATAAGCAAATACTGCTTCGTAATTTTTATTATCTAGCTTTTCTGTTAACTTATGTTTTATTATTTTGTCTAATTTGCTTTTTAACTTTTCACAACTACGCTTATATTCGCTGTTACTCAGGTTCCTCATCTTTGTATATTTCTCGAAGTTCGTCATTTTCATATAATATAAAACCTTCACATTGAATAACCATATTAGGCTCATTTCCTCTGGTGAAAAATCTTCCTTTTCTATTTATTCCAAATATAGAAATTTCATAAAATCTAATTGGATTAGTACAGTCTTTTGTACTGCAATCATCACACATTGACTTTAATGCACCAACTTCTGTAGGTATTATCTTATTTACAGGAATTACCTTACAATTATATTCCATTAATCAGCCCTTTTTATCGTCTTCTTATTGCCAGGAGCCTTGCTTCTAGCTTCATCTCTTTGTTGCTTAAATAAATTTATATCATTTTCGGTAGCTATCTTTTTACCAGATTGCAAATAACTTAAACCATTATCGGTTTTGTTTTCTTTATTTGTGAAAGAACCCAGTTCCTCAACCTCTGTATTTTCATCTAGACTTATTTCATCAATATCTATATCTGGAATAGGCAAAGCTTCAACTTTACCACTCGATTCTTTTGATTTGTATTTTTTATCAGCTAAACCTTCGGCCTGAAGAGAATCAACTATTTCAAAAAATATACTAGTTGGTAAATCTATAAAAGAATTCTCATCACCTATATAATTTTGCAGCCTAATCGTACTGCCAAATTCACCAGTATGATGATATTTTATCTTAAAACAAACGTTTCCCACTGGAAAATCGCCCTCAAATTCCCATTCTATAGTTTTCTTAGGATTCTTCATAGCCATATTACATCTCCTTTTTTATCTTTTTCCTTAATCTTTCCAAGCATTGTCTTTTTAAATTTTCTTTTATTAACCTATTCATTTTTATAGCTTTTGGTTCATTTTTTCTATTAGGCTCTATATAATTATTACATTTAGTGCAAAATTTACCATATATATTTTTATATGGACCATTATCGTAAACAAAACCACAAAAAGGACAATTCATAAAACCTCAAATTAATCTTCTTTAACTATATCGTCAAATTCTATATCTTCTCTTTTACCATACTTAGAATCTAAGTATTCAGAGTCAACTACATGAGTTTCCCAGAAATGTTTCCAAAAATCTAAATTAGATTCTATCATTGAACTTAAAGGCTTTGGTATCTTCCACCCTTTTTCTTGAGTCCATCTAGATATAAACCTTATATCAGGATTATGGTAAGCTTCAACATTTGAAGATGAGGCAAAATCGCTTATCACTACATTTCCGTCATAATAAAAATGCAATATAAATAAAGCTTCTCCAAAATTGCTTTTTAGATTAACCTCATCTCTTATCATCCACTTTTTTGCAACGTCATCTTTCATAGCTTCACAAACAGAAGCATATAAACCATCACACTCAATCATTACATCTTCATTTAAACTAATTACATAATCCTCTATCATTTATTCTTCCTCTACCTCTTGTTTTTTAATTCTTTCTGACCTTGGAACATACTCAACCGGAACCAAAGAATTATTATCATCGAAAAGCTTAACTCTATTTCTGGCAAATTCACAGTAGCCTTCGTCTATATCAAGCCCTATATAACGCCTACCGTTGGCCCTGGCTACAACGGAAGTTGTTCCTGAGCCGTTGAATGGGTCCAACACAATATCACCCCTATAAGAGAACAGTTTAACTATTCTTTTTACCAATTCTTCTGGGTATGGAACCTTATGACCGCCTAATTTTCTAGTTTCCGGCTGAATAAACCAAGTAGAGAAAGTCCAATTATTAAATTCTTCTTTCTCCATATCGGAATTTTCATTATCTCCATCTAACTTCCAGTCACCCTTGCTCCAAACTAAAACATATTCATGATTTCTTCTTATTACTGGATTTGAGCATGACATATACGAACCAAAAGCGGTTTTCTTACCAACGGCATTTTGCTTATACCAGCATATTTCTGTTCTGAATTTCCAACCTATATCTTTCATTATATTATACAGATGGGCATAGATACACCTAACATACTCCTGATCCTTATCTTCTTGCCTATTTGTCATGGCATCTATATTTATAGCGCATCTACCACCATGTCTAGTTACTCTGTATATTTCAGTAAACAATTCTTTTAACCATTCTAAATACTTTTCATATGGCATGTTATCATCGTTTGATGCGTATTTTATGTCAACATTATACACCGGACTAGTTACCGTAAGGGAAACTAAATCATTTGGCATTTTCTTTAAAGTAGTTAAATTATCGCCACATATTATTTTATCAACAAATTCGTCACTCATATTTTTCCTTATAAATTGTTAAAATTTTCATTATTATACCTTAAGAAAAATGGAGATAAACCATTCGTAGATTCATCACCATCCTGCAAAAAGTCATACAATTTTGCCAAACCACCAATATCTTCTCTTTCAATTATATCGTCAACCACACTGTAAATATTCTCTAAAAACAAGTATTCATTTCTATTGAATTGTGAATTTTTTAAATGAAGGTAACAAATGTCACTTATTCCAACCGACAATTCTCCAATTATATTTCTCACTTCATTTTCGATATTGTTTTTACTTATTTTTCCTAAAATATAATTTACGGTTTCATGGTTTGAAACTTCGTAATCTCCACCTAAATCCTTTACTACTTCGGACCATTCTTTTTTATCAATAGACTTAATGAGACTTAGTAAATTGCCACTTTTCTTACAACCCCAACAGTAATAATTTTGACAAGAGCCTGGTCTGTCATAAACTATAAAAGAAGCAGTAGAATCATCGTGGTCTGGAAATGGACACTTATAAACATGATACAACTTTGAAGAATAAGACTTAGTAAAGCCTTTAGCTGACAACCAATCAGTTATCAGATTTTCACTAAGTATCTTCTCTATTTTTATATCTTTTGATTCCATCTTACATTATTCCAAGAATCTTATCAATACTAGAATTAGGTTTTTTGGAATTTTCTTTTTCATTGTTTGATTTTCCAAATTTAGATATATCAATTTTATCTATACTTGATATTCCTTTTATTAATTCTTTACTATCCATATGAAATGTATCATTTAAACTTTTAACTAAACTTATAGCTGGATTTATTTCTAAAATAGCCTTATTAGATCCATTTGAAAAGTTTTTAGATCCGTATCTTGATTTTATACAAAAAACATGCAAACGTTGACCTGGCATCTGAGGGTCTTCCATCTGAACAAACATATTATCTGAATCAGCAGAATATTCATGAGATCCTCTAATATCTTCAGAAAAGAACGAACTCTTATTTATTCCACTCTTCCTTATTCTTTTCAATGCTTCACGACCAACTTGCGCTCCAGAAACTATAGCAAAACCTTCATCATGTATAGCTCCAGGCTTTCCCATATTTCTTAAAGATTTCAACATATTACCTATTTCTAAATCATTTCTATCTTTTCTATATGTGTCTCGATCTGGAATCAAGTTAGCAATATAATCAACTACAACTATATTTGGCTTAAAAATATCTATATGTTTTTCTATTTCTCTTCTTATCATGGAAACAGGAATTTGTTCTGGTGCTTCCATTATGTAAAATCTACTCTTAGAATCCTCTGATATTTTCTTTATCTCTTCAGCCTTATCTCTGATTCTAGCTAAGTCTTCAGGTATAAGTATTGTTGGATGTTCTAATTTATCAAAAGTTATTTGAGAATACCTTGAAAGAAACTTTTGATACATCTTGTCTCTTGGCATTTCCAAAGGTATATAAAGAACATTTTTCTTAGACTTTTCCCAAATGTTAGATCCAACATTTAACATCATTGTAGAATTATGTGTAATGAAATTATTAGCAATAAAATTATGATCTTTAGGCATTGATAAATCATACGTCTGATAAACTCCAATAGATTTAATTGAAATTATTTTATCCCAATAAATATCAGAATTTACAATATTTAACAATTCTTTATCGTTATTTAGATATTCAGCTATCTTTTTTAATTTACCTCTAGAAACTCCACTTGTTTTCCTATTGTATATTGGTGGAAATTGCCCTCTAGATTTGCCACTACCTGCCAAAAATTTCCTACATCCATTCATAGTTTTTCCACCAATGAATTTAGACCTAACCATATCCCATATAGAAGATGGTATTATATCTAAGTTTGAATTTGATTTTATTTGTTTTTTGATAGCTGATTCTAATTTTGTCTGTTTTTCCCCAATAAAGCCTATTTCTTCTGCGAAAATTCTTACTTTTTCTATTTCTCTAATTATAACTCTATATGCTTTTCTTGTGAAATATGTTCCGTCTTTTCTTTTATATCCAGACATAAATGAATTTATACTACTAATAATACCATACTTCAAAAGAATATTTCTAACATCTATAGCTAATTGTTCTGATGAAGTGCAATAAATCACTTCATTCTTATCTTTAGAAAAAGAACCATCACATCCATACATACCCCTTAACAATATACTTAATGATTTTTTATTCCAAGTATATACTTCTTTACATATACTTTTATCAATAGCCAACTTTCCATCTATATTGTATTTCTTACCCAAATATCTTAATGAATTTACTCTAAAATCACACTCTTTTCCTTTATTCAGAAGTTTTCCACCAAGTTCTTCACAGCACTTTTTCATACTTTCAATTATTGACACATCTTTATTCGAGAAACAATAACCTATCTGACTACTACCACCATCAGACAACATTAAACCCAACCATAAAGCTTCACTATCTGAAACTTTTGTTTTACCAAAAACTCCATAACGACCTACAGCTACATAGTCACCTATTTTTAAATTTTCCAAATTAACATATCCGCTAAAAGTTAAAAACGGATGATTGCCAGTCATCGAAACCTTAAATCCATTCCTAGTTTTTATTTCAAAAACTTCACGCTTACCGTTACTGTGAGCAGCTAGTATACGCTGTAAATATATTTTATTATTTTCATCAACCGACAATAAAGATATATCTTCTCCGTTATTTTTTCTTTGATAAATTTCTTCAAATGTCACATAGCTTCCATCCCCTATTTGACAAAGTTCTTTTTCCCATCCACATTTATATCCACCGACATCACCGCAGAATAATGTTAATGTACCAGGAGCAAAACCAACACCCATAGCATCATCTATTTCTTTTATATGACACTTTATATTGTCTGCATCTGGACCTTTCTTTATCTTTTCTAGCAAACCTTCGTAATATTCCTGGTGATAGTCGGATATTGATTCATATATTATTTGCTTTTTTACTTCAGAATCTTGAGTTAGAACTGCTATTTTATCTGACAGCATTCTAAGTGCAGTTATACTACTCTTATTGTCTCTAACCGAATCAGCATAACTACTAATAACCTTAATTGTTTCATTTCCAATATACATTTCCTGTATCTTGTTTAACAAGTGTGGGAAATCATCTCTTTTTATTGGCCTTATATTTATTATGGAATATAAATGATATTGGTTGTTTCTTTCTATTTTTCCAGTAACAACTTCATCAATATATGATTGATAAGCGTTTCTGGTAAGACAAACATCCAGATTGTAATACTGAATAATAGCGTTAAGTATATTCTTATGACTGGCATCAAAATATCTTGGAACTAGCGGACTTTCTATCCATTCGCCTACTAAATCCTTATATTTAAGGAGCAAACTTATAAAATCTCTCTCTAATTCTATTTTATCTTTTTTTTCTATCATCTTTTAAGCTCTATGAAAAAATTCCTATTGTCATTAAACACTTTATTAAGCCCCATGCCTGATAATATCTCATTCTCATTAACTCTTATATCATATCGGCATACAAAAATAGTTGGTAAATTATCAGATTCTCTCTCTAATATAACATGATCTATTCTATGCCTAACATATGGTCTTGTACATCTTGGTATATTATCTATAACCAGCCAGTCAACCGCCTTTATAGCATTTAGCAAATCTTTATCTTCGCTTTTTGCCATATTGTCAAGTATAGAAAATTCAATCCATTCGTATGTGTCTCCACGACTGGTTCCCCATCCATAATTATCATTTTTTAAAAACCTAGACTTTATAGCCTCTTTCATTATGATTGATGCTATAAAAGTCTTCCCTTTAGGTGCAGCGTGTTGATTTTCGTTATCGCTTTCAGCGTATATAACAACATCTGTACCTTCAACTTTTCTCTTTTGTATTATGGATTTTTTAATCAACTCTTCATCTGAAATATCATTCATATCTTTTACTTTCAAGTCTTCCCAACAGTATTCTAATAATTGTTGTTTAGCTTGCATTAAAGACGAATCAGAAACGACTGGTTCAGATGCCCCTTGTGATAATCCATTGAAGTCTCTAATATTATATGTATTGTAAGGGCCAGGAATAACAGTATCATACAAAGCCTTTAGTTCAGCCTTTACAGAACAAGTGCATCCAGTCTTGCCGTTCTTACAAATATCACCTTTAGATATTCCGCAGTCACTACGCCTGAAATATTCTTCATATTGATTTTTTAAGTTTTCTATATTTTTCATATTATCCTATTTGCAAATTACTCACAGAAATGTCATCGTCACTGGATTTAATTATTTCCAAATTAGCAGAAACACACCTAGTTTTTGCCCAAGATTTAAGATCGTCAAATTCTTCTTGTCTCACTAGATACAGTGGTTTAAACAAGCTTATTGACTGCCTTAAATCATCAGTGTTCATTTCTCTCTTATCGTCACTGAACCCCAAAAATAAAGAATTGACAATTACTTTTTCTATTTCGGCACCGCTAAAATTTTCCGTTATTTTTGCTAAACCAACTATATCGAAATCTTCATAGTTTCTTTTATATTTCTTTATTAATACTTTAAATATTTGTTTTCTTTCATTTAAATTTGGCAAATCCACATAAAAAGTTTCATCAAACCTTCTCATAAATTCAGGTGGAATACTTTTGTAATCATTAGCTGTTGCAAATATAAATACTGGTTTTGTTTTTTCTTGCATCCAAGTTAAAAACGTAGATATAACTCGACTTGTAGTTCCACCATCTGTTTCTCCACTAGATTTAGCTCCAGATAAACCTTTTTCTATCTCATCGAACCACAAAACGCAATTATGACTTATAAATCCACTGGTTATATAC
>Ga0194062_1001298_pt1 | contig 10458 bp, 11 predicted proteins | sample SepL2225m_MetaG_FD_155481 | JGI IMG/M metagenome (GOLD analysis project Ga0194062, IMG submission 155481) | Anoxic zone freshwater microbial communities from boreal shield lake in IISD Experimental Lakes Area, Ontario, Canada - Sep2016-L224-25m | ecosystem: Environmental > Aquatic > Freshwater >... | reverse complement strand
GCCCTAAGGTGCTCGAGTACAACACCCGCTTTGGCGACCCCGAGACCCAGGTGCTCCTTCCGCGTCTTGAGACCGACCTCGCCGAGGTCCTCGAGGCGACTGCGCTTGGAAGACTCGATGCGCTCGGCGACCTTTCGTGGAGCGATGATGTCGTCGTCTCGGTCGTCATGGCGAGTGGCGGCTATCCCGGCGACTACGAAACAGGCAAGCCGATAAGCGGCATCAACGACGCTCAGTCCATTCCCGGCGTCGTCGTCTATCACGCGGGCACGAGACTCGCAGATGATGGGTCGCTGGTCTCGGCGGGTGGCAGAGTGCTCAACGTCACCGCGTTCGGCGACGACTACAAGTCCGCCATCGAGAAGGCATACGCCGCAGTCAGTCGAATCAAGTTCAGTGGAGCCTTCTTCCGAAACGACATCGCCCACCGGGCCTTGGCTGCAAGCCGGTTCACAGCGTAGTCGCACATCGCACAGCAAGGAGCGACCCGAAAATATGCTTTCCGAGAGACTGCTCTCGTCTGTCATGCGCCGAGGAAGCAACGCGTTCCTGACGCTCCAACCCTCTGGCCTCGACCAGCTTCCGGCACCGGTCCCGGGTCGCACGTACCTGCTCTACGTGCACGTTCCGTTCTGTGAACGGCTGTGCCCATACTGCTCGTTCAACCGGTTCCCCTACGACGCCGAGCGAGCGACGCGCTATTTCCGCGCATTGCGTGACGAGATGCGCATGGTCGCCGACCTCGGATACGACTTCGAGTCTATGTACGTCGGTGGCGGCACTCCCACGATCGATATCAACGAGCTCGTTGAGACGATCGACCTGGCCAAGTCGCTCTTCTCCATTCGCGAGGTCTCCTCCGAGACCAATCCAAATCACCTGCATCCTCAGTGGATCGACCCGCTCGTCGACCGCGTCGACCGCTTCAGCGTCGGCGTGCAGTCCCTTGACGACAAACTGCTCCGGCAGATGGACCGCTACGACAAGTACGGCTCAGCGTTCGAGATACTCGAGCGTCTCCAGTCCGTCGAGGGCCGCTTTCACTCGCTGAACGTCGACATGATCTTCAACTTCCCAAGCCAGACACCCGAGAAGCTCTCGGCCGACCTTGAGCTGGTAAAGCGCACCGGCGCCAATCAGGTCACCTTCTACCCGCTCATGGCGTCGCCGGCGGTCCGAGAGTCGCTCAAGCGCACCGTCGGCCGGGTCGACTACGCGCGGGAGTACCGCTATTACCAGCAGATCTGCGAGGACATGAGCGACACGTTCGAGCCTGCCAGCGCGTGGACGTTCTCGCGAACCGGCGGCGGCATGATCGACGAGTACATCGTCGACTACGAGGACTACGTAGGTCTGGGCAGCGGGGCCTTCAGCTTCCTCGACGGCGCGCTCTATGTGAACACGTTCTCGTTGCAGGTGCATGCCGAGCGTGTTGAGGCCGGTCTGACGCCCGCGCTTCAGAAGCGCGTCTTCAGCCTCCACGACCGGATGCGCTACCGTTTCCTGATGTCGCTGTTCGGGATGAGCCTCGATCGCCGCCAGTTCGCAAAGGACTTCGGTGTGACCATCGAGATGGGCCTGCCCATCGAGATCGCCTACATGCGCTCGGTGGGCGCGTTTGACGTCGACAACGCCGAGACGCTCGTGCTTTCGGCGAAGGGCCGATACCTTCTCGTTTCGATGATGCGTGAGTTCTTCGTGGGCGTGAACAACCTGCGCGATCAAGCACGCGCGTCGCTCTCCACCGACGAGCGGGAGCTGCTTTTCGGCGATGGAGGCGACGGCTGCGGCCCCGTTCCCAGTGACGAGCGCCCCCTTGCGGCTGTGACGGTCGACACACAGTCAGCTCAGGAGTCGCCTGTCCCCTGAGCGGGCGGCAGCCTGATTCTGGTACGCTCTTATGCAAGCCATTAGCTTCGGCTCAGTTCTCTTTGGCCGACAGCTTGCGGGAGGATCCAGATGAAGCAGGCTCCACTGGTCGGGATCATCATGGGATCGAAGTCCGACCTCGCGGTCATGGAAGACTGCGCCGGTCAGCTCGATGAGTTTGGCGTTCCTTTTGAGGTTGTCATCGCCAGCGCTCATCGCAATCCCAGCCTTGTACATGAATGGGCTTCCACGGCCGCGGACCGCGGGATCAAGGTCATCGTAGCGGCTGCGGGCAAGGCAGCGCATCTCGGCGGTGTCGTTGCGGCCTTCACGCCGCTTCCGGTCATCGCAGTACCTATGAAGACCAACGACTTGGGCGGTCTCGACTCGTTGCTCTCCATGGTTCAGATGCCCACGGGAGTGCCCGTTGCGTGCGTCGCCATCAACGGCGCCAAGAACGCAGCCATCCTCGCCACTCAGATGCTCGGCACCTCGATGCCCGAGTACCGCGAGCGGGTTCTCGCATACAAGAAGGCGATGGCCGACGGGTAGGACTTACGGTCCCGTCGGGCGCGCCACAACTAGGTGACGTGAGGAGGTGAGTGGCTATGCGCGGCACTACAGGTGCCCGACCTTTCCGCGCCGCCGACGGATTCACCCTCGTGGAGCTCATGGTCGTTGTCCTTATTATCGGCATCCTCATTTCCATTGCGATTCCTGTCTACTCCACGGTCAAAAGCAGTGCACAGAAGAAGACATGCTTCGCCAACCAGCGAGAGATCATAGGTGTCCTTGCGATTTGGAAGGTCAATGTTCCGGCGAACAGATTCGAAGATGTTGCCGGTGTCATCAACTCCTCAAACCCGATCGTCGCACAGAGGTTCCTTCGCCCCCCGCACTGCCCTTCTGCATTGGCGCCAGCCGATACCATGAACCCGACGCTGTCGGAGGGGGCCTACAGCCTCGACGCGAGCGGCAACGTGTTGGCATGCACGTTCGGGGTGCCCCACGCCCACGGCTCGTTCCAGTAGCTGTTGCTTGAGGGTGTGGCCAGCTCCTTTGCTTGCTCTCGCTCGTCGTGGATACTGCTCCATGCACGAGGGTCGCATCGTGCCGAGACAGTCCGGCGTTTCCGAGCAGTGAGACTGGAGTATCTGTGCAGCAGGGAGTATTCGAAGACGTTCGCATCGAAGGGCACCTCATCGACTCGGGGATCGTCTCGGTCGTGATGGACCACGTCATCGCCATGGGTGGCGAGTTTGAGATGCTCTCGTTTGAGGTGGGACGGACCAACGCCGACGTCTCGGTGGCGCTGCTGCGCGTCCGTGCCGCTAGTCAGGCCCACCTCGACAAGATCCTGGGCGACATCCAGTCTCACGGTGCCTACTCGGTAGATGCGACTGACGCGAACACGGCATCGGCTCCGATGGACGGGGTGTTGCCAGACGGGTTCTACTCAACCACCAACATGGAGACCGACATCCGAATCGCGGGAGGATGGGTGCGCGTCGCCGATCCCGAGATGGATCTCGGCGTGCGAATCGACGCCGAGGCCGGCACCGCTAATGCCGTTCCGATGGCCGATGCACGTCAGGGCGATCTGTACGTGGTCGGGCACGGTGGAATCCGCGTGCATCCGCAAGAGCGACCACGTGACAAGCAGGCCTTCGAGTTCATGTCCAGCGCGGTCTCTTCAGAGAAGCCCAAAGCACAGGTTGTGGCCGATGTTGCGAAGATGCTGCGAGACACGCGAGCGCGCGGGGAAGACGTCATCGCAGTGGTGGGACCCGCCGTCGTGCACACCGGGGCGGCCGGCGAGCTTGCGCGGCTGGTTACCATGGGTTACATCACCGTGCTCTTCGGCGGCAACGCCGTGGCAACACATGACATCGAGAGCGCGCTGTACGGGACTTCGCTCGGTGTCGGCCTCGAGGACGGCGTCCCGACTCTGGGCGGTCATGAGCACCATTTGCGCGCCATCAACGTGATTCGAGGGTGCGGTTCGATCGCCGCTGCGGTCGAGCAAGGGGTCGTCACCAAAGGGCTCATGTACACGCTCGTGAAGGCGGGCGTGCCCTACGTGCTGGCGGGTTCCATTCGCGATGACGGGCCGCTGCCCGATGTCATCACCGACGTGATCGAAGCACAGGGCGCGATGCGAGCGTACGCGCAGAAGGCGGGAGCGTGCCTGATGCTATCGACCATGCTGCACTCAATCGCCACCGGCAACATGTTGCCGGCTTCGACGACAACGGTGTGCGTGGACATCAATCCGGCAGTCGTCACCAAGCTCGCGGACCGCGGCAGCTGGCAGACGGTGGGCATCGTGACTGATGTGGGGCTCTTTCTCGAGCAACTTGCCAACGAGCTGGAGAAGTAGCGCGCCGTCTGGCGCGGCGATTGCACAGAGTATTGCGCGTCGAAAGGAGCGCTCTCAGTGCAGAACCACTTCCGGGACACGGTGCCCGTCCGACGGGTCGTTCCCATACCCATCGACTCGCTGGTTCCTGCGAACCTTTCCACGGCGACCTTCGCGGTGGGTTGATTCTGGACACCTGACGCCCGGTTCGGGGTCGTCCGAGGAGTCTGGAGAACGCGCGTGGGATATGCCGGAGGTGTCGCGCCCCAGCCCACCTATCGCAGGCTGGGCGATCAGACCGAGTGCTTTCAGGTCGACTTCGACCCGGCCGTGATCAGCTACGGCCAGCTGGTCGATCTCGCTCTCGCGTCGCATGATCCGCGCTGGCGTGCTCACAAGGTCCAGTACGCGTCGCTGATCCTCGCGCACGATGAGACGCAGCTCGCACTCGCTTCCGACCGCGCCGCCCGCGCGGCCGCCAGGCTTGGTGGACCGTTGGCGACGCGAATCGAGCGGCTGAACCACTTCTGGATCGCCGAGGACTACCACCAGAAGCATCATCTTCGAAACGATCGGGTTCTAGCTACGGAGTTCAGCTCCGTGTTCGGCTCCGACGAAGCGGCCCTTCGCGAGAGCACGGCCGCTGCTCGCGCCAACGGGTATGCCGCTGGCGCAGGGACGAAGGCTCAGCTCGCGACCGAGATAGGCTTCCTCGGATTGAGCGAGGCTGGCCGGGCGCGCCTCATCGCATGGGTAAGTGACGATGGACCATCCGGCAGCTGTGGCTTCGGCGGGGCCTAGCAAGGTCCAACGGGCTGACTAGTTCACAGCCAATTCGTCCGCTCGCTCCTCGGCCTCTCTGAGCAAGAAGATGCTCACGTCGTCGTCTGTGATCTCGTTGACCCGAAACGGCGTGTCCAGATGTCGGATGAGCTTCAGCAGGTAGATCAAGACGAAGGTCACGACGCCTGTCTGGATGGTCGCGGCGTACCAGGGATCGATCTCCGTGGCGAGGAGTAGGAACGTGACCATCACCACGAGTGTCTGAACGAACAGGTATGCGGAGGGCAGGAAGCTCGTGCGCTGCATGTGGTAGATGCGCAGCATCCGTGTCCTGATTGCCGCGATCTCTCCCTTGAGCCGCACGACGTGATTGGCCGGCACGCCGAGTCGTTCCATCGCGATCAGGTGCGGCGAGACCGCGGACGCCGCATCAAGCAGAGTCCGACCGCCACTGCGCAGATCCTCGACCATCGCACGTGGGATGTCCCCGACGGCCTGCGCATAGGCCTGCAGGTCGAAGCCCTCGACGGTGGCAGCGGCGTACTTGCCATCTTCGAGCAGAGACTCGATTGAGGATGCGACCTCGGCGGGGATACGTTCGGCCTCTTTGTAGTCCGCCAGTATGCCCGCAAGAATGAAGCCCAGTACGAAGATGCTGCCAGCGATGATGCTCGTGAGCAGAGCGTTGAGTTCGACGGTGGGCTCGCTGAAGTAGGAGAGCAGTCCTTTGGCCACCATGAGGGGCACGACCCACTTGAGGGCGTCCACGGCTATGTGCCACCTGAACAGCACCTTCTCCTCGAGACGGCCGCTCACGAGCACACGGTGCTCCTCGGAACTCAGCTTCCGGGTGTTGCTTCCCACCAGGTCTCCCTCCTCTTTCCCCCCGCGCCATTGTAGCGAGAAGCGAGAGGAGGGTCGTGCATTGGCCGGGGACGACTACTTGGCGTCCACGATCTTGTCGGCAGTGACCGGAGTGGGTGAGCTTCCGTCGTCCCACTTCACGGTGTAGGTGCTACCGCTGACCGCAGTGATGGTGCCGGGATAGAATCGCCCGACGGTCCACACGGCCAGAACGCTGTCGCCGACCGCCCAGGTCTTCTTCTCGATCGCACGGACATCGGCCACCGGGACCGTGAGCTTGCTTTGGTCGTCGACGAACTGCACTTCCACGTTGTCGCCGGTCACGGCGAGCACCTTGGCGTGCCAGAAGTTGCCGTCGGTCCACGTCGCCGCCACGAAGTCACCCGGCTGGATGGACGTGACAGGCGGGGTCTCGACGGGAGGTGGCGCAGTCACAGCTGTGGGCTTCGCGCATCCTGCGAGCGCGAGGACGAAGACGATGGCGACGACGAGGAGCACTACGGTCACTGAGCGTTTCATGGCATCCCCCGAACCTGTGAGTGGGCGTCGCCGATGCGGTGACGCGCTATCCTCGGTCTATACCCGCGATCGGCTGTCTGCATCCCTCGTGCTGCTTGCGGTACACTCCAAGCTAGGGGGTTGGACTGTTCGGACGGAGGCTGGGGCGTGGTCATACGCATCGATCGTTCCGACGATGAGTGGCGCGAGATGCTCAGCCCTGAGGAGTTCCGGGTATTGCGCAGGGCTGGCACCGAGCCGGCGTTCTCCGGAGCGCTCACCGATATGATGGAGTCGGGTACCTACGAGTGCGCGGGATGCGGAAGCGTGCTCTTCTCCTCGGAGACGAAGTTCCACTCCGGCTGTGGCTGGCCCAGCTTCTGGGCGCCGGTCGAGCCCAAGGTGATCACCGAACACGTCGATGACACGCTCGGTATGCAGCGTGTCGAAGTCCGCTGCGGGATGTGCGGCGGACATCTGGGACACGTCTTCGGCGACGGACCCGAGCCGACCGGTCTGCGCTACTGCATCAACTCGGTGTCGCTTGTGTTCCATCCGGAGCGGCAGCTGGGCCGCCCACTCTGAAGCGACACCGTGCCACTTTCGGCATACCAATTGCACTGACGGGGGCAGCTGGCCCTTCGTCGGAAGGTTGTCGTGTCCGTTTTCGCTCATATGCGCAGGCTCATGTTGCCGCTCGTAGTGGTGCTCGCGCTCGTCGCGATCGCCGTTCCGACGTGCAGGATGGTCGGATGCGATATGGACATGAACGCGATGCCCTTCGTGCCGTTTAGCGGGGCGCACTTCGCTTCGGACTGCCCCGGTCAGTGGGAGATGAACTCGGTTCCCGCCAGCACGCTCCCCAGCAGCTCTGACACGATTCTGCTCACGCTCGTCGCGGCGCTGGTGGTCGCGTTCGTAGCGTTTGCTCCGCAGGTTTCGGCTCAGCCGGTCTATGCCCGCGTGAGCAACCCTCCGCCTCCGCCCGAAGAACCTCGCGGAGAGCGCTTCAGAGTCTGATCAACCTCGTGAGAGCGTGTCGTGGCGCCATTCGGCGACCGCCCGCGCGTATTGGCGTACGCTCACACCGGTGAGCGCGCCTATTCGCCCACTCATGAGGAGTTATCCGAATTGACTGCTCTGTTTCTCTCGATGTTCGCACTGGGCCTCGCCACGAGCGTCCACTGCATCTCGATGTGCGGTCCCATGGTCGTCACGTATGCCGTCAAGGGCGCCGATGACGACCACTGGACCAGCAAGATCGCCCCGAACGTGGCTTACCAGGTCGCCAAGATAACGAGCTATGTGCTGACGGGGCTCGTTCTTGGTGCTGTTGGCTTCGCACTGAGCTCAACGCTCAAGGCCATCAGCCCCTGGATCATGTTCTTGGCCGGTGCGTTCATGATCATCCTGGGCCTGGGAATGACCGGCCGTGTGCCGTGGGCTGCGCGCTTGACCCCACGACCCCCCAGGTTTCTCATCACCTCCCTGTCCAAGCTGCGTCGTAAGGCCAAGTCCGACGCCGAGGAGGGAATAAGCTCGATCGCCACGCCGATCTCGTTCGGGCTGCTCACCGGGCTGATGCCGTGCGCGCCGTTGCAGGCTGCGCAGCTGACCGCTGCGGGCGCGGGCGCGGCTCTTGGCGGCGGGCTCGTCGCAGGCGTGCTCGGCGGTGGAGTCGCGATGCTCGCGTTTGGGCTCGGGACGGCCCCGCTCATGCTCGGCTTCGGTTTGGCGTCGAGCTTCATTCCAAAGGACTGGAAGCACCGGATGACCGTGGTTCTCGCCGTCGTCGTTATGGTGTTCGGCCTCGTCTTCATCAACCGTGCCGCCACGTTGGTCGGCTTCCCGGTCACGTTCAACACGATCAAGACAGCGGTCGCGGGTGGCAGCGCCCCGGCATCCGCGGGCAACTACACCACGGCCGCCGATGGCGTGGTCGAAGTGCCGCTCGTGATCGAGAACACGCAGTACGTCCCCAACGGCGTGAGCATCCCTGCCGATCAGCGAGTCCGGCTCGTCGTCGATCGCCGAGAGGCCGTCGCGTGCTCCAACCAGCTCGTTCTGCCGCAACTAGGCGTCAGTGTCCCGCTTGCCGACAACGCGGTGACCAAGGTCGACATTCCGGCTACGAAAGCGGGCGTCTACACGATGACGTGCGCAATGGGCATGATGTCCGGGACGCTGGTTGTGGGCAGCCCGGCAAAGGCCGGCATCCCCGGATCGCCGATACTGTGGTTGACCATCACCATCGTCGCGACCGCATCGGCCCTCTACGTCACGCGTCGGAAAGGCGCTGCGGTGCCGGTCAAAGGGTCGCGCAAGAAGGTTGCTCCAGCACGGCAGGTGCTCGGTTTCACCCCCACACAACTTGTTCTGGTCGTGGGCGGCATAGCGCTCGCGACCATAGTCGGGCTTGCGCTCGGCGGGTTCTTCTCGTAACCAGTAACTCGAAGGAGTGAGATAGGTGACAGATTCACAGCAAGAGGCACGCAAGCAGAACTCCGCATTGCAGATCGTTCTCGTCGCAGGGCTGCTGATCGCGGCCTTCTTCGGCGCATTCAAGTTCGCCTCGGCTCGGGGTGGGCAGGGTGCCGCGTCGCTGACGGGTGCCACCCGGTCGTCGGGTCAGTTCGCCGGAGCGGGTCAACCTGCGGCCGCCGGCGGATCGTCGTCCGGCAACGCAGTGGCTGCAGGTGGCTGCTCGTGCTGCGACAGCGGCGGGCAAGCCACGAGCAACGGCGTCACCGGTGCCGTCGTCGAAGGCCGCGCGCAGGTCACCGGCGGCGTCCAAGCGATTGCGGTGAAGGTCGGCACCACCTACTCTCCCAACGTCATCAGGCTGAAGTCCGGCATCCCCGCCGAGATCACGTTCGGCCAGGGTGGCGGATGCACGGCGCAAGTCATGTCGAAGGACATCGGCTTCTCCGAGGACCTCTCGGCGGGACCGAAGGTCATCAAGCTTCCGGCCATGAAGCCGGGCGAGTACTCGTTCTCGTGTGGTATGGGCATGGTCTTCGGCAAAATCGTGGTTGAATAGGTGTTGACGATGATCCTCTCCCACTACTTCGAGGCAGGTGATCCTGATGCTGCCTGCTGATGAGCGCTCGATTGTCAGCCTGCGCGTGAAGGGCATGAGGTGCCATTCGTGCGAGCAGGTCCTCACGGCATGGCTCAGTGACGTTCCGGGCATAGAGGCGGTGCTGGCGAACCACACCGACGGGCAAGTGGTGATCTATGCCGAGCCCGACGTTCCCGTTGACGCGATTCTCACGGCCGTGCTCAGGGCCGGCTTCACGCCAGGAGAGCCGACCGTGCTCACTGGCGCAGACGCCGCGGCCGCGGTGGAGATGCCGATTGAGGCCGACCGCACCGAGATAGGCGATGTCGCACTGATTCTGCACTCCGGTACCGTCCCGATTCCGGCTGTCCCGGAACCGGCGGTTCGGCTCGCGCCCTCTCCAATGCCGGCTCGGTACCCCGTGTCGACCGCCGCCGTAGCTGCTCCACCCAGGGTCGAGCCCATGACCGCACCGAGTGTCGCTGCGACGTCGGCTTCGGTGACCGATGCGCCTGCTGGCTATCGTCGCATGAAGCTGAGCGCCATCGGGATGCACTGCGGCGCCTGCGAGAAACTCGTCACCGAGTCTGCTCTGCGGGTTCCAGGCGTGGTCGCGGCATCCGGCGATGCATCTGACAGCACCGTGACGGTGTACCTCGACCGGGAGGTTCCACTCGAGGACCTCGCCACATCCGTCGGCGACGCCGGGTTCACGCCGGGAACTCCCTTCGTACGGGCCATGACGCTCGTCGAGGAGCTGCCAAGCCGCGAACCCGTGGCCGCACCTCAACCCGCGGCCGCGACGCCGCCGGACCGCGTTGCCGCATCGGTAGTCCCGGGATCGGTGGCCGCCGCATCCGCCGTATCCGCAGCGATGGCTGCTCGTGTCGCGGCCGCTGTGCCGAGCTTCGAGCCGACAACGCCGACTCAGCCGATCCCGTCTGCGCGGCCGACTCCACCCGCGGTCCCAAGCCGGGTCGCCTTCACGCATCCTGCTGTCGCTGCGTCGCCCGTACCGCAGGTG
>Ga0194062_1001297_pt1 | contig 10469 bp, 9 predicted proteins | sample SepL2225m_MetaG_FD_155481 | JGI IMG/M metagenome (GOLD analysis project Ga0194062, IMG submission 155481) | Anoxic zone freshwater microbial communities from boreal shield lake in IISD Experimental Lakes Area, Ontario, Canada - Sep2016-L224-25m | ecosystem: Environmental > Aquatic > Freshwater >... | reverse complement strand
GGGATACTTCTGATTTACCGTTTTGGAGCCTATGTCGTACTTCCGGGTGTTGATCCGAGCATGTTACACAACCTTCAGAACCAATCCAAACAGGGTTTACTCGGGCTTCTGAATATGTTTTCAGGCGGGGCTTTTGCAAATGCATCTATTTTTGCCCTTGGAATCATGCCCTATATCTCTGCATCCATCGTAATGCAGCTGCTGGGAATGGCTATTCCTTACTTCCAGAAACTGCAGAAAGAAGGTGAAAGCGGAAGGAAAAAGATCAACCAGATCACCCGTTATCTTACCGTGGTTATCCTTATTCTTCAGTCCCCGGCTTATATAGCAAACCTGGTTTCCCAGCTTCCGGCTGAGGCAGTATACCCGTTTAACCCTAATTACACCCACCATTCGGTCTTTTCATTTTTCGGGATCATGTCGATTGTGATCCTGACTGCCGGTTCCATGTTTATCATGTGGCTTGGTGAGCGTATTACCGACAAAGGGATTGGTAATGGTATCTCGATGATTATCATGATCGGTATTATTGCCAGATTGCCTTTTTCTCTGGTTGGTGAACTGGTTTCAAGAATGGAACAAAAAGGCGGCGGGCTGGTTTTCTTTGTTGTTGAACTTGCCTTTCTGGTTCTGGTTATCCTCATTACAATACTTCTGGTTCAGGGCACGCGAAAGATTCCTGTGCAGTATGCCAAGAGAATTGTGGGGAACAAACAGTACGGGGGAGTGCGGCAATATATTCCTCTGAAGGTCAATGCTGCAGGCGTTATGCCCATCATTTTTGCGCAGGCTATCATGTTCCTGCCCTTGACTATTGCAGGGTTTGCAAGCAATGATACCTTATCGGGCGTTGCCCGTGTTTTTACTGATTACAATAGCTTTTACTATAACCTTACTTTTTTCATCCTGATTATCTTTTTCACCTATTTCTATACGGCTATTACGATTAATCCCAGCCAGATGGCTGAGGATATGAAGAAAAACGGCGGTTTTATTCCAGGTGTTAAACCCGGAAAGAGGACAGCTGAGTTCATCGATACCGTGATGTCAAGGATAGTTCTTCCGGGATCGATTTTTCTCGGGTTCGTCGCGATCATGCCAGCGTTTGTGAGAATGATCGGTGTAACAAGCCAGTTTGCCCAGTTCTACGGAGGGACGTCACTGCTTATTCTTGTTGGCGTTGTACTTGATACCTTGCAGCAGATTGAAAGCCACCTTTTGATGCGCCATTATGATGGTCTTACCAAATCGGGCCGTATCAAAGGCAGGTCATCGTACGGTGTGGCAAGCTGATGAAACTAAATTAACATTGAATGATCATAAAGACTGCAGAAGAAATTGAATACCTGAGAGAAAATGCTTTGATTGTAAGCAAGACCCTCGCTGCAGTTGCTAAAGAAATAAAACCGGGTGTCCAGACTAAGACACTTGACAAAATAGCCGAAGAATATATTCGGTCTGAAGGGGCGGTACCAGGTTTTAAAGGGTATCGGGGGTTTCCGGCAACCCTGTGCATATCCCTCAATGAAGAAGTGGTGCACGGTATACCGGGAGAGAGAGTTCTTTTAAATGGTGATATTGTTTCGATCGACTGCGGATGTCTTAAGCACGGCTACTACGGGGATTCGGCCTATACATTTATGGTGGGCGATGTAAAACCTGAGGTGAAAGCCTTGCTCAAAAGGACAAAGGAATCGCTGTTCAAAGCCATCGAAGTGGCTGTGGCAGGGAAACGTACAGGGGATATTGGCGCCGTGGTTCAGGATTATGTGGAGAGTTTTGGCTATTCGGTGGTGAGAGAACTTGTGGGACATGGAATAGGGAAGACCCTGCACGAAAAACCTGATATTCCCAATTACGGGAAGAGAGGTTCAGGGCAGAAACTCCCGGAAGGTCTGGCCATATGCATTGAACCTATGATCAACATGGGGACAAAAAATGTGGTACAGTCAAGCGATGGATGGACTATTCGTACAGCCGACCGTCAGCCCTCAGCCCATTTCGAGCTGACAGGGATAATACGGAAGGATAAAGCGGAGATTCTTTCCACGTTTAAATATATTGAAGAAGTTCTGGGACCTCAACTTATATAATATGTCAAAACAAGCGTCAATTCAGCAGGACGGCACTGTCGTCGAATCACTGGGCAATGCAATGTTCAGGGTCGAACTGGAGAATGGACATGTGATTACTGCTCATATATCCGGTAAAATGAGGATGCATTATATCAAGATCCTTCCGGGTGATAAAGTCCGGATCGAAATGTCACCGTATGATTTGACAAAAGGAAGGATAACATTCCGCTATCAATAGAAATAAAGAAAAATAAAATGAAAGTCAGAGCATCCATCAAGAAAAGGTCGGCCGACTGCAAAATCGTCCGCAGAAAAGGGAAGTTATTCGTGATCAACAAGAAGAACCCCAAATTCAAACAAAGACAAGGATAATTAAAATTAAATAAAGAAACTATGGCCAGAATTGCGGGTATTGATTTACCTAAACAAAAAAGGGGAGAGATCGGTCTAACCTATATCTATGGCATCGGCAGAAGTAATGCCCAGAAGATCCTGACAGAAGCCGGGGTGGACTGGAACAAAAAAGTTCAGGACTGGGATGATGACGAGCAGAATAAGATCCGTGCTATCATCAATGAGAAGTTCAAGATCGAAGGAGCTCTGCGTTCTGAAGTCCAGATGAACATCAAACGTCTGATGGATATCGGGAGCTACCGTGGAATCCGTCATCGTATCGGTTTGCCGTTACGCGGTCAGAGTACCAAAAATAATGCCCGTACCCGCAAAGGCCGTAAAAAGACTGTTGCGAACAAGAAGAAAGCAACGAAGGGTTAATATTTAACTAGCGAAATAGCGAAATAGCGAAGTAGCGAAAGTTAAGTAGCGAAATAGCGAAGTAGCGAAATGGTGAAATGGTGAAATGGTGAAATAACCTGAAACCTGAAACCTGAAACAGACAAGCGAAGTATCGCAATAAAGTAGTAACAGAACAATATGGCAAAGACTGAAAAAAGTTCAAAGAAAAGAGTTGTCAAGGTAGATGCAATAGGAAGGGCTTATATCAATGCATCCTTTAATAACCTTATTATTTCATTGACCAATAATGCAGGCCAGGTGATCTCATGGTCCTCTGCCGGCAAGATGGGTTTCAAGGGTTCGAAGAAGAACACCCCATACGCAGCACAGATGGCTGCGACGGATGCTGCAAAGACCGCTTATGATCTGGGTCTGCGAAAAGTGAAGGTGTTTATTAAAGGACCCGGTGCAGGGCGTGAATCAGCCATGCGTACTATTCACAGTGCAGGGATAGAAGTGACCGAGATCATGGATATCACTCCGCTTCCGCATAACGGATGCCGCCCTCCGAAACGCAGGCGTGTATAATTTGAAATAATCATAAAAATAAACAGCACATGGCAAGATATATTGGGCCGAAATCAAGAATTGCAAGAAGATTCAGGGATCCTATTTACGGGGCAGATAAGAGTTACGAAAAGAAGAACTACCCACCGGGTATGCATGGTCAGACCAAACGGAGGGCGAAAGCTTCTGAGTACGGAACCCAGCTTATGGAAAAGCAGAAAGCCAAGTATACCTATGGAATTCTCGAAAGGCAGTTCAGAAATATTTTCAATAAAGCATCGCATAAAGGCGGTATTACAGGTGAAGTACTGCTTCAGCTGATCGAATCACGACTCGACAATACGGTTTTCCGTCTTGGGATCGCCCCTACAAGGGATGGAGCCCGTCAGTTAATCGGTCACAGGCATATCACCGTGAACGGAAAAGTGGTGAATATCCCTTCGTTCGAATTAAAACCCGGCGATCTTATTTCAGTACGCGAACGTTCGAAATCTCTCGAAGTTATTACCGACTCCCTCAGCGGAAGAGGTAGTCAATATCCCTGGCTGGAGTGGGATTCAAACCTTTTAACCGGCAAATTCATGAGCTACCCCGAACGTTCACAGATTCCCGAGAACATCAAGGAACAGCTGATCGTCGAGTTGTACTCGAAATAATGGGAATTCATTTTGATATAAACCTTTAAACATCATATTATGGCTATTTTACCGTTCCAGAAACCTGATAAGGTGATCATGCTTGAATCGGATGATCGCCGCGGAGTGTTTGAATTTCGTCCGCTTGAGCCTGGTTTTGGTATTACTATTGGAAACGCACTGAGAAGGATCCTTTTGTCATCACTCGAAGGATTTGCCATCACTTCAATAAAAGTTGAAGGAGTGGATCAGGAATTTTCAACCCTCAAAGGCGTCATTGAAGATGTCACTGAGATTATCCTGAACCTTAAAATGATCCGTTTCAAACGGCTAATCGAGACCGAAAATTCTGAAAAAGTTACGGTGATCATCGCCCAGCAAAAAGAATTCAAAGCCGGCGATATCAATAAATTCCTGTCGGTTTTTCAGGTTTTGAATACTGATTTGGTTATCTGTCATATGGAACCCACCGTCAAACTTACCATCGAGATCGCCATTGATAAAGGAAGGGGTTATGTACCGGCTGATGAGAACAAGTCACTTACTTCATCTCTTGGCAGGATAGCCATCGACTCTATTCACACACCGATCAAGAATGTTACTTATAACATTGAGAATTTCAGGGTGGAACAGAAGACTGACTATGAAAAACTGATTATGGAGATTGTTACCGACGGTTCTATTCAGCCAAAAAATGCCCTGAAGGAATCAGCAAGGATTCTGATCCACCATTTTATGCTGTTTTCCGATGAAAAGATCACCCTTGATACTGCAGAAAAGACCGTGACTGAAGAATTCGATGAGACTTCATTACATATCCGCCAGTTGCTTAAAACCAAGCTGGTCGACATGGATCTTTCGGTACGTGCACTCAATTGCCTGAAGGCCGCCGACGTGGAAACTCTGGGAGATCTGGTTGCATTTAACAAGAACGACCTTCTGAAGTTCAGAAATTTCGGAAAAAAATCTCTCACAGAACTTGAAGAACTTGTAAAATCAAAAGGCCTTGAGTTCGGAATGAATACATCAAAATATAAATTAGATAAGGATTAATTGCGATGAGACACCAAAAAAAGATCAATCATTTAGGCAGGACCAGTGCACACCGTAAAGCGATGCTGTCGAATATGGCATCTTCGCTTATTCTGCATAAACGTATAACCACCACACTGGCCAAGGCAAAAGCGCTTAGATCCTATGTCGAGCCATTGATTAACAGGGCCAAGGACGATTCCACGCATTCACGCCGTGTCGTATTCAGCTACTTACAGAACAAGGAAGCCGTTACCGAATTATTCCGCGAGATTTCGAAGAAGATCATGGAAAGAGCAGGCGGTTATACACGTATTCTTAAGACAGGTATGAGGGCAGGCGACAATGCCGATATGTGTTTCATCGAGCTGGTCGATTACAACGAAGCAATGCTCAGCCACAAACAGGAATCAAAGGCCAAGTCGACAAGAAGGGGCCGCAGAGGAACAAAGAAGGCTGAAGAAGCTGAACAAGAAGGAAAGAAAGCCAAGAAGGCTGCTGTGAAAGCTGAAGAAGCTGAAAGCCTTCCGGAAAAAACATCAGGTGAAGAAATTTAATTGATATGAGTACGATTTTGTCAGTTCGCGCCAGACAGATTCTGGATTCAAGGGGAAACCCTACTATCGAAGTGGATGTGATTACCGACAGCGGCATTATGGGCCGGGCTGCAGTACCATCGGGAGCATCCACAGGAGTTCACGAAGCTGTCGAGCTTCGCGATAACGACAAGAAATTATATATGGGCAAAGGTGTCCTTACCGCTGTCAATAATGTAAACCGCATTATTGCAGAGGAAGTAACCGGCATGTTTGTGACCGATCAGATTGAGATTGATAACAGGATGATCGAGCTTGATGGCACGCCCAATAAATCAAAACTCGGGGCTAATGCCATCCTCGGTGTTTCTCTGGCCGCAGCGCATGCTGCAGCACAGGTGACCGGACAGGAATTGTACAGGTACATAGGCGGAACCGCTGCCAATACCCTGCCTATTCCGATGATGAACATTATCAACGGCGGATCGCATGCCGATAATTCGATAGATTTTCAGGAGTTTATGATCATGCCGGTGGGTGCAACATCTTTCTCGGAAGCCATTCGCATGGGCGCTGAAGTATTTCACAACCTGAAGTCAGTCCTGAAAAAAAACAAATATTCGACTAATGTAGGCGATGAGGGTGGTTTCGCTCCTAACCTGAAGTCAAATGAAGAGGCACTGAAAGTGATCCTGAAAGCTATCGAGGCCGCCGGTTATGAACCAGGCAAGGACATCTGTATCGCCCTTGACCCCGCTTCTTCAGAGTATTATATTCCGGAAGAAAATGTGTACCATTTAAAAAAATCGACAGGCGATAAATTAAGCCCCTCGGATATGGTATCGTTTTGGAAGGACTGGGCAAAAAGATATCCTATTATTTCGATCGAAGACGGCATGGCCGAAGATGACTGGAGCGGATGGAAGCTGATGACCAAAGAACTTGGCAATAAGATACAGCTTGTAGGCGATGATTTGTTTGTTACTAATGTAGACCGCCTTGCCGAAGGAATTAAAAAAGGTGTTGCCAATTCAATCCTTGTAAAAGTAAACCAGATAGGAACTCTCACCGAAACTATCAATGCTGTAAACCTTGCCTACCGCAACAGCTATACTGCAGTGATAAGCCATCGTTCAGGGGAGACCGAAGATGTAACTATTGCCGACCTGGCCGTGGCTTTGAACACCGGACTCATAAAAACAGGATCTGCCTGCCGTACCGACAGGATCGCAAAGTATAACCAGCTGCTCCGGATCGAAGAGCAATTGGGTATTACAGCAAAATACCTGGGCAGGGATTTCAAATACGCCCGTTAGGTATTGTTAACAATTCGTAGAAAGTATGCCGCCTCAGGTATACTTTAAATACTCAGGCTGTTATATATTTGAGGTTACTTAATCAGGCTATGAAAGTAACCCTTTTACAGACGGCCTTTGTTTTTATTTTCAGCCTTCTGCAACTCACTTTATTTGCCCAATCTCTAAGCAACTATGGAGGCGGTGGCATTTCAGGGGATAGTAAAAAAACATCTATCAGTTCTATTGCAGGGACATGGGAAGCCGGTGTCATGCTGGGGCCTGACTTTTATTACGGAGACCTGAATCCAAATAAATTCTGGCCTGGTCACAGTGTCAGTGCAGCCGGAGGGATATTTGTAATGCGTCAGTTCACCGATGTGATCGGCATTAAGGGAACTTTGTTTGTTGGCGGAATACGTGGCAGCAAAGACCGCACCGAAGGTTCTCTCTCGGTTAACAGGATCGCCAAGGGTACGTTTTTCGATTTTACAGTAAATTCTGTTTTCAACTTCTCGAATCTTTTTTCGCCCTCCTATGACGGGCGTAAAATTTTTGTCTACGGGACCATCGGGCTTGGTTTCAATGCATGGAACACCAAACTTACCGAGAACGTAAACGGCGAAGTGATCATTCCTTCCCAGGTAAATGGGTTGCAGGCCGGGTTCGTAGTGCCGGTAGGCCTTGGTGCACAGTATGCAATCACAAGTAAAATCAGTGCAGGTATTGAATATACAGTGCGTACTGTTTTCTCAGATCTTGTTGATCAGACTTCCGGAGGATTTAAGTATGATTTTGTGAACATTCTTGCTTTTACAGCCTCATACAGAATCGGCATACCCAAGAAAAAGCTCAATATACAGGAATATCCATACTCCAGTCCGCGCACCTACCAATCGACTGCCACCCCTGAGCCTGTAAGGCCTGCCATGGCGCTTCCTGTCCCCCAGGCTTCGGCATCAGAGCCGTATGATTACGTGGTTCAGATCTGTGCCTATTCGAAGCATGACTACACCGTAGCCTGGGTCAAAAAGCATTATCGTGTTGATATGCCTGTTTCAAAAGAAAGTGAGAATGGTCTGAACAGGTATGTAATTGGTAACGTTTACCATAATCTCAACGAAGCCAGGGAACTTTGTGACCGTTTACGTAAAAAGGGAATCGATGATGCCTGGGTCATTGCTTACCAGAACGGCAAGCGGCATCACGTCGTTGTTTATTAGCGTTCAGCGTTAAGGCGTTCATAATTAAGTAGCGAAATATTTGCTATTCAATCAATCCGTCAATCAGTCAATCAGTCCTTACTTACACACCTGATTCATGAAATCCACCGACTCGGGGGTGTTCATTCCTGCGCTTTTTGCTTTCTGAAAGTCACTGCAGGCCAAGGGGAAGTTCCCCAGCATGTAATTTGCCATGCCATGGTTATAATAAACAGATTTCATCATCGAAGCATCGCCCTGGTTACTGGCATTAAATGCAAGAGCGACATCAAGATCGGCTATGGCCCCGCTGAAATCCGAGATTTTTAATTTGCAGCTGCCCCTGTAATAATATACCATGAATGCTTTTTCCTGGGGTCTGAGTTCCAGAGCCCGGCTAAAATACCTGAGTGCATCTTCGAAATTGCCATGTTCGTATTTCCACACGCCTTCCCAGTATACTTTAAAATAATCGGTCATGGATTCCGGTCCGTTTACATCTGAAAAGTTAGTAGTGACAGCCTGGGTTATGGCAACCGAAGGACCGGTAAAGCGGTAACCCCGGCAGTGGTCTTTGATGGCCTGGTCGTTTGCAACATCTTTTAGCCCGAACTGCAATGCGGTATTCCAGTCGGCACAGGCTCCATCCCGGTCTTTGTTATTAAACCTGGCAATACCCCGGTTGTAAATAACCGTGAGCCAGGCAGAGTAATAATTCTGTTCGGCAGGTTTTAAAGAGATAGCCTTATCGAAGTCAGCCATGGCCGCGGCATTGTCACCGACTTTCTGACGGGCATTGGCTCGGTATGCATAGGTGAGGAAGAACGTTGAATACGGCGGGAATTTTGCGGCCTCAGTAAGGTTCTGTATCGACTGCATATAATTGCCTGAGGCGTAGTCAGACAACCCACGTTTATAATATTCATCGGCCGATCGGGGAACTCCTGAAAACGCCTGGATATATGCTCCTCCGCTGTAATTTATAAACGACCGGAAACTACTGAAATCACATTCAAAGTAAGATCCTTTGAAAAGTTTGTCCCTGTTCTTTTGTTCCAGATAAGGGATGTAAAATTTCTCCTTATTCATCACCTGAATCAGCCTGAACCTTGCGGTAGTCTGTCCTCCGGCCTGAACCGGCAGGAACGCGATGAGCAGGTTGTGGGGTGTGATCGTTTTAAGGCTGAGGATCTCGTGGATATTGTAAGCGATGGTCGAGTTGAGGTAACGTTCGTCAAAATTGGGCAGGGTATTGTCACAGAGTACATCGAGGTTCTGTATATAGGGCTTGTTGAATTCCATCTTCTCGGGAATTACCGCCTGTAATTTTGAAAGCTTGCAAACGAAATAGGAGACAGCGGTTTGTTTATGCCAGGATTCCATCAGCATAGGGAATTCATACCAGCCGGTTTTAAAACGCATGATAAATACAGCATACATTTCGTTGTTTACAAGCACGTCGCGTATTTCAAGGTTGATAAAATTCTCTTTGCCGAGGCGGTAGGATTGTTTAGATGACTTGTTCAATGCAGGATCTTTCCAGGGAATCAGATTCTGGCCCGACAACCATTCTCCGTTATCCTGCAACGTCCATCCGGTAGCAAATTCAAGAATTGACCGGGTTTCACTCACCATAGGCAAATCACCCATAGACCGGGTCAGGTTATCTGTGTTTTGCTGGTTCTGCCCTGGCTTAAGCGGATACTGCGGATAAGCTCCGGTGCAGATCAGCAAACCCATCAGAAGAAAAAAGTATTGCTTCATCGGCAATGATTTATGTTTTAAAATCTTCCAGAGCCTTCACCAGCAGTGCAGTTACATGCTTGACATTCTCTTCAAAAACTTTCAGGATTTCGGCCCAGGTCACAGGCTCTTCGTCGTGTTTCCATGCATCATAATCGGTCGAAAGTGCCACTGCAGCATAAGGTATCCCGGCTTCGTTGGCCAATGCAGCTTCCGGTGCGATACTCATGTTAACGATATCGGCGCCTATCAACCTGAACATATTCGATTCGGCTCTGGTATTAAACCGCGGACCTTCAATAGTCACGACTGTTCCTGTGGGATGATATGCCAGTTTCAGCATTACGGCAGCTTCAATAAGCTTAGTCCGTAATACTTCCGAGAAAGGATCGGCCATTGCAATATGCCCGGTAACACCTGGATCAAAATGTTCGTAAAACGTATTGATTCTTCGTTTTGTAAAGTCAAGAAACTGATCGGGGAACACGATTTGGCCCCTGCTGATATTGTCCCTGAGGCTTCCGCATGCTGTAGTAGCTATGATGTATTCACAACCCAGATCTTTAAGAGCTGTGATATTTGCGCGATTATTAACGTGGGTAGGAGTAATGGAGTGGTCCCTGGCGTGTCTTGATATTATATATATATC
>Ga0194062_1001294_pt1 | contig 10475 bp, 7 predicted proteins | sample SepL2225m_MetaG_FD_155481 | JGI IMG/M metagenome (GOLD analysis project Ga0194062, IMG submission 155481) | Anoxic zone freshwater microbial communities from boreal shield lake in IISD Experimental Lakes Area, Ontario, Canada - Sep2016-L224-25m | ecosystem: Environmental > Aquatic > Freshwater >... | reverse complement strand
TAAGTCGGTTGCTAAGACGCCTATGATGGTGGCAACAAAGGATAACAGTTGATCTTTTCCGATTTTTTTAATATTGGCAAATGTCTTAGGGGAGGTTAGGCGATATCCAGTGTATACAAGCAGTGCCGCTAAGCAAGCTAAAGGGATTTTTTGTATAAAGCTGCTTAGAAATACGACGAAAAATAACAAAATCAAGCCATGAAAAAAGTTAGACCAAGCTGTTTTAGCGCCGTTATTTATATTAGTCGAACTACGTATAATCTCAGCAATCATCGGTAAGCCACCCAACAAACCTGCGACTATGTTGCCAATTCCTATGGCTGTTAAATCTCTATCCAAATTAGAGTTTCTTCTATAAGGATCAAGCTTGTCTACTGCGGAGGTTACTAAAATAGTTTCGAGGCTGCCTATTAGGCTTATGCTAAGGACGGATCCCCAAAAAGATAAGCGGGTGATTTTTGTAAAATCTGGAAAGTAAAAGTTGGCAAGAAAATTGTCTGGAATTGCAACTAAATAGTTAACTGGGCTGACATCAGTACTTTGAGTTAAATTAAAATGCTCAGCAAAGAGGATACCTATCAGAATAACGATAACTGCACTGGGTATGCGGCTATTAATTAAAGGCCAAATAGTCAATATAAGTAAGCTTAAAAAACTGATTAGAATGATGTCGGGCTTCATGTGAATTAAGCTATGCGGAATCTGCGAGATATTTGAAAACAGGTTTTGAGATTCTACGTTGGCTCCTAACATGACATGAGTTTGTGTGATTATGATAATAATCCCAATGGCTGCAAGCATTCCATGAGCCACCGAAGTAGGAAAAAATGAGCTAAGCTGCCCCATTTTAGTTATTCCTAATATGACTTGTATGATGCTGGCTACTACGATGGCCGCTAAGGTGTATCGATAGCCGGCCATTGCATCGCCTTCGCCCAATGTTTGGACAGCGGCTAAAATCACTACAATCAGGCCCGCAGCAGGGCCATTGATTGTTAGGAAAGAGCCATTGATTCGAGATACTAATAAGCCTCCGATGATAGCAGTGATAATACCTGCCGAAGGTGGAAACCCAGACGCGACAGATATACCCAGAGAGAGAGGCAAGGCAACAAGAAAAACCATAAACCCGGATAATAAGTCATAGCTCCAATTTTCTTTTAGCCCTTCTAGGCCAGTTTTGGGTGTCATTGGAAGAGATGGTTTATACATAAAGTTCCTTATTCATAGTCATGTAGTGCGGCTCGGAAAGATGTTTAAATCGCAACTATATCACTAGAAACGGTTATGCAATTAATACGAGTTAGGATTTTATTCTACGAACAGCCAGAGGATGTTTTGAGAATGCCTCGTGTTTATCCATTCCAACAAAAGTGACGGAGCCACCGCTTTCCTCATAATTGTGCTGAAAGTCATGAAAATACTCCATAACCGTATGATCAATCAGATAGGTATTATTCATTTGAAAAATAATTGACTTGCCTTTAGCTACATTGGCTAAGCCAGTTTTAAGTGCTATAAAGTTAGAAAAAATAGCGGCTCCATCGACACTGACAATAATCGTATTGGGATCTTTATTTTCTATTACAAAGCTAATTTTAAATAAATTGTTTAATTTAACACCGCGAATTATATGAATAATCAGTTTGGTTAGAATGCCTATTGCAACGCCTACTAATAGGTCAGTTGCCAACACCCCGATAATGGTCACAACGAACATAAATAACTGTTCTTTGCCAATACCCATGACATGAGCAAACGAGGAGGGTGATGCTAAACGAAAACCAGTAAAAACCAATAGAGAGGCAAGTGCTGCTAAAGGAATGCTGTGGATAAGGCGAGGAAACAGGACGACAAACAACAGTAAAAAAGTGCCGTGGAAGAAATTAGCCCATTGAGTTTTTGCACCATTATTGACGTTAGCAGAGCTACGGACAATTTCGGCGATCATGGGTAAACCTCCGATTAATCCTGATACAAGATTACCGACCCCGACAGCAGTTAAGTCACGATCCAGATTGGAGTGACGTTTATAAGGGTCTAATTTATCAACAGCCATGGCGCTGAGTAAGCTTTCTAAACTACCGACCAGGCTGATACTGATCACCGCTTCCCAGAATTCCAGTGTTGGTAGTTTTGAGAAATCAGGAAAATAGAAGCTGGACATGAAGTTTTCTGAGATAGCGACTAAGAATCTCGGCCCTACTGTTTGTTCATGATGGGGTAGAATGGCCGCATCCGGCAGAAATAAGTACATGTGTTCATGGTCTAAGTCAAAATATTTAGCCAGACCAATACCGACTAATACCACAACCAAAGGCGCTGGAATCATCTTCAAGGTGGAGTTTTTTATAAAAGACCAAGCAATTAAAATGGCTAAGCCCGTGAAGCCAATAATAGCAATTTCATAGTTAAGATTTAATAAGCTGTGTGGAATCTGAGCAATTGTGGAAAATAAACTGCTGCCTTTTTCTGGCGTTGTTCCCAGCATGACATGGATTTGTTTAGCCATAATAATGATACCAATAGCTGCTAACATACCATGTACAACAGAGGCCGGAAAAAATGAACTTAATCGACCTGCTTTAAATACCCCCATTAAAACTTGTATGGCACTGGCAACGACTATAGCAGCCAAGGCATAACGATAACCTGCCATGGCATCGCCTTCGCCAAGTTCTTGAACTGCGCCCAGTACGACCACAATTAAACCCGCAGCAGGACCATTGATGGTTATAAATGAACCGTTAATGCGAGAAACTAACATGCCGCCAATAATAGCCGTGATGATACCAGCAGAGGGCGGGAACCCCGATGCCATTGATATACCAAGACACAAAGGCAAAGCGATTAGAAAAACCAGAAATCCTGATAATAAATCACTGCGCCAGTTTTCTTTTAATCCATCGAAACCTGTTTTAGGTAACGTAGATAATGAAGCTTTACTCATAAAAATCCTCGGTATTGACAATAGTATTTAAAAATTACAAATAAACAAGCGATTACTATGCCAATATTTACAAAGTCTTTAATGCTATGATTATCTTGTATTAAATGGAACACATTGTTATTGGGATAAAAATTTGAATGGCGGTGATTGGTGTAAATGAACCTGTTACTGGTTTATTTGCACCTTGATTAATAAATCCCTCTGTTTTATTTTCTTAATAGGTTTTGCGTTTTGTTGTTGTGATAAAATTGCATAAGAACATAAGTTTTGGTTACATTAAAAGTCTACTGACTTAATACGGGGGGGAGGCGCGCTTGGAAGCTGATTGGCCAAAAGGTTATAAATTAGGACAGCGTAAGTTTATTACTGTTTTAGATAAAATGATTATCAAAGATTTAATCAAGACATTGTTGTCGGTTTTGATGGTCATTGTCGTTATTATTGTCAGTCGAAAATTTATTAGAATTCTGGATGATGCTATTTCTGGTCAGGTTTCTAACGATACCCTATTAAGTATTTTGGGCCTAAAGACAATTGTTGCTGCGGTAGAGTTTTTACCGGTAGCTTTATTCATGGCTGTTTTAATGGTAATGGGTAAGATGTATAGGGATCATGAAATGTCCGCCGTTTTTTCAGCGGGTGGGGGTGCTGGAATACTTTATCGAGGCTTATTTTTACTGGTTTTTCCCTTGACTCTAATGATTGTCGGTTTATCTCTTTATGTTGCGCCTTGGGCTGAGTCAGAAGTTGATAAGTTAATGCAAAAGAGTGAGGAGTCGGCTGATCAAAGGGGTATTGCTGAAGGAAAATTTACCGAATTTAGTCAAGGGGATTTGATTTTTTATGTTGAAAAAATCGATGCAGACAAAAAGATGCATAAAGTATTCGTGCAAAATAGTCAGCATGGTAACCTGGCTGTTATTAATGCCGAAGTCGCTCAATTCAAGGACTTGACTGATGGGTGTTATATTTTTTTTGAAAATGGGGAGCAAGTAAAAGGACTCCCGGGTACATTAAATTATGTGATTGAGCGGTTTGCTGAATACGCGGTAAGAATAGAAGCTAAAGTGTCTGCTGCAATTATTCATCGACAATCGCTTAATGTTGAGTTGCTATGGGATTCTAAAGACAGGGTTTATATAGCGGAGTTACAACGTCGATTTTCTATTCCTCTAGGCGCTTTGTTGTTAAGTTTTATTGCTGTACCTTTGGCGCAAATTTCTCCCCGCGGGGGCGTTTATGGCAATATGTTGGTGGGTTTTTTAATTTATTTTAGTTACGGAAACCTTATTCGTGTTAGTGAAGGGTGGGTGATAAATCAGACTATTCCGCCCTGGCTTGGGGCTGTGGGTGTTGATCTTTTGTTGCTATTGGTTGGTGGTTTAATGTTAGCAAGATTGTATGGATGGCAATGGTTGTTAATGAAGGCAAGAGGATGGGTGTTTTAAGTGCATGTTTTAACAGTTTATATCGTCAAAGAGGTTTTAAAAGGTTCATCAGTCGCTTTGTTATTGCTGTTGACGTTATTTAATTTATTTACATTCAGTGATGAGTTAAAAGATATCGGCGGGGGGTATGGTTTAAAAGAAATCTTTTGTTATCTTGCGCTCACGTCCCCCAGTGTTTTTTATGAGTTAGTGCCTGCCTCAGCTTTATTGGGAAGTTTGTTTATACTGGGGGCTATGGGTAATAATCATGAGCTGATTGCTATGCGTGCAGCTGGTTTGTCAGTACTTGGAATTATTCGGGCAGTTATGATATCCGGTGCAATTTTGGCTTTTATTTCAGTGCTGGTGGGAGAGTTTGTTGCACCAGTCACACAGCGAATGGCTCAAATGGTTAGAATAACTGCTCAGGGAGAACAATTTCATATGGATTTCAAATACGGCTTATGGTTGCGTGAAGGTAAGCGGTTTATTAATGTTAGGCAGGTTGTTGATGATGGTCATTTAGCGGATGTTCGAATTTATGAATTAGATGATCAACAGCATTTACACCAGGCTTTGCATGCTGATCAGGCGACATTTAATGGTAACCAGCAATGGACTCTCAGCCATATTAAGACATCTGATATTTCAACCCAACAGATGGCGTCCAATACCGCAGAAAGTCAATTATGGACATCGACAATCGCACCCAACTTATTGAAGATTGTTGCAGTGAGTCCAAATAATTTGTCGTTATTAGATTTAGCGGACTATGTTAATTTCTTAAAGAAAAATCATCAAAAATCCCATGCCTTTGAGCAGGCATTTTGGGGGCGAATCGTTAATCCATTAGTGACTTTCATCATGTTACTGATATCGGCTCCCTTTGTGATAGGTGTTAAAAGAGGAGTCAGTGTGGGTGAAAGGATGATGATTGGCGTTGTTATAGGAATGAGCTTTAATATTATTGATAAAATTGTCGGGCATTTAGGTTTGATTTATAGTTTAAGTCCATCATTAATTGCATTTATTCCTAGCATGGCTATGTTTGCCATTGCGGTTTTTGCGATTTTGAAGCTTCAGTAGTGCTTGGTACGTTTCTGTTTGTCGCCATTATCGGTCGCTTGAACACAATAAATAAATAGAGCTCGGTGTTTTTATCTGTAACTTAATAAATAGACGGTATATAATCGAACGCTTTGAGTTAATCTTTTACTAAATTCACACCGGAAAAAAGCATGCTGGGTAAGCTAGTTAAATTTGTTGTAGGGAGCCGTAACGATAGGCTGGTAAAGAAGAAAAAGAAGCAGGTCAAGAAGATCAATGCTTTGGCTTCGGAATACGAAAAATTATCTGATGATGCCTTAAGAGCAAAAACTCAGGAGTTTCGTAATCGTCTTGCAGAAGGTGAGAAACTGGATCATTTGATTCCAGACGCTTTTGCTGCCGTTAGAGAAGCCTCTTCTCGAGTTTTTGGTATGCGTCATTTTGACGTACAGTTGATTGGCGGCATGATGCTTCATGACGGTAAAATTGCCGAAATGAAGACGGGAGAAGGTAAGACTTTGATGGCTACCTTAGCCGCTTATCTAAACGCTTTGCCGGGTCGTGGCGTGCATGTCGTTACCGTGAATGATTATCTGGCCAAGCGTGACTCTGAATGGATGGGTCGGCTTTATGGATTTCTCGGAATGACCACTGGCGTTATTGTTAGTCAGATGGAACAAGCCGCTAGACGTGAAGCGTATGCTGCGGATATTACCTACGGTACTAATAACGAATTTGGCTTCGATTATCTTCGCGACAACATGGCTTTTAGCCTGGAGCAAAAAGTTCAGCGCGACTTAAGTTTTGCAATTGTCGACGAAGTCGATTCTATTTTGATCGATGAAGCCAGAACACCGTTGATTATTTCTGGTCCGACCGAAGAAAGTACTGATATTTATATTAAAGCCAACGAAGTCATTCCTTTTCTGGTCAAACAAGAAAGTGATGATCAACCGGGTGACTATACGGTCGATGAAAAAATACGACAGGTCTATTTGACCGAAGCGGGTCATGAGCGCATTGAACGCTTAATGCTTGAGCGTGGTTTGATGCCTGAAGGAACTAGCCTTTATGATGCGGCAAATATCCGTTTGATGCATTATCTTAATGCGTCTTTACGTGGACACGTCTTATTCAAGAAAGATGTTGATTATATTGTCGCTGATAATGAAGTTATCATTGTTGATGAATTTACGGGGCGAATTATGCCGGGGCGTCGATGGTCAGAAGGCTTGCATCAAGCCATTGAAGCCAAAGAAGGCGTGGCCATTAACAGTGAGAATCAGACTTTAGCCTCTATTACCTTCCAGAATTATTTCCGTTTATACGATAAATTATCGGGGATGACCGGAACCGCTGATACCGAAGCATTTGAGTTAAACAAGATTTATGGTCTTGAAGTGGTGGTGATTCCTACCCATCGTCCTCTAATACGTAAAGATTTAGGTGACTTGGTTTATTTGACCACTGATGAAAAGTATATTGCTGTTTCCAAGGATATTAAAGACTGTGTGAGCCGTGGACAGCCCGTTTTAGTGGGTACCACTTCTATTGAGAATTCTGAGCGACTTTCTGCATTATTGAAGAAACAAGGTATTCCTCACGAAGTGCTTAATGCAAAACAGCATGAGCGAGAAGCCCATATTATCGAGCAAGCCGGTATGCCGGGTGCGGTTACAATTGCGACCAATATGGCCGGTCGTGGTACCGATATTGTTTTGGGTGGTAATTTAGACGCAGAGTTAAGGTTATTAGGTGAAGACGCCAATCAAGATGACAAAGATAGGGTGAGAGGAGTCTGGTTAGAAAGGCATAACCAAGTACTAGCTAGTGGTGGTTTACATGTTATTGGCTCTGAGCGCCACGAGTCACGTCGAATAGACAATCAATTGAGAGGGCGTTCAGGTCGTCAAGGTGATCCAGGTTCAACTCGCTTTTATTTATCTTTGCAAGATGATTTGATGCGCATTTTTGCATCTGATCGTGTCGCAGGGTTGATGAAAAAACTGGGTATGGGTGATGGTGAAGCGATAGAACACCCATGGGTGACACGGTCTATTGAAAATGCGCAGCGTAAGGTCGAAGGTCGTAACTTTGACATTCGTAAAGAAATTTTAGCGTATGACGACGTCGCTAATGATCAACGAAAAGTTATCTATGCGCAGCGCAATGAGTTAATGGCTGCTCAAGAGATTTCTGAGATCATCACCGCGATTCGAAAAGATGTCGTTAATGATGTAATTACCCAGTATATCCCAGCTAAAACAATGGCTGAGCAATGGGATATAGCCGGACTGGAAGAGCATTTACAGCATGAGTTTAATGTTCATATTCCAGTTATGAAAATGCTTGACGAAGATCATAGCCTCCAAGAAACGTCTTTACGCGATCGGATAGTTGATTTATTGGAACAAAACCACAAAGAAAAAGAAGTACAGATCACTAAAGATGTCCTGCAGCATTTTGAAAAATCGGTCATGTTGCAAGTGTTAGATACGAGTTGGAAAGAGCACTTGGCAGCAATGGATTATTTACGGCAGGGCATACATTTTAGGGGCTATGCGCAAAAAGACCCTAAGCAAGAGTATAAGCGTGAAGCCTTTGAAATGTTTACTAGCTTGTTAGAGCATATTAAATATGAGGTGATTGGGATTCTATTTAAGGTTCAGGTTCGTGAAGAGGAAGATGTTCAGGCAATTGATGAACAGATGCAGGCCCCAAGAGAAATGCACTTTGAGCATGCGGCAGCACCGGCTTTGGATAACTTTGATAATGAAGTTCCACCGGTCAGTTCTGAAGAGAAAGTGGCTTCAGAGCAGCCCTTTGTTAGAATCACTGAAAAGGTGGGAAGAAATGATCCCTGTACATGTGGTTCTGGAAAGAAATACAAACATTGCCACGGCAAGCTGGATTAAACTGTAGGTAAGATTAGTCTGTTTTAAACCTTTTGCCGGTGCATCAGGTTTCGAACAGACTAAACTAGAAGTGGCTTACTCTATACTGAAAAGCTTTCTCCACACCCACAAGTTCCTTTTACATTAGGATTGTTGAATTTAAACGCTTCATTAATCCCTTCTCTTCGATAATCCAATTCTATTCCGTTAACGAATTCGAGATCATTATTGGGTACAATCAGTTTAACGTCGTATTTTTCAAATACAGCATCATCTTCATTCAATGTGTCTGCATAATCCAGTACGTAAGCATAACCAGAACAGCCTGATTTTTTAACGCCTAGTTTTAAGCCGATACCTTTGCCACGTTTTTCTAACTGTTTTTTGATTTGACGCGCTGCATTTTCAGTTAATGAGACAGACATAACACTCCCTTATAATTGGTTAACCAGTATTTTTAGTTGGTCTATAAATTCAATAATTTCTTGTTTAGTATTGTGAATACCCAAGCTAATACGAATTGCACTTTTAGCCAGGGTTTCTTCAATTTTCATGGCCCTCAGGACAGGGCTAAAGCTTTCAGAGCCACTGGCACAGGCTGATCCACTAGACACTGCAAAGCCTTTTTTATCCAGCTTCATTAGCAGCATTTCACCATCAATGCCCAGAATGCCAAATTGAGTCGTGTTGGGTAATCTCATAGCATGCCGAGCAAAAATAGTTAAATCAGGAATAGACATTAAACCTGCTTCCAGTATTTTCTTTAAACTTGCTAAGTGATCATGTCGCTTGGAAAGTTCATTTTTAGCGAGTTCAGCGGCTTTTCCAAAACCGACTATTGCGGCCACGTTTTCAGTGCCTGCTCTAAGATTTTGTTCTTGTCCCCCACCCAACAAGATAGGTCTTATTGGGGTGTTTTTATCAAATATCAATGCTCCACAACCTTTGGGTCCATAGATCTTATGGCTAGATAATGACATTAAATCAACACCCAGTTGACGAAAAGATACGGGGATCTTCCCCAAAGCTTGCACCGCATCGGTATGGACGGTAATGTTATTTTCTTTTAACGTCTGAGTGAGTGAAGCAATGTCTTGAATAACCCCCGTTTCATTGTTTGCCAACATGATTGAAACCATGTTGGGCTTGTTTTTGATGGCCTCATTAAGCGCAAGTGGCGTAATAACGCCACTTTGATCTACGCTAATTAAGTCCAATGGGGTGCCAGAGTCTTTCAAGCGAAGCGCGGGTTCGGAAATAGAAGGATGTTCTATACCCGAAATTGCCAGTTTTGCTTGGAGAGGTAATGAGGCCAATGCCATATTATTGGCTTCAGTACCGCCACTGGTAAAAATAACTTGTGATGGAGCTACATCAACGAGTGCTGCAACTTGTTCACGTGCAGTATTAATTGCACTGTGAACAATTCTACCGGGTCTGGATAAAGAGGAAGGGTTGCCATAAAAAACCTTTAAAAAAGGGAGCATTGCTTCCAAAACATCGACATCGATAGGTGTTGTTGCATTGTAATCAAAATAGATCATTCACAGCAGTTTTTAAATTTGCATTGCGATGAATTTCAATGACCTGAGCTGATTCCAGTTCTTGTTTTTTAGCTGCCTCTTGCATATCATGCTTATCAAGTAATTGACCCAGCGTAATACTTTTTAAATATTCTCTGATTTGATCACTTAAGCCCATCCAAAGATCATGGGTTAAACACCCTTTTTCATTTAGGCAATTGGCTTCACCGCCACATTTGGTCGCATCAATGGGTTCATCGACTGCCGCAATAATATCGGCTATATTGATGTTAACTCCACTACCTGAAAGTGTATAGCCTCCGCCTGGACCACGAATACCTTTTACCATGTTTGCACGGCGTAGACGTGCAAACAATTGTTCAAGGTAAGACAGGGAGATAGTTTGTCTTGCCGCAATATCCGTTAAAGTAACGGGTTTAATTTGACTATGAAATGCCAAATCAAGCATGGCAGTGACTGCATAACGACCTTTTGTTGTTAAACGCATGAGATTATCCATCAAAAAATTAAGTATATTAGCATAAATATACTTAACCTAGTTAAATAGTCAACTATTTTTTTTAGAGTACTCGTATGAATGCTCTTTTCGGTATGTACAGGCAAGATATAGGGG
>Ga0194062_1001292_pt1 | contig 10479 bp, 17 predicted proteins | sample SepL2225m_MetaG_FD_155481 | JGI IMG/M metagenome (GOLD analysis project Ga0194062, IMG submission 155481) | Anoxic zone freshwater microbial communities from boreal shield lake in IISD Experimental Lakes Area, Ontario, Canada - Sep2016-L224-25m | ecosystem: Environmental > Aquatic > Freshwater >... | reverse complement strand
GGGCGGGGGGGCGGCCGATCACCGCTTGATAGCGCTCCGCTGGCAAGTGCAGACCTGCGGCGGGGTTGGCGAGCGCAGGGATCGCCGTGCTGGCTTCAGCCGCGGTGGCAGCACCCGTGGCCCCCAGGGGGACTGCGGCCAGGAGCAGGGAGGTGAGGGCGGGGAGCAGGCGCATGGGCTTCAGCTGTGCATGCGGGGATGGGGGTGAAGTGACTCCAGCAGGGAGGACTCCAATTCCGCAAGTTCCTCCAACCGTGTCGTGACCACTTGACGGGGCCAGCGCCGTTCACAGAGCAGCCAGTAGAGGCCGAAGTGGCGGGCTTCGCTGGCCAGCAGATCGGCGTAGAGGGTGGCCAACTCGGGGTCGGGGCTGTGGCGCGCCAGCAGGTCCATGCGCTCGTGGCTGCGGGCTTCGATCAGGCCCGCCACCAGGAAGGAATCCAGCATGCGCTCGGGTTCACCGCGCCGCGCCAGGGCGGCCAGGGAGGCCCCGTAGGGGGGCGCCGCCAGGGGACGCAGGGCCACACCGCGGCGCTGCAGCAACGCCAGCACCCGCTCGAAATGCTCCAGCTCTTCCCGTGCCAGGGGGCTGAGGGCCGCGGCGAGGGCTTCGTCGGAGGGGTAGCGGAACATCAGCTGCAGGGCAGCACCGGCCGCCTTGCGCTCGCAGTGGGCATGGTCGATCAGCACGGTGTCCGGGTGGGCCAGGGCCTGCTCCAGCCAGGCAGGGGAGCTGGGTGCCGCCAGCCAGCGGATGCGGCTGGTTTCCGAGGGGGAGGCCAGGGTCATGGCTGGCGGCGCAGGTGGGCCACCAGGCCATCGAGGGCAAGGCGGTAGCTGTCAGGGCCAAAGCCGCAGATCACCCCTAGGGCCTTGTCCGCCAGGGTGGAGTGGTGGCGAAAGGGTTCGCGGGCATACACATTGCTCAGGTGCAACTCCACAAAGGGGAGTTCGACGGCCAGCAGGGCATCGCGCAGGGAGATGGAGGTGTGGGTGAGGGCGCCGGCGTTGATCAAGAGGCCATCGCTGCTGCCCTTGGCCTGGTGGATGCGGTCCACCAGGGCGCCCTCGTGGTTGCTCTGGAAGCTCTCCAGTTCCACGCCAAGTGTCCGGGCCTGCTCCCCCAGCCCCGCATCCAGCTGCGGCAGGGTCAAGGAGCCGTAGAGGTGGGGCTCCCGGGTGCCCAGCAGGTTGAGGTTCGGGCCATGGAGCAGCAGCAGGTGCATCGGGGAGGTCGGCTGGTAAGTTCTGAGGGTGTGGTTCGGGTCGGTGCCCGAGTGGTTAATGGGGGCGGACTGTAAATCCGCTGGCTCTGCCTACGTTGGTTCAAATCCAACCCGGCCCACCTTCCACATGCCCTTGTAGCTCAGCGGTAGAGCACTCCCTTGGTAAGGGAGAGGTCACGAGTTCAAGTCTCGTCAAGGGCTTCCTCAAAAACCTTTCCACCACTAGGGTTTCCCGGAATACCGCTGGGAGCCGGGTGGAGCGCAAAGGGGCCTTTGGGGGCGTAAACGGGAACCAGCGGTTCCAGTTCGAGTGCACCTGTTTCCCGTTTTGGTCGCCGTTCGCGGGCTATTGGCTACCCGATTGTTCAACACCCGTTGAGCTGTTGTGGAGGGCTCTTGAGCAGAGGTTTCAGTTTATGGGCCTCTCCGGTGGGCACCAGTGGTCGGTTGACCGAAGTGGATAGCCCCCGCCAGACCAGAGCTCAGCCCATCGGAGGCTTCCGTATGAATTGATCGCCTAACGCCACCGCCGTGGCCCAGTTCTCCGTTTCGCTCAAGCCAGAACTGCGGGTGGGCTTGAAGCTGTGGTCACCGCTGGGGATCCAGCGCAGCCCAGATTTTGATTTCGCCTGACACCAATTGGTCTCTGCCGCCTAGGGGAGGGTGAAACCGGACTGGAGGTTGTTCACGTCGAGCATCACCCAGGTGACCCAGATCAGCAAGGCGATCCCACCGGAAATGGCCGCGAACCGAGCCGCGAACCGTCCCAGCACTTCCAGCGGGCTGATCTCTTTCACGGCACTCGGCGGGATTTAACCCCATCCTGCCCGCAAACGGCCCCCTGTGGCGACGCCCTGGGCGGGCTCCCCATCCGTCAGGCTGGAGCCCTGTGCACGGTTCGGGACATGTCGCTTTCAGGTCTGCTGCGGCCCTGGCTGGGCTGGGTGCTGTCTCTGGTGCTGCTGCTTGCCGTGCCTCTGCCCTCCTGGGCCGATTTCACCCTGCCGCCGCTTCCCTACGCCGCCGATGCCCTGGAGCCGGCGATCGATGCCACCACGATGACGATCCACCACGATCGCCATCACGCCGCCTACGTGGCCAATCTCAATGCCCAGCTACAGGGCAACCCAGCCTTGGCGGGCCTCAGCCTGGAGGCACTGCAGGGGCAGATCTCCCGTTTCCCCGAAGCGGTGCGCAACAACGGCGGCGGCCACTGGAATCACACCCAGTTCTGGGCCGCGATGGCCCCATTGGGCCAGGGGGGTGCCCGCTCCGAGGAGCTGCTGGGGGCGATCAACGCCAGCTTCGGGTCGCTCGAGGCGCTGCAGACGCAGTTCAGCAAGGCGGCCGCTGGGCGGTTCGGCTCAGGCTGGGCCTGGTTGATCCGTCGGCCCGATGGCAGCCTCGCCATCACCAGCACCGCCAATCAGGACAATCCGCTGATGGATCTGCCGGGCGTCGAGCGGGGTACACCGCTTCTGGGGCTGGATGTGTGGGAGCACGCTTACTATTTGCGCTACCAGAACCGCCGGCCCGATTACATCGAGGCCTGGTGGTCGCTGGTGAACTGGAATGAGGTCAACCGGCGCTTCAGCCAGGCTGGCCCCCTCTCCTGACCCATCCGCCTCCCATTCCCATGAACAGCAATCTTCAGCCCATCGCTGTTCTGTTCATCTAGATATGGGGCTGGGGCACCGCAGGCTCCCATCTACAAGGGCTGAACGTTGAAGGATTCGCCAAAAAAATAATTCCCACTTAGCCTTGGCTGAGTGGGACTGTTTACCAAGCTAGTCCAGAGTTTGACTCAACAGAGTTGCATTGGGAAGTGGAGGATTCAGGATGCCTGTTGATACAGCTCCTCCAAGCGTTCACGGCTGAGGTCGACGTAGAGAACTTCTTCGCCGGGCTCGGGAGCCTCGGGATGGCGCCTAGGGCTCGGACCACTCCGCTGAGCAGGGGCCAGCGATGGGGAGCTGCGAAGGTTCTGGCCCATCAAGGCAAAAGCTCCACCGGCGATGAGCGCAAAGCAGATCAGATAGACAGCAGCCAGAAGGTCGTTCAAAGGAGGAAAGCTCTTGCGAATACCCTAGTGTGAAGAACTGTTAAGCGTGGCCTTCAAGGTGGTGGATCGGGGAGGAACTGTCTACCTAGCGGCGGCCAGGCATGCCAGGTTCGGCGTCAAGAGGAACCTTGTGTCTCACCAGGGAGGCCACCAAATCCTTCAGATGGCGTGGATCCGTTGGAGGATTGCTGAATGGTGGGACAAGCCCCCGACGTTTGCCTGGATCGGCCCAAGGGTTGGATGGAATGGGCGCTTGGGCGTCAGAAACAGAACGGCAAGTATTGGGTGCGGCACGCTGCGTAGCCATCGACTAGGGCACCGAGTCCGATCTGGTGGGCGATACCGAAACCCGTCAATCCTTCGACGATGACGCCGATCACGAGGCCCACCATGGCAGCGCGGCCATTCAAGAGTTCAACGCGCTTGAGCTGATCCCAATGGATCTGCTGTTCGGAATGGTCCTGAGCACCCTTTTCACTGGTTGATGTATGGGTCATTGATTGATGAGGAAAAGTGGAGAAAGGCTTGGGCGTCAGTCCGCCAGGTTGGGCTGGAGAAGTGCAAGGGCAACCCAGGCACCGAACAGGCCGATGGAGAGGGTGGCGACCATCAACTCCTCGGGGACAGGTCGCTGGGTCGGCTGACCACGTAGGTCACCATGGCGCTCAAGCCAATCACCAGAACGATCACGGCCGTAATGGCTGCGGTGTAGTCGGTATCCATGGGGATCAGCCCAGTCCGATTTGGGAAAGGATGCTTTGTCCGGTGAGCAGCTCGGTGCCCAGACCGATGACAAAGCCGAGCATGGCCAGCCGGCCATTCCAGGTTTCGGCAAAGGCGACGAAGCCGAAGCGGGGGGCGGGGTCGGCCATGGATGTAACGAAATACCTCAGAAACTGTAACAGGTTGTAACGCGCTCTCAGCAGGTGTTGCTGGGGTCAGGTTCTGGGCTCTCTCGCGGCTGCTATCCAGGGCTTCGCAAGCTGATGGAAAGGGTGGGCCTCCAGCAAGGAGATCACCGGATCCGGCGCCAAAGCCCCAAGCTCACCCTCTGGCGCGGGGCGCCCCAGCCTCAGGGCTTTCCAGAACGGCACTGATCCAGGTGGCGGAGATCCAGGCGCCGCTGGTGTCATAGCGACGGATCAGCCGCTCCAGCTTGCCCGGCAGGGGCAACCAGCCGGCTTCCACCCTGAAGGCTTCTCGGTGACTCACCTGGAGGGGCACCAGGCAGTAACCGCTGTCTGGGAGCAGCAGCAGTTGTTCAGGTTGCCCGCCGCAGGGTTCCTCGACTGCGCCGATCCTGGTGTGAAAGGTGAGGGTGCCGTCGCTTCCGCGATGGACGTCAAGGGCACAGGGGGCAAGATCCGGCTCGGGCCAATCGGCGCTGATCGTGGCGGCTTGGCCCGTCCAATGGCCCAGCAGATGGTCGTCTTGCAACGGTGGCCGTTCGCTGGCGCCGCGGCCAACGCGAAACTCACGGATCAGCACAAGGCTCTCAAACGCCCCCTCCGGGCTGTGGAGCTGTACCAACCGGTGGCGGCGATCCCCTGCCACAAAGCCGAACTCGGCGCCGAAGACCGTGCCCGGAGCCACCTGCAGCGAACCTTTGCAAAAGGTGCCGGAGTCAAAGAACACCACCTGCTTGCCCAGGGAGCGGTACTCCTGGCTGATCTCCCGCGTGGGTGAGCTATCAAGCCCGTTCCCGAAGCGGCGGAGCTTGAACTGAACCAACCGTTGCCCTTCCCCCTGCTCCAAGCTGAGAATGGAGGGTGTGCTTTCCACGATCGTGCCGCTGGCATCGAGGGAGGCAAAGGAGCCATGCCACTCGCCGAGATTGTGTAGGAAGTTCTCCCATTGACTTCCCATTGCGGTGGCCACCAGCCAAGACAGCCGGGATCCTAAAGAGGAGGGGGCCTGCAGCGGGGCGGGGGCCTGACGGCGCCGGGCGTTAGGAGTGTCCCAGCTGGTGGAGAGATGGGATGATCTCCCCTGTCCAAAAGTCTGTAAACAAGCTGTAAGTCGCCCAACCAAGCGGAAGTAACCTTTGGGGATATCGCGGGAATTAGCCTGAAACAGCGCCACGAATGCCAGCTAGGCGGTGAAGCGCCAAGTCAGGTGATCCCCCTAGCAGCTTGTTCACAAACACGGCAAGATTTGCGAAATAGGCAAACATGCCTATTCTTGATGGGTGGTCCGCAGGATCGCAGCGGCTCTCCGTTCTCTTGCATGCCGATCGAGGGGCGTCTCCCGGCCAGCAGGCGCTCCAGCTCAGGCCTTGGCGGATGGAAGGATTTGCGCAGGCTCCCAGGCCTTGGCTTGAATGGGCTTGTTTTGTCCCCATTCGGGAGCAGTCATGACAATGGGTTGGAGAGGAGGATGAGGGTCATCGATGCTGTTCAGGAGTTGGAACGTCCCATCAAGATCACGGTGGAATCCGTTGAATCAAGTCGGATCATTCGGATCATTGGTGACGTCGACACCGTGACCGCACCCGAGCTGGACCTCACCCTGTCCTCTTGGCGAGCGGAAAGAGCAGAGACCTTGCTCATCGATATGCAGTCCGTGACCTACATCAGCAGCATGGGATTAAGGGTATTTTTAAGCCATCTCAAGAAGATGCGGGGCAGTGGTAGTCGAATGGTTCTCTGTGGAGCCAGTCATCTGGTGACTGACATCTTTCGCATGTCTGGATTTACTTCATTTTTCGATATGTTCGAAAACCTTGATGCCGCCATGGCGGAGCATTGATGATTAGCTGTTTACCCAAGGCAACGCGACCGGGTCTTGTGGCGACACGACCCAGCGTCTTTCAGTTGATCTACTGCAGTGAGGCCACTTCCCCTTTCTCTAGGGAGCAATTGGTGGCATTGCTGCAGAAGAGCCGGTCGAACAATGCCAGTCTCGCCCTGAGTGGCTTATTGCTGTATGCAAACGGATGCTTCCTCCAGGTGCTGGAGGGAGAAGAGAGCCTTGTGGAGTCAAGGATGCGCCGCATAGCTCAGGATTCCCGCCATCGCAACATTGTTTACTTGCAGCGTAAATCTGTACCCCAGCGCAGTTTTCAGGAATGGGCGATGGGGTTTCGTGATCTCTCGTCTGAGGCAGGTATTGATGGCCTCAGTGGCTTTTTGAGCCTGCCCCTCGATGGGGCCTGGGGGGCTGAGGTGGCGGAGCATGCTCGTTATCTCCTGGAGGATTTCCGCAGGCAGCGCGGCTGAAGCCTTATAAATTGTATAAACCGAGGCGGAAAGACTTGCTGCCCTTCATGGAAGGCTTCATTGGGGATAAATGGGGCTGGCTTGTTTCGCTCTAGGTAGTAATTTGTGGTCTGGGCAATTGGCTGTCGGCTTTGACAGGGTTGGAAGCTAAGGAATTTCTCGTGGAATTAGCCCAGTATTTAGATTGGTCCAGGAGGGGACGGCCATCCACTCTGGTTCAGTTATATGGATCAAGTAATGGCTTGAGGCGGGACAAGGCGTTATTGGATCTTCCTCAAGGGAATGAACACGAGGTCCCGATCCATTGATGGCGGTGATGGCCCCCTTTTTCAGGCTCGCTGGTGCTGGGATGCTTCCACGCGAGCCATTGGCTCTGGCCCTAAGCCTCTCTGGGCAAGGTCTCAGGCTGTTCTTTGTGTCTTGTTCTGCCCGTTTCTCCACCCAAGGCTGGATCTGGCAACGTGCAACCCAACCTTGTGAACTAGCACATCTTTCCCAACCCACAACACCACGTCAAGAAGAAACCGCTCGGCCATCACCTAAGCCGACCCCGGCTAGTGATTGATGGCAAAACTGGAAACGATTGATCAACACTCATTCATCAATTCCAGCTTCGCCAATTAAGGCTTCGGTATCCACAGAGTTGAACGTGTCGTGTGCTCCCGCCCCCTACGGCCGCTGATCCCTGCGGTTGAGCAGAATCGTTCCCTTGGAGATGAATGCCGATCTCAGCCAGCGCGTGGTGCTCAACACCGGTTTGATCGGCATACCCACGGCGGCGGCGAAGAGATCCTCGTTCTCGAAGGCACCTTTTCGGATGAGCTGGGGGATTACCTGGCCGGCACCTACCTGCGCAATCCCGCCGGCTCGGCCCATGCCCTCGGGCGCCTGGTTCCCTGGTCTGGTGGATGGATTGGAGGTCATGCCGCTGCACGGCGTTTCAGCCCCATCGGCCCTGGAGTGGGCCCGGATGGCTCACAAGGCTGAGTCAAAAGCCCGAGCCAGGGGTTTGCAGGAAGGCCAGCTCCTCGCCGCTGGATCGACGCCCCAGGAAGGCATTGCGGTGGGGGAAGCGACCAAAGCGGGCGATCACATCGCGGTGGCGGCCGGCGAACCTGGCGGTTCGTTCGTCTGTGAACTGCTGGAAGAGGGGAATTGCGGCCTCCTGGATGGCCAGGTCCTCCGCGTGCATCTGGGGCATCAGCCAGAACTGGCGACGGGCCTGCTCCGCCTCTGCAGCGATCCAGCCCTGGGCAAGGGCCTTCTGGCTGAGGGCTAAGGCCGGGCCATCGCCACTGAAGGCCATGGCCGAATTGCGCCAGATCTGGCGCGGAAACTGATCAAGCACCACCACCAGGGCCAGACCCTGGCCAGGGTCTTCTCCCCACAGAGCCAGCTCGCCGGCGATTGCCTGGCGGGTCAGGCCGATGAACCGCTCGCGCACCAGCTGGTCAAAGGCCTGATCCTTGACGAACCACTGGCTGGGGCTGCACTCCTGGAACCAGAAGGCCAGCACTTGATCCGCGTCCAAAGGCCCATGGCCACTGGCCACATGGTGGCTGATCGGGTAGGTCTCTGCCGCGTTCTCTTTGTCAACCGCTTGGGGGAGCCATTGGGGTGGCAAAGCAAGGGGAATTGGAGCAGGGCCGTACCTAGGGGAACCTGATTTCCTTGTACCTAATGATCAAAAATGCTGGAGTTGACAGGGTGCTAGACGTCCGTCAATGGCCTTGACCAGGAAGCGGCCACGGGCTCAAGTCTCGCCCATGGCTTCCCCAGCAACCCCTCCAGCGCCAATGTTTCCGGCATTGGGGTGCCATCTGTAGACCAATGAAGTGGGCCAACAACTTGATCAGGACCCGTACCTAGGCGAACACCGCCACGGCCGTGTTGGCGATCGACAACAGCCCCACCCGCAGCCAGCCAGCCTTCCATTCCGTCCGCTGGCGCCCCTGGAAGGCGAACAGGGCGATCAGCAGCGCCAGCACCAGCTTGACGGCGATTTTGGCGGGGTGGAGCGGTTCGTCCAGCGAGGGCACGGCCCCATAGAGGCCCACCAGGGCAAGGCCGCTGATCAGTGAGAGGAGGGCGCCATGCCACTGGCCCGGAGTGACGCGTTTGATCGGCGAGGCGAGCTGGGTGGTGAAGGCCCCCACCAGCACGGCCATGCCCAGCAGGTGGACGAACACGAGCAGATGGGCGAGCTGGGTCATCTGATGGGGGAGGGTGAGAGGGCAAACACCGCAGGGCGGCGAGGCGTCCTTCCTAGCTGCTCCCGCCCCTCGGCAACTGGGACTCCAGCTCCCGCAGCCGCCCCTCCAGGGCCTCGATCCGCTCCAGGTAGGTGAGGGCCAGGGCCATGCCGGGCACGTTGAGGCCGAAGTCGTCCCGCAGCCGGGCGGCCCTGCGGGCCAGGGTGACCGTGCGGGCATGGAAGGTCCAGACCGCACCACGGTTGGCCAGCTGGAAGACTCCGAACTGCACCAGTTCGCTCACCTCCTCCTGGGCCAGCCCCGAGGCGGACAGCAACTCTTCGAGCGCCACCGGGTTCTCGTCGTCGTCGGGAATCAGCAGGTCGTCAGCCATCGGTGGGGGGTGCAGCAAAGGACTGGCGGGGGTTGAACGGGGAGGCCTCGGCCAGGTCGCGGTACAGCTGCCGCTCCCGTTCACCGATCTCCGCGGGCAGCACGATCTGGATCACACCGTAGAGATCCCCTGCTCCTTGTTTGCGCCTGGGCAGACCCTTGCCCGCCAGCCTGAGTTTCTGCCCGTTTCGCATCCCCGGCCGCACGCTCACCTTGGCGGTGCCATCGAGGGTGGGCACGTCGATCTCAGCGCCGATGGCCGCCTCCCAGGGGGCGATCGGCAGCTCCAGGTAGAGGTCATGGCCCACGGGCCGAAAGCGGGGATGGGGCTTGAGATGGACCTGGAGATAGAGGTCCCCGGCGGGGCCCCCTGCGGAGCCTTCGCCGCCCCGACCGGGCACCCGCAACCGCTCGCCTTCGACCACGCCGCTGGGCACCCGGATCGTGCCTGAGCGGGTCACCTTCTCCACACGCCCATCGGCCCGGCGGCTGGGAACGCTGAGGCTGAAGGACACCTCGGTCCCCGCGGCCGCCTGCTCGAGGCTCAGTTCCGTGGCCACCTCGAGGTCTTGACCACGGATGGGGAAGCCGGCCGCCTGGCGACGGTCGCGCCCGGCCGCTGCGAAACCCATCTGCTCGAACAGATCGGCCAGGTCCACCTCCTGCTGGCCACCCCGTGGGCCGCCCCCCCGCCAGAAGCGGGTTTCCCATTCCTGCGGTGGGGTGAATTCCTCGCCGCTTTGGTGGCGGCCCAGGTCGTCGTAGGCCGTGCGCTTCTCGGGATCAGAGAGGGTCTGGTAGGCCTCTCCGATTTCCTTGAACCTCTCCTCGGCGCCTTCCTCCTTGGCCACATCGGGGTGATAGCGACGGGCCAGCCTGCGGTAGGCCTTCTTGATCTCCTCCCCATCGGCGTCCCGTTCGACCTCGAGGAGTGCGTAGTAGTCCTTGAACTTCATCGTCTCCCTTGCATTCGCGATGACCGGGCGCTGGGCAGGATGGCGCCGCTCAGGGACGCCTGAGACGGCCGGCTACGGCCGTGGCAACCACGCCGCCAGCCACTAACCCGCCGGCGGCCAGGAAGGCCAGGGTCTGGAGCACCAGCAACACGATGCCCAGGGCGGAGAAAAACTTGATCTGGATCCTCGACTTGATCAGCAGGGTGAGCAGGAGAAGCACCGTGGCCTTGAGCCCCACCAGGGAGAGGGCTGTCAGCGGTGAGGGCGGGGCAGGAAACAGCACGGGATCGTTTCGATGTCACCATGCTGGCGCAGAGCGATGACAATGACGGCCCACCCATGCGGTGCGGCCGTTGGCCTAAGACAGAAAGACCTGCGGCTGTGGGTTCGGTGCGCCAACCTGTCATCACGGCCGATCCATCAGCCCCGCCC
>Ga0194062_1001291_pt1 | contig 10481 bp, 6 predicted proteins | sample SepL2225m_MetaG_FD_155481 | JGI IMG/M metagenome (GOLD analysis project Ga0194062, IMG submission 155481) | Anoxic zone freshwater microbial communities from boreal shield lake in IISD Experimental Lakes Area, Ontario, Canada - Sep2016-L224-25m | ecosystem: Environmental > Aquatic > Freshwater >... | reverse complement strand
TGCCCACTGTCACGAAGAGCAGTCCGAAGGCCAGGATTCCCGCGGCCAAGAGCGCCTCTACGAAGCTGGGGAAGTAGATCTGCGTCGGCTGCCCCAGTGGTGTGAGCGAGAAGCCCATAGCCATGAGCACGTAGCGCTTGAGGAAGATCGCAACCACGTAGAGCACCGATGCGGTCAGTTGCACCGCAGGTAGGTGTCGCGTCTTGCGGCGAGCCAGCAGGATGAACGCTGTGAAGCCCAAGATGAGGACGGGCAGGAAGAACGGTGCATAGCGGCCCGCGATGAACTCGATCATCCGTACCGAATGGCCCGGCATCGCGGAAGTCGGCCAGAACACGGTCAGTATCTCCACGATCAGCAGGAACAGATCGATGATGATGACCGTCGCAAGCAGCGTGGCCAGGCTCCTGAACATGCTCGGCTTGAACACCACGGCGGTGAACTTCTGGAACAGGTACGCGAAGATGATGAGCAGCGCGATACCTGAAGCCGTCGCCGACGTGAGGAAGATCGGCACCATGACCGCTGTGTGCCACAGCTCTCGCGACTTGTTCAGAGCAAGCACAAAGGCGGTCGTCGTGTGCAGGTAGATGGCGGCCGGAAGAGCGATGAGCGTCATGGTGAACGCGAGCTTCTCGCCCCCCTTGCCGGTGATCAGCACCCAAAGGTCGACGAAGCACAGCACCATGTAGAGCCCGGCCGCTGAGCCCGTGTAGACGAACGGAGCCGTGGGGTTGGGGCTCAAGACCATGCTGACCATGCGCCAAGGCCGGTCGAAGTCGCTGACCACGCCGAGCAATGCAAGCATGACGAGCACTCCGGCCTGCAGAACGGCGATGCGCGAGAGCGGCTTGAACTGCTCGGCGCCGAAGAGGTGCACGCTCGCGTAGACCACCAGGCCACCGGCCGACAGGCCCACGTAGTACATGTAGTCGGTGAACCACAGGCCCCACGGGCTGCCGTCGCGCTGAGCCATGACCGCGCCGCCGTGCGTGAAGAACGTGATGTAGGCGGCAACGCCCATGACGACGAACGTGCCGAGCAGCGCGACCCAGCTCCAGTAGCCGGGACTGGCCTGCTTGAGCGCACCGAAGTCGAAGTCGATACCGATGAAGCGCTTGACCCCGGGCCGGGAAGTCGACACGTCAGCCATGTGTCATCACCCCACGTACCAGATCATCGGCTCGCTACCGAGCTCTTCTTTGAGCCGGAAGGCGCGCCGCGTCTTGAGCAGGACCGAGACATCGCTGTTCGGGTCGCTCAGGTCTCCGAACTTGCGCGCCCCCACGGGGCAGGCCTCGGTACATGCGGTAGTCATGCCGTTGCGTGTGCGCTGGACGCAGAAGGTGCACTTCTCGACGACGCCGGCCTTCTCCTCGAGCGGAACCTTGGGGTTGATCTCGTTCTTCGGGACTTCAGGCTCGACCCAGTTGAAGTGGCGCGCGAAGTACGGACACGTGATCATGCAGTTGCGACACGCGATGCACTTGTCGTAGTCGATGACTACGATGCCATCGGGCTCGCGCCACGTGGCCTTGACCGGGCACCCGTAGACGCAGGTGGGCTTCGCGCAGTGCATGCACTGCACCGGCAGGTACCACTTGTCGGGTCGGCCGCCCTGCTCGTAGTTGGCGTTTGCGCTTTCGAGGTCGATGGCGCCCTGCTCCATCTCGAGCACCTGGATGTAGGTGAATCCCGACGTGCGCCCGATGTTGTTCTCTTTCACGCAGGCATAAACGCACTTGCGGCATCCGACGCAGGCCTTCACGTCGATGACCATCGCCCACTTCTGCTTCCCGGCAGGGTCGGCGTAGAACACCGGCCTGCCCGGGTAGTTGACCGCGTTGTCCTCCTCGAGAATGCGAGACAGCGCGTAGGCGCTTTCGCCCTCCGCGCCCGACGCGGTGGACGGCAGCGCGGTGAGGAGCGCGGGGAGCATGCCGGCTGCCGTGATGCCGGCGGTGAATCCGAGCCCTTGCAGGAACCGCCGCCGAGAGATCGTCATGCCCTGCTCGGCGGGTGCTTCGTCCGGATGCGGCGACCGGATGTCTTCGCTCATCGGCTCGACCTTCCCATCACGAGTCTGCCCGCCAGTCCGCCGGCGACCACCAGCCCGAGCACGCCCAGAAGGGCGAACCACGACGGGGTGTCGACCGGTGGTGCAGGGGCTGGAGCGGCCAGCGGCATGAACGCCTCGCGCTCAGAAAGAACCTTGAACTGGAAGCCGGTGCCGATGAACGGCATCAGCGGATTCGCGTAGATGTAGCCGGGGGTGTGCGGATCGTGGCACCCGGCAGCGGTGCACTTGTCCTTGTGCTTACCGTGCGTGCCCGCCTTCCACTCCTTGTACTTGGTCGAATGGCATCGGTAGCACACCTGCGAGATGTCGCCCTTGATGTCGACCAGCGTACCGTCGGCCTGCTTGAGCATTCCTGGATTGCGCGCGGGATCGTCGTGGCACACAACACATGCGGTCTCTCCGGCTCCCAACTTGTCGTGCCCGGAGAGCGCGATTCCGTGCGCCTCGAAGCCGTTAGGCAGTTTCCGGTCGGGCAGATCGGTCCCGGGCAGCGTGCGCACCGGGTGGCAGCTCGTGCACGGGTAGAACAGCAGCTCCCCCGACGACGCCTGACCGGCAAGGGCGGGCGCAACGCAAACGAGCCCCGACGCCAACGCCAGCGCGATAGCAAGGTAGGCCCTCGATGCAAGCTTCGTATGGTCGAATCCGTCTATGGCGCTGACACCACCCTCCGGGCCCTCAAGGGGCGCGATAACCTAACGAGACTATCCGTGGCGTCGAGCTCCAGCGGATTCGCAGGCCGTTTCCGTATTGTTAGGATTGTGTGAACGCGGCCGCTCTACGTGCGCGTTTGCCCGTCCGAGCACCCGCCGGTCACCGTGGTTCGTCCGATCCCGACGACGCTATTGAGGGCCGGGTGTGGTCAGGATCCGATCGGCGGTGTGGCAGCGCACGCAGAATGTGCCCTCATGGCATCGCATGCAGAACACGGCGCCCGTTTCCTGCACCATTCGGAAGTGCTGGGACACCCAAGGCCCCTTTGATTGATCGTATCCCTGGTGGTGGCACATGGTGCACAAGTTGGTCCTTCCCACATGGCACTTCTCGCATACCAGATGGTCGCGCCGGGCGACCACGCCATGGCTGGACTTGCCGCGCGCCCATCCGCTGGGATGTGGCATCGCAAGACCGTGGCAGTCCTGACAGAAGGCCTCCCGATGGCACATCATGCACAGCGGTGTATCGGCCTTGGCCAGCTTGCCGTGCCGCTGCTTCCAATCCCCCTCCGTGTGAGACTGCGGCCGCAGCGGCAGGCCCTTCGGGTGGCACAACCGGCACTCGGCCGTCGCCTTGGGCTGGTCCGGCTGGCCGTGGCACTCGTAGCACAGCTGCATCATGAGCATGTCGCGGTCAGCGTTTGCATCGGGGTGCGCCGTGTAGAGGTGGCACGAGACGCACGACTTGTTGCGCTCGGCGTGCTTCTGGTGCTGGATCAAGACGCCAAGACGTGAGGTTACGGTTCGCTCCGGATCGTGACAGTGAAGACATGTCGCATCATCGATAGTGCCCTTGAAGTCGCCGTCGCCGACAGCTTGCGCCATTCTTCCGGACAGATGGACGCGCACAAACCGAGCGAGCCTGGCGGCTCTGTCGACGAGTGCCTGCGGCGACCGATACCACTCGTACGGTGAACCGTGACACGAGTAGCACTCGACCTCGGCGTGCGGCGATGCACGCCACGCCGAAATCATGGGCTGCATCTCGTGACAGGAGCTGCAGAACCGCCGCGAGAAGCTCGCTGAGCCAACGGTCGCCGCCGCTGCGGCCACCATGAGCACCAAGGCTGCGGCGATCCACAGGAACAGCTTTCTGCGCGAACCGTGACCCTGCCCGCTAGCCACGGGGCCCCGGATCGGTCGCGCCGGCGCGCCGCGCCAATCGCTCGGACATGATGATGGGCATCCCGGTTCCGCCGTTTCTGCACTCCGGCTCGTGCGCTCGCACGGTCTTGATCTCGTGGTGAGAGTGTAAGACGGGCGCATGAGTCGCGGATGGGTAACTTGTTAGGGTTGTGTTAGGTGTTGCCGGTCCCAGGCGCAAAGCAACGAGCCCGCCCCTGCCGGGGCAGGGCGGGCTCGAAGGTGTCGCTGCAAGAAATGCGGCGTGCGACGGGACGCTGCGCCTCGGGGTTAGGGACGCTCGGAGGCGACCTTCTCGGCGAAGTCGGTGACGCTCATGGCGCCGATGTCGCCGGCAAGACGTTCGCGCACCCCCACCGTGTCGTTCTCGATCTCCTTGTCGCCGAGCACGAGCATGTAGGGGACCTTCTGCTCCTGAGCCTTCGCGATCTTGACTCGCATAGGCTCGTTTTGCCAGTACACCTCGGTGCGCACGCCCAGCTTCTCAAGGCGCTTGGCGACCGTCTTGACGTGCTCGAGGTGACGGTCGGAGATGGGGATGAGCACGGCTTGCACCGGAGCGAGCCAGGTGGGGAACGCGCCTGCGTAGTGCTCGATGAGGATGCCGAAGAAACGCTCCATCGAGCCAAGGATCGTGCGGTGCAGCATGAACGGCACCGCTTCGGTGTTGTCGGCTGTGCGGTAGGTCAGCCCGAAGCGCGCCGGGAAGTTGAAGTCGACCTGGATCGTCGAGCACTGCCACGTGCGGCCGATGGCATCCTTGAGCTTGATGTCGATCTTGGGGCCGTAGAACGCACCGTCGCCTTCGTTGATCTCAAAGTCGATACCGCGCTCCTTGAGGGTCTCGATGAGGGCGTCGGTGGCGATGTCCCAGTCCTTGTCGTCGCCGATCGACTTATCGGGGCGGGTGGAGACCTCGGCGGTGTAGGGGAAGCCGAAGACGCCCATCACGTAGTCGACGAAGTCGAGCATGCCGATGACCTCGTCGTGAACCTGCTCGGCAGTGCAGAAGATGTGCGCATCGTCTTGCGTGAAGCCGCGAGCGCGCATAAGACCGTGCACGACGCCGGAGAGCTCGTGGCGATAGACCGTACCGAACTCGCTGATGCGCATGGGCAGGTCTCGGTAGCTGCGCACGTCGTTGGCGAAGATCAGCACGTGTCCGGGGCAGTTCATCGGCTTGACCGCATACTCGTTGGTCTTGCCTTCGCCCTCGTCGATATTGAAGAAGTACATGTTCTCGCCGTAGAAGTCGTAGTGCCCGCTGATCTTCCAGACGTCGGTCTTGTAGATGTGGGGAGTGATGGCCTCACTGTAGCCGCGCTCGTAGAGCACGCCGCGCAGCCACTCCTGCATGAGGCGCAGCACGCGCGCGCCCTTGGGGTGGTAGATCGGCAGACCGGCGCCGGCGACCTCGTGGAAGCTGAACAGATCAAGCTCCTTGCCGAGCTTGCGGTGATCGCGCTTCTCGGCCTCTTCGAGGCGCGTGAGGTAGGCGTCGAGGTCCTTTTGCGAGAACCACGCGGTGCCGTAGATGCGCTGGAGCATGGGGCGGTCCGAGTCGCCTCGCCAATAGGCGCCGGCGACCTTCATGAGCTTGAATGCGGCAATACGCCCGGTGCTCGGTACGTGCGGGCCGCGACACAGGTCCGTGAAGGCACCCTGGCGATAGATCGAGATGGTCTCGCCCTCGGGAAGTTCGGAGATCAGCTCGCGCTTGAGCTCCTGCTGCTCGAACTCGTCGAAGGCCTCGAGCCGGTCGAGCTCGGTGCGCTGGAAGGACTTCTCCTCCGAGATGATCTGGTGCATCCGCTCCTCGATGGCCGCGAGGTCATCGGGGGCAAACGGCTTCTCGACCGCGAAGTCGTAGTAGAACCCGTCTTCGATGGCCGGCCCTATACCGAACTGGACCAGCGGGAACAGGTCCTTGACCGCCTCGGCCATGACGTGAGCGGCGGAGTGGCGCAGGATGTGGAGGGCCTCCGGGCTCCGATCGGTGATGAGCTCGATGGCGTCACCATCCGAGACCACCGTGTCGACGTCGACCAGATCGCCGTTGACCTTACCGGCGATGGAGGCCGCAGCGAGCCGCGCCCCGATGGTCTCGGCGACTCCGAGGACCGTGGTGCCCTCTGGTAGAAGTTTGGTCGATCCGTCGGGTAGGTTGACGGTGATCTCAGGCATGCGGTCTCGCTCCTTCGTCTCAAAGCAACCGCCCCGCGTAAGGCGGGGCGGACTGGGCATCGCCATGGTGGTGGCGAGGTGGCTACTGCTTCGTCTTGCAGTACGGGCACACAGTCCACGGAAGCCGGAGCGCGCGCCCGCACTCGGTACAGGACTTCTTGAGCTTCTTCATGCACGACGGGCAGATGAGGAAGTCTTTCTCGACCGGCTTGAAGCACGCCGGGCAGTCTTCGTAGTCCCGAGCCAGGGTTATCTCCTTGGCGCGAATCTCAAGCTCTCGTTCGTGTGCATCGTCGACCGACTCCGCCGGGCGCGCGATCATGTAGATGATCAGGCCCGGGAACGGGAAGAACGGGAAGAAGATGAGGGCGACGATGGCCCAGAACCAGCCCATCGCGCCTCTGCGCTCGGCGTCACGGTAGGTCCAGAAGACGATCGCGCCGTAGAGCACGACGTCGAAGAGTACGAAGAGGTTGCGTACGAGAATGAAGGCCGGGTTGCTGAAGATCGGTCCGAGCAGCTCGTTGAGCATCTGTCGCCTTTCGTGATGGGCCTACGCCCGCAGGCGGACGCAACAGCGCGATTCTAGCAGAAGCCGCACGCGAGCCGCAGGCGCACTCGCAGCGGTGGGCTAGCCGTTGCGCAGCGCGGCCCTGGCATCGCCCGCCGTGGTGATACTGCCGGTTACGACAAGCCCGTCGGTTGCGATCGGCACGAGTGCGTTGAGCGCGTCGGCCACCGAATCATAGACGGCGACCGGCGACCCGCCCGTGATGGCACCAACGAGCTCGGCCAGTTCGTCTGCCGGCATAGCGCGCGGCGAGGCCGACTGCGTGACCGCGATACGTGCTGCGACAGGCGCGAGCGCTTCGACGATACCCGCAGCGTCCTTGTCGGCGAGGATGCCGAGCAGCACCATGGGGCGCGCATGCACCGAGGGGAAGGCGTCGCGAATCGCGCCCGCGAGAACGGCGGCGGCCTGGGGGTTGTGCGACCCGTCCACGATGACTGCGGGCGACTCGCGCACGAGTTCGAAGCGACCAGGAAGCGTGACTTCGAGCAGCGCGCCGGCAGCGCGCTGCGTGTCCAACGCGCGACCGAGGGCGGCCTCGGTCGCCGCGACCGCGGTCGCTACGTTGGCGGCCTGATAGGCGGGACCAACAAGAGCCAGCAGCGGATAGCGCGTATGTACGCCATCGACCGAGACCACAGTGCGCCCGCCTGGCCCGCCGGGCCGCTCGATGGTGCGATAGCGCACGGTGAGCTCCTCGGGTACCGGAGAGAAGTCCAGATCGGCCCGCACCGCTCGGGCATGCGTGCCAACGCCCGTGGCGACATTCAAGAAGACCGAGTCGAGCCCGTCGGTGCCCGGACCGAGCACAGGCGCACTCGCGGGCCGGATGATAGCCGCCTTCTCGGCGGCGATGGCATCCAAGGTGTCTCCCAGCACCGCAGTGTGATCCAGACCGACTCCGGTGATAACAGCCACGCTCGGGCTGACCACGCTCGTGGCGTCCCATCGTCCCCCGAGGCCGACCTCGAGCACGGCGATCTCGACGCCCTCCTCCCGAAACAGCCACAGGGCAGCTGCCGTCAACAGCTCGAACTCGGTGAAGCCACCGGGGGTGCCAGCAGCCTCATCCGGGCGGATGGCCCGGGCCGCGTCGAGCGCTGCCGAGAGTGCGCTCGCCAGCTGCTCGTCGGTGGCCGCGGTACCGTCGACTTCGATGCGCTCGTTGTAGCGCTCGAGATGCGGGCTCGTGTACAGGCCCACGCGTAGGCCCTCGCCCTTGAGCAGCGCGGCGGTCAGGCGCGTAGTCGACGTCTTGCCGTTGGTGCCGGTCACCTGCACGCTCGCGAACCGGTCCTGCGGGCGCCCAAGCGCTTCACACAGCGCGGTGATGCCATCAAGCGACGGGTTGATCCCAAACTGAAGCGCCTGCTGCAATGCGGCGAGCGCCTCGTCTAGGGTCATGGGGTTCTCGGCGAACACGGAAGCCCTACGAGAGTTCGGCGAGTTGCGCGTCGATGAGGCCGAGCTGATCGCCGAGCTCGTCTGCCCGCGCACGATCCTTGTCTATGATGTCGGCCGCGGCTTTGGCGAGGTAGCCCTCGTTGCCCAGCTTCTTGCCGAGACGCTCGAGCTCGGTGGCGGCCTTGTCCCGCTCCTTTGCGAGACGATCCCTCTCGGCATCGAAATCGACGAGGCCTTCGAGCGGGATGTATATCTCCATCCCGCTCGCGATCACGGTCGCTGAGTGCGCGGGCTTCTCGGCACCGGTTCCCGCTACGAATTCGCCCACGCCCGCTAGAGACGCCATGCGGCCGAACTCGCCATTGACCCACTGGTTGTCGGCATCGCCCGTCGTACGAATGACGATGTCGAGCGCCCGCTTCGGAGGAATGGCGTAGCGAGCACGAACTGCCCGGACACCGACGACGATCTCGATGAGCCGGCTGATGGAAGCCTCGGCACCCGGGTCGATGAATCGCGCGAGTGACGACGCACGGGGCCATGCCGCCACCATGAGCGACGCACCGGCGCGCTCGCCAAGCGGCAGATTTCGCCATATCTCTTCGGTGACGAAGGGCATCATGGGGTGCAGAAGGCGAAGGGCTGTGTCCAGCACGAAGACGAGTATGCGCTGGACGGCGAGGCGCTGTTCGGCGTCGCCCCCGTTGAGGCGACCCTTTGAGAGCTCGATGTACCAGTCGCAGAACTCGTTCCAGAAGAAGTCGTAGAGTGCGCGGGCCGTCTCGCCGAACTCGTAGGTGTCGATACCTTCATCGACGCGCACCGACAGGTCGGCCAGACGCGAGAGTATCCAGCGATCGGCAACCTCTTGGGGCTCGGGAGCGCCCGGCTCATAGCCCTCGAGATTCATCGTCACAAAGCGACTCGCGTTCCATATCTTGTTCGCGAAGTTGCGGCTCGAAAGCAGCTTGTCCTCCGAGAACTTGAGGTCCTGCGCGCCCGTGACCTGGAGCATCAGGCCGAATCTCATGCCATCGGCGCCGTAGTGGTCCATCAGGTCGAGCGGGTCCACACCCGTGCCGAGCGACTTGCTCATCCGCCTGCCCTCGGCATTGAAGACCGTGGGATGGATGATGACGTCGTGATAAGGGACCTCGCCGTCGAGGAAGTACATCCCGCTCATCACCATGCGCGCAACCCAGAGGAATAGGATGTCGCGCGCGGTCGAGAGGACGTTCGTCGGGTAGAAGTACGCCACCTCGGGCGTGGCCTCAGGCCACCCGAGCGTCGCGAACGGCCACAGTTGCGAGCTGAACCATGTGTCGAGCACGTCTTCGTCCTGGCGCACGTTGGTGCTGCCGCACGCGGGACACGCGGTGAGGTCTTCCATAGACGCGCGCATGTCGCCGCAGTCGTCGCAGTAAAAGACCGGGATGCGGTGGCCCCACCACAGCTGGCGCGAGATGCACCAGTCGCGGATGTTCTCCATCCAGTGGTAGTAGACGTTCTCCCAGCGCTTGGGGTGAAACGTCGTGCGACCGTCGCGCACCGCCGCGATCGCAGGCTCGGCCAGCGGCTTCATGTCCACGAACCACTGGTCGGAGAGCCACGGCTCGATGACCGTATGGCATCGGTAGCAGTGCCCCACCGAGTGGACGTGGTCGTCGGTCTTGACGAGCAGTCCCGCGGCGTCGAGGTCGGCCAGAACACGCTTGCGCGCTTCGTAGCGCTCGAGCCCGGCGTAGGCCCCACCCTCATCGGAGATCGTGGCGTCCGCGTTCATGATGTTGATCTTGGCGCAGTCGTGCCGCTGGCCGATCTCGAAGTCGTTGGGATCGTGGGCCGGAGTGACCTTGACCGCGCCGGAACCGAAGCTGGGGTCGACGTAGTCGTCTGCGACGATGGGGATCTCTCGGCCCATGAGCGGCAACACGACCGTTGCGCCGACGATGGCCCTGTAGCGCTCGTCATCGGGGTGCACGGCGATGCAGGTGTCGCCCAGCATGGTCTCGGGACGGGTGGTAGCAACCACCACGTGGTCGACGCCGCCGACGGGCTCCTTGAGCGGGTAGCGCAGGTGCCAGAGATGGCTATCGACGTCCTCGTGCTCGACCTCTATGTCGGACAGAGCCGTCGAACAGCGCGGACACCAGTTGATGATGCGCTTACCTCGATAGACGAGCCCCGCCTCGAACCAGTCGACGAAGACCTTGCGTACCGCCGTGGCATAGCTCGGGTCCATCGTGAAACGCTCGTTGTCGTAATCGCACGAGCAGCCCATCGCCTTGAGCTGGCTGATGATGGTGCCGCCGTAGAGCGCCTTCCACTCCCAGCACGCCTCGATGAACGCCTCGCGGCCGAGGTCGTGGCGCGACTTACCCTC
>Ga0194062_1001290_pt1 | contig 10481 bp, 6 predicted proteins | sample SepL2225m_MetaG_FD_155481 | JGI IMG/M metagenome (GOLD analysis project Ga0194062, IMG submission 155481) | Anoxic zone freshwater microbial communities from boreal shield lake in IISD Experimental Lakes Area, Ontario, Canada - Sep2016-L224-25m | ecosystem: Environmental > Aquatic > Freshwater >... | reverse complement strand
CAGCCATACCGCCCGCGTGGCGCTCACCCTCACCCTTGTGGATGTGGAGACCGGCCAAATCCTGAGTGCCGTCCAAAGCGCGGGAATTGTTCGAACCAGCGAGGCCTTCGTCAAAGCCTCCTACGAGGGCGTTTCGTTCGGAGGGGATATCTTTTTTGAAACTCCGCTAGGCAGGGCCACGGCCCGCGCCATCTATGGCGGAGTCAAGCAACTGAGCCGGGATATGCCTGAAACCCGGTGGCGCCCGATGGTGAGCTGTCTTCGAAATGGCATTCTCTTCATCAACGGCGGAAAAGACCGGGACTTCCGGGTCGACACGGAATACACCGTTCGGGGTCCGGCGGAACCGGTAACCGACCCCACCACCGGGGATATCCTGACCTTTGTCCCCGGAACCAAGATCGGAACCGTCAAGATCATTCAGGTTGATGACAAAGTTTCTTACGCCAAACCTGTCGAGGGACAGGGATTTGAGCGCGGACAGTGGTTGATGAAAGCCTCCCAAAAAAGTCGCGGCCCATGAGTAAAGAAGTTAAAGTCGTCTTTCAGCCATCCGGACGAATCGTCCACACCCTGCCCGGAACCGTTATTCTCGAGGCTGCCGCCCTGGCCGGATTCATCATTCACTCGCCCTGCGGCGGAACGGGGAAATGCGCAAAATGCGTCGTCCTGATCCGAAGCGGAACCTGCCCGGCTACTGAACAGGAACTCATGGCCCTTGGAAAAGTTCGCACCGATGAGGGAGCCCGTCTTGCCTGTATGGCACGCATCACAGGCCCCATCACCATCGAAGTCCCCGAAAGCTCCCTCTTTCAGGCACACCAGCAAATCCTGACCAGCGACTCAGGCGAAACGCGCGAAATTAAACCCCGCGTCAGCAAAAAAGTCATCCAGATCCCGCCCGCCGCCCCTCACGAAACCCTCTCCGACCTTGAACGCCTTCAGGCTTCCGGAATCTCGGCGCCTCTGACTCTTTTCGCACTCAAATCCCTGCCGAAGGTCCTCCGTTCATCCAATGGCCACATGACCGTTGTCCAAGCGGATCATGATGTGATCGCCCTGGAACCCGGCGACACCTCCTCCCTCTGCTATGGGATCGCCTTCGATATTGGCAGCACCACCCTGGTGGGAACTCTGGTGGATCTTCTGACGGGAACCGATGTAGCGGTCGCCGCACGGGTCAATCCACAAACCTCGTTCGGGGATGACGTCATCTCCCGGATCCAGAAATGCCGAGTCGAAAAAGACGGGTTGACACAACTCCAATCGGCTGTTCTGGAGGGGATCAACCGAATCATTGATGAACTGGAACGAAAAACCCACATCAGCCGCCTGTCCGTCTATGAGGTCGTCTTCGCCGGGAATACAACGATGCAGCAAATACTCTGCGGAATTGATCCCTCGGCGCTGGGGGAACTCCCCTTTGCCCCAGCTTTCCGGGATGCCCTCGAGTTCACCGCCCGGGATCTTCCGCTCCATGTCCATCCCTGCGCTAAGATCACCGTCTTCCCGCAGATCGGAGGATTTGTTGGGGGCGACACGACGGCCGGCATTGTCGCCACCCGGCTTGACCGCTTTACTGAACCCACCCTGCTGGTGGATATCGGAACCAACGGGGAAATTGTCCTGAAACACGGTTCAGGACTGCTTGCCACCTCCGTGGCGGCCGGCCCGGCCTTTGAAGGTGCCCGTATTACCAACGGCATGAGGGCGACAAACGGAGCCATCGAGAAAGTCATCCTCGACGGGGACGTAAGACTCAATGTCATCGGGAACGCAAAGCCCGCCGGCTTATGCGGTACTGGCCTGATTGACATCGCGGCGGAACTGTTACGGGTGGGAATCCTGGATATAACCGGCCGGATTCTACCCCCGGACGAAACCCCTGAAACGCTCCCCACAGCGCTTCGCGATCGACTGGTGATGGACAAGGGGGAAACTCATTTTCTACTCGTCCCCAAAACAGAATCAGCCACCGGCTCGCCAATTCTTCTGTATCAACGTGATATCCGGGAACTGCAACTGGCCAACGCCGCCATACGCGCTGGAATCAACATTCTCCTGAAAATGGCGGGGCTTGAGGCTTCTCAGCTCGGGGCCATCCTGCTGGCGGGCGGCTTCGGCAATTTCATCCGCCGGAATCATGCCCGCCGCATCGGAATGCTGCCCCCCATCGCCTGTGACAAGATCCGCTTCGTTGGAAACACGTCATCCTTCGGCGCCAAGCGCGTGCTGCTCTCGACTCAGGAAAAGGACTACGCCGCCCGGGTGGTCAAACAGGTTCGTCATGTCGACCTGTCGCTCGACCCCGACTTCCACTTCGAGTTCAGCAATTCCATGCTCTTCCCCGAAGCAGAGTAAAAAGATTTACCACGGAGCTACAGGGTGGCACCGAAGGCCATGACGGCCTTGATTTCACGAGCGATCTTCTGAATCACCGCAGCCGGAGCCGATGCATTGAGCCTGAAGATGGCCAGGGATTGGTCGGTCTGGGCGTGATGCGAGTGCCGGACATCCTCAATGTTCAGGCTGGCATCTGCCAGGGCCGCTCCCACATGACCAACCACGCCGGGCCGATCCTTGTATTGGAAGCAAACCACAGGTCCGCTCGGCTCAAAATAGAGCTTGTCAAACTGGTTGATCCTGGAAATCATGATCGTGCCCTCGGCTACCGTGCCCCGGACACTCACCTGCCTCAGCGTTGACACATCAACGCTCCCGGTCAGATCCACCGTCATGGAATTTGCGAAGGCTTTCTTCTCCTCTGTCTCACGGTTCTGGTAGTCGATGCCCCGTCCCTTGAGGAACTGCTGAGCCGCCTTTGAATCCATGGATCGGTCAAATTCGTTCCACATCGCCGACACCACCGGCACGATCAACCAGTTTCCATAAGGCTTGAGCGAGCCGTAACAACTCGTCTCGATCTGCTTCAGGTTCGTTTCTTTTCCGAGAACAAGAATGGCAACACGGGCAATCGTGTTGGCCAGCATGCAGTAGGCCTCATCCAAGCCCTCGGGAATGTCGCGATTGACGATGTAGGAGGTAACGCCCTTCTCATCCAGCTCGATCAACTGCTCGGCCGCCCGGCGGGCCGCCATGGCGTTTGCCTCCTTCGTGCTGGCACCGAGATGCGGGACCATGATGTCAGCGATATCAGCAACCGTCTTCGGCCCGGCCTCATCCTTGGGGTAGACGTCATTCAGGAACCGCAGTCCCTTCTCCGCCTTGGTCTTGCGCAAGGCATCCTCGTCGATCACACCCGCCCGCGCGCAGTTGATGAGTGTCGCCCCCTTCTTCATCAGGCTCAGCAACTTGACGCCCACCAGCTTTTTGGTTTCAGGCGTTTCAGGAATGTGCAATGAAATATAGTCCGATTGGCTGAACAGGGTTTCCAAGTCAACCAGTTCAACATCCATCGTTGCGGCACGCTCAGACGAAATCAACGGATCATAAGCCAGGAATTTGCAGTTAAATCCCGACAGCCGTTTCACCACCAGGCGCCCGATGTTTCCGAGGCCCACAATGCCCACGGTCTTGCCCGCCACTTCCCGCCCCATGAACGCCTTCTTCTCCCACTCCCCGGCCCGGCAGGAGGCATCGGCCTTGATCAGGTGACGGCTATCGGCCAGCATCAGGGCGATCACTTCCTCGGCCACGCCATTGGCATTCGCGCCCGGGGTGTTCATGACGTCGATACCCCGCTTTCGGGCAGTCTTCGTGTCAATGGTGTTGTACCCGGCCCCGGCACGGATCACTACCTTCAGCCCGGGAAGCATATCCATGATGGCGGCGGTAACCGCCTCGCTACGGACAATCAGCGCATAGGCATCGGGATGCTTTGCCGCCAGCCCCGCTACATCCCCACCATCATCCTGATGAACCACGTAATGCCCGTCGGCTTTAAGGATCTCCTGGGCAATTTTATCAAGCTTGGTAGGGATCAGAATTTTTTTCATGACAGTCTCCAGAGTTTAAAGCGGCCGAAGAACATATCTCGGCGATACAATGCAACACGCCCAACGAGTATAGACGTCCAACTCCCCGAATCAAGAACTTTGGCGAAAGCCGCGCACCGGGTTTGGACCGCACCAGAACGGCCTGCGTCCAGTTCGGAAAAAGCCTGGTCCAGCTCCTCCTGAGTCTCGGCGCCAGTGAAACAAATCTGGAAGCAATTATTGACACCCGTGTGTCATGCTGATAAATATTGCTCCCGTTTTTTGACGCACCCGTGGTGGAATTGGCAGACACGTAAGATTCAGGTTCTTATTCCGCAAGGAGTGGGGGTTCAACTCCCTCCGGGTGCACTAGCTTCTCAGTCAATCAATTGCTTCTTCAGCTCCTCGTAGCGCCGCGTATAGCGAGCGCCCATCTGGGATTCCCGGTGATCGAAGCCGAAGGCGCGGCGCTTGACAGCGAGTACAGGTGGCGCCTGGATCCGTTTGGCCACACCCATCCCCTGATAGTGATTCCACCATCGTTCCAGATCATCGACAAAGTGTTTCGGCGAGGGGAAAAGATCTTTCACGCATCCCGCATAGTCGAGGTGCTGCTCCAGGGTTCCCTTGCCATACCACTCCAGAATCTCCTCAGGCGTAGACCGGTTCCAGTCCTCTACCCAGGATCGAAATAGCTTGTCGTGATAGGGATACATGAGGGGATCCCCCTTCCCTTCATCCACGGCCTGGGCGACGCTGAGCTCAGCCGATGGCACCACGGCGAAACTGCCTTCCGGGATGACGGCCCGGCGAAAAACAGTTTCATTCAGATAACGACCCAACTCATACACTTCGCCTTTCCAAAGATCGGCAAGGTTCGCCAGGTAACCGCCCAGATCCCCATACAGCGTGGTGTAGCCAACGGTCATCTCGGACTTGTTTGCATTACAGGTGAACACCCCACCAAATGAGGCCGCAACGGCGGCAAGCACGCGGGAGGACCGGTCACGCGCCTGAACATTCTCGAGTTGGAAATCAGTCAGGGCCAGCCGCTTCACTCCATCCGGCCACCGCACGTCCACTCCGTCCACCTGGGCGCGGGTCAATTTTACGCTGTCCTCAATGGGGATTTCGACAGTCCCGCACCCGAGATTCTTCGCCAACTCGCGGGCCAGGTTGATTGTAGTCGGGGAATTGAACTGGCTTGGCATATTCACAAGCAGGAGCCGGTCGGCAGGTAGAATGTGACGGTAGAGTGCCGCCACAACTGCAGAATCGATCCCGCCGGATACTCCCACCACCACCCGTTCCACGCCGCAGGCCTTCATGAACTTCTCAGTTCCATAAATAACGGCGTCAAATAGACTGGTGGACGCCGACCTCCGGGCGGCGTCTGACCACGCCCGAAGGTCGCGGTCCACCTCGGCTCGCAAGGCCGCGCCCAGCGTATAATCCATGACACCTTCGGCAAACGGGGCCAGTGTCTCCACGGGACTCCCCTGCCCGTCATAGATGCAGGAGGCGCCATCGAAGGTGAACACGGTCTTCCCGTTGTTCTGAATGCCGACATTATTGACATACACCAGCGGCCGCTGCAGGCGCCGGGCTGCCTCTGAAAACACCCTGTTCCGCTTGTTGTTCTTGTTGAAGGTAAAGGGCGAACAACTCGCATTGACTGCAAAATCGACGCCCTTGTCCCCCAAAATCTGTAGCGGCGACAGCGTGTAATCCTGATCCCAGGCGTCCTCGCATAACACCGCGCCAATCCGTCCGCAGGCGGTTTGAACAGGGGCAATCAGATCCCGGGGATCCCGACCCAGTTCGGCGGCGAGTTTCCGGGTGTCAAAGAAATGACGGCTGTCATCAAATTCCCGGTAATTGGGCATCAGGGTCTTGATGACAAAGGGATACGGCCCGCCTTCAGGCCCTAGAAACCGGCCGTTCTCCGCAATGAACAGCGCGTTATACTTTCGCACCCGGCCATCCTCATTGCGCCGCGACCAGTCAATTCCCACATTTCCGAACATCACCGTGATCCCGGTCGAAGCGGCGCGAATTTCCTCGCCGCACGCCTCACACTCACGAAGGAAAGCAGGACGTTCCCATTCATCGCCCAACAGATAACCGGGAACGGCCATTTCAGGAAAAACAACCAGCGTCCTCCCCGCCGCCCTGGCCTCGGTGATCCGGTTCAGGATTTTTTCAGTATTCTCCACCGGCCGTCCCGGAAGGACTTCCATCTGAACCAGGCGAATATTGACGCGGGAAGACATATTACAACTTACCGGATCCACCCCCACCGGCTCGAAACGGGCCAGTACACCACCATGGCAGGACCCACCAGATTTTTCGCGGGAACGGAGCCCCAGTAACGTCCGTCAAGACTGTTTCGGGTATTATCCCCGAGGGCAAGATACTGGGTCGGCCCCAACTTCAAAGAGTCATCGGGAGAATTGAGATACAGTGCATCAGGCCCTTCGCCCAGGCAATATCCGGCATACCCCGGCGCCCGGTTCTCAATCCGGCGGATCGGCTCGGGCTGCATCACCGGCTTCCCGTTCACCAGCAACTCCGGCGCCCGGATGGAAATCGTGTCATTCGGCAACCCGCACATTCTCTTGATATAGTGCGTCCGCTCCGTCAACCGCGGAATCGGAATATCATCCGTCCGGAAAACCATCACCTCGCCCCGGACCGGCTTGATGAAATTCCATTTCACCCGGTTCACAAACAGATGATCCCCGCTGACCTTGTTGCCGGAGGCAATGATCTGGCCGGTAACGACCTCATCGCCGGGCTTAACGGTCAGAGGCAAATTCGGCGATACCGCATGGGCCAACCCGCCGATGTCATAATACACCATTCCGTCACCCCGTCCGACATAAGGCCCCCGCACCGTGCCCGCCGTCTGGGCCTTGATTTCCGTGTACCACTCACCGAATACCAGCCACTTGGCGAGCCGGAGCGGCATCATGTCAAAGACTCCTTTTTCCGACTGGGGAGTGTAATGGATTCCATACAAAGTCGGCTGCATGGAGCCGGTGGGAATCTTGAACGGTTGCAGAAAGTAGCACCGGAACGCCATGGCCACCGCAATGGCCACGACCACCACCTCAAGGTTCTCACGGAACCCCGCGAAGGCTTTGGGTGGCATCAGGGTGAGTATGGCCGCATGAACCCGCCCGGCCTGCTTCTCGATGGGATCAACCTCGCGGTCGTGAATCGCCTGCTTCAGGCCGGCCACCGCCTCATCCAACTGTAGAAGCGCCACAGGGGAGGCAATGTCCTCCTTCAAATGACGACAATGCCGGGCATGCTTCAACCATTCCCGTCCCGAATTCACCGTCCTGCGAGTTTCAAAAAAACCTGCCATGGTGCGCATCACTTTCTGGATCAACCGGTGCTCTTCAGTACTGAAATGAACGCTTCCTGGGGCACACTCACGGATCCAAACTCCTTCATCCGCTTCTTCCCCTCCTTCTGACGATCCAGAAGTTTTCGTTTCCGGCTGATATCCCCGCCGTAGCACTTCGCCGTCACATCCTTACGCATGGCCTTGATGGTTTCGCGGGCCACAATGTTCTTCCCGATGGCCGCCTGGATGGGCACCGTGAATTGGTGGGCAGGAATGACCTCTTTAAGCGCCGCACACATCTGCCGCCCGCGGTACACGGCCTTGTCGCGATGGATGATGCAGGAAAAGGCATCCACAACCTCCGCGTTCAGCAGGATATCCATCTTGACCAGATCACTCGGCGCATATCCGGTGTGCTCGTAATCCATCGAGGCATACCCCTTGCTCACACTCTTGAGGCAGTCATGAAAATCAATCAGGATTTCGTTGAGCGGCATGGTGGCCGAGATCATTACACGCTTGATGTCCAGAGTTTCCGTTTTCTCAACATCACCCCGCCGGTCCATCACAATCCGGAGAACATCCCCGATGTTCTCATTGTGGCAGATGACAAACGCCTTGATCATCGGTTCTTCCATGTGGTCCACACGCGTGGGGTCCGGAAGATGGATCGGATTATCCACCTCAATCATCGAGCCGTCCCTCAGGAAGACCCGGTAGATCACCGAGGGATAGGTGGTGATGACCTCGAGGTCGAACTCGCGGCGCAACCGCTCCTGCACCACTTCCAGATGCAGCAGTCCGAGAAACCCGCAGCGGAATCCAAACCCCAGGGCGACCGAGGACTCGGACTGATAGGTGAACGCACTATCGTTAAGCCGCAGTTTCTCCATGCTCTGCTTGAGCTTTTCGTAGTCCGCCGTATTCACCGGATAGAGCCCGCTGAACACCATGGGATGAATATCCTTCATGCCGGGCAGGGCCTTGAGAGCTGGCCGGTTATGCATCGTGAGGGTATCACCGATCTTGATATCCGAGGCGCTCTTGATCGTGCCGATCATATAGCCCACCTGCCCCGCCTTGAGGGTGGCCGTCGGCTCCATCTTCGGCCGGAACCGGCCGACTTCCTTCACTTCGGTTTCGATACCGCTGGCCAGCAATCGGGTTCGGTCCCCTGCCTTCAGCTCTCCGTCCACCACCCGGACATAGGTGACCACGCCACGGAAGGCGTCATAGACGGAATCAAACACAAGCGCCCGGAGATACCCGTCATCACAGGTCTTGGGAGGCGGAAGATGTTCAATCGCCGCTTCCAGCATCTCCTGGATGCCCAGTCCGCTCTTGGCGCTGATCCGGCAGGCTCCGTGGGCCGGGATGGAAAGAATTTCCTCGATCTGTTTTTCCACGACATCCGGTTCGGCACCGGGCAGATCCACCTTGTTGAGCACCGGCATGATCTCAAGGTTGTTCTCGATGGCCAGGTAGGTATTCGCCACAGTCTGGGCTTCAACGCCCTGCGCCGCATCAACCACCAGAATGGCACCCTCGCAGGCCATCATGCTGCGCGACACTTCATAGGTGAAATCCACATGCCCGGGGGTATCAATCAGATTCAACTCGTACTCAATGCCATCCTTTGCCTTATAGGTCATCGTGACCGGATGGCTCTTGATGGTGATGCCCCGCTCCTGCTCCAGATCCATGCTGTCGAGGATCTGGTCGCGCATCATGCGATCCGAGATGGTGCCGGTCAGTTGAAGCAACCGGTCGGCCAGGGTGGATTTGCCATGGTCAATATGGGCAATGATACAAAAATTCCGGGTATGGGGAATCGTCCTGAGATTGGTCTGGTCTTGAAGATGCATCGTTATTTTTTCAATCCTTCATCGAGTCATACTGTTGCGCCGCAATGGCGCGCATGGCGGCAACACTTTCCTGCATGTTGGCGGCGCGGTAGAGTGATGTTCCCGCTACAAAAACATTGGCTCCTGCGGCGGCGGCGGCTCCGATGGTCTTCAGGTCGATCCCGCCGTCCACATTAATGTCCACATCCAGACCCAGGGTTTTGATCCGGGATCGGAGTTTCCGGATCTTGGGCAAAACGCTTTCGATGAACGACTGCCCGCCGTACCCCGGATGAACCGTCATGCAAAGCACTTCATCCACATCCGCCAGAACCTCATAGACCGCCTCGGCCGGGGTGTCAGGATTCAGTGTGATGCCGGGCCGCGCGCCCAGCTGGCGAATTTTCCGCAGCATGCCCGGAATATCGCCCTCACTCTCGATGTGGATCAGAAGGATATCCGACCCCGCCTTGATAAAGCGATCCAGGTAGGACTCCGGCTTCGACATCATCAGGTGAACGCTGAGCGGAATTTCCGTGTTTTTATTGGCCATGGCCACAACGTCAGGCCCCATGCTCAGGTTCGGAACAAAATGCCCGTCCATAATGTCCAAATGGATCCCATCAGCTCCGGCATTGTCGGCATGACGGACACCATCCGCCAGATAGCCGAAGTCCGCCGCCAATAATGACGGGAGAATAATAATCTCCCCATTCGCTGTGTGTTGTGCGTAATCCATAAATACTCCGTGTCACGGGACAGGATGAATTGGGCGCGGATTATGTCAGGAAGACACCGCTGACGCCACCTTTTTTGTAAAAGCACACATGACGAGAAAAACTCCAAAGGACGCGACGGAGCGCGTCCCTCCATGTATTAAAATTAGGCAATTTCGTGTTTTATTGGAGGGTCGCGCTCCGTTGCGACCGTCTTTTCTTGAGTTTTGAAAGCTCCTCATCATAAAAAAACTTGAAAGTTTGTTGACGATGTAGTCAGTAGCGACTATTTTCCCTTACTAAAGAAGGCGTTACCAAGCATACAAGATATAGGGGGTAAAAGTGTATTCGCCCAATATCTGTTGGATAAAAAATAAAGCGGCTACTTAGTCAGCTTTGACTGCTTGGTGACAATCAATAATGGACGACGAACCAGATCAGCGACCCGAAGGTAGAGCCTCTCGAAGGGCTTCAAAGACCCGCCAACGCTTGTTGGACGCTGCCTTGTACATCTTCAATACCAAGGGTGTTGAAGCGTGCGCCATCGAGGATATCACGGAAAGTGCCGATGTCGGAAAAGGCACCTTCTACCGGCATTTCATGGATAAACTGGATATCCTCAGGACGCTTC
>Ga0194062_1001289_pt1 | contig 10484 bp, 8 predicted proteins | sample SepL2225m_MetaG_FD_155481 | JGI IMG/M metagenome (GOLD analysis project Ga0194062, IMG submission 155481) | Anoxic zone freshwater microbial communities from boreal shield lake in IISD Experimental Lakes Area, Ontario, Canada - Sep2016-L224-25m | ecosystem: Environmental > Aquatic > Freshwater >... | reverse complement strand
GGATGCATTGATTGCGTGGATGATGCCGGGGATACTGGCCGGGTGGGATGTCGGGAAGCGGGAATAAATTGTTTGTCCAGAAGCTTCCCCCGCGTGTGACGAGCGGGCTGGATGGGTCTACTTTGCCGGAAATGACCAGACCGCATGTGCATTCCAGTCTGACGTTGCCGTCTTCGTCCCGGCACTCCCTGCCATCCGCGCCGCGATCGATGAGTGTGTTTTCCGTCAGTAGGAAATCCGTTGAAAATCCATTCTGGGCAAAATACGGGAAGTCGTCTCCATCTTGCAGGCGAATGCCCACGGCATCCAGTCCGGTCCGGGACTTCAATACGGCCAGGACACGGCGAAGGGAATGCTTCAAATCATCAGGCTCGCTCAGGATCTGCAGGACTTCTCGTCCGATATCCCCGTACAATTCCACCAGCTTGCGTTCGGTGATGTCGTGAAGCACGACGTAGCACATCGGTGCGCCATCAACGCCCTTCACGGCGCTCGCCGTCAGTTGCACCCAGAACAGCGCCCCGTCCTTTTTCACCATCCTGAGCTCGAAGGCCTGTGGCGTACCGGATTCAAAGAGGGGTTTGCAGTGCAGGTAGTACAGGTCCTGGTCATCTTTGCTGATGAAGCGCGCCAACAGTTGATTAACCAGTTTTTGCCGCTCCACGCCTAATAAGCTTGCGGCGGTGAGGTTGGCTTCAAGAATCAAGCCTTTTTCGGAGATCGTGCAATAGCCGACCGGTGCCAGGTCATAGAGGTCAAAATAGCGTGCCTTCGAGGCTTCCAGTTCTGCCTGTGCCCGGCGCAGCTCCTCGTTCTGAATCTCCAGCTCGATCTGATGCACCCCCAGTTCGTGGAGCGTCTGCCGGGCAGCTTCCGGCGACAGGGCCTCGATGGATTCCTGGGCTGGGGCGGCTTTGCCCATGGCGATCTTTTCGGCCTGCTGGCGAAGGTTCTTTTGCACGCCACTGTTTCCTCGGGGGACACGGGTTGAGTTGAGGCCGTATCTTGTCACAGGCGCGCCTTGCGTCAAGTGAAAGCGAAGATGTGGGAATCAGGATTATGGAACTCACTTATCGGGTTTTTCCTGATGGACATCCCGGAACTCTCCAGACACAATTAAAACATTAATGAACGATGCCCCTGAGGGGAATGCAATGAGACGGAGATCTTCGGAAAGGACAAAAAGCGATGATTGTGCGAATTCTGCTTGCCGATGACCATGCGATGCTGCGCGAGGGACTTAAGTCGCTTATCAGCCAGGAACAGGACCTGATTGTGGTTGGCGAGGCGGATAATGGCAAGACCACGATCGACCTGGCCCAGAAGTCCGGGGCTCACGTGGTCGTCATGGATGTGTCAATGCCGGATCTCAATGGGATCGAGGCGACACGGAAACTCTTAAAGATCAATCCGTGCATCAAGATAGTGGCTCTTTCGGGACATGCCAGCCGTGAACTTGTCAGGGAAATGTTGAAAGCCGGAGCCTCGGCCTATATCCTGAAGTCCAAGGCATACGAGGAACTGGTACGCGCGATCCGGGAAGTCATGAAGGGAAAGAAGTACCTCAGCGCAGATATCGCTCAGGGAGTGATCGACGAATATGTCGAGATTTCATCATCACAGAGCGCGAACCCGGCGTTTGTCGTTCTGACCGATCGCGAACGGGAAGCATTACAACTTTTATCCGAGGGCAAGTGTACAAAAGATGTGGCCGACCGGTTGAGCGTCAGCGTCAAGACGGTCGAGACCCATCGTCACAACATCATGGAAAAACTTAACCTCCACAGTATGGCTGAATTGACCAAGTATGCCGTTCGTGAGGGCATTACATCTCTTGATGCAACATAACCACAGGCTCCAAGCGCACGGCATTTAAATGTTAATGTCATGAAAATTCTACTGATCGAAGATCACAAACCCACCCGTGATGAGATAAGGGCACTCATTGAGCAGCAACCGGACATGACAGTGGTCGCGGAGGCTCAGTCGGGGGAAGAGGGATTGGAAAAGGCGCGTGTCGCACATCCGGATGTCGTCATCATGGACATCCTTTTGCCAGACATGAATGGAATCGAAGCAACCAGGAAAATTATCGCTGAACAATCGAGAATCAGGGTACTGGCGCTTTCCAACCACTTTGGCAGCAGCCTGGTTCAAGCCGTTTTAGACGCTGGATGCTTGGGGTATGTGAGGAAAAGTCTGGCTTTCGAGGAACTCATTCCGGCATTGCGGGCAGTGGCCTCCGGCGAGCAGTATGTCAGAGAGGGCCCCGCCAAGCAGAAGTCGTGACGAATCCATACAACCCGACCTCATCAAGCACATCGGCCGCGTAAGTCGTGCAATATTTTTTCTTCTGACACCCAGGAACGAAGTCTTGAAAGGTCAAACGGCTTGGCGAAAACCGTAGCCCCCATACAAGCTGCTCTCAACAAATCCGAGTCACTCCAATCGCCAGACATCATGCCGATTTTGGGACACTTGCAACCTTTTCGTATTAATTCTTCAACAAATCGTATCCCATTAACCTGCGGCATATTCACATCAGTCAGGATAACATCAGGGCATCCGTTTTTAATTATAGGGCAAGGACATTCCGTTGAACAAAAAGCGTGGCAATTAATCGGATTGTCGTAGGCAACAACATTGTGTCCCCACTTTTCGAATGCCATTTTCAGTGCAGTAAGAATTAATATGTCATCATCGATCAGCAGAATGTTCATGGCAACCCCCTCCATAGGTTGGTGATATCATTTGGCGAAAATCAAACAATCAGGGAAACTCTGATTTTGGGGTGCGAATATACTGACCCCTGCTCACAACATTCCGCAATTCCATTTGAACTCCCGACCCATACCCTTCTGCGGGTAGTTGGTTACACTTAGTCCAACTGCTTAGTCGATAAGTGACTGACTAAGAGGGGAGACTAAGATTTGCGACTAAGTGTTCTATTTCCTGATTCAACTGCTCTTTACAGGATCATCTTTGCCGAAGAAGGGCGGGATGATGGAGGTGTGTCTGACTTCTGTGAATGTAGTTGAAATTGTGACATCGCAATAACAAATGCCCCGCTTTTTTGTCAGGCATGCTTTTCGTAATCTTGGATAAATGACGGGCACGGAGTGTGTAGGAATTCGGCCTTGCATGATGAGGTATGATGAAAATTACCTGTAAACCTCCAGTCTTCTTGTTGGCTTTCCCTCTCCTGGGAATGTGTGTATCGGGTTGCTGGATCAGCACAGTGGCTTCACGTCAAGAACACACCCGCGATCCTGCCGTGCTTGCTGGTAATTATCCTGCCGCGTCCACGAATGTTCCCTTTGAGTCAGCCGACCTGCGACCAGGTCTCGTGATTAATGTCACGGTGCTGGTTGCGGGGAAAAACGAGATCGCAGCACCCGGCAAGCGGATAACAGACAAAGGCACTATTTCCATGCCCCTGCTTGGCGCCGTCAAGGTCAGCGCGCAGAGTCTGGAGAGCCTTAGCGCCCAATTGACTTCAGCCTACAAGGAGTTTTTCGTTAATCCCCAGGTGATTGTGGAGTTTGTGCGGGATGATAACAGGGAGGGGCTCTCCCCCTGGGGGAGCGTGACCGTGCTGGGCCGGGTGAAGAAACCGGGGCGTGTCAGCCTGCCCGCCACCCGGGATTTGACCCTCAGCGGTGCCATCCAGCAGGCCGGCGGATATGACACAAGCGCAAAGGAAAACGCCATTCGAATCACCCGTAAACGTCCCGGGGGGGGCATCAAGACCTGGCAGGTCGATTTGCGTTCGGTGGGCGCCGAAGGCTTGATAGAGAATGATATCCTGTTGGAACCAGATGATGTCGTGTACATCCCCGAATTGATTTTTTAACAATCCCGAGTCCCCGTTATAATTTAGGAAGCACAAAGAAAAAGGAAAAACATGACGAAACGAGTGATAATGATCGCGACGATGGGCGTTGCCCTGATTTCAGCCGCAAGCGCGGAACCCGGGAACGGGATTCATGCAGGGCCCTGGACATTCAGTCCCTACGCGAGCCTCAGGGAGACGTATGATTCCAATGTCGAGAAGGCGTCCGTCGGCAGACAGGACGACTTCTTCTTCGATTCTGAGGCGGGCCTGAGACTCGGTTACTCGGCCTATGAGGTTGATTTCTCCGGCTTGGGCTACCTCGGGAGCCGCAATTACAGCGACTTGAGCGACAAGGATTTCTCCATCGGTGGTGAAATCCTGAAGTTCAAACAGGGGACTCACGACACGCTGGTCATTGAAGCGGATCAGTCCTTCAGGCGTACGGAGGACATCGACCTGCATGGCTCCGAAGCCGGCGTTCTGGGCGTGTCGCCCGACTCCGTTCTGGACTCCACTGCAACAACCCGGCGTGACATCAATAACATCGGAATTTCTGTCGGGCGCAACTTGTCCGACAAGATGACGATGGATGTCGGCTACCGGTTTGATGACGTTAATTATGAAGATCCCGCTATCTTTGATATCCAGAATCATATCGGGCAGGCCGAGGGATCCTTCCACCTGACCGACAAGACTGACAGTTTTGTGACCCTGCTGGGCGGCCTGCAGGACAATGGTGTCATCAGTGATCCGGCCAACTACTACACTGGGCGGGTCGGGCTGAAGACCCGCGGGACGGACAAGGTGGTGTTCAAGGCGGGTGTTGGTATCCAGTTCTTTGAGAGGCCTGTAGCCAGCGATGAGACCTCCTTCAACTACGACCTTTCGGTCGCCTGGATCGCGACGGACAAGATCACGTTTCAGACGGGGGGACGGAACGGAACGGTTCTTTCGTCCCTCTACGCGGAAAACGGCAGTGCCTATAACACTGTCTGGGCGGGGGCTTTCTATAAGTTTATGCCCACAATTATCCTCTCGGCGAATGCCTCGTACCGGCAGGATGACTATCTGGATCCCGTCGCGGTATCAGGCGGGGTGAAGGACCGGACCGATAAGGGAAGCGGCGTTGGAGCCCGTGTGGATTACATGACGCCGGCTAAATTCCTGAAGCTGTATGCAGAAACCCAGTATCAGAAAGTGGAGTCAACGGTGTCGTCGGCGTATGATGAAACCCGCATCATGGTGGGTATGAAACTTCAATATTAAGCAAGGTTGAAAAAATCCCAGTAACCATAAATCAAGGAGTACGCAATGAACAAAATACTATCCGGAATCGTAGGCGTGATGATGATTACAGCCATGTCGGCACTCGCTGCCTCTACCTTTAAGGCCCCGACGGCCGAGCAGCTGGCGGCGGCGGCAAAAAATCCTGCGGCAATTGAAGCCTTGCTGGTGGGGGCGTCGCCCGAACAAGCGGCCCAGGTCATCAAGGCGGTCGTTGTCCAAATCATGGCACTGGGCCTGAGCCCTACGGCGCAAGCCGCCAGTATCAACAGCGTCATCTCGACGTCCTTCACGGCCGCACAGGCGGGCTCGGCGCCCCTGCTGGCCGCAAGCCTGGGCACGGCCTGCGGGGTCACGGTTGCCATCAGTGCGAATCCCGCAGTGGTGTCGAGTATTCAGAGTGCGATCGCCACAGCCGGGGGCAGTGCCGGGACCGCCATGGCGGAAACCTTCTCGACCGCCTATACGGAGGCCAAGGCGGCCAGCACGCCTGCAAGCGATGCGCTCCCTCCCCCTCCTGTCGCCACGGGTTATAACGGCCAGCAATAACGCATTGCAGGATGATTCAGGCACTCCTCGTCTCCGGCCTCACGCTGATTCTGGCTTACCTGACCTGGGTCTGGGGCGGACTGAGGGTGGCATGGCTTCCTCCTGCCGTCTGGGCTTCGTGCGGCCTGCTGGTGATCCTGCTGGCATCCGCCTGGATGACCGCTCGATCGGGGGCATCGCGATCACGTCCGTTGTGGCGTGATGCCTTCTTTTATTTCGGGCTCCTGTTCCTGGGCTACCTTGCCATCCAATGGGGGAATGCAGGAAGGGTCCTTTATTTCGATGTCGGGTTCAGTGAATGGCGGTATTCGCAGCCCCCGCATGCCGGTTGGCCATCGGCGTTCTCCAGGGTGGAATCCGCGCAGATGGTGAGCTGGTTTTTTCCGGCCTGGGTTGCGGGGCTGACCGTTCGCTCACCCGCTGTGCGCAGGGTGGCTATATCGGGCCTGTTGCATGGGTTGGTCTATAGTGCGGGTTTGCTGTCGATCTTTGGCATCGTTCAGTTCCTTACAGGAACGCGCCTTCAGTACTGGCTCGCGCCGACAGGCGATGGCTTCTTCGCCTCGTTCGGCTACACCAATCATGCTGCGGCGTATTTTGTGCTGATGGGTGCTCTGGCGGCCGGGTTTCTGTATCGGGAGATTTTCAATGTGGGTCCCACAGGGAGCCGATCTGTGTATCGGACAGTTGCCTTGGTGGCGTCCCTGGTGCTTTGTCTGGTGGGGGCCAACCTGTCGCTGAGTCGCGCGGGGGTGATCCTGGCCTGGGCGCTGGCGGGGTTTGTTGTCGTGTATGGGCTCATTCGCGGATGGAACAGGCTGAGTGCTGTGAAAAGGCTCAATTTGGCGGTGGCTACGGTCGCCGTGTTATTTGTGTTCTATTTCGCCGTGGCGGGCTTCGGTAAAAATGAAATTCTCAAGGAGTTTGAAGTCAGGAAGCCGATTCATCACCGCCTTTTCCCGGTGTTGGACAACGTCAACCTCGCCATGGGGGGGCGGCTGGAACTGGATGTGGCGGCCTGGCGGATCTGGCAGGATCATAAACTTCTCGGCATCGGAGGCTGGGGCTACCGCTACCTGCTCGCCCTGTATTTGCCCCCCGAGGAGTGGAAGATGATTGCGCAAAGCCCCGGGAAAGCCAATGTTCACTGCGACATCCTCCAGTTTCTGGCCGAGTTTGGTGTCATTGGATTTGGCTTGATGCTGGCGACGGGAATGGCATTGATGGGTCCGCTATTTCTCCCTGCAAAATATGTCAGAAGTGAGTGCCAAGCTCCTGTAGTAACCGGCGTCTCGCCGGTAGATGCCGCCAGGGACGGCGGCTACTACAGAAGAGAAAAAGTGTCTGTGCCCCGCCGCGACCCCCTCTGGGTCATGGGAGTCATAGGTCTCTCGCTGGTACTGGTCTTCAGCCTGATTGACCTGCCGTTCCGCTGCCCGGCCATTCTCTGCACCTGGGTGGTGATCCTGGCCGCCTTGCCAAAAGTAACAGGAGTCAGAAACCAAGATTCACAATAACCCATAACCAACAACCAATAACCACACTATGAACCCACAAACACCACAAACTCCCCCGAATCCTGTCGAGCCCGTTCCCTCTCGCAATTACGGGGGAGCGCCCTACGGAAATCCCTATTATGGTGGAGCGCCCGACGAGGGTGGCGGCCTGCTGGGCTCCCTCGACCCCCGCCGGCTGCTGCGCGTGGCGCGCAAGAACTGGCTGACCATCCTGCTGGTCCTGCTGTTCGCGGGGACGGCGGCATACTACTATCTCAGCACGACCCAGAAGGTGTATCAGGCCACGAGCCTGGTGGAGCTCAGCGTGCGGCGCCCCCGGATCATGACCCAACAGGCCGCCGTCATCGAGGACCAGGGCGCCAGCTCGCAGTCGGAGGAAATCTTCAACACCCGCCTTGAGAAGTTCAAGGGACGGGTCATGCAGGAGGCAGCCATGGCCCGTTACCGCAAGGCGCACCCGGATTGCAAGCTTCAGGATGAGGCCTTCAAGGGGCTTTTCGATAACCTGAACCTCACCCTGTTGCGCCGAACCCGGCTGGTCAAGATTGAATTCAACCATACGGATCCCGGGTTCGCCGCCGAGTTCTGCACGGCTTTCGCGGAAGCGGCGGAAGCAAGCGTCTATGATGAGAACCGGATCGCCTCGGATGCCGCCGTGATCTGGTTGGAGACCCAGTGCGTAACCCAGCGGACGGAAGTCGAAAAGGCGGACGCCAAGCTGATGAAATACCGGCAGGAAAACAAAATCGATGTCCTGGAAAGCCAGCGGAAAACCGTCGACAACGCCCTGATGGACTTCAACAAGGTGCTGGTTGACCTGGAAAGCCAGGAGGCCAAGGAGCGTGACCTGCTCACCACGATCACCGCGGTGGAGTTAAAGCCTGAAAACGTGGGGAAACTGCCCGCCTCGATTCCCCGGGCTGATGAAATCAAGGCCGCCATGGACAAGTGGATGGTGGCCCTGGCCGAGCGGGATGCCTTGATGTCGAAATACACGGCAAAGCACCCGGAGGTACAGGCCAGGGACGGGATCGTGGCGATGTGCCGTAGCCAGGCGCTCGACGCGCTGAACCGGGCCCGGTCAACCTCCGCCTCGAACCTGGAGTTGTTGCGGAAGCAGGCGGAGAGTCTTCGCCAGAAGAAAGCGGATCAGGCCAGGCTTGCAGCGGATCTTGAACTCCAGATCGTGGAGCGGCGCACGCACCTGAGCGCCTTGGAACGCACCCGTGATGCCAGTGATGCCGCCTATCGCGGGATCCTGAACCGCATCCAGGAGGCCCGCATGGCCGCCGATGAGAACACCGCGACGGTCAAGATCGTGGAGCGCGCCGCCGTTCCGGAGATGCCGGTGAGACCCAAGCCCGCCCGGATCATCGCCCTGGCCATCCTGCTCGGATTGATGGGTGGATTCGGGCTGGCGTTGCTGCAGGACTCGCTGGGCGACCGGCTTGAGTCCCCGCACGAGCTCGAGGTGACCGGTGCAGCCAAGGTTCTGGCCGTCATCCCTCACGCCAAGACCAAGGATCGTGCCAGCATCGCGACCGCCTCCGCGACCCTTTGTCACAGCGAGCTCGCCGAGGCTTTCGCAGGCCTGCGGGCCATGCTCGACTCGCCCCAGTACAAGACCCATAACGGTGTCATCCTGCTCTCCAGCTCGATGCCCTCGGAGGGCAAAACGGTCACCGCCTGCAATCTGGCCATCACCTATGCCCGGCACGGCGAAAAAACGCTGCTGATCGATTTCGATCTGCGCCGACCGCGTCTCGCCGGGATATTCCCGCTGCCGGCGAAGCACCAGAGCCTGTCGGAGTTTCTGGCCGCAGGTGCACCGGAGGCCAGTTTCGCCACATTGGCCTATACGACGACGATAGTTCCCGGCCTCTCCGTCATGGCTGGCCGGCCGGCGCCGCACAGTCACCCCGAACTGGTGAACGAAAACAAGCTCGCGGCCTTCCTGCACTGGGCGCGAACGAATTATGACCGGGTCATCCTGGATGCCCCGCCGCTGGGATTGGTGAGTGATGCCCTCTCGCTGGCGGCCCTGGCGGATGCCGTGCTGGTGGTGGCCCGCCCCGAGGTCAGCCGCAAGCGGGCCGTCTGGCATACGCTGCACCGGTTCCGCGAGGCGGGGGTCGGCGTGCTGGTGACCATCGTCAACGACGTGGATTTCTCCAGGACGGCGTATGGGTACGGGTCGGGCTACTACCACTCCTATGCCCACTACAAGGCTTACGACGGAACAGTGGACAAGAACAAGACCACCTGATTTCTATGACTCAATCCATCACCCATACGCTTAAGCCGCGTGACAATCCGCTGCTGCGTTCCCTGATCACCTCGATCCCTGACATCATTTTCTACAAGGATTGCGAGGGGTGCTACCTGGGTGCCAACCCGGCCTTCGAGGCCTATGCCGGGATCAAGGAGAAGGACATCATCGGGCGAACGGACCTGGATTTCCTGCCCCATGATGTTGCCGAGATCTACCGGCTCAGGGATCGTGAAGTCCTTGATAGCAACACGCCCCGGCGCAATGAGGAGTGGATCGACTACCCGGACGGTCGCCGCGCCCTGCTCGAGACGCTGAAGACGCCGATCAGGGGGCCGGAGGGCGTCGTTCTCGGAATCATCGGCATCAGCCGCGATATCACGGCCGCCAAGGAGATGGAAGTCCGCCTGCATTACCGGATGCGGTTCCAGGCCCTGCTGGCCCGCTTGTCCAGGGACCTGATCAATCCCCCGGTAAGCATCGACAGCGGCATTCACAAGGCGCTCAGGGAAACCGGGGAATTCGTGGGTGCGGGCCGGGTGTATGTGTTCCAGATGAGGCCGGGGCTCGAGGTGATGGATAACACGTATGAATGGTGCGCCGCCGGTATTGAGCCGCAAATCGAGGTGCTTCAGGACCTGTCCACCCATGTCTTCCCCTGGTGGATGACCCTGCTCGCGAACGGCGAGACCATCCGGGTGCCCCGGGTGGCCGATATGGCGGAGATTGCCCGGGCGGAACACGACATCCTTCAGGCACAGGGCATCCTGTCGATCCTGGTGATTCCCCTTGTGCATCAGGGGAATTTGCTCGGATTCATCGGGTTCGATGCGGTGCGTGCCGAGATTCAATGGGACGATGACTCCGTTGAGCTTCTTCGGTTTGTTGGCGACATTATCGTGAACGCCATCGAGCAGAAACGCACCCGGCAGACGTTGTTGGAGGCCAAGGAGGAAGCGGAGAGGGCCAAGCGAACCCAGGTGATGTTCCTGGCCAATATGTCCCATGAAATCCGGACACCCCAGAATGG
>Ga0194062_1001288_pt1 | contig 10485 bp, 7 predicted proteins | sample SepL2225m_MetaG_FD_155481 | JGI IMG/M metagenome (GOLD analysis project Ga0194062, IMG submission 155481) | Anoxic zone freshwater microbial communities from boreal shield lake in IISD Experimental Lakes Area, Ontario, Canada - Sep2016-L224-25m | ecosystem: Environmental > Aquatic > Freshwater >... | reverse complement strand
GGTTGCAACGTTTGGCAATTTCAACCGAGTTTTGTAAGGCTTCCGGTAGATCAGCGAAGAGTGCCGCCATTTCAGCTTGTGTAGTGAAATATTGTTGCGCGGTGAAGGCCCGCACACGACGCTTGTCATTCAGCACGTAGCCTTCGGCAATGCACACTCGCGCCTCGTGCGCCTTAAAGTCTTCCACACTCAAAAATTGCACGGGGTGAGTTGCCACGACCGGCAGCCCCAATTCACCTGCAAGTTTCACCGTTTCACGCAGATGCAATTCTTCACGGCCAAAACCGTAACGCTGCACCTCCAAATAAAAACGACTAGGAAAAATGCCCGCCCACTCATTGGCCAATATCTTCGCGCTCGCGAAATTGCCATTGAGCAAACAAGCACCCACTTCGCCCAAGTGCGCACCAGACAAAGCAATCAGCCCGTCAGCGCCGGCCTTGAGCCATTCTTTGCGAATTTCTGGACGGCCACGATGTTGATTCTCTAAATAAGCGCGAGTGAGCAATTCACACAAACGCAAATAACCAGTGTTCGACTGGCACAACAACAATAAACGTGAAGGCAGATCTCGATCGCTATCATTAGTGACGAACACGTCGCAACCAACTACTGGCTTGAGGCCTGCGCTACGTGAGTCTTTATAAAACTTTACTAGCCCGAATACGTTGGAAAGATCAGTCAGCGCCAGCGCAGGCATCCCATCACGCTTGGCCGCAGACACGGCTTCGCTAATGCGCACAATGCCATCTGCGATTGAGTATTCGCTGTGAATCCGGAGGTGAACAAATGAGGGTGTCGGCATGTCGATCACGAAAACAGGTGCGTGGATTTTTACCGGCGTGATATTTAAAGGGGGCTCAAACGAGCGTAAAGCCCCAAAACCTACTGGATAATAATCTGCTCTAGCAGTACATCGGCAACGCCTTCTTTTGCATCAAGGCCAATCACTTTATTAACGATTACCCTGATTTCATTGATCAATTGTTGTTTTCCAGCAGAGCTTTCAATTTGGGCAGCGGTCTTGCCACTCATCAAAATAATCACTTCATGCCGAATCGCAGGCATGTACAACTTCGCTTTGACACCGGCTTCTGGCTTGGCCATTTTGAGTGTCGCAGCTACCTGAACCACCTGCATCAAGCCAACCAAGTTTACCGTATAGGGTTCCATCTTTACGTAGGCGCCACCACCCGCATCGCCACCACTACTTTGCGCCTGCGCGTTTGTCATCAGCAAAAATGAACTCAGCATCAACAGCGGCAAGAGTTTATGCAAGATGAAATCAAGTGATTTTTTCATTTTAGTATCCTTAGTTCGCCCCTAGAACATTCTAGCGATATGCGAATCGAATACCCGGAAGCGTCCTACTGGCGGAGAAGGAGGGATTCGAACCCTCGATACCTTTCGGTATGCTTGATTTCGAGTCAAGTACATTCGACCACTCTGCCACTTCTCCGTGACGGTTCTGACAATTTTTCCGAGATTTCGCCTATCGAGAAACGGCGCGCATTTTACCAGTTGAACCAAAAATCGGGCAGAATGTTTCCATGCGCAACTTATTCGCTTGGAAAATTGCCACCCTCATCGCCATTAGTGTCTGGCTGTGGGCCACATTTGTTGCCATCCAACCGGCGCCTGATTGGCATAAAGGTGAACTTTATGTGGCAACCCCTCCAGATAGCCTAGACATAGACGCCACTTTTGAGCTCGAACTTGCCACACTTTTTGCGCAACGTTTGAAGCTGAAAGTAAAACCAATTCCGATGGATTATGACCAAATTGAGAGCGCGCTTACTGGCCATACTGTGCACTTGGCAGCAGCTGGTATTCGTAGCTCTGTGTCTTCCACCTTGCGCTTTAGCCCCTCGTATCAAACGCTTAAAGAGCAAGTCGTCTGCAAGAATGAAACGCCACGTCGCATGGGAGAGTTAGCAAAACTCACGCTTGCTGTCGTTGCTGAGTCTGCTCAAGAAAATGCACTGCGCGACACAGTGCGACGTGTACCGAATTTGATCTGGGAAGAGAGTCACGACCAATCGACCGCGTCACTGTTACAAGAAGTAGCCGAAGGTGAACTAAATTGCACTGTGGCGAATGAAGAACAAATTGCGCTTGCACGAAATTTTTACCCGCAATTAGGCAACGAGGTAGATTTAGGCTCTCCCTCTCATTTGGCTTGGGCGTTTGCTGCTGACGTAGACGAAGAGCTATTTAAGGCGGCAAAAGAATTTTTCACTTCCATACAAAAAGACGGCACGTTGGCACACTTGATTGATCGGCACTACGGCCATAACGAGCGCTTAGAAGCCATTGATGTTTCGACGTTTATTGAAAGAGCTCAAACCGTATTACCCCAATTTGAACCGATGTTCAAAGAAGCGGAAGCGCTCACGGGCATCGAGTGGCGATTACTAGCCGCGCTTGCCTACCAAGAATCGCACTGGGATCCGCTGGCCACTTCATATACCAATGTACGCGGCATGATGATGCTCACGGAGGACACCGCAGCGCGAATGGGCGTAGCCAATCGACTGGATGCTCAAGCCAGCATCATGGCTGGCGCAAAATATCTCAAACTGATGAAAGGTGCGTTACCCACACGCATCAACGACAAAGATCGCACATGGCTGGCAATGGCTGCCTACAATCAGGGCATGGGACACTTGGAAGATGCGCGAGTGCTCACGGTTCAGTCGGGTTTAAATCCAGACATCTGGTCCGATGTCAAAAAAGTGATGCCGTTGCTCTCTCGCCCTGCTTATTACGAAGAAGCAAAACACGGCCATGCGCGAGGGGGTGAGGCGGTGATATTGGTGGAAACCGTGCGTCTTTATCACGAAATGTTGATGCAAATGGAAACGAGAAATCCACTACATCAGCTTCCACCTAGCCTACGGTTTAGCCTGGGCGGATACTAATTAATATTAACACAACACATTGTTTATATTGAGTTATATTAAAACACTCCTCGCAGTAAGCTACGGAGGATTGGCTAGATAAGTTTTTGTAGGTCGGGTTTTAACCCGACGTTGGTTGCAATTCGGAACAAAAACGTCGGGTTAAAACCCGACCTACCGAACACGACGCCGCCAACAGCTGGGAATTAAACCCAAAGAGATTCAAATAGCTCGAACGCTTTCCATGCCACCCATGTAAGGGCGCAAGAATTCGGGCACTTTCACGCTGCCGTCTACCTGCTGATAATTTTGGCTTTGGCCACTCGCTTTCGCTCGTTTAACTTGCTACACAAGTTAGCCTACGCCGAAACAATCAACCGACCCGAACAAACTCCATGCCGCCCATGTAAGGGCGCAAGACTTCGGGCACTTTCACGCTGCCATCTGCTTGTTGATTGTTTTCTAACACAGCAACTAGGGTACGGCCCACTGCTAAGCCAGAACCATTAAGCGTGTGCAGCAACTCAGGCTTACCCTGCGCATTACGGAAGCGAGCTTGCATACGACGCGCCTGAAACGCTTCGAAATTAGAACAAGAAGAAATCTCGCGATAAGTATTTTGTGCCGGTAGCCAAACTTCAATATCGTAAGTGGTCGACGCCGAGAAACCCATATCACCCGTGCACAACTTCACCACGCGATAGGGCAACGCTAGTTTTTGCAAAATCGTTTCCGCATGGCCAAGTAACTCTTCTAATTTTTCATAAGAAGTGTCGGGATGTACGATTTGCACCAACTCCACTTTTTCAAATTGATGTTGGCGAATCATGCCGCGCGTATCGCGTCCGGCAGAGCCGGCTTCAGAACGAAAACACGGAGTGTGCGCAACAAACTTCATCGGTAATTTTTCCAGTGGCACGATTTCGTCGCGCACCATGTTAGTCACCGGCACTTCGGCGGTAGGAATCAGATAAAAATTCTGCTCACCGCCCTCGCCCATTTGGCGCGGCACTTTAAACAAATCTTCTTCGAACTTAGGCAGCTGGCCCGTGCCACGCATTGAGGCGGCATTCACCATATAAGGCACGTATGTTTCGGTGTAACCATGTTGCTCGGTGTGCGTGTCCAACATAAATTGCGCTAAAGCGCGGTGCATTCTCGCTAGCGGACCTTTCAACAAAGAGAAACGCGAACCTGCAATTTTGGTTGCCGTCTCAAAATCCAAACCGCCTAGGCCTTCACCAATTGCGACGTGATCTTTCACTTCAAAAGCAAAGGTTGGCACGACACCCACTTTGCGCACTTCAAAATTATCTGCTTCAGACTTTCCAACTGGCACACTCTCATGCGGCAAGTTAGGGATCACCGACACAAAGGCATCCATCTCTTGCAACACCAGTGGCAATTTTGTTTCCAACTGTTTTAATTCATCCCCCAGCGCACCTACTTCAGCCATGATCGCCGAGGTGTCTTCGCCTTTAGCTTTCGCCTGGCCGATTAATTTTGAGCTGGCATTGCGCTTAGCCTGCAACTCTTGCGTACGCGATTGAATCGTCTTGCGCTCCGCTTCGAGCTGCTCAAATTTTGCGGTATCCAATTCATAGCCACGCGTAGCTAAACGCGTCGCCACAATGGTCAAATCATTGCGTAATAGTTGTATGTCTAACATCTTCTCTGCCCTAGTGTGGGTCGGGTTTCAACCCGACACGATAACAATGTCGAGCTGAAACCCGACCTACAATTATTTTTTAGCCTTTTCATCCAGCGCACGCAAATGCGCCAGTTTCTCTGCAATCTTTGCTTCCAGCCCACGATTCACAGGTTGATAAAAACTCACTTCTGGCATGTCATCTGGAAAGTAGTTTTCACCCGCCGCATAACCATCCTCCTCGTTATGCGCGTAGCGATAATCTTTGCCGTAATCCAACTCTTTCATCAACTTGGTCGGCGCATTACGCAAGTGCAACGGCACTTCGCGCGAACTATCTTGGCTAACGAAAGCGCGGGCGGAATTATACGCAACATATCCCGCGTTCGACTTAGCAGAAACGGCCAGATAGATCACAGCTTGCGCCAAAGCCAACTCACCCTCGGGTGAGCCGAGCCGCTCATAAGTTGCAGCAGCATCGTTACATAGCTGCATCGCGCGTGGATCAGCCAACCCAATATCTTCCCAAGCCATGCGCACGATACGGCGTGATAAATATTTTGGGTCAGCTCCACCATCCAACATGCGCACCAACCAATACAAGGCCGCATCAGGATTTGAACCTCGTACCGATTTATGCAGCGCTGAAATTTGATCGTAAAATGCTTCGCCACCTTTATCGAAACGACGCAAACTTTGTGCAAGCGTCGCATCAAGGAAGGCAACATCAACACTATCTTTGCCCGCCGCCTGTGCCGCTGTTTCTATCTGCTCTAATACATTCAGCAATCTTCGCGCATCTCCATCGGCATAACCAACCACACGCCACTTGGCCGCTTCAATAAATTGCAGCCCATGCAGTGCAACTTGCTCAGCGCGTTCAAATAGTGCACCCAGCTCCGCTTCGCTCAACGATTTCAGCACATACACCTGCGCTCGAGACAGCAACGCGCTGTTCATTTCGAAAGAGGGATTTTCGGTGGTCGCACCAATGAAGGTTACCAACCCCTGTTCAACGTAAGGCAGAAAAGCATCTTGCTGAGATTTGTTAAAGCGATGCACCTCGTCTACAAACAAAATAGTATGACGGCCACTTTGTTGTAGTGTGTGTTCAGCGTGCGCAATTGCCTCACGAATATCTTTCACACCGGAAAGCACCGCAGACAACGGTACAAATTCCGCATCAAAGGCCGAGGCCATCAAACGCGCCAAGGTCGTTTTACCAACTCCCGGTGGCCCCCACAAAATCATCGAATGCAATTTCCCTGACTGAAAAGCGAGACGCAGCGGCTTGCCATCGCCAAGCAAATGCGATTGCCCGATCACCTCGTCAATATGCTTGGGGCGTAAGCGTTCAGCGAGCGGAGCGGCAGGTTGCTTAGGAGCGAAGAGATCAGGCATTTTTTAGTGCTTTTCCGGGTTTTTCAGCCACCCCAGCCAACCGCTTAACCGCTCTATTACTCAGCAAGGACTGCATTTGACTGATTGCGATAGCATTCAATTGCATCAAACGTACGGCCTGCTCTAAACCTTGATGTATCAGCACCGCATTGATGCTTTCCAAATTCGACAACACCACTAGCTGCTCCAGTGTGGCGAAGTCGCGCATATTGCCTTCCGTTTTCGGATTGGATAATCGCCACTCTGCGGCAGTAAGGCCAAACAAAGCAACATTGAGCAAATCCGCCTCACTGGCGTAAATGATGCCCGTCTGTGCTTTGGTCAAACGTGGCGGAATCAAGCGCTCCTTAATGGCATCGGTGTGAATCTTGTAATTGACCTTGGCAAGAGTGCGTTGAAAGCTCCACTCCAGCGACTTTGCGCTGGCCTCTTCATCCTTGAGGCGCTGGAATTCCTTGATGAGGTAGAGTTTAAATTCTGGGCTCAACCACGAACCAAATTCGAAGGCAATGTCGCGGTGAGCGTAGGTACCTCCGTAGCGCCCCGCCTTGGCATACAGCCCGATTGCCCCTGTAGCATCTATCCACTTCTTGGCAGACAGGAAAAAACTGTTGCGCCCCGCTTCAATTCTAATTCCCTCGAATTCGGGGGAATTAGAATTGAATTCAGGATTGTTGAGTTGCTCCCACACTCCTAAAAAAAGCACGGTATCTTTGTTCTTGAGCCATTGCTCAATCAGGGCACTGCCCCCATCAAAATTTTTGACCATATCGGTGAGCGAGATGTAATCCTGCTCATGCCGAATTGCAATGGACACAACGCTACCTTGCACAGTAATGATGCGGCTTGTCATACGAACGTTCCCTCTTTCCCAGAAAACCATGAACTGGTTTTAATTATGGCGAATTCGCCGTAATTAAACCGCGCCTCTAAACTCATCGAATTCGAGAGGTTTAAAAGTCACTGGCCTTGAAATTATTGATGATGCGATCTTTCATTGCAGATCATTCGCCCAGCACATCTGCACCTTTGGGCGGCACGAAGTTAAACAGCTGCGGTGAAAGCGATGGATTTTTTTTCAACCCTGAAAAACGCAATTCGGTGCGATGGCCAAAACTATCAAACAGATCCATCACCACCAATTCAGCACCACTATTAAATGCCATGAGCACTTTTGCAAAGTTAGATTCGGCAGATTTTGGCTTAGCTTCAAGCCAATCCAGACCATCTTTTTCACCTTTATCTTTCATCGAAAAATCGCGCTCGATTTCATTATTACCCGAAAGCAATGCGGCGGGACTGCCCCCCAAGGCAGCATCTAATTTTTTTACCGTGACTTGATTCAAATCGACGTCGTACATCCAAAACTTTTTACCATCCCCCACGATGATTTGCTCATACGGCTTCTGGTAAACCCAACGAAACTTTCCGGGGCGCATGAACTGCATCGTGCCGGATGCACTTTGAATTCGCTTACCGTTTTTATCGACAACTTCTTGTGTGAAATTTGCCTGCGCAGAATGCGTGGCCGTGATAAACGCTTTTAATTTTTCAGTCGCAGCTGAGTGAGCCGTTTGATTAAAAAAAACCAGGGTTAAAAACAGAAATACTCTCAGCATAAAAAACCTTTTTAATTACTCAGCTCGTGCCGGCGCAATCACTTCACGATTACCGTTATGCTGCATCGGGCTGACGATGCCCGCCTTTTCCATTTGCTCAATTAAGCGAGCCGCACGGTTGTAACCAATCCGCAGATCTCGCTGCACATAAGAAATTGAAGCGCGACGTGATTTGAGCACCAGAGCAACGGCTTGATCATAGAGCGGATCGGCTTCTGCATCCGCACCGCCATCTAGCTCTCCACCATCGCCCTGCTCATCCATCGAAGTTAAGACCCCCTCAATGTAGTTCGCTTCACCTTGCGACTTGAGATATTCAATCACACGGTGCACTTCTTGATCGGAAACAAACGCGCCGTGCACGCGCTGCGGATAACCGGTGCCAGGCGGCAGATAGAGCATATCGCCTTGCCCCAACAAAGCCTCGGCGCCCATCTGATCCAAGATCGTGCGCGAATCTATTTTGCTGGAAACTTGAAATGCCACGCGCGTCGGCACGTTGGCTTTAATCAAACCGGTAATCACATCTACTGAGGGGCGCTGCGTTGCCAGCACTAAGTGAATGCCAGAAGCTCGCGCTTTCTGCGCCAAGCGCGCAATCAGCTCTTCGACTTTTTTACCCACCACCATCATCAAGTCTGCCAACTCGTCGATGAACACCACGATGAAGGGCAGCTCTTCTAGGGCCTCTGGGTTATCCGGGGTCAGCGTAAAGGGATTAGTGAGTGGTGCGCCTGCCTTAACTGCATCGCGCACTTTTTGGTTATAGCCCGCCATATTGCGCACACCCAATGCCGACATCAGCTTGTAGCGTTTATCCATTTCTTGCACGCACCAATTCAACCCTGACGCGGCTTGGCGCATGTCGGTCACCACGGGCGATAACAAATGCGGAATACCTTCATACACCGAGAGTTCCAGCATCTTGGGGTCAATCAGCAACATGCGCACTTGTTGCGGCGTGGCTTTATAAAGAATACTGAGAATCATCGCGTTGATCCCCACCGATTTACCTGAACCGGTGGTGCCCGCCACTAGCACGTGTGGCATTTTGGCGAGATCAGCGACGACGGGTTTGCCAGAAATATCTTTACCCATCGCCATCGTGAGCATTGATCCCATGTCGGCATACACTTGCGAACCCAGTATTTCAGAGAGATGCACCATCTGCCGCTTAGGGTTAGGCAACTCCAACGCCATGTAGGCTTTGCCGGGAATGGTTTCTACTAAACGAATACTCACCACCGACAGTGCACGCGCCAAATCTTTAACCAGATTCGTGATCTGACTACCTTTTACACCTACAGCGGGCTCAATCTCATAACGAGTAATTACCGGGCCGGGATAAGCGGCAACCACTTTAACTTCCACACCAAAATCGTTGAGCTTGCGCTCGATCAAACGCGAGGTGAATTCAAGTGTATCTGCCGAGAGCATCTCAACAGTTTGTGTCGCGGGATCTAATAAATGCAGCGGAGGAAGCGGTGAGTCTGGTAATTCTGCAAACAACGACACTTGTTTTTCTTGCTCGATACGAGTGGACTTTGGCACTTCAACGACCGGCAATTCAATACGAATAGGTTCGTGTTCTTCAACACGCTTTTTTTCGACCTCAACTACCGCGCTACGCTCGCTAATAGCCTGCTCGCCGATACGCTTATCTTGCCGCGTTTGCCAAGCATTTCGCGTCCACAAATAAGTATCTTCGATGCCGCCGCCCAATAGATCAATGAAGCGCAACCAAGACATGCCCGTAAACAAACTAAAGCTGAGCATCATCAACGTCAGCAACAACAAAGTTGCACCGGTGTAGCCCATCAAGTGAGCTAACTGCCCACCCAATATCGCCCCTGCCATGCCTCCCGGTGCAAGCGGTAGCGCCACTTGCCAAGTATATAAACGCAACGCTTCGAGTGCGCTACTGGAAAACAACAGCACAGCAAAACCCACAATGGCGAGCCATCCCGAGCGTTCACGAAATAAACTGTCTGCGCGAATATTGCGGTAAGAAGACAATACGCGATGCAGCAAATAGACCACCCACCACCATGCGGAAAAGCCGAAAATATAAAGAACAAGATCAGATATCCAAGCGCCCGCGACACCGCCGGGGTTGTGCGCAATGACGGTGTCCGCACTGTGCGACCAGGCAGAGTCAGTGAGGTCATAGCCATATAACACCAGAACAAAATACACGGCCAGCGCCATCAGCGCGAGCCAGCGCGATTCGCGCAACAGAGAAAGTATTTTTTCGGTCAAAGGCTGCACTCAGCGATCAGACGGAGGAACCGTCGAAATCCGAATCGGTCGGTGGCAAATAGCCTAAGCGTCGTGCCGCGCTAACAGCCTCTAAGCGAGAGTTGACGCGTAACGCTTGATAAACCGCAGCCGTATGAATTTTCACCGTTCCTTCGGCCAAGCCCATGCGCTCAGAAACCTCTTTATTAGATAAGCCTTCAGCAAGGAGTTGCAAAGTTTGCATTTGACGAGCAGTCAAACCACTCTTGTTGATACGATCGGTGCGCTTATCACTGCCCTGATCCATTCCCATCATCGCTTGTTGCAATAGCTGTGGCGGCAAGTAAACCCCACCATCCAAGACCATACGCAAGGCAGAAAGCATCATTTTGCTGGAGGACATTTTAGAGATAAACCCCATCGCCCCGCATTCCATCACTTTTTCGATGTCCTCACGTTGATCTGAGCCCGACACCACCACGATGGGAATCCCAGGGTGCGCTTTACTAAAGGTATTAATTGAATCGACACCATCGCTACCCGGCATGTGTAAATCTAACAGCGCCAGATCAAGATCAGGATGATCGGCCGCCTGCTTCATCCCATCGATAAAATTCCCGGAATCGATCACTTCAACCTCATCGGCGAGTTGCTGAAGTACGTAGTGCATACCATCACG
>Ga0194062_1001284_pt1 | contig 10507 bp, 6 predicted proteins | sample SepL2225m_MetaG_FD_155481 | JGI IMG/M metagenome (GOLD analysis project Ga0194062, IMG submission 155481) | Anoxic zone freshwater microbial communities from boreal shield lake in IISD Experimental Lakes Area, Ontario, Canada - Sep2016-L224-25m | ecosystem: Environmental > Aquatic > Freshwater >... | reverse complement strand
GTATAATGACCTGAAGAATAAGTACGAATGGACTGACACTTTCTTCGAAGAACTTGTTGATTTTATTCCCGAAGATAAAAAGAAGGTCTACACCAAAAATATAATAAAGTATGACGATTAGACCTTAAATCGGAAACTATTTCAGGACTACCATCTTACGTGTTTGTATCACTTTCCCGTTTGCACTCAAACTGTAAAAATACACTCCGCTCGTCAACTCACTCGAAGACCCGCCGAGGCGGGCATCAAACTTCACCTCATACGTTCCTGCATTCAACCTCTCTTTTACAAGAGTCTTCACCTCCCGTCCCTGCAAATCATAAACCTTTAGCAATACATAACTGACAACGGACAACTGATAACGGATAACTGTAGACGGATTAAACGGGTTTGGATAGTTCTGGCTTAGCGAATATGAATCAGGTACTTTTCCTTCAGTATTTATTATTCCTATCGGGTCACCGCTGAATTTTAATATTGCACCATTGTCGCCCACAGCCCATCCAGTTCTTTGATTTGGAAAAGTAAGTGAGTATATTGCTGTGCTGTCTGGTGTGTCCTCATTAACCCAGCTCAATCCTGAATTTGTTGACTTCAGAAACATCTGGGAAAAACCTGTCGCAATCCATCCTTCAGTTGCGGTCCTGAATGACAGGGAATAGCCTATTCCAAAGTATCCCGTAAAGTAAGTATTCCAGTTCACTCCTCTGTTTGTAGAGTAGTTTATGCTTACTCCGTATTCATAATCTCCTCCTGCTATTACTACAGTGTTTGTATTCGGGAATGCTATTGAGTTATATGGCTCGCTTCCAACCATTCCTGACGTCCAGCTGATTCCACCGTCAGTTGTTTTCCATACGACTCCGCAAACATCAAGGTATCCGCCTGCCGCAATTCCTGTGTTGGAATCAATGAATTTGAATGTCTTTACAGGAAAAGATGCCGCAAAGTTTGTATCAACGTTTGCAGGATACCAGTTGTTCCCTCCGTTGGTAGTTTTTAAGATTGATTTTGTTGAACTGTATGTGGTTCCTAAAAAACCCGTAGATGAATTTAAAAAATAAACCGTGTTAAGTAATGTTGTGGAATCCGGATACACTGTCGTTGTCCAGTTATTTCCTCCGTTTGTTGTTGAGTATATTATTGACTGCATATTGCTGCCCGAAATCCTCCAGGCGATGCACCATCCGTATAATCTGTTGAGAAAAGAGATATCTATTATGTAGTCATTTGGATTTCTCTTTTGAGTAACCCAGTTGTTTCCTCCGTTTGTAGTATTTACTATCAGTCCCGAATCTCCGGCTATCCATCCGTACAAAGAATCACTGAAAACTACTTTCCTGAAATTCTCGCTGTAACCTGATGTTTGTTTAGTCCAGGTATTTTGTGAAAACAGTGGTATAGCAAAAAACATAATTGCTGATACCACTGTTAATATTCGTGTCATAAGACTTTACTGTTTTACTTCCTGCGGGGTTATATTACTTTTTGTTGTGTCAGGATTGTTAAGGTTTGGATTCTTTCCGATTGGAACTTCTTCATCTTTCTTTTCTTCTTTTGAACTCTTATCACAACTCTTCTTACAACAGCATTTACCGCATTTGTCGGTACTGTTTGGAGTTACCTCGGTTTTACTGCAACCTTGCTGTATAGTATCTTTTCCAGTGTATTTGCCGCTTATATCTTTTGATGATACAAACCTCACCGAAATGAAAACTATTCCGATTGCTGTCAGCAATACTAAACTGTATAACGCAAATCTCTTCATTCTTAATATTTAAACTTTTTAAATAACAGGCGTTCCCGCATAAACCGGGAACGCCTGTATGTAATCCTTATTTTATTAATAACATTTTCTTTGAAAGAGTATTCGAACCTGCGGTTAATTTGTAGAAATAAATTCCGCTTGTAAGATTAGTCGCGTCAAAGTCAACTTTATAGTTACCTGCTTCTAAGTTTGTATTCATTAAAGTTGCAACTTCTTTTCCGAGTGAATTGTAAATTCTTAATGATACATTTTCTGACTTTGGTAATCCGAATGATATTATTGTAGTCGGGTTAAATGGGTTAGGGTAGTTCTGGCTCAGTGTGTATTTGCTTGGTATGAATTCGTTTTCCTGAGATATCCCTGAAATTGCTGTTGTGCTTACGTATCCGATTCCCGTTCCCCAGTTTGAATTGTTATTTCTCATCGAAACAACCCATACATTCCCATTCTGCAATGGGTCTATACAGGCACCCGAATAATCGCCGAATCTGAATGAACCGTAGTGTGCTGTGCCACCTGCCTGTATTAAATACGATGGGCCGATTCCTGTTGCTCTGTCGTGAGCTATTACTCTTGATTCATTATAAACAGAGGCTCCGCCTGATATGTATGAAATGAATACTGTATCTGAATTATAAGGTGTTTTATATTTAGGGGCTACTTTCGGATATGTGAACCAGAGACCCGTGCTGCCGAACAATTGCTGTGCATCAACTGTGTTATCTGTTACGTTAAGTTTGCAGTATGAGATTACGCTGTTAGTATCATTTACTGTCCATGCATATTTTGAAGGAACCGCAGTATACATGAATAACTTTGCAACGTTACTTGAATTTGTTCCTTTGGTTAATATTATATCCTGTGTCCTGCAGTCGCCGGCATCAACTATAACGCTTCCGGGTTGCTTAACACTCGTTGGAACAGAATATGCATTTACTGTAATTGTGGACTGTCTTGTTAAAGTTATACCGCCCGTTGCTGACCACCATAATGGTTTGTCTATTCTCCAGATGGTATAATAATTGTTTGAACCTCCATAAGTATTGGCTAAATATGCTGTCCCGTAAGCAGTTGTCCACCACTGAACCGCGGGTTTTACTGTAAATGACTTACCTGCATTTGCATCTGTCATATTCCAGAAATCCCAATAGCCGGCTGACTGACCTGCGTAAACCTGTTTTGCTTTCAGAACCCTGATTTTTGCATATTGAAATGCATCTGCCTGATTATATTGATTCGATGTAATAATTATCGAAGTTGAATCCGATGGCGAATCATAAGATGTGATACCTAATCCGGGATAATCGGCCCAGTTTGTTGTTGTAGTGGATGCGTCTATGTGAGCGTTGAACTGGTATGTCCACCATGAACCTGTAGGGTCACTCGTTTGTGATACTGCAAGCCAGTAATATGCAAACAATCCGTCTCTTTCAAAAGCCAGCATTACCCATCTGTTTCTCCATGGGTCATAAACTACTTTTGGGTCAAACACATTCTTTCCTGGTCTGCCGAAAAAACTCTGTAATGTGTTACTGGTAATTAGCGGTAAAGAATTATTCCTGCCGTAAATATGAAATTGTTCATTTGTCACAACCATTACATGTAACATTCCTGTTGCAATGTCTGCATCAGCAGGCTGCCATCCGTTTTTATTCGGACCTGCATAACCTTTTATGCTTAGCGATGGACCGTTTGTGGCTTTATCTTCTTGTGCCCTTATTAAAGATTTCATGTCACCTGTGTTCCTGTCGGCAGGCAGTTTGCCTCTTTCCTGAGTATAGTTTTGTTCCAATAGCATTACCGACTGCGGTAATTCAGAAACGTTAACGACTCTTGGCTTAACTTCCTGACCTTGAAGATTCATTCCACTTTGAAAACTCTGTGAAAAAGAATTCTGAAATATTACCAGTAATAGTAATACGAGAGAAGTAAATAGTTTTTTCATTTCATTGTTTTAATTTATGAAAATATCACCTTTAGAAAATAACATATAAAATACAGTATTAATTATCAATATATTTTTACAAATATTTAAAACAGGTCTGCAAAAATATGTTTCCCAATAAATTCTCACGAAATGATAATATTTTCTTGAATATATTATGTAAGTTTGTACAAGATTAAAAAACAACATGAGTAAAAATTTATTGATATATCAGGCTTCGGCGGGTTCGGGGAAGACACGTACTCTCGTAAAAGAGTATTTAAACCTTGCGTTTACAAATCCCGGAAATTACAGGAATATTCTGGCTATCACTTTCACGAATAAGGCAACCGAAGAAATGAAAACAAGGGTGATTGAGTATCTTGTGAAACTATCCGGTGGTGGAGAGCAGAAACTTGGCGAAGAGATTGTTTCTGACCTGAAAGCAAGAGGCGTTCCGACAAAGAATTTTAACCTCAGGAAAACTGCGGCTGATGTCCTGTGCAGTATACTTCACGATTATTCCAACTTTAACATAAGTACTATCGATAGTTTTTGTATAAGGATTATTAAATCTTTTGCTAAAGAACTCGGACTGCCTGTAGGTTTCAACCTTGAACTCGATTCGGCGGCCGTCCTTGATGAACTGACTAATCAACTGCTGGATACTATCGGGACTGATGAATTCCTCACAAAGTACATCGAAGATTATATAATGTATAAACTTGACGAAGGGTACACGTGGAATATAGATAAAGATATTAATACAATCGGAAAAGAAATATTCAACGAACAGTTCTGGCAGAGAAAGATTAAGATGAAGGAAGACGATGTATATGAAAGCAAAGAACAGACAAAAGTGCTTATTGATGAAATAAGGAAGGTGAAGTACTCCTTCGAGTCAAAAATGACGAAATACGCGAATGAAATAACGGATATTATAGACCTGAATAAAGTTGATAATAAAGACCTGGTGGGAGGAAACTCCACAAGCATCATTAATTACTGCATTAAAATCAGCAAAGGTGATTTTGCGGAGCCCTATAAAACTCTAAGAAAACGTATTGTTGAAGGTAACAGCATTTTTAAGTCAAAGTCTTCTTATGCAGATACCGTTGACAGGTTATTCGCGGAATTAGTGGGGTATTACGATTCGAATGTTAAAGCATATATTACTTCGGACGTTGTTTTCAGGACTATATATAACATCGGAGTATTCTCTGATTTGCTGAGTCTGTTAAACACTTACAGAAAAGATAACCGTACAATACTTTCGACAGACATCAATAACTTTCTCCGCATTCTGATAAGTGATGATATCTCTCCCTTCATTTATGAAAAGGTTGGCGTAAAACTGAAACACTTTATGCTCGATGAATTTCAGGATACATCTGAGTTTCAGTGGAATAACATCAAACCTTTAATAGTAAACTCCCTTAGTGAGAATAATACTTCGCTTATCGTTGGTGACGTCAAGCAGTCTATTTACAGATGGCGTAATGGCGATATGCGTTTGCTTCTTGAAGGCGTTGAACGCGACCTTGCAGGGTTCCAGGATATGATACAAAAAGATACACTCAGCGTAAACTACAGGTCTCATAAAGAGATTGTAGATTTTAATAACCGGTTCTTCCTCAGGTTTAAGAATAATCTTGTTAACAGTGAAAAACACGAAGGCGAGAACGAATACCTTGCTAAATCATACGAGGAAAATCTGCTGTGCCAGAAGAATAACGGCAGTAAAAACTCAGGGTATATAAACATAAACTTTTTCGATTACGCTAAAGACAGTGAAATATCTACGAATGAATTCTCTAACCAAAGAGTTAAGGAGATTTTATATGAGCTGAAAAAAGACGGGTATAAACCAAAGGATATACTGGTGCTTGTTAGAACGGCTGATAACAGCAGGGAAGTATCACAGGTTATTACAGAAGAAGGTTATGATGTTGTGTCATCTCTTTCCTTGCTGGTTAAGAATTCACCGAAAGTTAATCTTATTCTCGGTGCATTACGGTTTATTACAGACAGCACAGACATGCTTGCAAGAACTGAAATGCTGTACAACTATGCAAAGATTGAGAATAAAGATATAGCTCTGAAAAATTTGTTCTTTGACTCTAAAGATTATGATGGTAAACTGTTTCTCGGATTAATGCCCGATGAGTTCTTTAAAGAAAATGAGAAACCTAAAAGGCTTCCTGTGCTGAACAACCTTACATCTTATGAACTTGTCGAACACATAATAGGAATATTTAAACTTAATAAGGAAGCTGACCCTTATCTTATAAAATTTATCGATGAAGTGTTTAAGTATAACTCCGAAAAAGAATCGGATGCGGCATCCTTCCTCGAGTACTGGGAAGAAAAGAAGGGTGAAATATCTATTAACCTCCCGGAAGAAGCAAACTCAGTCCGCGTTATGACAATTCATAAGTCAAAGGGGCTTGAGAGCAAGGTGGTTATAATTCCTTATGCAAACTGGGGACTGGAACTCGACGGCAAAAAGGAAAAGATATGGACGTCAACAGACCAGCCGCCTTTTAATAAAGCCTCTGCATATTATATTAATGCAACACAGAGTGCTGCAGAATCTTATTTTGCAAAGGATTATTCCGAGGCTTCAAAGATGACACGACTTGATAACGTTAACCTTCTTTATGTTTCTTTCACGAGACCAAAAGAAAGACTTTATGTTAACGTTCCTGCAGGAAGAAACGCTTCCATTGCTAACGTTATTAAAGATGCAGTCACTGACGAGTACGGAGAGTTTATAAAAGATAACAGATTAGAGATTGGCATAAGAAATAAGGCCCCTGATGATGAGCCTGAAAGTGGTGGGCTGGAAACTATGGAAAACTTTAACTCCACTCCTTACTATAAAAAGATTATCATAAGACCTTCTTACAAAAAACTGAAGGTATTTGAAAACGAAAAGATGAAAGTTAAAACTGATAAAGGTGTAGTGGTTCATAAACTGCTGTCATACATAATCAAAGCAGGCGATATTGAGAGCGCTTTAAGTAAAGGATTGATAGAGGGGATTATAAATCAGACAGAGAAAGAAGATTACAGAAAACTTCTGATTGCAGTAATTAACAACAGGGAAACAAAAGAATGGTTTGAAGATAAATGGGAAGTCAAACCCGAATCTGATATTTTAACAAAAGATGGGAAAGTACTGCGGCCTGACAGGGTTATGCTGAAAGATGATTCTGCAGTGCTTATAGATTATAAGACAGGCAAGGAAGAAAAAGACCATTGTGAGCAACTTGATGAATACGGCGCAATACTCGGGCAAATGGGATACACGAAAGTTGATAAATACATATTGTACATTAATGATTACAAAGACGAAATAACCGTAACAGTAAAAAATCTGAATAAAGGAGAACAGGATGTCTGACTTCATAGAAAAAACAGCCCTTAAAATATTCAATACACATAAAGAGACACTCGGCGAAGTTATGGTTGTCTTCCCGTCTCGCAGAGCAGGTTTGTACTTTAAGAAAAGTCTTTCAGGTATGATAGAAAAACCTGTATGGTCACCAACAGTATTCAGTATTAACGATTTCATCGCAAAGTACTCTGATTTTAATCTTGGTGATAATCTTACTCTTCTTTTTGAACTGTATAAATCCTATAAGAAGTACTTTAATGAGGAATCATTCGATCAGTTTTACAGCTGGGGAGAGATGCTGCTTAAAGATTTTGACGATATTGATAAGTATATGGTCGATGCACGGCTGATATTCAGGCATATAAAAGACGAGAAGGAAATTGAATCGGGTTTTCCTGCCGAAATAAGAGAAGAGGCAAAAGCTTTCTGGGACAGTCTGCTTAACATTAAGACAGAGAATAAGTACAAAGATAACTTCCTGAAAATCTGGGACAGACTTTTTGATATTTATTCTGATTTTAAAGAAAGTCTTGTACAACAGGGGATTGCTTATGAAGGTCTGGCAATAAGAGAAATTGCAGAAAAGATAAATAATAAAGAACTGTTTAAAGGATACGGCAAGATTTATTTTGCGGGGTTTAATTCTGTAAATAAATGCGAACACACAATCTTTAAAACGCTTAAAGATAAAGGGCTTGCAGAGATTCTCTGGGATGCTGATGAATATTATCTGGATGATGAAAGACAGGAGGCGGGGAGTTTCTTAAGAAGAAATATGAAAACGCTGGGGGGGAAAGTAATTAAGTCAGATGAATCACTCCTCAATTCTGAAAAGAATATAAATGTTATAGGTTCTCCTTTAAACGCAGGAATGGTTAAGACGTTTGGTAATGAGCTGAGCAATTTTATGAAGACAAATAATACCACCCCTGAAAAGACATTGGTTCTCTTACCCGATTCGAACACATTACTTCCTGTCTTGTATGCTCTGCCGGAAGAGGCAAACAATATAAACGCTACTATGGGATTGCCTCTGAAGACTACCCCGTTGTATAATTTTATAAGTATCGTTCATAAACTTCAGATTAATAAAATATCCGAGAAGGGTGTTCTGAAATTCTACCATAAAGATGTTTTGAGATTACTGATGCATCCGTACATAAAGTTTGCTTCAGTGAAAGAAATATTCCAGCTGGCTAATTCAATAAGAAAAGATAATGTTGTGTACGTTAATATGTCTAATGCACTTATTGACCGTCTGCCGGAAGGATATTCAAAACAACTGCTTCAAAGTATATTTTCTTCTGTTAGCGAAGTGGGTGAGATTATTAAATATCTGAATGATATAATAAACCTGCTGGCGGTAAGGATTGAAAAGAGCAGTGAGGCTGAATCAAATTATAAAATGTTTCAACTGGAATATCTGTACAACTTTTCAACACAACTGAACAGGCTGACTGATGCAATGGAGATAGACGGGATTGAGATGAACCAGATAACTTTCTGGAATATGCTTATGCAGATTCTGAATAATGCGGGTGTTGTGCTTACTGGTGAGCCGTTGAAAGGGCTGCAGGTGATGGGATTGCTGGAAACAAGAAACCTTGACTTCGAGAACGTGTTTATACTTTCTATGAACGAGGCGAAGATGCCGAAGGGTGCAGTGAGTTTAAGCTATATACCATATTCGCTGAGGAAGGCTTTCGGTCTTCCGACTTTTGAAGATAATGATAACATCACGGCTTATTATTTTTATAGTCTCATTCAGAAAGCAAAGAATGTATTCCTTTTCTACGATACAGAGGTTGGAAATGAGGTGAAAGAAAAGAGCCGATACATACTTCAGATCGAAAACGAACTGAAGGAAAAGAACATAAACATTAAATATACGGGCAGGATTGTATCACCAACTGTTAAAACATCTAAAGACACACTGATTGAAGTAAAAAAGAATGATACGCTGGTAGAGTTTATGCTCAAAGATATTAAGAGGATTTCTCCGAGTGATATCAACAACTATATAGGATGCAGTCTTCAGTTTTATCTGAAGAAAGTTCTGAAACTAGAAGCGGGTGATGAAGTGGAAGAAGTTTTCAGTGCAGGAACCTTCGGGACCGTGTTTCACGGCGTGATGCAGGAATTATACACTCCATACGAAGGGAAGGATGTTAACAGTAAAACTGTGGACGGATTAATTGAAGTGGTTGACAATAATTTTGATGAAGTGTTTGATAAGTTTATAAAATCTTCAAAAGAATTAAAATCCCTGAACTTTAAGGAAAAGGGAAGGAATGTACTTTATAAATCAGTTATTCAGAAACTTGTAAGAAGATTGCTTCTTGAAGAAAAGAAAAGAGGGAGTTTTCATATATCTGGACTTGAAGACTGGATAGAGAAAGAAATAACTGTTAATATAGCGGGAAAAGAATGTAAGTTGAACATCGGAGGTAAGGTTGACAGGGTTGATGATGAGAAGGGAATTAAGATTGTTATAGATTACAAGACTGGTGATGCGGGATTAAAAAAGTTCGACAGCAAAGAACCTGATAAATTCTGGAAAGAATTATTCGTGGATACAAAACTAAAGGCAAACCTTCAGACATTATTCTATTCGTACCTGCTTTATCTTAGGGACGGCGGCGAGGCATACCAGGCTGGCTTGTATCCTTTGAAAGAAATAAGGGACGGAATAAAATATATGAGGGCGGAACCGTTTAAGAAAGATGAACTTGAGATATTCGGCAAGGGAATCAGAAAAATTATCGAGGAAATGTACAACTCTTCAAAGACTTTTGTACAGACGGAAGACGAAAAGAACTGCGAATACTGTGACTTCAAATCTCTTTGCAGAAGATAGGTGGTATAGAATTTATTCTGTATAATCCGTATTTTTTCGAAACAAATTGATACCGGACAAAGCATATTAATCTATGTTAAAGTATTTTAAGTATATTCTTACTGCAATTTATTATTTCATTACCAATGCTTACTCTCAGGACAGCAGATGGGTTTACGTGGGAACAAGTGATAATGCAAATTACTATTATGATTCGCGTACTATTTCTCGGGACGGAAATGCGGGGGAGATACGTATTAAGTTTATGTACATAAATTCGGAGGAATGGGATTACTGCATTGCAAAGTACAAAGTGTTTATTAATGAAGAGAAATTAATAACTGAGACATCAATGTATTTTGACAATAACGGGAAAACGACAGAAATATTATCTGATGAGAAACTATCATTCGGGACTGAAACACCGGAGGAGGCGATTTACAAAGTATTTATTGAGAAGATGAATTAAACTGTTTTCCTTTAAATAAATGATTTTACTTCAAAGTACTCTTAGAACACAAAGTAAATAACATAAAACAGGGCTAGCCCTGTTTTATGTTATTTACTTTGTGTTCTAAG
>Ga0194062_1001283_pt1 | contig 10514 bp, 12 predicted proteins | sample SepL2225m_MetaG_FD_155481 | JGI IMG/M metagenome (GOLD analysis project Ga0194062, IMG submission 155481) | Anoxic zone freshwater microbial communities from boreal shield lake in IISD Experimental Lakes Area, Ontario, Canada - Sep2016-L224-25m | ecosystem: Environmental > Aquatic > Freshwater >... | reverse complement strand
TTCGTTGGAATACGACAGGTGCACCATCTACAGCAGGAGTGCTATTGGAACTTCATTACAAAGTTGGAGCTCAAACAAATGATTTTGTAGAGTTGATCACTGAAGATGTTGTTCCTAATACTGGTTCATACACATGGACAGTTCCTGTGGCCATGAGTGCCGGCAATAACAATTCGTTTACTGTCAAAGCTATTTTGTATGATAAGTCTAATTTGGCAGTTGATAGTAGTAATGCAATATTTACTATCGTACCAGCAAATTCAGCCACTGCTCTTGTAGCATCATCTTTATCAACAACATATAGTGCAAAGACATGTGGTGTAATTGGAGATTCATGTACTCAAGCATTCAATTTTGGTTTTAGTTTAACCGCCGGTAATGATCCAGTCTTTATTTCGAAGAATGTTTCAACAGCAGTCGGTATAAATGTCTCTACAAGTTTCGGAATCAATGCAATTAATTTTTCAAGTAATGATAATTCTGGCGATAGTTCAACATACTTCTATATTGCACCAGGTCAAACAAAGACATTCAATACACAATATATGGTATCTGGACCAGGATCTTCGTTTGGCACCGTTCAAGTTACAGGTATTAATTTTGGAATAACGGCTTCAAGTCTTGCCACTGCAACTTTGACTGATACAGCAATTTTGAATCAACTCAAAGCAGTTTTGTTCCATTAAAAATTAGTATAACTTTAAGTCAAAAACCACCTCATCCAATAGGGAAGGTGGTTTTTGCGTATTAGAGTCCTAATCTCGCATAAATTTGACAACTTTTGACTATATGATAGTATGGTTCCTATTCGCCCTTTGGCCTCCATCGGCCCGACTTACTAGTCGCCAGGCGTATTTATAAACTATTAACAATGTATCTTTGGTTCTCGCTGTTTGGCTTCACGCCTAAATAATGCGAACTAAAGCACTACATCAATAATCATATGGCAGCAGAATTTAATCGTACCAAGCCGCACGTAAACGTCGGCACAATCGGTCACGTTGACCACGGTAAGACAACATTAACAGCTTCTATTCTTGCAGTTCAGGCAAGTAAGGGTCTTGCTCAAGCTAAAGCATATACAGATATCGCAAAGGGCGGTACAGTTCGTGATGCATCAAAGATCGTTACGATCTCTCTCGCGCACGTTGAGTACGAGTCTCCTCTACGTCACTATGCTCACATCGACGCTCCAGGACACGCCGACTATATCAAGAACATGATCACTGGTGCCGCTCAAATGGACGGTGCTATTCTTGTTGTGTCAGCTCTTGATGGTGTTATGCCACAGACTCGTGAACACATTCTTCTTGCAAAGCAGGTTGGTGTTCCAAAGGTTCTCGTTTTCTTGAACAAGTGTGATGCAGTTGATGAAAAGGATCTTATTGACCTTGTTGAGGAAGAAGTGCGTGAACTCCTCACAAAGAATGGATTTGATGGTAAGACTGCTCCTGTTATCCGTGGTTCAGCTCTCAAGGCTCTTGAAGGTGATCCAGTATGGGCAGCAAAGATTGGTGAACTCATGGATGCGTTGGATAGTTATATCCCTATGCCAGTTCGTGAAGTCGACAAGCCATTCCTCATGCCTATCGAAGATATCTTCTCAATTGAAGGTCGCGGTACAGTAGTTACTGGCCGTATTGAACGCGGTATGATCAAGGTTGGTGAAGAAGTCGAAATCATCGGCTTCCGTGATACCGTCAAGACTACTATCACTGGTATCGAAATGTTCAACAAGCAACTCAAAGAGGGTATTGCCGGCGACAACGCAGGTCTTCTCCTCCGCGGTACTGCAAAGGATGACGTTTCTCGTGGTCAGGTTCTTGCAAAGACTGGCTCAGTTAAGCCACACACAGAATTTGAAGCTGAAGTATACGTGTTGAAGAAAGAAGAAGGTGGTCGCCACACTCCATTCTTCACAGGATACAAGCCTCAGTTCTATATCCGTACTACTGACGTTACTGGTGAAGTTACTCTCGCTGAAAAGGTTGAAATGGTTATGCCAGGAGATACAGTTACTTTCAAAGTTAAGCTTGTTGCTCCAGTTGCTCTCGAAGATAAGATGCGCTTCGCAGTTCGTGAAGGAGGCAAGACAGTTGGTGCCGGTGTTATAACAAAAGTTATTGCGTAATTGCGCACGTAAGTGAAAGAACATGACTACTAAAGAAACAACAAAAAAGGGAACAGCAAAGCCAGTTCGTGCTCGCGCAGCGAAAGCTGCAACTGAAGTTCCACACCTACGCATCCGCGTTCGTGCGTACGAACACAAGATTCTTGATGCTTCTTTGAAACAGATTATGGATACAGCTGCTCGTTATGATGCAACTATCCACGGTCCAGTTCCATTGCCTACAGAGATCAAGAAGTACACAGTCAACCGTTCTTCATTCATCGACAAGAACTCTCGTGAACAGTTCGAAATGCGTGTTCACAAGCGCTTGATCGACATTATCAACCCAAATCCGAAGGTTATCGAAGCTTTAACCAATCTAAGTTTGCCATCAGGCGTAAACATAGACGTAAAGATGATGTAAATTAACATGCGAATCTACGAATAATGCGAATGCAACAAATGCATCGCATCCGATTCGTAGTATTAGCATAATTTGTAGATTCGAATTATATAAACACTGACATGAAATTCATTCTTGGACGAAAGCTGAATATGACACAGATCTTCACCGCCAACGGTGCGGCTATTCCTGTTACCGCTGTTTCTGTGCGAGCAAATGTAGTTACTCAAGTTCGTACAAAAGACGTTGATGGCTATGAAGCTGTTCAGATCGGTGAAGGTTCTCGTAACCCAAATCGCATCAACAAGCCTCAGAAGGGTCATTTCAAAGACATGGGATCATTTGCGACTGTTCGCGAATTCCGCATCGATGCTCCAACTGCAAAGGTTGGTGACAAAATCGAAATTTCACAGTTCGCTGTTGGTGAAAATGTCACCGTAAGTGCCATCTCAAAGGGTAAAGGCTTCCAAGGTGTTGTGAAGCGTCACGGATTCGGCGGAGGACCTCGTTCTCACGGTCAGAAGCACTCAGAGCGTGAGCCTGGTTCTATCGGAGGCGGTTTGCGTACACACGTTCCAGTAGGTATGCGCATGGCAGGTCGCATGGGTAGTGATCGCATTACCGTGAGAAACCTCCACGTTGCACATATTGACCCAGAAGAGAACATCATGTATGTTTCGGGAGCATTACCTGGTCGAAGAGGTACCTTGGTTGAGGTCGTCTCAGAGAAATAAAAGCAATGAATACTACAATGGAAGCTACAATATACAATCAAAAGGGTACCGGAGCAGGAAAGATCAAACTTCCCGAAAGTATTTTCGGTGTGCCATGGAACGCTGACCTCGTGCACGAAGTTGTTCGTCTCATGAATTCAAATTCACGTACTAATGTTGCTCACACAAAGACTCGTGGTGATGTAAGTGGTGGAGGAAAGAAGCCGTGGAAACAGAAGGGTACAGGTCGTGCTCGTCACGGTTCCTCACGCTCACCTATCTGGGTTGGTGGAGGAGTTGCACACGGTCCACGCAATGACAAGAATTTTTCACGTAAGATCAACAAGCAGGTTCGCATCAAGGCTTTGTTTACTGTGTTGTCACGTAAGTTCAAGGATGGACAAATCATTTTTGTTGACTCGATTGACTTCAAAGCACCAAAGTCAAAGGATGCACAGGCAGTTATCACTGCACTCGCAGGCATCAAGGGCTTTGAAAAGCTTTCTACCAAGAAAGTCAACGCAGCAGTTATTGCACTTGATACAAAGTCAGATGCAGTCACAAAGAGTTTCAGTAACTTCGGTAACGTCTCAGTCGAAGAGTTCCGCAATATCAATCCGGTATCAATTCTCAATGCTACATATTTGATTATTTCAAATCCTGAAGCAGCAGTGAAGAATTTGTCCGCTAAGATTTCTTAATATCATGGCTATTTTTGGAACAAAAAAGAATACGGCAGAGAAGAAAGCAGTAACCAAAGCTGTGAAGACAGTTAGGGCTGCAACACCAGCAGTTATCGCTTCAACTGGAGTGGTTGCTTCAGTAAGTGACATGATTCTCCGTCCACGTATCACTGAGAAGTCAGGTCTCTTGAGTCAGACAGGTGTATATACATTTGAAATTGCACCGAATGCAAACAAGAATCTTGTAGCAAAAGCTGTTGTGGCTTTGTACAAAGTTACTCCAGTCAAGGTTGCTATCGTTAATTCACCAGCAAAGAAAGTTTTTATTCGTGGTCGTCGTGGAGTTGTCGGTGGCATCCGCAAGGCTATCGTTACTCTCAAAAAGGGCGATAAGATAGACTTTGTATAATATTTACTCACATGAAATCATTCCGCCCAACAACAAAATCTCGTCGCCACATGACCGTATTGCCATTCAAGCAATACCTTACCGCCTCAGAGCCGTACAAGCCTTTGACGCTCGGTTTCAAGCGTGACATGGGCCGTAACGCCTTTGGTCGCATCACTGTTCGCCACAAGGGTGGAGGACACAAGAAGCTCTATCGCATCATCGACTTCATGTATGACAAGAAGGACATCATTGCGACAGTAAAGACTATTGAGTACGATCCATTCCGCACAGGATACATCGCTCTTGTTGCATACAAGGATGGTGCAAAGCGTTACGTTCTTGCCCCAAAGACTATGAAGGTTGGAAACTCTTTCATCACTTCAGAAAAAGCTCCTATCGAAACAGGCAATCGTCTCCCACTCAAGAATATTCCTGTCGGTACATTTATTTACAATATCGAAATCAAGCCAGGCAGTGGTGCTAAGCTCGTTCGTTCAGCAGGTTCATTTGCTCAGGTTGTCGCTAACGATGCAGGTTACACACACATCAAGATGCCTTCAAGTGAAGTTCGCAAGGTTCACGAAGATGCATGGGCAAGTATCGGTGCAGTTTCAAACGAAGAAAACCGCCTCGTTAACATTGGTAAAGCTGGTCGTACACGTTGGATGGGTATTCGCCCAACAGTTCGCGGTACCGCCCAGAACCCAGTGGATCACCCATACGGTGGAGGTGAACAGCGTCAGGGTCGTGGTCTTCGCCGCCTCAAGACTCGTTGGGGTAAGCCAGCAGGAAAGGGCCAGAAGACTCGTACTCCAAAGAAGTACTCAAATATCTTTGTTGTGTCACGACGTCAGGTTGGCAAGAAGAAAAAGTCAGATTAATCTATTTACTTTTACACAAAAAACAGGGAGCACTACTTCCTGTTTTTTGTTATACTAATCTCATTATATGTTTGAAAAACTAGTTGAAAAAGTTAAAGGAGTTATCGAATATATTGCTGTGCTCTTTATTGCGCCTCATGAATAGAGAGAAAGCATTTACATATGCTCATGTTTAATATATTCAAACTAATTCGCAGAATAGGTACATTCGGTGCGTGGCGCATGTTGGTCAATTTTTGGACATTTATATTCTTCGTAGCTATTGTGTATGATTTTTATAATGAAAATTTTCTTGCTGATAATGAGATTTTGCTGGCAATTGCAGGAATTTATGGCGCAGCCCTAGCTATCTATAGTGCAGAAAAAGAATTTCGTCGTTGGCACCACATGCACACATCGATTCATCCAGGTGAATTGTATTTGATTGTGTGGACTGTGCTCATTTTGTATATTATCGTGGCAAATGTGATCACGCACCCACCATATCGTATGCCTATTGAAGTGAGTGGTTCATATATTGCCGTGATTTCTATTTTGGCTATTACGAGGGAGTCTAAAAATTTCTACAAGAAGAAGAGGCAGACGAAATAAGTTGATGCGAAGTACAATGCCCTCAAGAGAGGGTATTTGTGTATACAGTTGACAAAATCACGATTTCAAGTAGTTTTACACAAGATCTCGAGAGGTGGCCGTCTCGGTGTTCATCACATATAACTAGGCTAAAGAAAGAAAAATACATACCATGAGAAAGAAACTCCTATCTGATGCTCTTCCGAACGTTTTCCAGCGTTCGAAAGCAAAACGTGCCGAAGCTATCGCTGCTGGCAGAAATATCTTCAACCTTACCGTCGGTCAGCCGGCTGGACCCGCCATTTTGGAGGCCCGCATAGCTGCTGCGCAGGCTGTGATGTCGGAGAAAGAGTCGATGCATGAATACCAGGACAATACTTGCTTGGGTGTTCCCGACTTTGCTCGCCGTTTTGTGCAATGTCATGTCGTGCGGGATTTGAAGGACTACACTCCGGACGACATTACTTATCTCCCGATTCCCGGCATCAAACCGATGTTGCAGGTGTTGGTGGAATCTCTCGGCACCTGGGAACGTCCCGGTTCGCTGTCGCGCGTTTACACCATGACTGACCCGGGCTATCCGACGCCGGCATATGTCTGCGGTGCCATCAAGGGTATCCAGCAGGTGGGACTACCTCTGAATCCGAAGAAGGGATTTCTGTTTTCTCCGGAGGACCTTATCGACATCTCCGAAGGCGATATGATTTGCCTCAACTTCCCGGAAAATCCCACCGGCATTATCGCTCGGCGTGATTGGCTCACGAATTTGTGTCGTTTTTGTTCTGATCGTGGCGTCCGTCTTTTTAACGACGGTGCATATCACATCTTGAACAACAGTCCCGAATCAGTAACGTTGACGGACGTTGCCCTTGGTTTCCGCGACTTGAATTGGATTGAAGCATTCTCCGCCTCGAAGGCTGGTAATTTTACTGGCTGGCGTGTCGGGGCAATGGCAGGTTCACCTGAATTCATTGCGGATGTCACCCAAATCAAAGGCAATCTCGACAGCGGTTTCGTCGCTTTTGCGGCAGCCGGCGTGCTCGAAGTGTTCGAGAAGCATCGTGATCGCATCGACGAAGTTCGTCAGGTGTATGCTGAACGTCTCGAACTCGTCATGTCTGTTTTGAAACGTCAGGGCATGCGCCTTGCCGTCAAACCGGAAGCGGGTTTCTTCCTGTTGTTCGATGCCCCGACGAGGGCATTTGGTCAGGACATCGCCAACGGCGAAGAATTCAATAACCTCATGACGGATAAGACCAGTGTTTGCGGTATCCCGTTTGGCAAATGGATTCGTTATGCTGTGTGTGCGACTGATGTCGGCGCCCAGATCACCGAAATTGAGGCCGGCTTCGCAGCTGCCCAGGTTTCTTACGAATAATCGTTTCTCTATCGCACGCCGCCCGGCTTCAACTGGGCGGCGTTTTTCATACATATTTATTATTCAAGAATGATCAAATAAAAAACCGTTCCCTACGGGAGGGAACGGTGACAGAATTCAGTTTCAATTTACTTGAGGAACAAAAGTTCCTTTGTGTCCTTCGGGCCAGCAAGCACGGCATTGGACGCCTTGATCATACGCGTCTTGATAGCCGAAGCGATGACCTGGGAAACAAACAAATCGTCCTCCCAACATTTGAGGCCGCTCGTGGCAACCACGATGCCGTCATCATAGACGCCGCCAGCGAATTTGAAATCGCCGGTGCGGGCAAGGTGCGGAGCGTCAGCATACATGAGGTGATTTGACCGGGCAGAGCGCCAGGCAGCTTTAGCCTTCGCTTTGGCAAATTCGTTGTAAGGGTATTTCCAATTTGAGACATTCGGGTCACCGAGGATCAAATCTTCGAGTAGCATCGGAGCGTGACTGTTCTCACGCGTATGGTGCGGGTTGAGAACGGTGATAACCGCCGCCACACGATCTTTGACCTGGGTGATGAAACGGTCCGTGAATAACGGGCCGAACATTTCAAAGACTTCGAGGGTCACGGTGCGTATTAGTGTTGGTTTTTCAATGGTGTCCATAATATAGATATGTGGTTTTGAGTTTTCTACTACCGTAACAATACGGCAGTCCTGGGGTATTTCTACCTTTTGAGTGAGTTTGTGTCAAGAAATACACAAGGTCAGATTTGGAGTCTTTCTTGACAGTGTTCAGTATTATCAGTAGTCTTCGTTCAGACACAGCACGGCGATATGTGTCTAAAACAGTAGTATCGCCACAACAATTGAATAAAAACATTATGCCAATGAGTCAAGAATTCATGCAGGCGCTTTTTCCAAAGCTCGCTGCGATCAACGGAAAGTTCGGGCTGCCTTACCATATCTATTATGAGCCAGGAATTCGGGAAACTCTTCGCATCTTGAAGGGTGCATTCAGTTCCCGTCGTATGGCCTTCAAGGAATTTTATGCGGTCAAGGCGCTTCCCAAGCCGGCAATTATGGATATCATCAAGTCTGAAGCCTGTGGCTTCGACTGCAGTTCCATTCCGGAGCTCCGTTTGGCTCGGGCCGCTGGTGCTCAGCCGGAGGATATCATGTTCACGTCGAACGATACATCAGACGAGGAATTCGCTGAGGCACTTGCCCACGGTGGCTGCATTCTCAACCTCGACGGAATTGAATACATCAAAAAAGTTCAAGCCCTCGGTCCATTTCCGGATCTCATTTCTTTTCGGTTGCATCCGGGCGTTTCTTCGGCTGACGGTTCGAAGGATATGCGCAGTATGGCTGATCCTGATTCGAAGTATGGTGTTCCGATCGAACTGATCGTCGAAGCGTATCGCCAGGCCCAGGAAGCCGGCGCAACACGTTTCGGTTTGCACACGATGGTGTGTTCGAACAATCTTGATTATACAAACTTGGTTGCAACGTATGCGCTACTTCTCGATATTGCGAAACGTTTGCTCGACCAGCTCGGCATCGAACTCGAATTTGTCAATGTTGGTGGCGGTTTGGGTATCCCGTATCGCCCTGGTGATACAGCGTTTGACCTCGAGGCATTTGCCAGTGAATGCAAAAAATTCGCAGTTCAATTCTTTGAACTTAATGGTTTTGTGCCATCTCTTTTTATGGAAAGTGGCCGTTTTGTAACCGGCCCACATGGAGTATTGGTCAACCGCGTGATCAATCGATATCGCAAATACATCGAATTCGCCGGTCTCCAAGTAGCTATGCCTGCACTCATGCGTGTCGGCATGTATTCCAAAGCTTATCACTACTGCACCGTGTTGGAGCAAGATGGTTCTCTGATCGGTGAAGGTAGTCGCCCAATTATTGAAGTATCTGGTGCCGGCCCCATCTGTGAAGGCTGCGATCTGGTGCTCAAGAAGGGCATGTTGCCTGACCCTCGAGAAGGGGATCTCTTCATCACTCACGACACTGGTGCCCATGGCTCAGCAATGGGCTTCAATTACAACGGTCGTTGTCGTCCGCAGGAATTACTTCTCGACGGTCTCGGCAATGTTCGCCGGATCTGTCGTGCGGAAACGTATGATGATTTGAATGCGCGTCATCTCGGCCTTGAAGGAGATGAGCACGTCATTCACCTCGGTTAACGTCCCGTAAAATCGCCGCCGCCCTCGCAATATGGAGGGCGGCTTTTTCATTCTCGCCTTATATTCAAGCCACATCCTTGACTTCATATACTCATTCTGTTAGCATACTTGTCGAGCTCATCGGAGCTTCTTTTATTCTAACAAGCGAGATATGCGTGAATGTTTTTCACATTCACAGCATACGAGCGACGTTAGAACAAGACATTATTCTAGATTTCAATATACAGACAATAATTTATGGCACGATCGCTTAAAAAAGGACCCTATATCGAAGAGAGACTCCTGACTAAAATCTCAGGCAAGAAACCTGCAACAGCTGGGGTTATTAAGACATGGTCACGCCGTTCTCAGATTTCACCAGAAATGGTCGGATTCACATTTGGAGTTCACAATGGTCGCGTACACGTAGAAGTATTAGTCACCGAGGATATGGTTGGACACCGCCTCGGTGAATTTGCACCTACACGTAAGTTCGTACGTCACGGAGGCAAGATGCAAAAGGAACTCGAATTGAAAGCTAAGGAAGCAGAAATGAATGCTGCAAAATCAGCAAAGGAAGCAGCTACTTCAGCTACCGCACCAAAAAAATAATACACTGACATGATTACTGCATCTCTCAAAAATTACAGAATTTCACCACGCAAGGTTCGTCTCGTTGCTGACATGATTCGTGGCAAGAATGTCGCACAAGCCAAGATTATTCTTGTTGGTGCAACAAAAGCTGCGAAGCATCCTTTGGCAGATTTGCTCGATTCAGCTGTCGCAAATGCTTCACACAATTTCAAGATTGCTGCAGACAGTCTCTTTGTAAAGGAGATTCGCGTTGATCAGGGTTTTGTTTTGAAGCGCAGTCAGCCGATGGCTCGTGGTTCAGCATTTCCTATCAAGAAGCGCACAAGTCACGTTACCATTACTCTTGCAGCTGCAGAAGCAAAGGCTCCAAAGGTAAAAGCTAAGAAAAACAACAAGTAATACCATGTCACACACCGTACACCCATATTCTCATAGACTTGGAATCATTCGCGACTGGAAGAGTCGTTGGTTTGGTACTGACAAAGCATATCGTAGTGCTTTGAAAGGGGACCTCATCATCCGTGAATTCCTCCACAAAGAACTCCGTTCATTCTATCTCGGTGGTCTCGACATTGAGCGCAATCAAAAGGCTCTCCGTGTCATCGTGAAGACTTCACGCCCTGGTATGCTCATAGGTAA
>Ga0194062_1001282_pt1 | contig 10517 bp, 12 predicted proteins | sample SepL2225m_MetaG_FD_155481 | JGI IMG/M metagenome (GOLD analysis project Ga0194062, IMG submission 155481) | Anoxic zone freshwater microbial communities from boreal shield lake in IISD Experimental Lakes Area, Ontario, Canada - Sep2016-L224-25m | ecosystem: Environmental > Aquatic > Freshwater >... | reverse complement strand
ACCTGAACATACCCTTTCATGGAGTCACCCAGGGCGGTCTTTCAGGGAGAAGCTTTTTAAATTCATCCACCAGGTCGGCCTCGTAACGCTCATCATAGCGATTCGCGAGGAAGCGCTCATAAGCTTCGCCCTGAAAGCGCTTCCAGGAGGACTCCTCCTGTCCGGGATTAATCGGGAAGAAATGGGCACCCACGGCGCGGGCTGCCTTCAGATCGCCCGGGGCGTCCCCGATCATGAGGACACGATCCGGAGTGTATCGTCCCGAGGTTGCCAGCGTGAGGTGTTCCGCCTTGGTGCCGAGTTCCTGGCCGGCGATGACTTCGACATACTGCAAAAGGTCATGTTCCGCCCATTCCCGGACGAGCGCTTCAGTGGGTGTCTGGGAGACGCAGATGACATCGGAGTGGGATCGAACGTTTTTTAAAGCATCGAGAACCCATCGGAAGGGTTTGATATTCTTGACGGTTTTGGCGACGGACTCGTTGACCGCCAGGCTCCACTGGAGGAGGCGCTGCAAGTCCGGATCCCCGGTTTCCTTCACGCGTTTCTCAAGGGCCGGGTTTCCGAGCGGAAGGCCCGATTCGCAGAATTCTCGGAGCGCCCGGGTGGAGGGTGCCAAAAAGCCTGTTTGGCGGACTTCGGGGTGATCGCGTAGAAGCTCAAATGTGGTGAGCAGGCAGGGAAACCTGTTCTGGCCGCGGTGGATCGAATGCAGATTCACGAATTCGGCGGTCTGCCGGAGGGCGTTTTCAATGGGCTCCAGTTTCCAGAAAGAGATAATGAGGGAATGAAAGCACTGCTTCTGCTTGATTTCCATCGTGGGGAAAATACAGCCGTCGGAATCGATGCCGACAAACGTGTTGAAACGGGGTTTGAGATTCAAAAGATGATCCCGAGTGTAGTGAGGGGCTGTGCTCATGAGGACTTTCTATCGAAGCGGTGTCACCGTATCAAGATCAAAGGGTGGAGAAGAGGGGTAAGGGTGCATATGATTTTCGAAGAGGTTTATCATAATCGTAATCTTAATCGTAATCGTAATCCTCCTCATAACCAAAGATCGTCTTCATGATTAACACTTAAGAGGATTCCTGAAGATCAAAGCAAGATCAGGATTACGATTAAGATTACGATTAGGATTAGGATGGGAGAAGAGGGGTACTTGCAGGCTCGACTTTTGAGGGAGGGTTGACTTAGACTCTACCCCATCAGCCCGGTTCGTGGCTGGAAGATGGGAAAAGACACCGATGACTGAGGAAAGCCGACAGCGGGAAGACTTGGAGAGTCAGGTCTGGAATGCCATTGCCGCGTTCGAGCAGATTGTTGAGACAATCCCGAATGACCGAGTGTCCCTTGAAGCCCTCTCCCATGCCTATGGGCAAGTCGGCGATCTGTCGAGGGCCCGTGAATATCTCTCCCGTCTCATCACCGTGGTCATCGAGGAGAAGGATCGGGATGCTGTTGAGATGCTGAGGGATCGAATGGTTTCGCTGGCGGCCTCGGATCCGCTTGCGCGGGAGACTCTGACCCGTATAGATGCCTTTCTGGAGGCGGCTGCAGGCGAGGTGCAGAGTTTTGACCTGGCTGCGGAGCCGCACGAGAAGCCTGAGCTCACAAAGGTTGATGATGTGGAATGGCGGAGTTCTCATGTCACCTCCGAGTTGTCATTTGCCTGGACTCTGTTCCAGGCAGGGGAATTGACGCAGGAAGATTATGCCATGGTGGCGCAGGATTTGAGTGCCATTTCGACCAATCCCGCGCTTGTGACGGTATCGGTTTTGCATGCGATCCATGACCGTGGCGGCCGGAGCATGGATCGTATTCTGGCTTATTCGGCGCGGGATTCAGGAATCCCCATGATACCCCTTTCCCTTTTTGAAGTTCAGGACCAGGTGTTTCAAATGATCCCCAGGGAGTTTATTATTCGCTTTGGAGTGATGCCCTTTGAGGTGATGGGTAACGATGTTCTTGTGGTGTTGTTGAATCCCTACAACAAACAACTTCGGGACAAGACAGAGTCCATGATCGGACGCCGGTGTCATTTCTTCATTACTGCGCCGGCTGAGTTTGATGCGATGATCGAGCAGAAGAAACTCCGGAATGAGCCGAAATCCGACGCGGTGGTAACGGCTACTCCGTAGTTCCGCCCACCGACAGAAGCTTTACCTCGCCCTGAAAGACAAGTTTAGCGCGTTGCTTTTCAATGCCCTCAATTTTGACCCCTTCAAGGGAATCTCCGGGGCTCAGCATCTGTCCATTGATGATCACGGCGCTTTGTCCGCCCTTATTGCGCCCGATAATTCCCGTGATAACCAGTTTGGGCCACAGTACCGGCATGGCCACTTTTACCGTGCTTCCCGTGGGCTGGGGAACGACAAGGGGCGCGGGAGGAGTAATAGGGATAGCGGCCGCATTCGTAACCGGGGCGACCGGCGGGATTGCCGGAGGAGTGTTGGTCACGGGAACCACAACCGGCTCACTTTTGGGAGCCGGAGCCGGTGCAGGAGAAGGCGTTTCTGGCACTTTTAAGGCGGTGGCAACGGGTGTGGGGACGGGTGCAGGCGCCGGTTTTTTCTGCCATAAATGCAGTCCGAAAAAAAGCAGCCACAGGATGAACGCAAGGCTGAGGATGCCGAGCACGATAAGGCCAATCAGCATAGCCCAGGGGCGGCGGGCGACGGCTGCTTCTCCGGTGGATTCAGGGATGGAGTCGTGGGGAATGGGAGGCGGAGTGGAGCCGGAATGTCCGGGCTGTTCCGTTTCTTCCCGCTGTTTTCGCAGGGCTTCCTCGATTAAGCTCACGATGTTCTCCTCTTGATGCGGTCAATCCTCATGGTCCCGCTCGTCATGGCAGGCGTCATGAGTCGTCTGTTGTGTCAATTTCTCAAGCAGACTGTGTGCCGAATCCGGTGGCGTTATTCCCTTCTCCAGAAGCGTGACACGGCTTTGAATGTAGACCCGTTCGGGAAAAATGGCCAGCGCGTTCTTGAAGCACTCGGCCGCCTTGGAGGGGGCTCCCCGGATTTCATTCAGGAATCCGAGGAAGATGAAGGTTTCCGCCCGGTCGAGAGCAAGCTGACGGTCCGGTTCCCCTTCCGAAACCGGTGCATGTGATTGGAGGGACAGAGTGGTTTCCAGTAAGGAAAAGGCGGAGGTGAGATTTCCGGTTCGGATAGCCATTCGGCCTTTCTCAAGGGGGATCCGGTAGTCTCCGGGATTGAGTCGTTGGGCCTCTTCCAGAATTTGATGGGCGAGGTCGTTCCGGTGCAGGCCGGTTGCGGCCCAGAAGGCGGATACCAGGAATGCCTCCACGTTGTGCGGGTCGGCGCGGGTCGCGAGTTTCAGCCAGGGGAGAATCTCGGCGCTCCCAGCCCCTTCGGCATGGGCGTGCTGTTCCGGCGTGATGTCGGCCTGCCAGCGCTGAAAAAAGCTGTGGGTATCAGCCCGGGCCTGGATGTGGTCGACTCCCTTATGGAAAAAAAGGTCAGCCTGATTAAAAAAAGAGAGGCTCAGCGCCTGCCTGCTTTCGCCAAGAAGAATTTCGGTCAGCCCAGCCTCAGGGTCGGGCAGGGGGGTGGAAGCGGTGAGTAGGCAGGCCAGAATGAACGCGAGTGTCCCTGAACTTGCCAGAATCGCCCAGGGCAAGAGCGGTGAGGATGGGGCTCTCACAGGATGTCCCCGCGCGAGAAACGCCGCTTCCGGTAACCCAACCAGGCGAGTGACAGGAACGCCATCGTCATCAGCAGTGCGTATACAAGGATGCCCGCCACAGTGAGCCACGGTGCGCAACCCCAGTCATGAACAAGTCGGCGCCGCAGATCGAACAGTTCAAAATGAGGGAAGAGATAGTAAAGCGCGTAAAGGGCGGTGTTCATGATTCCGCTGGCTCCAAGCAACAAGGACGGAACCCGGGGCAGGAGAATAAAAGCAGCGGCGGTGACGACATACGTGGTTACCGTGGCGGCATCCCGGTTCATCCGGGTTGAGAGGGCGATCCCGAGGGCGCAGATCAACCCCAGGGCGGCTCCATGAAGTGCCATGGCCTGAAGCAGTGTCATGGCGTCAAATCGGCCACCCTTGAGTGAGACGCCCAGGCAGAGGGTCAGGTAGAGGCAAGCCAGGGCGAACCCTGTGATTGACCAGGCACCCAGCCATTTCCCGAGGATGAGGGTTAATCGGGAAACCGGCTTGGCGAGCAATGGGAACAGGGTGCCACGTTGCTCCTCCTGGGGAAGTTGACGCACTGAGGTGTTGATGGCGAGAATCCAGGCCAGTAGCCAAACCGCCAGAAGTCCCATATCCTTCACGTAGCCTGCCACTCCGGAGAGTCCGAAAATGTCGAAAGAAAGCAGTCCTGCCAGAAGGGTTGCCATCAGGATCAGCAGGACATAAAGATCCTTGCGCCTCATCATTTCAAGCCACACCACGACGGTTAATGTGAGGATTTGTTTCATGCGGTCACCGACTTGATAAAGAAGCGCTCCAGGCTTTCGCCGGGCGGAACCAGGGCATTGACGGGTCCTTCGGCAATCAGACGGCCCTTGGACAGGATGGCGATCCGGTCACAGGCCAGTTCCACTTCAGACAGTTCGTGGGAGGAGAAGAAGATGGTTTTCCCGGCGGCTTTTCGCGCGGCTATCAGGGTTCGGATATCGCGCCGGCCGAGCGGGTCGAGCCCCCCGGCCGGCTCATCCAGAATCAGAAGTTCCGGATCGTTGATCAGGGCTTGAGCCATGCAGATTCGCTGCCGCATCCCCCGGGAATAGAGAGCAATGCGTTGGTCGGCCGCCCCGCACAGCCCGGTTTCTTCCAGGAGCTGGGTGGAACGTTTCCGGATGACCGAAGACGGGAGATTGAACAATCGTCCCGCCATGGTCAGGAGTTCGCGTCCGGTCAGAAAAGGGTAGGTATCCGGGTTTTCAGACATATAACCGATTTTTTCCCGGGCGATGGATTGGGTGATCGGGCAACCGAAAAGACGAGCGGTTCCCGAGGTGGCCTCCTGGAACCCCAGAAGAACCTGAAGTGTGGTTGTTTTCCCCGCGCCGTTCGGTCCCAGAAATCCATAGACGGTGCCGGGTGCAACGGTCAGGGTCAGGTTTTGAAGCGCCTGCACAACCCCTGACCGTCCCGGGAACGATACGCTCAAGTCCTGAATGTCAATGGCAGGAATCATGGCCATGGTTTATCACAGTCCGGAAGAGGCGTCAAATTTCCCGCATTCCGGAAATAGGGCGCATATGACCTCAATAGGGGACGAAAACACTTCATAATCGTAATCGTAATCTTAATCGTAATCCGCTGCCCCGGAAAAGATTACGATTACGATTAAGATTACGATTACGACAACCCCCTGCGGAACTCATATACGTCCCGGAAATAGTCCAGCCTGAGATTTTTCTTTTTCGGCAGGGATGAATCGGTATGATCGGGCAACTGAACCATGGAAAAACGAAAGTCAGCCGAATACGCCGGGTTTATTTTACGTCAGGCTTTTTCCTCCTTTCTCCGGAACCGGGGACTGGAGAAAGCCTCGGTGCTGGCCTTTAACAGTTTTTTCGCCCTTTTCCCCCTGATACTGCTGCTTCTGTTTCTGGCCGGGCATTACATGGCCTCGTCCAAGGTGGCTATGAGTGCCGTCGGGCGGGTGGTGGAGCAGATGGTGCCCATGTTCAGCGAGGTGATTATCCGGGAGGTCCAGGGAATGGCGTTCCAGAACACCTGGGGAGTGCTCAGTCTGTTCCTGTTGCTCTGGGGCGTGACTCCCCTCGCGGCAACAATACGGGGTGCCTTTGATCAGATCTACAAGCGGGATCGGGCGATTCCTTTTTTCAAGGAGAAACTGCTCGATGGTATGGCCGTGTTGCTGATGCTGGTAATGCTGGTTTTGCTGGTGATTGGCGAAATCGGGTATGCCGTCGTGGGTTCGTTTCTGGCCGGGAAAATGCCGATGGTGCTGCGACTGATCGATATTGTCCTGCCGGTGGCGGTGGTGGTGTCATTTCTTTCCGTCATCTATTACATTTTCACGCCCGTCCGGTTGCGCCTGCCCGCTGTGCTCGCGGGCGGACTGGTGACGGCCGTCCTGTTGGGACTGATGGGCCCCGTGTTTACGGCGATCATGAAGTTCAATCCCGACTACGGGTTCGCCTTCGGCTCGCTCAAAGCGGTTTTCCTGTTGCTCATCTGGATCTATTACGCCTTTGTTGCCTTCCTTTTTGGGATTGAGGTGAGCTCCAGTATTCATTGGCGGGAGGCCATTCTGGTGCAGGAACTGTTTTCCTCGCCGGAAAAGCGCCATCGTTATGCCGCGCGACTCGGTCGGCATAAACAGGGGTATGCGGCGGATTACGAGCTCTTTCATGAGGGGGATCCCGGGGATTCGATGTATTATATCCTGTCCGGGGCCGTGGCCTTGAGGCGGGGCGACCAGATGTTGCGGGTCATGAAGCCCGGCGAGTATTTCGGCGAAATGGCAATGCTGCTCAAAACCCCCCGGTCAGCCACCGCCGTGGTGGTGGAGGCGGAGACTGAACTGGTGACAATCTCCTCGGCCAACATGGACGCCATGCTCCGCCAGAACCCTGCCGTCGTCCTTTCGCTTCTGGAGGAGATGGCCCGGCGCCTGAAGACCACCGATGCCCTGCTGCCTCCCTGATGTTGGTGTGCGGGGTTGCGCTCTTGTCCGGGAATGAGCATAATGGACAAATCATTTTAACAACAGGAGAGGGTTGGATATGGCAGTCAATTTTGTGCAGCGTATCGATGATGGCGTGAAGGTGCAGAATGTGCTGGCCAGCGTGTCGGACAAGACGGGGCTGGACCGGTTGATTCCGGCGCTAGTGAAAATCAATCCCGGCGTGAGGATTTATTCCACCGGCGGGACTTATTCAGCGCTTCAGACGCTTCTGGGGAAAGAGTCGGAAAACCTTGTTTCGGTCTCGGATTATACCGGGCAGCCCGAAATGCAGGGGGGCCTGGTGAAGACTCTTGATTTCAAGATTTATCTCGGACTGCTGAGCGAAACCTATAATCCCGCACACAGCGATGATCTCAAGAGGACGCAGGGTGTTGCGATTGACATGGTGGTGGTGAACCTCTACCCGTTCGCCCGGACCGCTGCCAGCCCGGAGGCAACCCCGGAGAAGGCCCGTGCCAATATCGATATCGGCGGCCCCTGCATGATCCGGGCCTCGGCGAAGAATTTCCTGCGAGTGGCTTCGGTGACGGATCCGGCTGACTACGAGGGTGTCATCAGGGAACTGGAAGCGGGGAAGGGGATCCTTTCGCTCAAAACGCGTTTCGGTCTCGCCCAGAAGGCCTTCGCGCATACCGCAGCCTATGATACGGCGATTGCCGCCTATCTCAAGGGAAAGAGTTTCGATACCATAAAGGCTTGTTACCAATTTTGAATTCTCCCTCTTCCTTGAGGGGAGAGGGTTGGGGTGAGGGTGAACTATGTTTGAACTAAGTGTGCAAACTCATTTTTCCGCCGCCCACCGCCTGGTGGGGTACGATGGCGCCTGCGCGAATCTACACGGTCATAACTGGGAGGTGGAGATCTTCGTGCGGGGACCGCGCCTGAACAGCTTGGGAATGCTGGTGGATTTCCGGGATATCAAGACGGCGATCCGTGAAGTCATGAAGGAAGTGGATCATTGTGACCTGAACCAGATCCCTGCTTTTCTTCGCGAGAATCCAACGTCGGAAAACCTGGCCCGATATCTCCATGCTAAACTGGGCGGAATTCTGAACAACGACTCCCTTAAAGTGTTCAAGATTACCGTGTGCGAAACCCCGGGCACTACTGCGAGTTATTGGGATGAAGACTGAATCGGTTTGGGTTACTGAGACGTTCACCTCCATCCAAGGGGAGTCCACTTGGGCAGGGCTGTCCTGTTTCTTCGTGCGGTTGAGCGGCTGTAATCTCCGGTGCTCGTACTGCGACACAACTCATGCCTATCCCCGGGGACGCAAGACGTCCATCGCTTCGCTGGTCCGACGGTTTGCCGCGTCTCCGGCGGCGATCGCGGAGATTACCGGCGGGGAACCGTTATCGCAGTCCGGCTTCGCTGAGCTGGCGACCCGGATGCGGGATGGCGGCGGCGGCCGGCCGGTACTGGTGGAAACCAACGGAAGCCGCGATATTTCCCTTGTTCCCGAAGGCGTGATCGCCATCATGGATGTCAAGTGTCCCGGCAGCGGGGAATCGGCGGCCATGGATTTCGGGAATCTCAAGCGATTGCGCTCCCATGATGAGGTGAAGTTTGTGGTGGCGGATCGACCGGACTTTGAGTGGGCGTGTCGTGTGGTCCGAAAACATCGGGTTGTTGCGCGATGCCACGCCGTTCTCTTCAGCCCTGTTGAGGGCAGGCTGTCTCCGGCGACCCTGGCGGAATGGGTTTTGGCTTCCGGTCTTCCGGTTCGGATTCAACTGCAACTTCACAAAACTCTCAAAATGCAATGAAAACCATTGAACGAGCCGTTGTTCTGCTCTCGGGCGGATTGGATTCCTCGACGCTGCTTCATTATGTGGTGAAGAAACTGGGTGCCCGTGAGGTGCATGCGCTGTCTTTTCTTTATGGGCAGAAGCACCGGCGCGAGTTGGATGCGGCGGCGTGGCAGGCAAAGGTAGCCGGGGTGACGGCGCATGACATTGTGGATATGGAGTTTTTCGGGGCATTGATGCCGGGGGCCTCCGCCTTGACGGATGCGGCCGTGGCCGTACCCCGCCTCGCGGATCTGGATTCGAAGGAATTGTCCCAGCCGCCCACCTATGTGCCCAACCGGAACATGATGCTGCTTTCCGTGGCGGCGGCTTATGCCGAGGCGCGGGGGATTCATGATGTTTTTTACGGCGCCCAGACTCAGGACAGCTATGGGTATTGGGACTGTACGCCGGTATTTGTGGAACGGGTCAATGCCCTGCTGGCGCTTAATCACAGACCCCCTGTGAAGGTGCATGCCCCGTTTGTCTGGATGCGGAAGGCGGACGAGATCAAGCTGGGGCTTGAGCTGGGAGTGGACTATTCTCACACTTGGACCTGTTACCGGGGCGACGCCGCACCTTGCGGCGAGTGCCCCTCCTGTGTGGAACGCGCCACGGCGTTCAAGGAAACGGGGATTGTTGATCCGTTGATGGCAACGTGATAGGGTCATAAGGGAATGGAGCTTACTTAATGACTGTTTGGAATGGTAACGGTTGGTGTACCGCCTTCAGGCGGCTCGGAGAAGACCGGCTAAAGCCGGTACACCAGCAGCGGGAACCTTGAACGCATTACTTAAGAGCGCCATTTGGGTCTTGAGATTGACTTTGAAAGGATGCACGACATGCAAAAAGAATCGGTTGATTTTCTGCGGCAGTTGATTGGTATCGCCAGCCCGTCGGGGTTCGAGTGGGGGATTCAGGGCATCCTGAAAAAACGGATGGTTTCCTGTTGCGACGACGTACGGGCGGATGTGCATGGTAATGTGATCGGAGTGATCAATCCCAAGACCCCGGTACGCGTCATGCTCTCAGGCCATTGCGACGAAATCGGCCTCATGATTGTCCATGTCGAGGAGCGTGGCTTTCTGTCATTTGCCGCCGTGGGCGGCGTGGATACCGCCGTGATCAGCGGGCAGCGGGTCAAGATTCATTCCGCCAAGGGCGCGGTGTTCGGGGTGATCGGGCGCAAGCCGATCCACATGCTCGAACCCGAGGAACGCGGTAAGGCGCTCAAGATGCACGAGTTGTGGATCGATATCGGCGCCAAGAACCGCAAAGAGGCGGAGAAACATGTGTCGGTCGGGGATTATGTGACGATTGATGTCGGTCTCGAATTGATGCTGAATAACCTGGTCGCGGGACGCGGGTTTGATGACCGTGCCGGAGCCTTTGTGGTGGTTGAGACGTTACGACGTCTGAAAGGCCGGAAACTCAAGGTCGGCGTGTATGGTGTGACCACGGTGCAGGAGGAGATTGGCCTGCGCGGTGCGCGGACCAGCGCCTTCGGTATTGATCCCCATGTAGGCATTGCGGTGGATGTGGGATTTGCCTCCGATTACCCCGGCGGCGATGTCAAGCGAACCGGCGAATGCAAGCTCGGGAAGGGACCGACGCTGCACCGCGGTCCGAACATCAATCCCGTTCTCGCCCGGCTCATGGAGGCCTCGGCGAAGAAACACAAGATTCCCTTTCAGATCACCGCCGAGCCCGGCGCGACGGGAACGGATGCCAACGCTATGCAGATCAACCGGTCCGGTGTGGCCGCCGCCCTGATCAGTATTCCCAACCGGTATATGCACACCGCCGTTGAGGTGATCTCACTGGAGGATCTCGATAACACCTCTAGGCTTTTGGCCGATTTCATTGCCGATATGGATCCCCAGCAGAAATATATTCCGGGGATGTAGTAGCGTTTTTCATAATCGTAATCGTAATCCTAATCGTAATCCCTCTTTTCGCTATGAAGTCGGATTACGATTAGGATTACGATTATGATTATGATTAAGATAAGTTTCATTCATGACGAAACTCG
>Ga0194062_1001281_pt1 | contig 10520 bp, 10 predicted proteins | sample SepL2225m_MetaG_FD_155481 | JGI IMG/M metagenome (GOLD analysis project Ga0194062, IMG submission 155481) | Anoxic zone freshwater microbial communities from boreal shield lake in IISD Experimental Lakes Area, Ontario, Canada - Sep2016-L224-25m | ecosystem: Environmental > Aquatic > Freshwater >... | reverse complement strand
GATTCCGGCAAGCCAGGCGGGCTGCCCGGGTTTTGCCCCGGCCCGCTTTTATAAAAGCTGCTTTGCCCAGACGTTATAAAGGCAATCGCGCATAAATGAAAGTCAATGTTTTTTAGGACAAGGATAAGGTTTTATTATTTCTCCAGTTTGGCGCGGAAAACATCGTCAACAATCTTGGCTGCGTCTTCGACCGACATGTCCTTGAATCCGGCTTGGGCAAAATCGGCTCGCCCGCCTCCTCCGGATCCGAACAGCTTGCCAATCTCACGGGCCAGATCGCCAGCCTTTAGAGTTGATGACTTGACCGCTTCCGCTCCGATGCCTAAAACCACAACGCCGCGCCCGTCGCTCTCACCCACCAGGGCAAATACTCCGGTTGGAACCTTGGCACGCAAATTGTCGATCATTTCTTTCATCACAGTGAGGTCGCCTATACTGACAACCTTGATCAGAGTAGGCACACCGTGAATCTCAAGCAGTTCATTTTCTAACGCGACACCGGTATCCTTTCCAGATAATGAATTGCGGATGAGTCGCTCGCGCTCTTTGGTCAGCCGCTTGATATCCCCCAACAGATGTTCGATGCGGCTATGCATCTGGTCGACCGGGGTACTGAGGGTCAGGGATATGTCATTGACCACCGTGCGCATGTGATGGGATCGCCGGACGGAGGCGAGATGGGCTATTGCCTCGATTCGGCGCACACCTGCCCCAACGCTCTGCTCGCCAACGATCTGGAAGCTGCCGATTAGCGCGGTATGATTGACGTGGTTGCCTCCGCACAGTTCCGACGAAATTCCGGGAACTTCCAGCATCCGAACCTTTTCGCCGTAATTTTCTGAAAAGAAAGCCAAGGCGCCACGCTGCAATGCTTCCTTCAATGGAACGTCAGGTATCTTGTTGACAGAGTGGTCTTCCAGTATCCAACCGTTCACCATCCTTTCGACAGTGGCCAGTTCGTCGGCTGACAGGGTGCGTTCGGCGGAGAAGTCGAAACGCAGCGAATCGGAAGTCACCTGCGAACCCATTTGCCGGGCCGAAGGGCCGAGAATATGGCGCAATGCCGAGTGCAAAAGGTGTGTGGCGGTGTGATGTGCCGCTTTGGCCTGCCGGTAGGCAATATCGATGACGGCATTCAATTCCCGCTCACTGGACAGATTTGAGGCCTTGCCACGCAGTAGGCGAGTGGAGTGGACAACACCTACTTCGCTTTTGGTGACGCCAACGACCTCCAGCTCCACTGAATCACCCACCAAGCGACCACGGTCGGATAACTCACCGCCGCCTTCGACATAGAACGGGGTGTGGTTCAGAACCACGTCGACCTTGCCATCGCCGGAATCGCGGTAGCGGTTCACGCGGACATCCAAAGACGTCAAGTCGTAGCCAGCGAAGCCTGTGTCGTGCTGCTGGTCAATGACTATCCAGCCGCCGGCATCGTAGAACTCCTGGGCTTCCTTGGATCGGGACCGCTGTTCCCCCAGCTTTGCCTCAAATCCCTGAATGTCGATGGAAAGGCCTTGTTTCTCGGCCAGGATACGGGTCAGGTCGACCGGGAAGCCAAAGGTATCATAGAGTTGAAAGCTGTCGGCTCCGCCGATTACCGTGTCCTTCTTAGCCTTCAGTCCATCGATGACGCGATTGAAGTACATCAAGCCACGATCAAGTGTGCGGAAAAACTTCTCCTCCTCGCTCTTGATGGCTGCCGCCACCGACACTTGGATTTCCTCCGAAATGTCGTAGTGGGAGGTCGCGGCGATGACAGTGGGGATTAGTGCGTGGATCCACGGTTCTTTCATGCCGAGGAAGTCCCCGTGCAGTACGGCACGACGCAGGATGCGCCGCAGTACGTAGCCGCGGCCCGCCCGGTCGAACTCACCTCCGTCCGCCAAAACGAAGGTTAGGCCCCGGATGTGGTCGGCAACCACGCAGATGGCAGGGGCATCAGGCCCGGCAAAGTCGCGCGAGGTCACCTCGCAGATGCGGTCGATGATGGGGCGGAACAGGTCGGTGTGAAAGATGTTGGTCTTGCCTTGGAGGATGGCTGTCATACGCTCAAGCCCCATGCCGGTATCGACGCTCCGCATAGGCAGCGGGGTCAATGTTCCGTCCTCGCTCCGGTTGAACTCCATGAACACGAGGTTCCAGAACTCCAGATATCGGTCAGTGTCCCCGCCTACCACGTCCTGTCCTAAGGCTTCCCCTTGGTCATAATACAGTTCGGTGCAAGGGCCGCAGGGGCCGGTCGGCCCCATGGACCAGAAATTTTCTTCATCCCCCTTGTCGATGTTGCCTAGCCGGATGATGCGGCTATCAGGCAACCCGGCGATTTTCTTCCACAAGGCGGCAGATTCCTCATCATCCTTGTAAACTGACGCATAAAGTCGCGACGAATCGACACCGTACCCTTTGGTCACAAGTTCCCAAGCGAAATGTATGGCACTTTCCTTATAGTAGTCGCCGAAAGACCAGTTTCCCATCATTTCGAACCAAGTGTTATGCCGGCCATCCTTGCCGACGGCATCAAGGTCATTGTGTTTGCCGCCAACGCGGATACAGGGCTGAATGTTGGCGCACCTCGTATAGGAACGCTTTTCCCGCCCTAACAGCGCATCCTTGAATTGGTTCATCCCTGCGTTGGTGAAAAGCAAGGTCGGATCATTTGTCGGCACAATGTTGCCTGGCTTTACGATGGTATGTCCGTTCTTGACAAAATAATCAATGAAATTGTCGCGGATGTCCTGATGTTTCATTTTGTGAGGCAGCCCTGAATATTGGGTAATTTATGGCAATTCAGCCTTAAGCATTAAACTGGAATTGTAATGGTGGGTGAAACGAAAGGCACAAACCACCTAAGCAGTGGATATCCGCCCCCTATATACTTTACGAGTCAACAAGTTCTTGTTTCGGACTGGATATGCAAGCCGCGATAGTATCTCCGCCGGGACTTCTCCACGACCTCCCTGATCCGCATGATCGTCTGCCGGGTCGCCTTGAATTCGCGGGCCAGCCCGGCGATGCCGGCAACGCAGGGCCACCGCTTGATCGTCCGCACACGTTCCTTAGGCGTTCGGCGAAGATGCGGCCTGCCGGATTGACATTTTCGAAGCGTTGGGTAAAACCGGCCCTGCTAAGATATTAGCATGAGAGTCGCAACTTGCAAAATGCATCCTCCTCACCTAGCCAACCCAATAAACTTGGTTTAGGTTTGCAATCTTTTGGCGCAGTGCGGCCTCCATCGAGACCCACTGGCCCGAACAAGGCGCGTCGTCGCTGTGGGTGTTCGTCACCAGCCATCTCTGGAAGGCCGCCTAAAAGGCCCGCGAAGGCCCTCCCGGCGTGTCCCTGCGCCCCTAAATGGGAGGATCGCCTGGAGGCGTTCCGCCGCCGTTGCGAGGCGATGCGGGGGCATCCCCATGCCAAGACGCATGCGCTCGCGGTCGAATTCCTGAACGACTGGGAGGCGATCTTTGCCGTCCTCTCGAACCCGTCTTGGCCGTTGACCAACAACGAGGCCGAACGCGCCTTGCGGCATTGGGTGATCCTGCGGCAAACCAGCCACGGCACCCGCACGCCCCAGGGGTCGCGTCACTTCGCCTTGCTGGCCAGTGTCATCGACACCTGCCGCCGGCGAGGCCATTCCCCCTGGGAATACCTGCAAACCGCCATCATCCGCCGACGCCGAGGATTGGCCCTCTTGCCGTTGCCGGCGTAGGGGAGGTGAACGTGTACGGAACGATCAATTTTATAATTCTAATTTATACCCCACACCATACACCGAAACAATGGGGTCTAGCTCATTGGAGATGACCGAGAGTTTCTTGCGGAGGTTTTTGATGTGGCTGTCCACTGTGCGGGTGGTCACAATGCGGTTGTCTTCGTATAGCTGGTCCAGCAATTGGTCGCGGGAAAATAATCGCCCCGGTTTTTTTAACAAGGTTGAAAGTAGCCTGAATTCCACGGCGGTCAAATCCAACAATATCCCAAGATACCGGATTTCCATGCGCTCTTTGTCTATGGAAAATTCCTCTTCCAAATTAACCCCGGCTTGGGATGTTTCAATCCGCCGGAAGATGGCCTTGACCCTGGCAATAACCTCCCTGGGGCTATACGGCTTGCACACATAATCATCCGCGCCAAGCTCCAAGCCTAGCAGCCGGTCGATTTCCTCCACTCGTGCGGTCGTCATGATAATCGGCACATTGGAAAACCGCCTAAGGTCGCGGCATATTTCAATGCCGTCTTTGCCGGGTAGCATTAAATCCAGCAAAATCAAATCAGGTTCGTTGTCTTTTACCCACGGGATGACCTCCAGCCCGTTACTCAAACCGAATGGAACGAAACCCGATTGCAGCAGGTACTCCTTGAGCAATTGCGCCAGTTTGGGTTCGTCTTCGACGATCAGAATCTTCTTGCCATCAATAGTATTATTCATGTCGTCTTTCAATATTAATAAGGGAGTGTCAAGGCTTGCCTTGACTGGCAAAGCAAGCTTTGCCACTCCAATACGTTACAAATATTTTGGCAAAGTCACCCGTATCCATACCCCGCCATGCTCGCCATGCTGTGCGGTGATCGTCCCGCCGTGGGCTTCGACTATGTTCTTGCAAATCGAAAGCCCCAAACCTGAACCGCCTAATTCCCGGCTTCTCGACTTGTCCACCCGGTACAGCCGATCAAAGAGTTTGCCCAAAGCTTCATCGGGAACGCCGGGGGCGGAATCGCAAAAATTAATGGCATAGGTCTGTTCGGTTTTATCAACCGTAATCTCACATAATCCGGGGCTGTCGGTATAGCGGCAACTGTTTTCCAGCAGATTGGAAAACAACTGGAATAGCCGACCCGGATCGGCAAGGACCGGGTAGTCTGCATGGGCATCCACCCGGTTTATCAACTCAAGTCCGCGACTGGCGAAGCGCTGGCGGAATTGGCCGCAAACCTCTTGGATCAACTCCGCCAAGTTCAGCGGCTCCCGGCGATAATTCATCGCCCCAAGGTCGGACACGGACAGTTCGTGTAAATCGTCCACCAACTTGGTCAGGGCAGAAACTTCCCCATGCAAGGAACGGATGCGCTCAGGGGAAGGGTTTCGGATGCCATCCTGCATGGCTTCAATCTCGCCTTTCAAAATTGCCAAAGGGGTACGCAATTCATGGGCAATGTCGGCAATCCACTGGCGACGGGCTTTCTCGTTGCTTTTCAGTGTTTGCGCCAGCCAATTGAAATGGTGCGCCAACTGCCCCAGTTCGTCTTGGCTAGACGGCGTGATGTGGGTGTCGTACTGACCGGCGGACAAGGCTTGCACACCCGCCGCCAACCGCCGAATCGGAGCCAAAAACACCCGTGCCAATATCAACGAAGCCAATATGCTTAAGCCGAGCGCCAACAGCGTAATCAATAGATTGGCCTGTTTTTGCTGTTCAAGAAAGGAAATCGCCAAACGGTCTGTGAAAACACTGACGGGGCGGACGGCCAACCAGCCTACCGTGACTTCCCCCACCGTGACCGGGCGGAAGGATTCTTTGTCGCCGTGGTAGGGCGGGCCGACGACATAATCGCGGCTTGCGTCCAATAAACGCAGCCGCCTGCCCAAAAACACCGGATCGTTGGGCAACGGCCCGCCATGATGCCCGCCATGATGATGGTAAGGGGGTGGTTCTGGCCTATCGATTGGCCCATCCCCGACTTTGCCGCGCCCTTTGCCCAAGCCTTGGTCCAGCAAATCAATCCAAACCCCCCGATTGCCGCGCAGAAAATCCCAACTGCCATGCTCTTGATATGCCTGAGACAAAACTGGAACCAATGCCTCCACCCGCTCAAGTTCAATCTTTTGAATATATTCAGACAAACCCTCGCGAAAGCTCCAGTAGGTGGATGCCATCATGGCGCCCACCACAAGCATCATGCTCAGCAGCACGGCGAGGAAGAGTTTGAAGAAGATGTTGAATTTCATGCGCCCATGTTACCGCAAGGCGTACATTGCCGCACTGGGCCGATCCTAATTTTATAATCCTGCTAGGGGCGAATTCATTCGCCTAGGTCCGACTGAACCCGCCCCTTACAGTTCATCCTGCTTGCAACGCCAATGCTGTCATTTGTAGGGCGGCAACCCTTTGCCGCCAAACGGTCTGAGCATTGAGTCTCAACGCCTGCCCGTCCGTCCAGTGAGCGGTGTGGTGGTGGGCGTGTCAACCGGGGCCGAACGCGATTCATGTCTAGGCGGTGGCGTCAGATATTCGGCATTGGAAATCTGGTTGTCGCCGTCGGTGTCCATGCGGGCAAACTGCATAATCAAATGATCTTGCCCAATCAAGGTCTTGAATTCCTGCATGGACAACACCCCGTTGCCATCGGCATCCAGCAGTTTGAATATCCTGCCGCCTACATCCGCTGGCGCATTTTGGGGCCTGCCGGCTACAAATTCCGCTTCAGTCAAGGAACCATTGGCATCGGTGTCCAGCTTGTTGAAACGGACAGATTTTTGCGCATCGGCCCAGGTTTGCAACTCGGCAAAGCTGATAAAGCCGTTGCCGTCGGTGTCAATCTTAGGAAATTCGGCGGCCCGTGCCGCCTGGGCTTCCTCCGGGGTGATCTGCCCGTCACCGTTCAGGTCGTAATCCGGGTTTTGCGGGTGATGGGGGAACGCCGCCGCCGTCAGGGGCAATGCACTGGCGAGAACCAGGCCGGTTAAGAGTAAAGCTTTACGAGTCAACATGATCGTCTCCAATAGGTGAGGTTTAGTGGGGCATCGGCTTGTGTGAGTGATGCCCGACTTTCAGGGTTAAAACCGGCAAGCTATGTTGCTGCTGCCTTGGTGATAATAATGAACCTCGAAAGTGGAGGAATTGTGTGGCAATTGTGAAATTGAAAAAAGCCATTGATTCGGTTTTCCCGCTTCAATCGGCAATCGGACGGGTTGACAACGAAGCGGGCCGGGGTTTGCACCCGTCTTGTAAATTGGCTGCGACCTTGCCTGACCGCCCGGCATGGCCCGCTCCTACATGTTGCGTATATTAATTTTTAAGTAACTATTTGATATTAAAAACGCTGTAATATAATTTAAAACAATTGGTTGAGCAATAGAAAGCAATCAAAATCCCATCTGACACAAGAGTATTCCAACATAATAAGCAAAGATCAGCTAATAATATTATTTGGTTTACAAGGCATTGAGATAGAAGACGTTGAATTGTCGGCAAACAATGTACTCATTATCCGGGTAAGAAGCGTCATTGACGGATGCCATTGCCATCGGTGCGGCAAACCCATCGATCATTATCATGGGCTTGGCCAAGAGATAAAACTACGCCACTTACCCATTTTTGGATATAAAACATATATTGTCATGAGGCCAAAGCGATACCAATGCCAGGAGTGCGATGACAAGCCAACCACGACCCAGAAACTGGAGTGGTATACGCCGAAAAGTCCTTTCACCAAAGCCTTTGAGCAGGATGTCCTGCTGTCCCTTGTCAACAGCACCCTTCAGGATGTCAGCATCAAACATGACATTGGACAAGGTGCCATCGAAGGCATACTCGACCGGCATGTCCGGGCAACGGTGGATTGGGGCAAGATCAAATCCATGGAGGTCGTCGGGGTGGACGAGATCGCGCTGAAAAAAGGGCATCGCGATTTCGTCACCATTGTCAGCGCCTACGTGCAAGGCAAGCTGATGGTCCTGGGCATCCTGCCGGATCGCACCAAAGCCACTGTAAGGGCGTTTTTCCTTAGCATTCCCAAGAGGTTGCGAAACACCCTGAACCGATTATTCCGGTTCCCCCCTAAAATACGCCAAAATCCCTGCACAGCAAACTCGCCGCCCGCGCCAAACAAGAGGGCGTGAGCTTGAACTCCTTGGCATTGGCATTCATTGCTGAAGGTTTGGGCCGTCGTGAACATCACCCATAAATAGGACGGCCATCGGGCCACTATTGCGGTTTAAAAAATCCGCCCTCCCATTTTTATTTGCCGACCCATCGTGGTTTGCCAAATGCCTGTATCATGCCGATACATGTCATATAAATATCAGGGGAAATCATGCAAGGCGAAAGCGGATACTGGCGGTATTGGGGAAAGGCGCTGGCAGACGGCGGTTCAGGGGCGAAGTATCACCTTCTGCCTTATCACTGCCTGGATGTGGCGGCGGTGGCTGAGTGTTGGTGGAACAACAGCCATGCCCTACGAGGTGCGTTAATCCATTCCAGTGGCTGCGATGAAAAACAGGTCAGGGCATGGCTGTTGTTTTTCATCGCACTGCACGACTATGGCAAGCTGGATGTGCGTTTCCAGCGAAAATCCAAGGAAACGATGCAGACTGTCTGGCCTGAATTTGATGCTGCGAGTACCTATTTCGGAGGCTTGGACATCAAAAATTATTTTCATGGCCCCGCCGGGTTTTCTTGGTTTCGTGATGATTTCAATCAAGTCATGGGCTGGGGCGTTGAAGACGAGTTCGAGCGTTGGGATGAGGTCTGGGCGCCTTGGCTGGCGGCGGTGACCGGGCATCATGGCGCGATTCCTAGGTCTTGTGAAGAAAGCCATTATCTGGGCAAAAGCCAAGCACACAAAACCATTATTGAACACGACCTCACGGCCCGCATCCAATGGGTCGAAACCTTGGAAAGGCTGTTTTTAAATCCCGTTGGCTTGTCCATTAATGACAGCCCGCCGGCCTGCCCGCCGCTGTTGGCGGGATTTTGCTCGGTCTGTGACTGGCTAGGCTCCGACTCCACAACAGGCAGATTTGAGTATGCCGCTGAAGTCTGCGACGAAGAGGGCTTGAAGGCTTATTTCCAACACGCACAAGCCATTGCAGCTAAAAGTCTAATTGCCAGCGGCTTGCTAGGCCATAAGCAGCCTTACCAAAATGTCGCTGCATTATTGCCAATGGCAGAAAATGGCGACAAGCCACAACCGCGTCAATTGCAAACCTTGGTGGACAAGCTGCCAATCATGCGAGGTTTAAGTGTGATTGAAGCGCCGACTGGTTCGGGCAAGACGGAGGCTGCACTCGCCTATGCCTGGCGTTTGCTAGATGCCGGACTGGCCGACAGCATTGTTTTTGCCCTGCCCACCCAAGCCACTGCCAACGCCATGCTGGATCGTGTGGGAAAAATCGCCTCCCTACTGTTCGAGGAACAGCCAAATCTGGTGTTGGCCCATGGCAAGGCCAAATTCAACGACACGTTTTGGAACTTGAAAGAGGCCGCCAACAAGCAAACTGCCCAGGAAGGCGACGAAGCTCGCGCCCAATGCGCCGGCTGGCTCTCCGCCAGTCGCAAGCGCGTGTTCCTTGGTCAAATTGGCGTTTGCACCATCGACCAAGTGCTGGTTTCCGTGTTGCCCGTGCGCCATAACTTCGTGCGAGGCTTTGGCGTAGGCAAAAGTGTGTTGATCGTTGATGAGGTCCACGCCTACGACTTTTATATGTATGGCTTGCTCGACGAAGTGCTTAAAGTCCAGCGGGCCAGCGGAGGTTCGGCCATTTTACTTTCCGCCACACTCCCCGCCCACCAACGCGAAATGCTGCTATCAGCATGGCAAGCCAAAGGTGATGCCCAATTAGCCGCATCCTATCCGCTGATCAGTCATTGCGGACAAGTCGGCGAAGTCACATTCTTTGACCTGCCAGAAGATGAGCAACCCTCTAACCGAGAAGTTGAAATAGACATTCTGCCTAAACCCGACTTATTGCCTTACAGCCTTCCTAATTCCGAAGAACCTTCTCTAATCGAGCAGATGCTGCAAGCGGCTGAACAGGGTGCGCAAGTTGTGTTCATCTGCAATCTGGTGGACGTGGCGCAAGGCTTGGCGAAAACCCTGGCCGATATTGGGCGTGTCCCGGTTGAGCTATTCCATGCCCGCTATCGTTTCGGCGACCGCCAGAAAAAAGAGGCAAAGGTCATGGGCTATTTTGGCAAAGAGGGCAGGCAACGCGGACAAGGCCGCATCCTCGTTGCCACCCAAGTCGTCGAGCAAAGCCTGGACCTCGATTTCGACTGGATGCTGACCCAGCTATGCCCGGTGGACCTGCTGTTCCAGCGCCTAGGAGCCTGTCCGACTTAGAGTTGTACGACAGTTTCCCTTCCTCAAAAAGGCTGAAAAACGATTGCCACGCCTTAATTCGCCCCTTTATGGAGCGTTTTTCGACATTAATGCGGCTTTTCCTTCCCTTTGGGCAAAGTTATCCCGCCAGCACATGGAGCCGCTTCAAATTGTAGGCGATGCAGACCAGCGTCCATTCCCCCGTCACGGCCTTCAATCCACGCAGCAGGAACTGGCGGAAGCCCATCACCTGTTTGATGATGCCAAACACCGGTTCCACCGTGGATTTGCGCCGTGCGTAGATCGCCTTGCCTTCCGCCGTCTTCAGCCGGTGGCGCATCCGTATCACCGCACTGGCCGTGGCGGCGGGCGCCTCGCCGGCCTCGGCGAAACGGGCCTCCGGGCCGGGATGGTGCGCTTCGCGGCCGCTGGCCAATAACGGGATCACGCCCTCCCGCTCGCAGGCCTTTGCA
>Ga0194062_1001279_pt1 | contig 10522 bp, 11 predicted proteins | sample SepL2225m_MetaG_FD_155481 | JGI IMG/M metagenome (GOLD analysis project Ga0194062, IMG submission 155481) | Anoxic zone freshwater microbial communities from boreal shield lake in IISD Experimental Lakes Area, Ontario, Canada - Sep2016-L224-25m | ecosystem: Environmental > Aquatic > Freshwater >... | reverse complement strand
GGACCCGCCGTACCCAGCGCACCGAGCGGCTGATGCGCCAGGCATCCGAACCCGCGAAGGAATAGACTCCGCCTACCGGATCTCGCGTAATCGAGGAAGTCGAATGTGCCAGTTCTGCGTGGAGCACGGCGAGGGAAAGCGCTGGTACCTTCAGGCTCAGAACTACTCCGCTGACCTCGAGAGTGACCTCGAGCGCAGAGCTTACGTCGTCGACTTCATCGCTGGCTTCGATCGGATGCGCGCCAACGCAGTGACCGCGGGCGAGATTCTGTCGAAGACACCCCGCCCGCTCGCGTACTTGGCCAAGGGCACCATCACGCGGAACATGCAGCGAAATCACTTTGGACAGCCGCTGCCCCTCGAGGACGTGGAGCGGGTGCTGGAGATGGCGACAAGCATCACCGCCATCCCCTGCATCTGCCGAATGCACGAACCGAACCGCACAGCGGACGAGGTGTGCATTATGGTCACCTCCAAGCCCATCGACAGCGTTCTTGCCGACGGCTTCAAAGACTACGACGGCGGACCCGAACTCGACGACTTCCACACGCTGACCAAGAACGAGGCGCTCTCGCTGATGCGCTCGTGCGAGGAGCGCGGGTTGATGCACTCGATCTGGACGTTCAAGACGCCCTTCACGGCGGCGATCTGCAACTGCAACCTGAGCAGCGGTTGCATGGCCATGAAGATGACCTCCCGCTACGACATCAAGGTCATGTGGAGGGGCGAGACCGTCGCTACGTTGGACTCCGAGGCGTGCACACGCTGCGCCGCCTGCAAGCGGGTCTGTCCGTTCTCGGCGATTGAGGCAGGTGGTGGGCAGGTCCGCTTCATCGCTGAGCGATGCTGGGGATGCGGCATCTGTAGATCGGCATGCGAGCACGGGGCGATCTCCCTGCACGACCGGCGCACCGTGCCTTCGGTCGCCAATCTATGGTAGAGGCGTCCACCTTCGCGGGATGCTAGTTCATGCGCTCCGTTCCCGACCCACGGCGCTTGTGACCCGACGCATCGGATCGCTCGGCGAGTCGTCGCTTCGCGACGATGAACGCCGCCGCCGTACCGGCGTCGAACACGTCGCCTCTCCCGCCGGCGTTGGCTAGGATCGCCTGGCCCAATGCGATGCGTTTGGCATGCTCGTCGTCTTCGGCACACGTCGCTGCGAGGTAGCACCCGATCAGTAGTCCGTCATCGCGCCAGATCTCGACGACGTACTCCCATTTCCAGCGTGAGGCCGGCTGGGCCTGAGTCCAGGGGAAGACCTCCGCCGGCGGCGCATCCACCCGATCGAATCGAGGGTCCTCGCGCTGTGGCCACGAGGGATGTGTTGGAGCGATGACCCAGGACATCACGGCGAGTGCCGTCTGGGCGACCGCAACATCGGAGTCCGACGCCGCAGACTGAAGCCACATCTCACGGCTCTCGCACGCGACATGGGCAAGCATCGCCACACCTCGCATCCGTGTCGCCCCGCTCGCGGACTGCAGCGCCCGTTCAAGTACGCCGAGCGCACGCGGATCGTCTTCCCAGTACGCCACGTCAACACCTCCTGGGCACAGCGTAGTACAGGGGTCTGACGCGAACCCCGGACTGTGGGCGCAGGGCTAGGGAGCGATGGCGACCTGGATCTGGACGTCGCCACCTTGCTCGACCACTTCGCCGGAGCCTGGCCACTGGCTTACGACGATGCCGGCCTTGGCGGCGTCCGGATAGTACGTGATGACCGGCACCAGACCACGACCACGCAGTTCGTTCTCGGCGTCCGTCCGTTGCATGCCTGCCAGATCTGGGACGGTGGCCGTGGGCTTGGATTCCGGCTGCAGCTGCACGATCAATCCCACGGTCTCTCCCTCCCCCAAAGCGGCGCCCGCCGACGGGTTCTGGCTGATGACGCTGCCCGAGGGATGCGTGGTCCCGTACACATCGGTAACAGAACCGACGTAGCCCGCTGCCTGCAGGGCCGCAAGTGCGGCCGAGCGATCCATGCCCACGACGTCAGGAACAGCTGGACCATCCGCCACCGTCTCGCTGGCGTCGTCGCTTGCTGTTTCCTCGGGAGGAATGGCCGAGGTGCCGGGGTTGGGCGTCAGCTCGATGTCACTGGTTGTCGTGGTGATCTTGCGGTCCGGGCCCGTGGCCGCCGTGCCGATGTATTGCCAGATGAGCCAGATGACGAGCAGCAACAGAATCGCAAGCGCGAGCCATGGCCAGCCGCTGGAACGCCGCTTGCGCGTGACGGTCTCACCGGCGGTATCGTCGACGTCGTAGGTGATGTCGCTTTCAGGCCCGCTGTCCTGGCTCATCGTTCCCCTCTGCTCCGAATGATGGCGTCGCGGCCCAACGATCTAAGTGTACCTTCCCCGCCAAGAGGTGGAGAGCAATCGCGCTAGTCTCCGGGGACCACCGCGACTCCCCAGCCCGGGCCCGTGTGCGTGGAGATGACCGAACCGGCCTCGTAGATGACAAGGTCGGTCACCGAATACCGCTCCTTCAGCTGATCCGCGAGCGTCTTCGCTCGCTCGAGCGACATCGCATGACCGACCGCGAACTTGCCATTCGTCGACGTGCCCATCTGCTCGGCGATCCAGTCCAGCGTGTGGCGCAGCGCCGCCTTTTCACCACGGCTACGCTCGAGCGGGACGAACTCCCCATTGCCGTCCACGGTCAGCGTCACCTTCAGGTTGAGCATCGCCCCGAAGAACACCCCGACCTTGCCGATTCGACCTCCGCGCGCGAGGTTGTCGAGCGAGTCGAACCCCACGATGAGCTTGACCCTGTCGCGCAGTCGCGCCAGCCGGATGAGAGCGGCATCGGGGCCGAGTCCCTCGGCAGCGGCCTGAGCCGCGTCGACGACCTGCCACCCCAACCCCCATGACAGGTTGCGCGAGTCAAAGACGTGCACGCGACCGGCGAACTGCTCGGCGGCTTGCCTGGCGGAGCCGATGGTTCCCGACAGGCGCGACGAGATATGCACCGAGATCACGTCGTCGGCCACCTCGAGTGCCTTCGTGTAGGCCTCGGCAAAGGCTCCGATGGAGGGCTGAGACGTCGTGGGCAGCGCCGGTGCCGAGTTCATGCGATCGAAGAACTCCTGCTGTGAAAGTTCGCCATCGACAAACGTCTCCTCGCCAAAACTCACCGTGAGAGGAACGACCGTGATGCCATGCTCAGCAGCTATCGCGCTACCGAGATCAGCGGTGCTGTCGGTGACCACAGCGAACGACTTCGTGCCCCTGCTTTCTGAGAACACGGCTTTCCCCCGTCTCCGCGCCTTCGACGCCACGCTGCGTCGGCACGACGAGCGTACCAGACACAAGACCGCTGGTGCCAAACGAACCGGTGCGCGACGGCGAGAACAGAAGCGCTAGAGGTCGCGCCTCATGAACGCGCGCCCGGCGAGCCAGACCACCACGACCACGTAGGCCAAGGCATAGACCGTCATCCACACGCTGGGAAGGGCGGGGGTTCCCATGCCGACCGCCCCCGCCGCGTCCAGCCCTAACAGCCCCTGCGGAACCAGCAGGGACATCGCCTTGCGGTGCATCGCGTCTACGGGGATCAGGAGGCTCGTGACGATTCCTATATTGACCATGATGGGATTCTTGATGATGCCTCCGATCTGTTCGATGCCGCCGCCGACCCACGCCACACCATACGCGGCGGTGCAGAGCACACCGTTGGCAAGCGTGGGGAGCCGCACACTACCCAGCACCGCGATTGCGACCAAGGTCAGGGGCTCGAGCGCGAAGAACAGGAGTGCCCCGGGAAGGTTGCGAAGGGGCGTTGCGACCTGCCAAGCGGCCAGGCCCGCCAGCGCCGTCACCAGCAAGACATCGTAGGCCGCCAGCATCAGCCCGAGACCGAGGAACTTGCCGACAACCACCTCGGTCCTTCGCACCGGCCGCGACAAGACACCGTACGCCACGCCCGTATCGAGCTCTCCGGAAACAGAGCCAACCGATGCGAATACGGCAGTCAGACCCACGATGAAGGACGCCGGAACAAGTCCGAAGTTGAGCATCTGGGTCGCAACGACTCTGCGCGCGAGTTCGTCTGCAACTCCGGTCTGCGGAAGGATCTGCGAACCCGCGTAGTGAAGCCCCAGACCGAACAACAGGAGAAAGCCTCCGCTCATGACGAGTGCGGCGATGAATACCTTGCGCCGGTACGCTTCTCTGAAGGTCAGCCCAGTGACTGCGAGGATACGGTTGATGCTCGCAGAGAGCGTGTCGTGACCCGCGGTGCTAGACATGAGCCACCTCCTGCCGCCCACTCTCGGCGACGGTCTGGAGGAAGAGCGCCTCGAGCGTGCGCCGACGCCGGTGGACGCCGACCACGCGAGCACCCACCCCCACAAGCCGCTGGACCAGCGAGGCGACGAGCTTGTCATCCGGCAGGCCGATCACGAGCATCGCGGGCTCATGGACTCGGAGCACGCCTCCCAGCTCGAAGCAAACGCTCGTGACAGCGTCCTCGGTGATGGGCTCCGCAAGCGACACCTCGACCTCGCACGGTCCCGCGAGCAGATCCACGAGCGAGCCTCTCTCGAGCACGCCCCCGTGGTCGATGACGGCCACCTCATCGCAGACGCTCTCCACTTCGGAAAGCAGGTGACTATTGAGAAACACCGAGACGCCGAGGCCTTTGAGATGGAGCAGGATCTCACGCACGTCGTGTCTGCCGATGGGGTCGAGGGCCGACGTCGGTTCATCAAGGAAGAGCAGGTCCGGCTCGCCGATCAACGCATTGGCCAATCCGAGCCGCTGCTGCATGCCCTTCGACATCGAACGAATCTTCGTGTTCGCATCGTCGGGCAAGCCGACGAGCGCAAGGACTCGCGGCGCCGCCTCGGCGATCACAGCCGGCTCCATGCCCAGCAGCCGCCCGTGAAACGCGAGTAGTTCGGCGGGCGTGAGCCAGTCCTGATAACGGAAGTTCTCGGGCAGGAAGCCGACCTTGGCGCGTGCACAGAAATCCGACAACGGCCGGCCCAGCAACACCGCGTCGCCCGACGTGGGAGTGATGAGACCGACCATCATCTTGACGAAGGTCGACTTGCCTGCCCCGTTGGGTCCGAGGAATCCGAACACATGACCGCGAGCCACGGAGAGCGTAACGTTCTCGCAGCCGACCTTCTGGCCGTAGTGCTTGGTCAGTTGGTTCGTTTCGAGGGCGAATTCGCCGACCGTCATCGAGCGATCGACTCGGCAACGCCGAGAATCCGCGCTTCTCCCCCAGTACCGCCTACTGCGCGCATGACGCCGTTGTCGTTCCACATCACGACCACCGGCATTTCCTCGGCGGCGGGAGTGTCTATCCCGGGAGGCGCAGCGTCGCGCGGCGTCATGACAACACCGGGCATCCCAGCCACGGTGACCTCACGCGTGGCTCCATCCACGTTGGGGATGAGCATCGTGTTCTGCCAGTCCTGCACGCTTGCCAGCTGGCTGCGGACGCTGTCGGGCAGGAACGGAAGACCCAGCAGCACGTCCCGAATCTCGAGTGGATCGACGCCAGCTGGAACGCTGAGCTGGGGACCGCGTGTCTGCGCGACGATGAGTCCGAGGCCGGGGTCGCTGTAAAGGGCCGCGTCACGCAACGGAAGGGAATCCGGGTCCGTCGTATCGGGGCCGCCGACGCGAGGAGCAGAAGGGTCGGGATAGGCCATCACGATCGTCGCCGGCATATGAATGGAGAACTCCTGGCCGTCGAGGGCCTTGGAGAACAGCTTCGTGGAGCCGTACGACTCGAGGAGCCCATTGACCTTGTCGATGTGCAGCTTGAACTTGATGGTCATGGCCTGCTGAAGCACGACCGTCGGAGTACCTTCCATGCCAGGGGCCGCCAACAGATTGAAGTCCACCGCCGCCTGGGCTGCCTGGAGGGTCGTCTCAGATGGCTCGGTGCTGGTTCCGGCGACATCTACGTCGCCCAGAGAATCGAGCGAGATACTGCCGTTGCCTTCCGAGAGGACCTTGCCGACCCGCTCGAGGTCAGCCTGACTGATGGAGACGGTCTGCAGGCGCTGTACCCGGAAGATGCCCAGCACCTGTGACGCGACGGCGCGCACCGGAGCGAAGGCGAGCGAACCGATCAGGAGCACCCCGAGCACGAGGACTGCAACGGTGAGAGCACCGGTCGCCAAGCCCGACGCACCAGTTGCTGGGCGAGCTGTCTTCGGTGACGGCTTGTCGCTCATGCGATCACGTCTCCTCATCCTGCCGAGCCGGCGTCTTCTGTGCTGGCTGAGCACACTACGACCGATTCGAAGCACACGATGTGCTCTGGCTGCGTCCGGCACTGGGTTGATGACGAGGCGTCACCGCACCGTCACGCTGCGCCGCCTATTACCATACTCCGTTCGTGCGACACGAGCGGCTTGGTGCGCACATGCTCCTAACAAAACCCTAACCGGTTGCGCACCTGCCACGCGCCCCCTGCCAGGCATACTCGTCACAGAAAGCAAGGCTCGGTCTCGCCGGGAGATCGATGCGAATGAGATGAGGGGAACACCATGGCAACCGAAACCATTCCCAAGAGCGAGAACACCGAGCGGATGTTCGCGCGAGGATTCACGGTTCTGGGCGGCATCTTCTGGATCGTGACCGCGTTCGCGGGGGAGTTCATGTACGGCGCAAAGACGATTCCGGGTGCATTCGGGGTCGCGATCTACCCGCTCATATTCACCATCTCGGTTCTCGGGATCGGCTGGTTCTACGAGAGGATCGTCTCCATGCTTCTGGCCTTGGGCGCGATCGGCACGGTCGCTTGGGGCCTGATCCAGGGGACTTGGGAGCCGAGCGTCTGGGCAATCATGCTCATCTTCTTCGTCGCCCCCACGGTCGTCGCGGCGGTGCTGTTCTTCCTCGCCGGCACGCAGGCTCAGCGCCACGACGGCGCACACACCGCGTCTCTGACCTAGAGACCCATCCACACGCACGGAGTGCGAAGAGGAGCTGGTCAAGTGACCGGCTCCTCTTTCTCGGCAGGCCGTGTCGATACGGGTATGCTCCTGCTATCGATGTCGTCGCGGTTCGGAGAAGCCCATGACTGTTCAGCGCATACTCGCAGTAGACGATGAGGAGTCGATCCTCAAGGTCGTCGACTACGCACTGACTCAGGCGGGCTACGAGGTGCATACGGCCGGCGACGCCGCCGGTGCAGAGTTCCTCTTCCCTCAGATCAAGCCCGATCTCGTGATTCTGGACGTGATGCTTCCCGGGAAGTCCGGGCTGGACGTGGCGCGCGACCTGCGCACCGGCTCCAACGTGCCCATCATCATGCTCTCGGCGCGCGGCGATGAGGTGGACCGCATCCTCGGTCTGGAGTTCGGCGCCGACGACTACGTAACCAAACCCTTCTCGCCGCGCGAGCTCGTCAGCCGGGTGAAGGCGATTCTTCGTCGCGTCGGGACGGTGCCGGATGAAAAAGCCTGTATCACCGTCGGCGATCTCGAGCTCGACACCCTGGCTCGGCAGGTCAGGCTCGCAGGCGAACCGGTGCATCTGACGAGCAGTGAGTACGGCATCCTGCTGCACATGGCCCGCCATCCCGGGACGGCGTTCTCTCGTCAGGCCATCCTCGCAGCACTGTGGGACGAATCCCCCGTGGGCGACGAACGCGCGATCGACGTACACATACACAACATCCGAGAGAAGCTCGAGACCGACCCGAAGAACCCGACCTACATACTCACCGTTCGCGGCTTCGGCTACCGGCTCAGAGAAGCCTAGGTCTCCGTGGCCCGCGCAGGAACGTCGGTTCGCCTGTGGCAGACGGAGCTGTTCATCGCCGTCATCGTCGTCGCGATCCTCATCCTCTCCGGATCCTTGTCGACCGGCCTGAAGGGCACTTTGACCGAGATGGCTCGCTCCACGGCGTTGCGCGATGCGTCGTCGTTGGCCTCAGCGGTGTCTCCTGATTTCCCGGTCACGGTCGAGAGCATGGCGCGTATGCGTGCCACGATCGATCAGCACCGGAGCATCTACGGCGACAACGTGTGGATATTCGATCCGAGCGGCAGCACGCTGGTCGCCTCCTACGATCGAAGGCCGGCCGAGGCTCTCATGCAGCGGGCGCAGACAGAGGGGCTTGCCGACAGCCCGCCTTTCTCGGCGGCGAACCTGGTGCCCGACGGGATGGCGGTCGCAAGCAAACTGATTCTCGACTCGGACGGACGCCGCGTCGGCGTGGTGGTGGTCGCAGATGAAGTCACCAGCTCCATGGCGATACTCGACGCCACGCGCGGGCGACTGTGGATCGCGTTTTGGGTGTCGCTGACCGTGGCCGGCCTGCTCGGCTTCGTCTTCTCCGAGTTCATCGGCCGGCGCGTCCGGCGCATGTCTAAGGCCGCGGCCGCCATCGCCGCCGGCGACTTCGAACAGCGCCTCCCCACCGGCTTCGTTCCCGACGAGATCTACGATCTTGCTCAGTCCTACAACCGCATGGCAATCAAGCTCGGCGAGGCGTTCTCGGCGGTTCAGGAACGCGAACGCGAGATCGCTGCCGTGGTCGAGTCGATGGCCGAGGGCGTGGTGGCCTTCGATGCCCACGGCGTCGTACGGGTGTTCAATCCCGAGGCCGTACGGCTGCTCGGCATGTCATCGGATCGGCTTGCCGAGTCGCCCGCGAGCTCGCTGACGGCCGATCCCGCCCTCCTCGAGCTCATCGGCGCGGGGCTGAACGGCGCGGGCGTATCTGCAACCGTGCGGTTGGGCGAATACACAGTGCTGCTTCACTGCACGCCCGTGCTCGCCACCGATGAGAGCGTTTCGGGCTCTGTCTTGCTCATGGCCGATGTGACGGAGCAGCGGCGCATCGAGGAAGCGCAGAAGCGCTTCGTAGCTGATGCAAGCCACGAGCTGCGCACTCCGGTCGCCGCGCTCAGCGGCATGCTCGAGCTGCTCAACGACGGCGCTAAGGACGACCCGGACGTGCGCGACGACTTTCTGCGGACGATGCAGCTCGAGGCCGACCGGCTGGGCCGCCTCGTAGCGGATCTGCTCACGCTCGCCCAGCTCGAGGCGGGCAGCTTCAAGTTGCAGGGCGAGCCACAGTCGGCACGCTCCCTGCTCGGCGATGTCGCCGATCTTCTGCGGCCGCTTGCGGATCGAGCGGGCGTGGCGCTCAGTCTCGAACTGCCCGACGGCGACATCGACGTCATCGCCGACCGCGATCGCATCGTGCAGGTGCTTCTGTGCTTCGTCGACAACGCGCTCAAGCACTCGCCGGATGGCACCAGTGTGCACCTGTGCGCAAACCGTCTGGAAGGCGTCGCAGTGTTCGAGGTCGCCGACGAGGGAAGCGGCATACCGCCCGAGCAGCTTTCGCACGTGTTCGACCGCTTCTACCGTGCCGACGAGTCGCGCAGCAGCTCGGGTGCGGGTCTGGGGCTGGCCATCGCCAAGGAGATAGTCGAAGCGCACGGTTCGATCATTCGCGTCGACTCGGTCGCCGGTCAGGGCACGCGATTCGGGTTCACCCTGCCTCTTGCGTAGGGTTTGCCGCTGATCCCGCGCTCCGCGCGACGCACACGGAACCCTAACAGTACGGAAACTTCACGCGAACCCAAGCTCCCACGCTCAGGCCGATACTCCCCTTAGAAGGAAGTTCAGCGAGCGGTGCTCGCAAAGGTCGTGTGAAGGGAGAGAACGATGTCACTCATACTTGTGGCCGTGCTCGAGATCGGCGGAATCGTAAGTGCGGTCCTGGTTGCCATCGGCATCCCGATGCTCCTCGGCCTTATGGCGTTTGACGCCTACGAGTCTCGCGATCGCAGCCGCACCGAGCGCTCCGATGCCGAGCAGCGCATCCAGCTCGAGCGGGGTTTCGCCCGAGCCTTCGTGATCGCCGGCGGTCTGTTCTGGGCGGTTGCTGCATTCGCCGGGCTCTACGTGTTTCGCGCCAACGGAATGGGCGCAGCCATTCTCGGCGCGTTCTTCCCGCTGGTTGCGACTCTGGTAACGCTTGTGATCGGCTGGTACTACGAGCGGGTCATGGCTGCACTTCTCGTGATGGCCTCGTTCGCGGTGGTCGTATGGGGAGTCATGGCCGGGTTCGAACTCGGCGTGTGGGGAATCGTCACGGTGGCGCTCATCGGCCCCATGATGACCGCAGCGGTTCTGTTCTGGCTGGCCCGCCACGACCAGGAGGCTCTGGAGCTGAGTCTGGCGACGCGCGGCGAGCTCGTGCCCATCGCTCCGACCCACGGTCCTACCTTCTAGAGCACGCAACGAACTCGTCACACCACGAGGGCCGGCGCAAGCGCCGGCCCTCGTTTCGTTGTGAGCCGAACAGCGTCCTAGTGCGTGTCGCAGGTCGCAGAAAGAAAGCGCGCTAGCGTCTCGGCGATGGGCCACTGCTCATCGAAGGACGGCACCGACAGCACCGTGACGGTGCCGTAGCGCTCGTGCATGGCGCGGACTTTGTCGGTGGCGCTGTCATTCTTTCCAAGCTCCGCCAGGTACTTGTCGATGAAGGTTCCGACCTTGCGGGGGTTCTTCTTCATCCACCCGCGCAGGCT
>Ga0194062_1001273_pt1 | contig 10539 bp, 6 predicted proteins | sample SepL2225m_MetaG_FD_155481 | JGI IMG/M metagenome (GOLD analysis project Ga0194062, IMG submission 155481) | Anoxic zone freshwater microbial communities from boreal shield lake in IISD Experimental Lakes Area, Ontario, Canada - Sep2016-L224-25m | ecosystem: Environmental > Aquatic > Freshwater >... | reverse complement strand
CCCAGGAGACGCCATTGTCCTGTGCAGCGACGGCGTTTCGACAGTTCTGCCGGCCGACACGATCTCTCAGGTCGCGACATCGGCTCTCAATGCCGAAGACGCGGCAGAGGCGCTGACGTCTGCAGCCGTTCATGCAGGGACCGATGACAATGCGACGGTCATCGTATGGGTCAGGGACAGGTCGTTCTTCGGCTCGATGATGGGCGCCAAGCGCCCCCGCCGAGGCGGGAAGCACAGCAAGCGTGGCGCGGCTCGTGCGCCGTCAAGCCATGTTCGTGCGCAGCGAATGACGCTGCTCTCCACGGCGGCCGCGGCGGTATTGGTGGTTGGGCTGATGGGACTCGCGGTCGGTGGCGGCAGCCCCGTGGTTGGCAATATTGCGAGGGAAGTGAAGAAGGTGGTCACTCGCGCACCTGATCCCCTCCCGATGGGTGACCCTGATGACAGGCCGTTCAAGCTCGACTTGATAACGGTGGACAAGCCGCACGACAACCGCATATCGGTCCGAACAGGACCGGGGGACGAGTATCCAGAGGTTGGAAGACTGAAGCTGAAGGGTGACGCTCGGGCCGAGAAGGCCAAAGGCCCGTACTACGGAGGCTGGTATGTAGTCAAGACAACCAGCATTAGCGGCTGGAAGAGCAACAAGGCACAAGAATACTCGGTGGTTTGGGTGTACGCCGACTCCATGAAGAAGCGCCCGGATCTACCGAAGGCCGACACCAGTGGAGGCAGCACCGGCGGCGGCAGCACCGGTGGTCACTCCAGCGGCGGCGGCAGCACCGGTGGTCACTCCAGCGGCGGTGGCAGCACCGGTGGTCACACCGGCGGCTCTGGTGGTGGCAGCTCCGGTGGTGGCAGCACCGGGGGTGGCGACGTTATCGGTGGAACCGACTAGTGCCCCAGTCCATTGGACAGTATGAGATTCGCGGTCGCCTCGGCCAAGGAGCCATGGCGGTGGTTTGGCGCGCATGGGACACGCAGCTCGAGCGCGAAGTCGCAGTCAAGGAGCCGGTTCGAGCACCTGGCATCTCAGCTGCGATGGCCTCTGAGCTTGCCGCCAGGTTCGTCCAAGAGGGCAAGACAGCCGCGAGGCTGAACCATCCGGGCATCGTGACGATCTACGCCGCAGACGTGTGGGGCGGGCGATCCGCAATCGTGATGGAGCTCCTGAAGGGGCACACGCTTGCGGAGCTGATCGATGCCCGAAACGTGCCGCCGGCTGCCGCGTGGTCGATACTCGACCAGTTGCTGGGCGCGCTCGAATACGCGCACGGCATGGGCGTGGTGCACCGAGACGTCAAGCCCGATAACGTCTTTGTGACGAGCGAAGGGCGCGTCAAGCTCACCGACTTCGGGGTGGCGTGCCTTAACGTCATCGGGGGTCCTGACGAGGCGGTCGTGGCGGGTTCGCCAGGATACATGGCGCCCGAGCAGATTCGCGCCGAGCTCCCCGACACGCGATCGGACCTCTTCTCCGTGGGCGTCATCGCATACGAATTGCTCAACGGCACCAACCCCTTCGGCGCGACGGCCGGCCTGGACTCGACAACGGTAATGCACAACACCCTCGCTGGGGTGGTCGCTCCGTTCCCCAGGGGGAGCGGAGCATCTGAAGCCACCCAAGCTGTCGTGCTCAAGGCCATTGCGCCAGATCGCGTGGATCGCTTCCAGAGCGCGGGTGAGATGCGAGCCGCCTTCGGGGCACCCGAGGCATCAGGCATCGGGCTCAGCGACATCGCATGGCCCCAGATGATGGAGGGGCTCGGCGATCACGAACCCGGAGTGATGTTCGACACGACGACGGTAGGGGAGCCTCGATCGCGGTCCAAGCGGTCGGGGTCGAGCGCCACAATGGCTCTGGCGGCGCTGGCCATCGTCGGGATCGCCTTCGGTGGAGTGATGCTCTCTCAGGACGGCGGAGCGTTCGGCATCGTGATAGCTGCTGCGGGACTATTCGCAGCGCTTGGCGCCGTGCTCTCGTCCCACAAAGGGGAGAAGTCGGAACCGAGCGCGGATCCATTCGCCCAACTGGCGTCTGTGTCGCGTACGGTGGAACTACAGGTTCTCGGTCCCGGCGACAATGCGATCATCACGGTTTCGCTTCCAGCGGTCATCGGACGCTCTGCCGAGGCGGAGGTGGTCGTGGCGGACCAGATGGTCAGCCGGGACCACGCGCGTCTGAGTTTCGAGCAAGGCGCTCTCTTCATCGAGGACCTTGGAAGCAACAACGGCACGTATGTCGATGGGTTCCTGATTAGGGAACCCACGCGACTCGAATCGGGATCCGAAGTAGTAGTGGGGCACACGACCATTCGTACGAATGACATGGCCTGACGGCTCGAAGGGATGGATGCGGGATGCGAGCGAAGATGCGAGTGCTAAGCACTGCCGTGTGGGTCGCGCTACTGATTGGGTGCTGCTTGGGCGGGGTGAGCGTTGCAAGCGCCGAGACCGCCGTGCATCTGGTTCTTGTTCGAGATGTGGTCATCTATGATGACGTTGTCTCAGTAGAGGTGTCCATCACGCCCTGGAGTGCCGGGGTCTTCGGAGTCAAGCTCCGCAGGCCTGGAACTGACACGCCTTTGCTAGTCCAATCTGGCTCAGTTGTGGAGACGCGTGGTGTGCAGACTCTCACGTTCCCTGCAGCGAAGCTTCAGGATGTTACTGGGTCGCTCGACGCCACGGTTTCGCTGTTCGCGTACTATCGTGGGGAGCCAGCGACGAGCACGCCAATCGACTCAGGTGCGACGACCCTGACTATCCTCCCGAGACTGAGCATCACTGCATCCCCTACGACAGTCTACTATGGCGACTCAACTTGGTTGACCGTGTCGCAAAACGGACCCGCATTGAGCGGCTCAGGGTACTTGCAGAAGTACTGGTACAACAAAAAGACCGAACGAGTACCCGTTGAAATCGGGAATAGCAAGCTCGTGGAAGGGATCAAGGCGACGACGAAGTTCACGGTCGCGTTGTACCCCGAAGTCTCTACCGCGCAACCTGCTTCGATAGCCTCGACGACCGTTTTCGTGAAGCGTTGGTTCAGCGCACCGATGGTCGGCGGGAAGGTCACCACCGAGAGCGTTCCTGCAGGAACGGCATATCACTTCAAGTGGAATAGCAAAGAGCACAAAGTGACGGGCCAGCTCAAGGGACCGAAGGGCAACATCCAGCTGCGGCTTGAGAAGTTGAAGACAAAGCCCGTGTCGGCCGATCCTACTGAGGATGTGCGGAACAGCGCCGTTACCGTGAAGCCTTTCAGCGTGCCGTTTCCAAAGCAGGGCGGCAACTGGCACTATCACATCTGGGCTCAGTCTCGCACAGCAAAGGGATGGTGGAGGTTGCGGATCGAGTACAAGACCGGAAAGGGTCAGAATTCGGCTTGGACCTACATGCATATCGAGTAGTTGCGAGAGCGCGGAATGGGGTTGAGTTCGAGCAGTGAGCCAGACTATTGCCCGCCGCGCATGCAGCCCATTGTTGCAGCGAACCGCCCGTAGCGTTGCCGTGCTCGCCTTTGGGCTTGCTGTGATCGGCGGGCCTGCGGTTGCCCATGCGACCAACGCCACGGTCTGGTCCGAGGCCGAGTCGGGGTCGGGGAGCACGTTTCACGGCATTCAGTTCGTGAGCGGCGCTATCGGCTATGCCAGTGGCACGGATGGGATCCTCCTGAAATCCACCGACGGCGGATTCAAATGGAAGCGCCTGACCTCCGGGACATCCCAGTGGCTCGAGGCGATCGACTTCACGTCCGCGAAGACCGGCTATGCGGTAGGCGGCGGCGGCGTGATCCAGAAGACCACGAACGCCGGCGCGAAGTGGAAAGCACTGAAGTCGGGCACCACTCAGCCTCTTTGGGCCGTCGACTTCTTCACCACCGCCACCGGCGTTGCCGTGGGCGATGGTGGCATCATCCTGCGCACGACCAATGCGGGCAAGACGTGGAAGAGGCAGACCAGCGGTGTCGATGTGTGGCTTGATACCGTTGACTTCGTGAGCAATCGCGTCTGCTACGCGACGGGTGCAAAGGGGCTGGTGCTCAAGTCGACGAACGGGGGTACCTCGTGGAGGTCGCTCTCCACGGGGGTGGCCCAGGACTTGTGGGCCGCGGACTTTGTGGGGTCCTACACTGGCTGGGCCGTCGGCAAGGCGGGAACCATACTCAAGACCACTGACGGCGGGCAATCTTGGTTCAAGCAGGCGGTTCCAAGTGAAGCGGATCTCCGAGCTGTTGAGTTCATCGACTCCAGCACGGGGTGGGTAGGCGGCGTCGGTGGTGCGATCTGGAAGACCAGCGACGGTGGATCCTCTTGGGTGAAGGAAACCGTGCGCACGAAGGTCGCGACGAGCTTCAACCGCACGGTGAACTGCATTCTGGCGCGTGATCGCCAAACGCTGTGGGCCGGCTGCGACTACGGCACTATTCTGCGATTCGCCGACGCCGAGCCCGCGATCTCGGCATCGGTTTCCCCGAAGAGCGTGCTTCCGTATCCGAAGTCCTCGGCGTCGACGGTCCGGATGAGTCTGAAAGGATCAATCGGGTCCATCGTGTGGGGTGGCGCGACGGCACTCCTCGAGATGTATCAGTACGACGACGCGACCGGGAGCTGGCTGCTGGCTTCATCCAAGAATGCGGCCTTCGCGGATGGTGGGGTGACAGTTGGGCTATCTCCGACGGTCAACACCCGGATCGGCGTGAAGGTCACGGATGCCGACGGGCGCGGGGCATCGACGCCAAGCGAGATACTGCTTCGAGTCAAGCCATCGCTTTCCAAGCCCAAGATGAGCCGCGTGGGCAGTGGGCGCTATCGGGTCCGAGGTGTGCTCAAGCCTTGGCATCCGAGCGGATCGAGGTCACTTGAGATGCAGCGCTTCGTATGGCGACGCGGCAAGTGGGTCAAGTACGGCGGGCGCCTAGGGCTGGCGGTGTATGACTCCGGTGCGGCGTCGGCCTACTCCACAGTCGCTTCGTTCCCCAAGAGCGACAAGGCCTACGGCGTAGTCCTCTACCACAACGCAGATGAGCGGAACGCCTACGCGAGAAGCCCGGGGTCGTACAAGGTGCGGTAGTCCTTGCGGCTAGGGCCCCGCGTCTGGATGGTTGTCTGTCTTCGTAGTAGTTCCGGGATGTGGTCGGTCCGGTGTGTATACGCGACCCTGCCGCCGGTTCTTCTTCGTGATCTTCTCCGAGGATGAAACACTCTCGAGGAACCCATCGGACCCCTTGAAGCGAGCGCGGAACCAGCGCGTGGACTTGATGGTCACACTACAGCCCGCTTTGCCCTTCGAGATCTTCGAGGACTTGTAGGTGGTCCATTTGCCGTCCTTCGACGTCTTGCTCTCAAACACGACGCTGCCCGAAACCGCGTCATTCGTATCCGACTTGATCGTCGCCGTCAGCTTCGCACTATCGCCCGAGTAGCCCGAGCTCTTCGAGGTCTTGAGGCTCAGGCTTGTGTCCACCGGCGATGCCGGTTCCGTTGGGGTGGTGGTAGCCTCCCCCTTGTCCGAATCACCCGGAGTCGTGTCAACTCTTGGGACCGTGGTCGTCACTGGCTTGGTTGACCGAGCGGCACCTCCGCCGCCCATGGCTCCGGCCACCATGACGGCCACGCCTATGACGAGTGCGGCCGCGATCGGCACGATCCAGATGCTGCGCTTTCGTCCAGCCGGGGACTCGGGCGAAGTCGGCTCGACGGGGGACAGAAGCTCGCCTGTCTCGGGGTCGACCGCTGGCGCGGCAGCTTCATCGCCGTCACCGGGAGTCTGCTCGGTGTCGAGCGCTTCGTTGTGATGGTCCGGCGCGTTCGCTGCAGCGGCGACGGCTTCCGCGGCGATCACGGACGGCTCTTGCTGCTCCGCCTCTTCGGGGCGCGAGATCGTGGTTGCCTCGGAGTTCGGAATCGCATCCAAGTACACAGGGGGCGGGAGCGGCGGCACGGTCGAAGGTCGCTTGCTGCGACCGAACCCGAAGACGCTGGCGCCGCGCACCCGCTCCTGCCCGGTCCACATGCGCAGTGCCTGCGCTGCGCTGACCGGACGTTCGTCCGGAGACTTGGACAGCAGCACCCTCACGGTGTCTGACATCTGTCTCGGAATGCCGTTGATGACACGCGCGGGATCCTGCACCTCTTCGTGAGCCACGCGATACATGACTGTGGTGACCGGCAGCTCGGGCGTCCGGCCGAACGGGTTGACGCCGGTCAGTAGTTCGTAGGACACGACGCCAAGCGAGAAGAGGTCGGAGCGCGCATCAACCGCCAGCCCCATGACCTGCTCCGGCGACATGTAGCCGGGCGTGCCGATGACCGTTCCGATCTGGGTCATCCCTGAGTCGCTGAAATGTGCGACACCGAAGTCCGTGAGCTTGACCCTGCCGTCAGGCAGAACGAACACGTTCTCCGGCTTGATGTCCCGGTGGATCACGCCTGCGGAATGGGCGTGTCCAATGGCATCGAGGAGCTGGGTTACGACCACGGATGCCGAGTCAGGATGCACCGGACCCCGTGCGATGATTCGGCCGAGTGTCTCGCCCTCAAGCAGCTCCATGACGATAGCGGCGCGACCGTCGAAGTCACCGGCCGCGAAGATCGTCACGATACCTGGGTGATCCAGTCGCGCCACGGCGCGCGCTTCAAGGACGAAACGGTCCGCGAACTCCGCCGCAACGTCCGGCGCGGCGTTCTGGGGCGGAATGAGTTCTTTGATTGCAACGTGGCGATCGAGAGCCGGATCGTAGCCGAGCCAGACAACGGCCATAGCGCCACGGCCCAGTTCACCAGTGATCTGGTAAGGACCGATATTCAACGGTTCTCCCCTCGATGGTACCGTTCCACCTGACGAATCCGCTGCTGCATCCCCCAACGCGGCTTCGACTTCTCTGCATACGATATCATGCCGACACGGGGGATTCTCAGGGTGAGCGAGCGAGACGATTGCTATCCGCATACTCATCGCTGCGATTCCGGCGTAACCGGTAAAGGCAGTCGCTCGTGATGCCGATTCTAGAGTAGTGTTGTTCAGGCCGCTCGCGTGGGACACGAGTGGCCGGGCTACCCTCAGTTTGAGTGGCAGGTTCCGTCGGTTCAGGTTTGGCGAGGGGGAGGCAAGGCCGTGAGTCTTCGGAAGTCATTGACGCTCGCGTGTGTGCTAGGTGCGACAACGCTCATGCTGCTCGCGGGTATGGGTCGCATTAACCCTGCCGACGCTATTGCTCGCATGTCGGCCTCGCTGGTCGACGGCGGTGTCACACATCTCGCCACGATTGGGACGAGCGGACACGGGTCTGCGCGCGGGCAGTTCGATGCCGTCGGTCCGGTTGCATCGGATGGCAGCGGCGGCTTCTTTGTCTTCGATCGAAACAACATGCGAATTCAGAGATGGTGCCCCAACGACTCGTCCGCGAGCGTTTGGTCCTGGCGCAGGCAATGGAACACGACCAGCTCGGGATACCGATACTACGATGGCATGGGCAGCTCGAGTGAGTACCTGTATAGGGTCGACTCGAGACGCTCGGTGATCTATCAGTATCAGATCGCCGGGCCGGCGGAACGCACGTGGGGAACCGTGGGTTCGGGTCCCGGACAGTTGAGCTGGCCGACGGACGTCTGCGTCGATCCTTCGGGCGCCGTCCTCGTGGCCGACCAGGGCAACCATCGCATTTCCAGATACAGCTGGGACGGCTACTGGCAGGACTCTTTCAACCTGGCGTCATCGGGCTATCCGATGTCTATCAGTGCGGGTCCGAGCGGCGATGTGTTCGTGACGAACCCGCGCGCTTCGGAAATCCAGCGATTCGACAACAATGGGACGTTCCTGAACAAGTGGTCGGTAGGCAGCTCGGGCTACGGCGGCATCGCTGTGGACAAGTACGGATACGTGTACTACTGCAACACTCGGTCGAGCTGCGTTGAGAAGTACGAGTCGGACGGTACTCCTGCCGGGCAGTTTGGCGAGTCTTCGAGCGGATCCGGCGCACTGTCTGCGCCGATCGATGTTGCTGTCGACGCCAATTTGCGGGTGTTCGTGTCCGACTACGGGAACAACCGGATCGAGGTGTACCGTACCGTCCGCCACTGGCTGTCGAAGGTTTCGGTCGGAACGAAGGTCATGCGCAAGGGCAAGTCGATTGCCTTGAGCGGGACGATGAAGCCTGCGCATCCAGCGGGATCGGTTATCAAGATACATGCCCAGCGATTCAGTTCGGGAGGGTCCAAGAAGGGCTCACCGATCATCGCGAATGCTGTGGTCGTTTCGAGTTCGGGCAGTTCATGCCGATGGATTGCGCAGGTCAAGCTACCGAGAACCGGGTACTGGAAGTTCAAGGCGTTCGCCGCAAGTGACGGCTTGCACCTGCCGGGCGAAAGCAGCGCTTGGAGCTCCAGGGTCACAGTGAAGTAGCTGCCCTCCCTCGTCTGGAAGGTCGCTCCTCATCGCTCGATTCGGGCGCTGCGTTGCAGCATCTGGAGGTCTGACCCGCTCAGTCCCCTCAGGTAGTCGGCTATGAACTCACCGCTCGCTTGGATGCGCTTGGCCATCAATCGTGAGCCGGTGTCGCCGCGACTGTGGTAGCTCGGATCCTGCCTCCACTCGATCCAGGTTGCAGGGATGCCGGCAAGCTCGAACGGCTCGTGATCGCTCCATCCGTATTTGCCGGGGTCGCGCACGGCCTTCGCTGGTAGTCCGGCATCCTGGGCCCGCGCGAGCACCATTGTTTGAAGTGATTGCGGCCCGCGCCTCATGCTGCGTACGGCGAAGTAGCTTCCGTGGCCGACCATGTCGACCGAAATCATCCCTGCTGTCGACGCCAGCTCCGCGTGGCTCATGCCCGACACGAACGCCCGCGAGCCATAGTGGTGGTGGTCCGGATTGCCGTCGACCATTTCTTCGCCGCCAAAGAAGACGAACTCCACCGAGGCCGCCCCACCATCCTCAGCCAGGACCCTGGCGACCTCGAGCAGTACGGCGCATCCGGACAGGTTGTCATTTGCGCCCGGCGAAGGGGCCTTGGAATCCATGTGGGCGCCCAGGATCAGCGTCTGTGGGCCGGTGCCATGGAGCGTGGCTCGCACATTCAGGCTGTGACGCCCCTTGGGAAGATCGAACGAGTCCGTGTGAGCGTCGTAGCCTGTCTTCCTCAGTTCTTCCAGGATGTAGTCGGCCGCTGCCCGCTCTGCGGCTGATCCACTTCGGCGAGGGCCGTACGATTCCATGGCATCGACGTGTTCCAGAGCACGAGCAGCGTCAAATCGCTTGCTCACAGCCGGTGGACCGCCAGCGTCATCGTCGCCGGCATCCGGTGCCGGTATGATGGTCGTCGCCACTCCGACGCTGGCTTCGCTGCGTCCGCCACCGGTTGTCGTTGTTGTTGTGGCGCTCAATAGGAGCCAGATCCCAAGAAGCGTCAGCAGGGCCGCCGCGACACTCAGAGCGACTGGTGAACCGTGCTTGCGTGTCGTGCGGTTCTCCAAAGTGCGATCCTCGGATTGGGATGCTCGCCGCTGAATCCGGCGCCGGCCTCATCATGCTGCAGACCGGGGTGAATCGGAAGCTTCATGCGGTTCGGCCAGAGCCGGACAGGTGTCGGCGCGTGCATCCACACCCGCTGGGCCGTACAATCGACGAAGCGCGAGGGGGCGCGTGCTCTTGGCTACCGCGAGCTCGGGGGGATCGAGCGAGTGTCCAACGTACTTGGACCGTATGTGATTCAGGGTGAACTCGGCCGGGGGGCGATGGCCGTTGTTTGGCGCGCCATCGACACCAACCTTGGTCGAGAGGTGGCCATCAAGGAACCCCTCATGCCCTCGAACGCCAGTGACTGGACCGCCCGCGAGTTCGCCGAGCGGTTCGTGCGTGAAGGCAGGGCTGCGGCCGCACTGAGTCATCCGGGCATTGTGACGTTCTACAGCGCCGATATCGTGGATGGCCGACCGATTCTTGTCATGGAACTTGTCGAGGGAGAGACCCTCGCGGCCGTCTTGGAGAGAGGCGCCCTTCCGGCAGCGACGGTCGTAGGGATTCTCGACCAGCTCCTTGATGCGGTCGACTACGCTCACTCACGCGGGATAGTGCATCGCGACATCAAGCCCGATAACGTGTTTGTGACTCGCAGCGGATGCGTGAAGCTGGCTGACTTCGGAATCGCCCATATCGGATCCGCGACAAGGATGACGCAGATCGGTTCCGTTGTTGGAACACCCGGCTATATGGCCCCCGAGCAGGTCATGGGTGACCAAGTGGATGCTCGGACGGACGTGTTCGCTGTTGGCGTTCTCGCCTACGAGATGCTTGCGGGGTTCAATCCCTTCGGTACGACCGATGGCACTGATCCCACGGCAGTCATGTACAGAATCGTGCACACACCCACTCCGCAGCTGTACGTGGGCAACCCGCCGAGCCCCAATGTCGACTTGAGCGCGGTCGTATCTACGGCCATGGCAAAGAACCCGGCGGATCGCTTCGTGGATGCGCGTTCGTTTCGCTCGGCGCTAATGGGTGGGCCGATGCCGCGAGCCACACAGGTAGTGGGTCCAAGTC
>Ga0194062_1001271_pt1 | contig 10549 bp, 8 predicted proteins | sample SepL2225m_MetaG_FD_155481 | JGI IMG/M metagenome (GOLD analysis project Ga0194062, IMG submission 155481) | Anoxic zone freshwater microbial communities from boreal shield lake in IISD Experimental Lakes Area, Ontario, Canada - Sep2016-L224-25m | ecosystem: Environmental > Aquatic > Freshwater >... | reverse complement strand
TTCAAGGCGATGTGCTGTTCTTCCAAGTCGGGCGTTTCGTTGAGTTCTATCACCCCGGCGATGCGGGGATTGCAGCCCTCTTGGGGTTGGCGGCGATGGCGCATAACCGGCGCGGGGCGTTGTGGGGGTTTCCGCTAGTCCAAGTCGCCCGCCATCTGCGCTGTTTGCTGCGGGAAGGCCACGCCGTCACTTGCATTGCCGAGACGGGCCGCTATCTGACTGCCGTGCAGGAGCGGGTCCCGGTGGGGCGGTTTGTGCCGGGAGTGGTTCCCAAGTACGGACTTGGGAACCCGCATTAAGTCGGCATAGGGATGCCGACCTACATCTTATCCCCCCACTGTCACGCTCACCACATCGCTCCATTGTCCGACTTGTTCATCGTGCAAGCGGTAGATGGCTTTGTAGTTCCATATCGCGCTGGTGCCGGGGGCGGGTTAGCGGGGTGGTGGGTGTTTGGTTCGGTGTTGATGATTAGGAAGACAAAGCCGTTACCATCATTTCGGTCTACCCAGATTTCAATCGCGCTGGCCTTGCCTTTTGTCCATAAAATCACCGGATGCCCCGCTCTGATTTGGATGCTCAACGAAGGCTTCAAAGTGGTCGGATCGAAGGCGTGGGACGCGGCGACAATCCATAAATCCTGCCCGATGGCGGTGGTGTAATATATTTTCCTGTCACCACGCGGCGCGTGGCGACAAGAAAATAGCGGCGAGGTGGTCGAGTAATTTGGCTTTTGCTCGTTCCCAAGCTGGAGTTTCACCGCCATTAAACTATGAAATGACTCAGCCCGCCAGTTTCGCGCTCGCCAACCTATTCAGGCTAATCCTTTGTTCAGCCGCTTGCAACGCGAGCAGGCGATGAAGTTCGGGAGGGATGCGCACCCGGAACTCGCCGCTATAGTGTTTATCCGCCAGCGGTTGTGGAATGGGTTCGCCATTTGCCTGAAGGTCGGCCACCACGTCGGCGACCACTTGGCGGATGCCGACCAACGCCAATTCGGGAGTTTCCGCCAACCAGCTTAAAGATGGAAATTCCACGCATAGCCCAAGGTGTTCGTTATCCTCTGGCGACCAAGTGACTCGATAGGTGTAATGATTAGGGTTCATCGCTTGCCCTCCAATTTGTCGATTGCCCGCATTAGGTCAATAATCTTTCGCGTCGTTGTCATTTGACAAATGGTGTCAATAATGGAACCGCTTGTCAAGATTGGCTGATTGCAAGCACCGGGTGTGATTAAAAAGGATTTGAAGATTGGGAGGAAATCCAAGGACGCAAGAGTACCGCAAAACATCAAGGCCCGCGTGTTGCTGGACAAGCTGGAAGCCATCCGGTCCATGGAGGAACGGCTGGATGAAAACGGCGAAGGCAGTTAGCCCGCATGTTCCGGATCCGGTTGGCGGCGGTGATCGCCGTTCTGTTTTGTCTTGGGGTTGGGGATGGCGCTCCATTGGGGTTCGAGCCAAGTCGCACTGCATTTTAGAACTGCACAGGCTGAACGGCGAATTGCAGCGCATGGACACTGCGCGGAGGGAGTTCCTGGCCGACATCAGCCACGAACTGCGAACCCCGATCTTGCGGCTCTGCGGCGAAGCGGAAGTGATTTTGCGCGAGAACGAGGGCGAATGCGATGCCGGTGAGTACCGGGACACCTTGCAGTACATCGCCGGGCTGTCCACTCAGTTGGGGACTTACGTTAACGACCTGCTGTTCCTCGCCCGCACCGAACTGTCCGGCAACCCTTTTGATTGGGACTTGGCCTGGGACAGGCTGGATTTGGCCGAACGGGTGGCCTGTGCCGTCGAGGATTTCCAGGCCATGGCACGGGAAGGCTCCATTACCGTTGGATTGAATTCGCAATCCACACCGGCTTGGGTGCAAGGAGACAGGCAGCGGTTGCGGCAAGTGCTGTTCATCCTCGGCGACAATGCCTGCCGTTATTCCATCCCCGAACTTTTCCCGAAAACAAACCGCAAGCGGGTTTTGCTGGTGGAGGACGACGGGCGCATTGTCCGGTTTGTCCGGCGCGGGTTGATATCCGAGGGCTACGACGTCGATGTGACCGATAGCGGACTGGAAGCCGTGGAGCTAGTGATGGAATGCCTGTACCAGGCCGTCATCTTGGATGTCGGCCTGCCCGACCTCGACGGCATGCAAGTTTGCGATAACTTGCGTGCCTGCGGCGTCGACACCCCCATTCTGATGCTGACCGCCTGGAACTCGGTGCGCGACAAGGTGGCCGGGCTGCGTTCGGGGGCGGACGACTACATGACCAAGCCCTTCGTCTTCGAAGAACTGCTGGCGCGGATCGAGGCGCTGGCCCGCCGCCGCACCGGCGAACTCAGGCCGGAACCCAAGGAATTGCGCGTTGCCGACCTGGTGTTGAACAACGAGACCCGCGAAGTGATGCGAGGAGAAACACTAATCGACCTCACCCCCAAAGAGTTCGCCATGCTGGAATGCCTTCTGCGCACACCGGGCAAGGTGCTGAACCGGATGCGGATATTGGAACATGTCCGGGGCTACAGCGCCGACCCGATGACCAATGTGGTGGATGTCCACATCCGCCAGCTTAGGCGCAAAATCGACGAGCACCATGACAAGAAACTCCTCAAGACCGTGCGGGGATTTGGGTATAAGGTGGATGCGTCCTGAAGAACGCCATCGACAGGGAGGCGTCAAGCCAAGGCATCAAGGCGAGCCTAGGCATGTTCAAACGCTGCGAACGTTAAGGGACTGGTAAATGTCGCGCTGATGGATGGAAATGAGTCCATGTCGGTTGACACCAAGCTTGCGCCGTCAGTCAGTAACCGAACGGGGATGGCCTGTTGTCGAAGAAAAAATCATCCATTTCGTGTTTTCGTGGAATCTTATACGTTTTCAGCCAGCTTTTGAGATGCTGAACATCTTGGAAGGTGTGCAAATCCTGTTTGATGCCGGCGACTTCCCGCTTTAACTGGCGAATGTCGTCTTGCAACCGATCCATCAATCCCTTAGGCGAAACCGGGGCAAAGGGCGGCATATTGAGTTGCCTTTTCCAGACCGCCTCGATGCCTTCGGCCTCCTGCTGCAACTGCTCCAATTGCTGCTTGAGGATTTTGTTGTAATGCTTCAGGCGGTCTTCGGCGATGTTGTTGATTTGCGTTTGGTCGATTTGCTCGACCTGCAACTGCAATTCCAGCAATTGGAGCAAGTCCTTGTTGCCGTAGGCCACGTTCACCCGTTGCATGAGGGCGGTCTTGCGTTCCCGCTCCGCCGGGTCGGGTTCGCGGTCTGGGTGCAAGGCCGTGGCCAGTTTGCGGTAAACCTCTTGGATCGACTTTTTGAGGTGTACCGCCTCGGCCTGCATTTGGTCTTCCTTGGCTTGCTGCTTCTGGGTTTTGTTGCGCTTGGCCCGGCGCGCCTCGGCTTCGCGCTGGCGTGCTTCCTGCCCGGTGCGCATGGACTCCATTTTTTCTTCGACGAAGGCTTGCATTTTCTCCATGGAACTGACATCCGCATCGCCAAAGTCGATGCCGAGCGTCCCCTCCATCATGGATTTCATCAATTCCCCGGTTGCGGCATCGAGTGCCTGATCCTCGGCATCGAAGTCAGACCCGCTGTGGCGGTTGTAAATCCCTTTCAGGTCGGCATCATCCCCGCCGTCGGCCAGCAATTCGGCGGTGGCCTCGCAAATCAGGTGGCTGACTTTTTCCTTGTCGCGCTTCTTCAATGCGGGACTGTCATAGGCTTTGTCCAACAAATGCACCCATTGGGTTTGCAGTCCGTCGTAAGTCTTGAGCAACGGATCAAATTCGTGCACCGTAATGTACTGCATCCGTGGGATGGTCTCCGACCAGAGTCCGAGCCGTTGCTTTTGCTGGTCGATTTTCTTGATGAGCGTGTTGAATTGCTGTTGCGCCTGGCTCAAGCCGGGTTTTGCCTTGTCCGCGACAATGCGGACTGCGTGGGTCTTGCTGTTTGTCATGGCTGGATTTGATTGGAGGATGAATGTGAATGACCGGGTTGCCACAATAGATTAGACTGCAAGCATGACCCCTTAATCAAGTTTCCTTGACGATGAAAGAACCTCGCTGGACCTCGATATCAGATTCCAACTTTGCTTGGGAAAAAGCGGCACTCGACTGGTTGCGTGCGCAACTGCCTGACCGCGACCCTTGGCATGTTTGGTCGAATTTCGAGTTTATCGACGATGAAGGAAAGGTCAACGAAGTTGATGCGCTGGTCGTCAGCCCATTTGGCGTTTTTTTGGTCGAAGTTAAAAGCCGAAACGGGACCATAAGCGGCGATGCCCACACCTGGACCTGGCAAACCGACGGCAGGTGCCACGCTTACGACAACCCCCTGATCCTCGCCAATCGCAAGGCCAAACGTCTTGCCAGCCTGTTGCGGCGGCAAAGCTCGGTGATCAAGGCCAAGTCCAAGGTTCCATTCATCGAACCGTTGATCTTTCTGTCCGCCATCGGCCCGGATGCCTGCAAGCTGTCGGGCTTGGCCCGTGCAGGGGTGTTCCTCCGTGGCAGTCCGGATTCCCCCCAAAGACGAAGGCATTGTCGCCCGCTTGTCCGGCGAGGGAAGCCTAGACCACAGTGGGCCGCCACTCGGCAACGAACTTACCCGCGTGTTTTGCCGGGCGGTCATGGAAGCCGGCATCCGGCCTTCCAACAAGCACCGCCAAGTCGGCGATTACCAACTGGTGAAGCTCATTGCAGAGGGCGGAAACTACCAGGACTGGGAAGGCAAGCACATAGCCGCCGGGGTGCTGCGCCGGGTGCGGATTTACGGCTACGACCTGGCCGCGACGGCCGAGGCGCGCAAGTCGCTGATACGGCAGGCCACCCGCGAATTCCAGATTCTGGAAGGCATAGAGCATCCGGGCATCCTGCGGGTCAGGGATTTCAAGGAAAGCGAACTGGGTCCGGCGCTATTGTTCGACTATGAACCCCAATCCCGGAGGCTGGATTTTCTTCTACGTGAACATGGCACTCGCCTGAACATCGACCAACGGCTGTCCATCCTTAGGCAATTGGCGGAAACCCTTAACTACGCCCATCAAAAAAAACTTTATCACCGTGCCTTGTCGCCCCAGTCAATCCTGGTCAGAGACCCGGCGGAAGCCCAGCCCAGACTACAGATCATGAACTGGCAATTGGCCTCCCGCGATGGCGGCACGGCAGGCACCTGCGCCCGCACCGTGGGTACACGGCATGTCGGCGCACAGGTGGAAGATTTGGCGGGCGTTTACCTCGCCCCGGAATCGTTTTGGGACGAGGCCAGTTCAGGCCCGCATCTGGATGTCTTTTCGCTGGGTGCCATCAGTTGGCACCTGTTCACCGGCCAGGTTCCTGCCGCCAGCCCGGTCGAGCTTCAGGCCAAGCTACGCGGCGGCAACGGACTGCGCATTTCCGATTGCCTTGATGGCGCAGGCAAGGGATTGCAAGACCTTGTCCAATACAGTACCTACCCCGATGTGTCGGGGCGCATCCGTTTGATGGGCGAATTCCTGGATTACCTGGAATGCGTTGAAGACGAACTGACCGCACCTCCCCGTGAGCTTACCGTCGATCCGACTGACGCCAAAAGCGGCGACCGCCTGGAAGGCGGTTGCACCGTGGTGAGACGGCTCGGCAAAGGCTCATGCTCCGATGTGCTGCTGGTCAGGCAAGACGGATCGGAGGCCGAACTGGTCCTCAAAGTGGCGATTGACGCCTCGCACAACGACCGGTTGAAAGCCGAAGGCGAGGTGCTTGCCAAGCTGCGCCATGCGAATATCGTCGAGTGGGTGGACACTTTGCAAGTTTCCGGCCGCGTGGCCTTGTTGATGAAGAGTGCCGGGAAAAACACCCTGGCCCATCAACTCCGCCATGAAATCCGGCCATCGCTGGATCTGATCCGCCGTTTCGGTGAAGAACTGCTGCAAATCGCCCTCTTCTTGGAAGACCAGGGCATCTATCACCGCGACATCAAGCCGGACAACATCGGCCTGATGCAATCCCATAGCGGCAGACTGCAGCTGGTCTTGTTCGATTTCTCGATGGCCAAAACCTCGGTGGACAACATCCAGGCCGGCACCCGGCCTTACCTGGACCCGTTCCTGGCGCTGAGGAAGCCGCCGCGTTGGGACATCTATGCCGAGCGCTTCGCGGTGGCGGTGACTCTCTACGAACTGGTCACCGGTGCCTTGCCGACCTGGGGCGATGGCATCAGCGATCCGTCCATGATCGAGGAAGAAGCCGCCCTGGACATGGGGCTATTCGACCCCAACTTGCGCGAAGGGCTTGCGGATTTTTTCGGCAAGGCGCTGCGGCGCGACTTCCGTGAGCGCTACGACAATGCCGAAGACATGCTCCGCGCTTGGCGCACCGTGTTCGACCGTGCCGAAACCAGCCCCATCCAGGCGGATTCCTTCGAACTGATTGCCCGGCAAGCCCGCCGCGAAACGGTCATAGGGGAACTCGGCTATGGCGTGGAAGCGCTGAATGTGCTGGATCGCCTAGGGGTGCACAATGTCCGCGACCTGCTCGGCGTGGACCGTGTGCGTTTCCGCTACCTGAAAAGCGTCGGCGACAAGGTTCGCAAGGAAATCCGCCTCAAGGCCAAACGGCTGGCACAACTGCGGCCCGACCTCGTGGCGGCCAACCCCACGGTGCTGGAAGCGGATTCGGCAACCCCGCAAAGCCGCAGCATCGACGAACTGGTGAAGCACCTGCTGCCGCAACGGCCCGCCGATGACGAAAAACCCGAAGCAACCGCGCTTGCCGTGTATTTAGGCGTGGAAGGCAACGATGCCGAAACGCTGTGGCCCACCCTCGGCGAGGCTGCCCAAGCCACCGCAGTGGCCCGCCCCACGCTGACCACTGCCTTGCTCGCAGCCCGCGCCCGTTGGCTCAAATCCCCGGTGATGACCGAAGTGCGCGAGGAATTGGCGACAGCCCTCACCGCTGCCGGTGGCGTGTTGACCGTAGCGGAAGCCGCCGCGTCGCTATTGGCGAGCCGAGGCTCCATCGAACAAGACGATGAGCTACGCATGCGCCTGTCGGCTGCCGTCGTGCGGGCCGTGGTGGAAGCGGAAACCGGCCTGGCCAGCCCGCGTTACCAATGTTCCACCAGCCCATTGACACCGCTAATCACCGCAACCGTCGATCATGCCGATTACGCCATCCGTCTCGGCCAGGCGGCGGACCGGCTGGTCAATCCCTCACCCCCGGCCCCTCTCCCCAAGGGGAGAGGGGAGAAGGAACCCTCACCCCCGGCCCCTCTCCCCAAGGGGAGAGGGGAGAAGGAACCCTCACCCCTTAGCCCCTCTCCCTTTAGGGAGAGGGGTTGGGGTGAGGGCAATCTCCCTGCCCCGCAACAGGCGGTGGAACACCTCGAAGCAGTGGACAGGCCTTCCGGCGTGATGCCGCTTTCCTCCCAACGCTTATTGAAACTGGCGGCGGCCTGTTCGCTTAATGCCGCCGTGTCCAGCCGACTGGAACTCTATCCACGGGGCATGGCGGCGCAAAGGGCCATCCGCTTGGCGATGGGCTCGTTGAATGGGCCGCATATATTGAGCGAATCCCAGGTCAAGGAGCGTGTGTTGGGCCGCTATCCGCAAGCGGAGCCGCTGCCAGGCCGTCCTGCCTTGGACGGGCTGCTCACCGATGCCGGGGCGGAGTTGATCTACCGGCCAGACGGCGACAAAGGGCCGGGGTATTACCCGACCCGCAGGATTCCCGGCCTCACCGCCGGTGTTACAACTTTTTTCGGCCGCCATTCCAGCCAGGGGAATGGGCCGGGAGAGGTGACTGCGGAGCTGGCCGAAGCCCGGCAGTTCGAAGACCGTCTGGCGCATTCAGCCAAACAAGGGGGGTTCTTGGTGTTGACGGTCACTCCCAGGCTTTGCCGACATGCCGAAGCCGGGCTGCTGCAACGCTATGCCAACCCATTGGGATTCATCCGCCTATCCCTGGACCGGATCATTCTGGACACCCTCCGTGAACAAGCGGGCGCATTGCGGGTCGATTGGCGCAAGGTGCTGGAAGCCGACCAAGACGGGCCGGGCAGCCGGGATTGGGCCAATCTGCTGCGGCTGGCCTCCCGCGCGTCACCTAAGATCAAAGCCAAACTGCTGGCCGAAAAGCAGCCCTTGTTGCTGGTCCATCCGGGCTTGTTGGCCAGGCTGGGCTTGATGGACATTGTGACTGACTTGCGAGAAGCAACGACCCGCACCGACGGTTTGCCGCTGGTCTGGTTGCTGGCAGCCATGGCAGGCCAAGGCTTGCCCACATTGGATGGCATGCCCATCCCGGTGATTTCATCGGCGCAATGGGCCAGGGTGCCGGAGGCTTGGCTTGGGAATTTGTAGGGCGAATTTGTGGGGGCGAATTTATTCGCCTAAAATACAATTATTTAATCGGCGAATAAATTCGCCCCTACAATCACCCGAATGACACGGCGAATAAATTCGCCCCTACAATCACCCGAATGACACGGCGAATGAATTCGCCCCTACAATGGTTATCCCCTATGCCCAGAGATGAACTACTCAAAGGCCGAATATCCCTAGACTACCATGTTTATCACATCACCACATGCACCGAGGCTCGGATACCTCTATTTCTGGATTTCTTTTGTGGACGTTGCGTGGTTAATGAAATGCGCCGATTGAATGACGACGGACTTCTCGACTCCATCGCGTGGGTAGTAATGCCCGACCATGTTCATTGGGTGTTTCAACTTGGCGATCAATTAAACCTATCCGAGGTCATGAAACGATTGAAAGCGCGTTCGGCAATTGCGATTCATCAGCTAATTCATCGGCAAGACCAGGTTTGGCAAAAAGGATTCCACGATCACGCCATCCGTCAGGATGAAGATTTAAAAAACGTGGCCCGCTATATCATCGCCAACCCCGTTCGAGCTGGACTGGTCGAAAAGATCGGTGACTATCCGTTGTGGGATGCCAAATGGTTATAAATTTGCGTGAATTTAGGGGCGAATTTGTGGGGGCGAATTCATTCGCCTAAAATATGAATATTAAAATTACATGGCGAATGAATTCGCCCCTACAACCCCGCCCGAGGCGAATGAATTCGCCCCTACATACCATCCATTCACTCCGCATTCAAGGAACCCACCGTGATCAACGCCACCGCCCTACTGCGTGACCTGAAAGGCCAGAAAGGCTTGGCAGCCCTGCTGGAAGCCGACATCCGCGAACGCATCCAAGACCAGCCCGGCTTGGAAGACTCGCTGGCCGCCGAATGGCAAGCCGCCAAGGTTGCCTCGCGCACAGCGCAAACCCTACACGATTTCAAGGAGGAAGCCATCACCCAAGCCGCCGTGCATTGGATTTTAATGGGCGTGTTCGTGCGGTTTTTGGAAGACAACGGCCTGCTCGACAAGCCTTATTTGTCCGCCGCCGACCCGGAACGGCGGGCCTTGGCGCTGGACCGCCACGAAACCTACTTCCACGCCCGCCCAGGCGACAGCGACCGGGAATACTTGCTGGCCTGCTTCCGCGACGTGGCAAGCTTGCCCGGCATGGCGGCGCTGTTCGACGAGCGTCATAATCCGCTGTGGCGCTTGCCGGTGTCCGGCGACGGCGCGATGGCTCTGTTGGGCTTCTGGCAGAAGATCGACCCCGACACCGGCAAGCTGGTGCGTGACTTCACCGACCCGGACTGGGACACCCGTTTTTTGGGCGACCTCTACCAAGACCTGTCCGAAGCCGCGCAAAAGCGTTACGCCCTATTGCAAACCCCGGAGTTTGTCGAAGAATTCATCCTAGCCCGCACATTGGAACCGGCCCTGCGCGAATTCGGCTACCGGGAAGTCCGCTTGATTGACCCCACCTGTGGCTCCGGCCATTTCCTGCTCGGCGCATTTCGTCGGCTGCTGGACCAATGGCAGCGCAACGAACCTGCCCGCAACCGGCGCGACACCGTGCAAAAGGCGCTGGACGGGGTGTATGGCGTGGACCTCAACCCGTTCGCCGTCGCCATTGCCCGTTTCCGTTTGTTGATCGCCGCGTTGGCGGCAAGCGATGAGCGGCACTTGGCGGAAGCGCCCAATTTCCGTTTCAACTTAGCCGTCGGTGACAGCCTATTGCATGGGCCACAGAAACAGGCGGATTTGTTTATGGGTTCCGAGCATTTCGCCGACACCTCGCTGGCCCATGCCTATGCGGTGGAGGACTTGGACGTAAACAATCACCCCCCTATCGCAAATTTCGATTAATTGGTTCACAATGATCCCAACATTCTGAACATTTTCGCCCCCATGCAACTGAGCGACCACAGCCTGCGACAGATCGACGAAGCCTACCTGAAACGGTTGGGAGACGAGGCGTTGCGCTCGTTGTCATCCAAGCTGCTGCTGGACTTGAAGGAAGCGCGTGAGCGGTTGAACCAAACCAGCCGGAACAGTTCGCTGCCGCCGAGCCGGGAGGCGCCGTGGGATAAAACCCGTGCGGCGGATGCCGGGACGGAACGGGACGAAGGCACGGAAGAAACCGATGCCGAGGACATCCCCCCGGAAACCGCTGCTGATGCCGGGGGCGAGGCCGAGG
>Ga0194062_1001270_pt1 | contig 10551 bp, 8 predicted proteins | sample SepL2225m_MetaG_FD_155481 | JGI IMG/M metagenome (GOLD analysis project Ga0194062, IMG submission 155481) | Anoxic zone freshwater microbial communities from boreal shield lake in IISD Experimental Lakes Area, Ontario, Canada - Sep2016-L224-25m | ecosystem: Environmental > Aquatic > Freshwater >... | reverse complement strand
GCCCAGCACGGCCAACAATTCATACTCATCGCGGTTCTTGTGGCGGACGCGACGGGAGCGAATCTTCCGGAAATCCTCGAGCATGGCGGCAAAGGTCTGGTAACGGTGTTCCCGCTTCGACGCAAGGCACTTCGCCACGAAGGGCTTGGCGTTACTCAATACCCGGAAGACGCCCGGCCGGAAGGACGGCGAGGGCGAGGCCCCGTCACGCCACCGGTTCAGGTAACCGATGTGTGCAGACTCGCCGAGCGGCTCAAACGGAAGCCCGCCCGTCAGGGATTGATAGAAACAAACGCCTAGGCTGAAAATATCCGACAGTTCATCGCCACGAAACCCCTCAATGGTGATGAAATCGGGCGCCATGTAGTCGAAGGTGCCCTTCCACCCGGCTGTGCTCATCTGGCCGCTGTCGTCCTTGCGGGCAATATCAAAATCAATAACCTTGGCCAGTCCATCCTTGGTGATGAAAATATTGGAGGGCTTGATATCGCGATGCGTGATGCCCCGTTCCCGGGCATGAATCAGCCCGGCCAGGCATTGCTCAAACACTTCCTCAACCTGGGGCCAGGCGAGTCCGGTGTTCGCCTTTTTCAGGCGGTCGGTGAGCGTCTCCCCCTCGAGGAACTCCATGACCAGACACTGGGCTTCATCCCATTCCCCGGCATGCCAGGCGAAACTGTCGCGGTAGCGGACGATGTTCGTGTGCGACAGGCGCCGAAGAATGTCCGCCTGGGCCTGGAACTTGGTGCGGAGTTTATCATCATCGCCGGTAATGCGGATGAGTTTGACGGCCACAATCTCGTCGTGGGCCACCTTGGATACGTCTTCGCCGAGATACCGGGCTTTGTAGACGCGGCCCTGGGCGCCGTCACCGATCAGCTCCAGCAACTCGTAATCGCCAACGCGGTCTTTGCCGTTCTCCGTCATTCCTGCAGTGCCCCGTCATGAGTCTCTGACCCCGTCCCGCGAGCCTCCGGTGCCGGCGCGACGGGCGTCACGCTTTTCTCGGCATTCCGCCGGGCGGACAAGACCCGCCAAGCCTGCCATTCCTGATACCCCCAGACGGCAGCCCCGGCGATCACGAAGAGTGCCAATCCGATCCAGAGCCACTTGAGCCGGGACGAGGATCGGACGGCCGCCGGGGCGCGCGACACAGGCGTGGAGTCCCGGGTTCCCTCTGAGGCCGGCGTGTCGGGCGTGACCCCCACCTGCCGGTGATCTGAATCCGTAGGCGTCACCATATCCGCCATGGTGCTGGCGGTGCGAATCCCCTCGCCGGTTTCCGCCGTTTCTCCGGTGGCATCATGCTCGTCTCCAAAATGGGAAGATTCGGGAGTGGGCGACTCGGCCACCACCAGTTTCTCCAACGCCAGGGTTTCCGGCGGAATCTCCATCGTCGGACCCTTGGGAAGCTCCTTGGCAACCCTGACTACCACCACGGACACATTATCCTCGCCACCCTCTTTCAGGGCCTCCTCTACAAGCACCCGGGCCAGTTCCGAAAGATCACCATCGCCGTGTTTCCGGAGCAGTTTCTGGAGGCGCCGGTCGTTGACCATTTTGCTCAGACCATCGGAACAGAGCACGAAAATATCATTAGGGACGACATCGAAAGGGGTGGCCTCCAGCTGAACATGGCGATCAAGCCCCACTGCCCGCGTAATCACTCCCCGGAACATGGGTGGCAGCGAACTGTCATCGGCAAGCCCGGCCGCCGCCGCCACGGAATGATCCACGGTGAGTTGAACCAGTTTCTCATCCCGCAACCGGTAGGCCCGGCTGTCACCGGCATGCAGGGCAACGCCCTGGGACGGGGTAACCCTGTCGAAGACCAACGCCACGGCGGTGCTTCCGGAGCCATTGAGACCAAGTCCCTCGGCGCGCTCCTTGATCCAGTTACTGGCCGAGTTCAAGGCACGCTCCACCAGCCGCGCCGAGGCATCGGCGGTCAGGGCAAAGGGAGCATCCGGCGATTCAGTGAATTCCTTTTTCAGGGCATCGACGGAGGCCTTGCTGGCCACTTCGCCCCCCTGCACTCCACCCATTCCATCCGCCACGCAGAACACGCCTGCTTCCGGAAGACGAATCAGGGAATCTTCATTGTTTTTCCGGCGCCGTCCGACATCCGTCAGTTCAGCTGAAGTAAGATAGTCAAATGCAGGTTTCACAATCGACCTCGTTCAGGGTTTAAAGTCCGGGCTTGATCTCCACTATTTCCGTCTTCTCGCTCTCGAGTTCATCCTGGTCCACCGCAGAAATGGCAATCTTCATCGGTTTGGACAACTCGGTGAATTCAAAAAGGTAATTCGTCTGATCCGTGGCGGAAATCAGATCCCACCCGATAAATTTCTTCCGCCACACCTTGTACCGCCGGATATCCGGTTGCACAGGCGCCTGCCAGGTTGCCCTGACATTCGTGCCGACGGACTCCGTCGTCACCGAAACCGGCATTCCGGGGATCGGCTTGGATCGGCCGGCCTCCGGAACGCACCAGTCGCTCTCCAGCCCATCCTTATCGATCGCCTTGATCCGGTAATAACGGGTCACGCCGGACTCCAGCGCCGTTTCCCGGGCCGAGAATTCACCCTCTTTCATCGGGCTCACAGTCACCAGTTTTTTAAAGGATCCGGAATCGGGTTCGTTAGCACATTCCACTACATAATCGCTGACGTCTTTCTCAGGGTTTGGCTTCCAGGTCATGCGAATGGCCAGGGGCATATTCGTGGTCGTTACAAGACCAGCAGGCGTCACCGGCCGGTATTTGGTTCGGGCGCTCGACGCCTGCGAGGCGGAGGAGCGAACCCCCGCCGTGTTAAAGGCGATGACCTTGTACTGGTACACTGCGCCATCCTTAAGCGACCCGAGGCCGGGCTTGGGCTTAATCTCGCCCCGATCAAGATAGGCGGACGTCTCACGCCCCACAACGCGACCAACCTGAACCCACTCTTCGGAGTTTTCATCAGCCCGCCAGATCTCGTAACCCATGACCGCCTTGTCGGCGTTCACCGGCCAGACAATGGGCATTTCGCGCGGCCGGTTTCCGGTTAAGGTGATCGTGCCGACCTCGGTGGGAACGCCACGGGTCGTCGCCTTGACCGTCTCGGAATCCGCGCTCTCGGCTGTGACCGCATTGATCGCGCGGATTTTATAATAGTAGTCAGCCTCATCCTCCAGGTTTCCTGGATTGGCGCCGCCATCCAGGAATGTAACTGAGAGCCGTCCTGGGACCGACCCGATTTTCTCAAAGGAACCTGCCACCAATCGGGAACGGAAGATCTCATAACGAACCACATCGGACTCCGGGCTGGGCGCCCAGGACAACGGAACACACCGGACTTCATCCGTCACCACCGTCAGCTTCTGAACCCGGGCGGGGGGCGGGAGGGTAGTGACCTCAACAGGAGCGGAGGGAACGCTTTCGGCATTCACGCGATTGATCGTAATCACCCGGTAGCGGTAAGGAGTACTGTCCCTTAATGTGGACGCCGCCGTGCCGCCATCAACGAAGAGCGGCACAGGCACAGAGCCTACCCGCTCAAAATTGTCGGACCCTGCCGGAGCCCGCTCAACACGATAGAGGCTGACAGCCGGAGACGGTGACGACGCCCAGGTAATTTTCACGGCGCGCGAACTGGGCGCGGTGAGCACAACGCCGCTTGGAGCAACAGGAGGCGGAGCGGTGACGGTTTTGACGACCTTGGAGGCAATGCTTTCCGGTCCGTCCTTATCGAGAATGGCCACAATCTGATAGTAATAGGAGGTCTTGTCCTTCAAAGGAAGGCTCTCCGAGCCGCGATCCCGGTATTGAATTTTACGGGGTGCCACCTCGTCAATGGGGGCAAAGGGACCCGTCGGGGATTCTGAGCGTTCGATCCGGTAGCGGTAAACTTCGTCGGCCGGTGCGGTCCAGGTGAGTGTGGCCTCGCGCAGCCCCCCGTCGGAAACTGCAACGCCTTCCGGCTGTCCATAAAGCGTGCGGCGCTTGGGCACACCATCCGCCGCGGCAACCGGCCCGCCCGTCGTGGCGACTGGCGCAACAACAACCGGAGCCATCGTCACCGGAACGGGGGCAACCGGAGCCACAGGCGCGCGAACTACAGGGTCCTGAGCCACCGGCGCATGAACCACAACAGGGGCTTGGATTACGGGAGCCTGAACTGGGGCGTTGACCACATTATTTCGACGGGGATCATTCGTCTCATAGACCACCGCACTGCCAACCTGATTGGCAACCACTTCACGGGGAAGATAATCGGGCACACGCTCCCGAGTTCGACACCCGACCGACACCAAAATCAATCCCACCACCAAGCCAGACATTATACATGAACGCATATCCGATTTCTCCTTAGCCTCATCCCAATTCAGCCCCTATCAATACCACCCCCCTTTTCCCTCAAACAAGCCTGATCTTTCAGTAGTTCATGGTTCGCTGAGCCACCGCGTGCCTCACCATAACCTGAAAATGCGCTTTTCATGCCCATTAGATCCGGCTGCCGGCTCCAAAGGACAGGAGAAAGCAAGTTGAAGAGCCGCAAATAGACTTGAGTACACAGTCAATATGGATAGGATGCCGGCCTTCGTGGATGGCGTCGGATTCAAGTGGTGAGATTCAGGGGGCAGTAAGCAGTGGGCAGCACATTTTCAAATCACAATAACGAAACGTTCAAACAAGGAATATACATGAAAATCGAGACCGGGCTTTTCAGTCACATGGTTGTGCAACGGAATAATAAGGAGTCGCGCAGAAATAACTTGAGCAAATAGAGTGGATGTGTTGAACTGGGCTGTATGAAAGATGCAGTCTTGGTTGAGCAAGTCAGGCGGAAATTCGCGACGCTGGATGCGGTGATGGACGAGCGGATGCGGCGACAGTGGGCCGCCGCAGAAGCGCTGGCGGCGGGATGGGGCGGCGTGACGGCTGTGTCGTTGGCGACGGGACTGTCGCGGAACACGGTTGATGCGGGAATCCGGGAGGTTCGTGCGCGTGCGAAACAGAGGGGACGCATTGTCATCAGCCCACGGATTCGCCGGGAGGGCGGAGGCCGCAAACCGATCGCGGAGTCCAACCCGGAAATTTCGGGAGTGTTGGAGGGTTTGGTCGAACCTCTGACGCGAGGCGATCCTCAGTCGCCGCTGCGATGGACTTGCCGGAGCACGCGGAACTTGGCGGAAGAATTGCAACTTCAAGGGCATGTTGTAGGAGAACGCACTGTGGCTATGTTGCTGCATCGAGCCGGGTACAGTCTGCAGTCCAACCGCAAGGTTCGCGAAGGGACTTCGCATCCGGATCGTAACGCCCAGTTTGAGCACATCAATGCGCAAGTCATCGCGTTTCAGAAACGAGGTCAACCCGTTATCTCGGTAGACACGAAAAAGAAGGAATTGGTGGGGAATTTCAAGAATGGCGGGCAGGAATGGAGCCCACGAGGCGCCCCGGAAGAAGTGATGGTGCATGACTTCCAGGATCCAGGATTGGGCAAAGCGATCCCCTACGGTGTCTACGACCTGACCCACAACCAAGGTTGGGTGAGCGTCGGCATCGATCACGACACCGCCCGGTTTGCTGCAGAAGCAATTCGACGCTGGTGGCAGAAAATGGGACGCAAACGATTCCCTGGAGCCCGGAAACTTCTGATCACGGCGGATGGCGGAGGAAGCAATAGTTCCCGTTGCAGATTGTGGAAAGTGGCTCTGCAGACTTTGGCGGACCAACTGGGACTGGAATTGAGCGTCTGTCATTTCCCGCCCGGCACCAGTAAATGGAACAAGATCGAACATAGGCTCTTCTGCCACATTACGCAAAACTGGAGGGGTAAGCCTCTCATCAGCCATGAGGTCATCGTCAACTTGATTGCAAACACCACCACCCGTTCCGGCCTGCGCGTTCAAGCCGAACTCGACACCGACCGCTACGAGCCCGGTATCAAAGTGACCGATGCCGAATTGGCCGCTGTCCGGATTAAGAAGAACGACTTCCATGGCGATTGGAACTATGCAATTCGTCAAAGATGATCCTCATAACTTGCTCAGCTTATTTATGCGCGACGCCAAACCTTCATTTCGTTCACGCCGGAGGCCGTAATGGTCATGTTCGATCCCTTGATCGTGACCAAATCAACCGTCCGGGGCTGACTGTAATAACTGTCCAACCCCTTATTGACGTCCACCTTCTTCACCATGGACGCGCACCCACCACAAACCAAAAACCCGGAACACAGACCGATGACCATATATGTTTTCATGTTGATACCCTCCATAAGAGGGGAGGAAATCAACCGGGGCGGGCGGTGGTAATGGCGAGACAAGGGCACCCTTGACGGTAACGAAGGCGATTCCTAGTATGCAATCAGTCAGGCAGATGTCTGACTGATAAAAGCGCCAGACGGCTTCTGGCGCACGGTTCCGGAAATCACGTTGTTACGCTCAATAAATGTTGGCGGAGGACAAAAGAATGAACAAAGGATGGACAGGCGAATTCCGGAACCGAATGGAACAGTATCGGGCAGCCAACCCTGGGGCCAGCGACATGGTTGAAGCCTCGGTGAAGATTCGCGTCTCCAGCGGGTGTTTCCATCGAGAACACTCTCCTCAAGCGTATCCCCTGATTGACAAAGCGGTTGCCAAAGCGAAGAAGCAAGCCCCCCTAATCCATCTTGAGGAACATGAATCGGGGCCGGAGATACTCGTCTATATGACGTTGACCGCAGCCGGCCTCCAGTTCGCCAAAAGCATCATCGACCTGATTGTTGCCATCCTGAGGGCGAGAAGTGAAGGAATTCGCAAAGGTGATTCACCTCGTGACCCTTTGAAGCTGATTCTTCGTCGGACAAACAAGACAGGTGACTGTGTCGAGGAGGAAGTCCTGACAGTCGAATCAACAGACAGTATCGTTGAGGTCGAGATTGAGGAGGCGTTGACCAAGGCCGGTGAGGCATTGCTGAAAAAGACCAAATGACGCCAACATACGCAGACAGGGTACGCTGACGTGCCCTTAATGCGTGGAGGTCATCCATCCAATACCCGTTCTCGCCGCCTTGCCATCACGCCGCCACGCCGCTCGCCACCCTCTACCCTCAACATGTTCCCACAACTCTCGGTCTCCCAACGCCGGTGGTTTGCCAGGGCGAGTGCCATCACGCAGTCATCATGATACCCCGACGGCGCATTATACGTGATCCCGCCTGTCGGCGAGATTTCATATTCGTACCGTTTCATTTCACTTGTCAGAACGTCCCACTGATCACTGGTCACTGATAACCGATTACTCGCCGCAGACCACTGCACGCGGCGCTGCTCCACCGCGACTATCAGCCGCTGAATCAACGCTGTCTTGCTTGCTGACGTGAACTTGAACCCCTCGATGTCGCCATACACCCGTTTCAGATCATCGTAGATCGGATCCCCAACACCCGTGGCGTCCAAAATAATCCGCCCCCGATACTTTCGCGCGAACCCCAATATCCGCTCCTTCTGGATCGGCCAATCCAGATGATTGAACCGCTCCATGGCAAAGCACCGCCCGGTCTCCGCATCCATCGCAATCAGCACCGTCCAGTCCGTGTGCTTCGCCACATCACAGCCGATTACCACCGAGCGGTGGTAATCGCCCTTCGTAGCTTCAGCGGAGTAGGGCACTGTGCAGGCGTCCACATTCCGGAACACGCCGGCGCTGTCCTCCATGAACTCCGCCTCATACTCCTGCCGGAATACATCAGCAGGTAGGGTCCGCTTGGCCTCATCCCACTCCTTTGCCGGGAAGAACGGTGACGCCTTACTGGGGAACGTGAAACTGGCGTAATCGGTCTCATTGGGATCCATGCCCCGTGTGTACAGGTCATAGAACCAGTTGCGCCCTTTCGGCGTGCTGACGAACACCGCCCAGCCCAATGTCTGGGCTATTGTGGGCCGCAACACGTAATGCCAGACGCTGACCGGGATTGCCGCCGCCTCGTCAATCACCACGCCCTGGAACCCGAACCCGCGGATGTTGTCCGGATTGTCTGCCGACAAGAACCAGATCCGGGTCATCCCTATCTTTGTCCGAAACTCCACCCGGGTCGGTGCCCGGCCAGAGACCTCAATGTTGCCTTCGGCAATCATCCGGATCGCCTCAATCCCACGGTCAGCAACATTATAGGTCGGCGCTATCCACCCATACTCGCCAGCCTTCTCACTCCCACCACGATCCAGCAACTCCGCCGCCAGGCACAATGTCTTGCCGAACCGCCGTCCGGTACACACCGTCCGGAACCGCTTATCGCGTGCCTGATGGATCGCAATCTGGGCAGGGTGTGGGGCGTAATTAAACAGGCTCACTCTTCACCCGCGATTTCCTTTTCCTCGCCAACCACATCAATCACTTGGCCATCGGACTGCGTTTCTTCCACCGCCGCCGCCGCCGCGGCAGGGCCACCGGGACCCACCAGGCTCTTCCACTCCATCACCCCGTTACGGTCAAGTGTAAGCTTGGCCTCCCTGGGCAATAGCGGCATGACAATCGTCTTGAAGAACCCGACTGGGTTCGCCTTAAACTCATCGTCCAGCGCTCGCATCAACGTCGCCTGTGTTTTGCGCCGAGCCAGCATCTTGTCCAGGACAAGCAAGGCCAGCATACGCCCGCCAAACCCTCGTTTTCGCCCCGCCGTGTTCGCTCCATGTTGTCCTTCACCCCATTTTGGCATCATACACCTCCACAATAGGTGCATAAATCAACTGATTTGCGCATTTTACCGGGAAATTCAACAACCGCTTACCGGCGCTTACCCGTAAACCGTGCAAAACCGGTTTCCCCGAAAATCAATGGCAACCATGAGTTTCTGCGCGAAAACGAGAGGGACGGTGCCGGGAATTGTACAAATATGTACTACACACACATGCCTTTTTCCAAAAAATATGGCCGTTCCCGGAAAATATAGACCCATGAGGGTGAATAAGGGATCAGGTTGTTAATCTTAACAACGTGACATATGTCCCGACATGAGAGGGACAAATGTCCCGCTTGAGTGGCGGCAGGTTGTTAATCTTAACAACCTGAAACGCTTGAGGCGGGTGGTTCAGGTGTCCAGTACTGGACACCTGACCTACTGTGCCGCCCGCTTACTGTGCCGCCCGCCTACTTCCGGCGCTGTCGCGCCTCCCGCCCGCTTACTGTACCGCCTGCTTACTATGCCGCCTGATCTTCGATCTCCCTATTAACTCTCTACTCACCCGCTACGCCTCCGTCACGGAACCTGCTTGAGGCCAGGTTCCGCGCCGTCGGCTCCGCTCCCAGACCTTCGGTCTCTCTATGGACACCCTATGCACACCGGCGCTTCAAAGGGACGGTCGGCTCGCCGCTTATTGTTTCAATCCTCACCCTTGAGTCGTCCGCTTCGCGCTCGCGACCCCACCGGATCGGACGCTTTCGCCGCCGCGCCATATTGCGGAGGTTCGTACCTCACCCCCGCAAAATGGCAAATGTGCGGCGGCTCGTGCTCGCAAAAGCCTCGCACACGCGTCCGAACCGGCGGGGCCGTCTCGCCCCGCCTACGGCGGGGTCCGCCTCCAGGGTTGCGGTTTCCACAAACGCGTCGGTCCGTCCGTCCCTTTCAAGCGCCAAGAACTCGCCTACGGCTCGAAGCCCTGCTTCGCGATTACGCTTCGCAGGGTAAGGTACTGGCGGGCCGCAAGGGCCGTGCCAGTCACCGCCATCGGTCCGGGCTCAAAATTCCGCCCCGACCGCTGTCGGCGCCTGCTTCGCCCGCCGTTGGCGGGGCACGCCCCTTGCTTCATTGGCCCGCCAGCCCTATGGAAGAGCGCGCCGGATTTCCGGCGCTTGCATCCGCTACGCGGCCTTCGGTCTCCCTATTGACTCCACAGTCACGGCTGCGCGCATCGAGTGTCACTTGTGCTTCCATGCGCAGCTTTTAATGAACCCAATATTATCCAGGATGAACCTCATGCGCATTCCAGCCCAAGCGCCACTCCATGCGCTTCGCCAAATACAAACCGGAATGCGGTGTTCAATCCACCCGGTTCGAGGCGCATACGCGCTGATCTCGAACCGGGCAGATTCAACACCGCCCCAGTTCAGCGCGCCGGACACCGGCGCTTAATGAGCTTCGCACTCATTCTGTGACTCCGGGCTGACCAGCGAGACGGCTCTTCCGAACCGTCTCGCCGGACAACCCGGATTCCAATATCTCTCCAGTCACCTGGGGAAGATCGCTCCAGGCGGACAGCACCGCCGCGGTAACGGCGGCACAGACCGCCATCCGCTTCAAAACGAGGTGAACCACCAGGGTAAACACCCCATGAACATTTACTCGCTCCGGGGCTGACACGCAGGTTGCTTCAAAAGGCCAACCGGCGCGCCAGCCCCTCCACTCATTGGACGCCCTTCGGGCGGGTTCACCACGGCGTTCCGAATGGCCGCTCATCGCCTCGCGTCCACGGTTCCGGTCACCGTCGCCCGCCCCGGCGACCGCCGGGTCGCTGCGGGCTCCACGGTGGGCCAAGACGGTTCACCTGCCGATTACGGCAGGTTGTCCACCGCAGTAGCGGTGGCCC
>Ga0194062_1001269_pt1 | contig 10555 bp, 10 predicted proteins | sample SepL2225m_MetaG_FD_155481 | JGI IMG/M metagenome (GOLD analysis project Ga0194062, IMG submission 155481) | Anoxic zone freshwater microbial communities from boreal shield lake in IISD Experimental Lakes Area, Ontario, Canada - Sep2016-L224-25m | ecosystem: Environmental > Aquatic > Freshwater >... | reverse complement strand
GGATCCCCTGCCGCCCGTCATGGACCCCCTCCACCCGCCATCCCAGATGCGTGCGAAGGAGTTCCTGCACTAGGCTGGTGATGTACTCCTCGTCATCGATAACCAGCACCTCGCACCTCGGGCCAGGCTGGGTCATGTTCACCGCATCGATGGTAACTCTTGCGACTGGGCTACCGCTGACGGCGGGCTTCGCGGTCAGGGTCTCAGGCTGGGCCAGGGGCAGCAGGACCCTGAATACACTACCCTCCCCGGGCGAACTCTTCACGGAGATCTCCCCGCAGTGTTGCCGCAGGATCCCTAGGCATACGCTGAGGCCGAGCCCGGTGCCGCGTTCGGCGGACTTGGTTGTAAAGAAGGGGTCGAAGATTCGATTGAGTTTGTCGGGGGCGATGCCGTAGCCAGTGTCGATGACGGATACCGCCCCCCAGCCATCCTGGACCTCTGCCTGCACAGTGATCTCCTTGCGCACAGCGTGCTCCATTGCGTCCACGGCGTTGATCATCAGGTTGATGAAGACCTGCTTTATCTGGGCTGCATCAACCAGGACGGTGATTGTGGCACTGGGGAGGTCGAGCTTCAGGGTTGCTGCCACGGCCCGAAGGCGAAAGCGCATGATGGAAGCGGCTTCCCGGAGGACGGCTCCCAGATCCGTAGGACTCAGCTCCATGGTTGGAGGACGGGACAGTTGTAGCAATTGGCGGATGATCAGGACCGACTCCTGCGCACTGCGGGAGATGGCGCTGCAGTAAGACTTGAGGGAGTCTTGGCCTTCCACGCCCTCAAGGCGCATGGTCATGAGCTCCGAGAAGCCCAGCACAGGGGAGAGCTTGTTGTTTAGCTCATGGGCAATGCCACCCACCAGGGATTCGAAGAGGGCCACCTTATCATTAATGGCCATTTTCTGTTCCACAGCCCGCTGCTCGGTGATGTCGTGGAGGATGGTGCAGATCTGTCCCGTCTCCAGAACCAGAGACGTGTGGAGTTTGAACAGGCGCTCCCCCAACCCTGGCAGTTGGAGGGAGAACTCGTTTACATGGTTCCCCGGCGCGGTGGTGCTCGAGTCGTGGAGGCTCAGTAACTCCAGGAACGACCCCTGTTGCCGGACGGGCATGAGGTCAGCGAGATTGGGGCTGGGGTCCTCCGAACCCTCCCGGGGTCCGAGGAGGCTCTGAAACTTCGGGTTGCAAGCCTCAATCCGCCCGTCGGGGTTAAGGAGGGCGACGGCAAGGGGGCTCTGCTGGAACAGGGTCTCGTAGCGTCCCTGGGACTGCCGCAGTTGGTGGAGGCTGCGGAAGAGGTCCTGGTTCTTGGACAGTAACTCGCTGCGGCGGGACTCTGCCAGGTGGAACTGCTCGGCGATGAGCGCGGACTGGGCTCGGACCAGGGAGGGGACCGAGATGATTCCGAGGAAGCGCCCCTCTTGATCCACCAATGGTACGTCTTGATAGAAGGCCTCCCCGGTGCGCGCCAGGGCCTGCTCGAGCAGGTCCAAAAGGGGGATCGAGGGACTGGCTATCATCCCCTCATGCAGGAGGTGTTCCTGGATCGGGTGGAGGCTGTAGAGGGTGAAGCCGAAGCGGGTGCCGAGCAGAAAGCCCAGTTGTCCTCGCGACACCAGCCCGGCATAGGCGTGCCCGTCCAGCACAGCCGCGAATTCATAAGGATGCCGGTTGAACCATACAAAGACCTGCTCGACGGTCTGGCCGATCTGCACGCATTCCTGGTGGTCCACCAGGGACACCACCTCGAACAGGCTACCCGGAGTTATCTCCTTGCCTGGGATCAGGCTTTTTCGTTTCCCCATAGGGCCTCATCGGTAGGCCGGCGACAGGGCTAGATCTGATTTGTGTAACCTTTAGGTAATTTATTTGCAAAATAATAAAATGTGAATTTGTGTTAAATGTATGTAAATTCACAATCAGGCGATTGCACCACTGTCTTGGTGACCCAGATTGAGTTCACCTGACGACTTCACCTAGGTCAGGACCTGGATGCATGCGGTCTTGCGACCTGTCTAACAATCCTGGCCTCGGCTGATCCGAGAAAGTGAACCATTGTCGGAGGTCGGAATTGGACTTGGTTGAAGCCCTTGCCGACTTGACTGCTAGGACCCCAAATGGGGGTGGCTTCTGGATTGGAAACAGTTACTGCGCTGTAAGGTATTGCTCGGACTCCTGGGAGTGGGAGTACCGGAGCAACATCTTCTATGATCTGCAAGATCTTGCAGATGAGATTCAAAGGGCTAGCCAAGCTGGCCTATCAACGCCTTCCCCTGGCAGCCTTACCGCTGGGTTGGAACAAGGTTGAGGGCTGGGACTCCATTTGCCTCGTAAGACCTGAAGATAACCACTATTTTTCAAGGGAAGGCGACGGCCAGAAGGGGAGCAACTAAGAGGGGGAACCGATCAGGTGGTGATCTTGATTGGTGCAGCTCTTTTACTTGCCTGTCTGCAATCATCATGGAGTAGAGTTGCTGGTCGTTCCTTACATGACAGACGACAGGCGTGGTGCATGTCGGGTGGCGACATGTCCCAGAGCCTGGGCCATCGAAAACCAGATCTACAGCGTTACGGCGGGAATGGTTGGTAGCCTTCCGTTGATGACCAACCTGACCAGCCGATTCGCGCAGAGTGGCGTCTACTGTCCAGCAGACTGCGCCTTTCCGATGGACGGCATTGCCAGAGAGGCGGCTACCAGTGTCGAGCAGGTCATCGTCGCCGATCTCGACCTCGCAAACCTCGACAGGGTCCAGAATCAGGGCAGTGTCCAGACCTTCAAGGATAGCCATAGTGAAACTCTCCACACCATGTTTGATGGCGAGGTAATCACGGTGCGCCGGTATTTTGAAGGGGCTAGTGAACCGCCCGGTATTTCTTGGACAGATGGTTGAGTGTATTCACGCGGCGGCTCCGGTGCCAAGGAGGTCCTGACGGACCACTGCGGGAGGCCGGTGGTTGTGGCGTTCGATGAGCCACTGGTGGTTGTAGAGATCACGGAATTCCTGGAGGGCTTGGTTGAGGTCCTCGATGTTGGCGAAGGTGTGGAGCCAGAGAAGCTGCTCCTTGAGGGTGCGCCAGAAGCGTTCGATGCACCCGTTACCTTCCGGGGCGCGGACGAAGGAGGGGCTGGAGTCCATGCCCAGGAAGCGCAGTTCGGCCTGGAAGGCCCTGGAGATGAACTGGCTGCCATTGTCGTGACGAAGCTTCAGGCCGGAAGCAATGGCCTTCCCCACACCGCCGAAGCTGGCCCGGCAGGCCTGGTGGAGGGGCACGATGGCCTCGTATCGGTCGGCCTTGAGGGCGGCATGGATGCCGAGCAACTCGCAGGTGCAGTGGTCGTAGATGCCAAAGATCGTGGCCTGCTGGCCATCGAGCAGCATGGTCGCGGTGGCATCCGTCCCCCACATTTCGTCAGGAACCATGGTGGTGATCGTGCCGTCGTGGGTCCTCGGCCCAAGGGTCCGACGAGGCTTGCCGGGCGCCTGGAGGTCGTGCTCCCGCATGAGGAGGCGGATGCGTTCCACATCCGCGCGGGTGCCCCGGTAGCGCAGGCGGGCGTGGACTTTCCGGTAACCCTCGCCCATGAAGGGCGGGTCGGTGAGGACTTCGCGGATGGCGAGAAGCAAGTCGCTGTCGGGTACCAGGGGCTTGGGGCCGAGCTTCTGGAGCGGCACAGAATCCCCACCGTCCCGCCGGGCGTAGACCGTGGAACGGGGAATCCGCAGTTCGTCGCAGACGGAGACGAGGGCCGTGGGACGAACCAGGGAAGCGGCCACAGCCTCGCGGATCACTTCCGCTTCCCGGGGATGAAAGGCAGTTCGTAGCCCCGGAGCTTGGCTGCCTGCCGGTGGATCTCCAGGCGCATCTCCCGGTCACCCAGAAGCTGCTTCAGGCGTGCGTTCTCCTCGTCCCGGACATCGGGTTCCCTGGACTTCAGACCCGCCTGGCCTGCAGCCAGAAATGCCTCCTTCCAGCCTGCCAGGGTGGCCGCCATGACGCCGAGCTCTCGGGAGAGGGCATCGAGTTCCTCGCCCCGCAGGAGCCGGAGCACTGCCTCCGCCTTCCGCTGGGAACTGAACCGTCCCTTCCCGCCGCGCCCGGTAGGGGCAGCTCCAGTCGGCCTACGGCCTCCCTCCGCTGCCCCTACCGGCTGGGTTTCTTCCTTCTTCTTCATTGGCACCTCTCAGGGGATTGTCCCCAAATGGGTGTCCAAGGGAATACCGGGGCGGTGGACTAGCTGTCTTAACGTCCTGCAGCTAGACATATTCAGCCATGACTGACGGATTCATTCGCTTCTCACGCCACGAGGAATGCCGCCAGTGCGGTTGCACCAACCCTGCACCCTCAGCACGGCAGATTCCCTCATCCTGTCCCCACTCATGCCCAGACCTTGGAATCCGTCATCACCGACGACAAGGCCCAGATGGGGCGCAAGGTGGAGGGTGATTGCCTCTAGACCGGGCCGCTCTAGAAACAACATTCCGCTATCACATTCATTTTACAACCCGGTAGCGATGAAGTTGCCCAGCGGGTCCATTTTGGACGGAAGCGGATCGCGGACTGGGACCGCCAGGCCACCTTCTTTCTCTTCGGAGTTCAGCATGAAGAACATTCTGCGTACCCTCTGCCTGCTGGTCCTCTCAGCATCTAGCGCCTTCGCCCAGGGTACCTTCGAGGACAAGATCCGGGTCGGTGGCTCCACGACCATCCTGCCCGTCATGGCTGACTGCGCCAGCCGCTTCATGGAGAAGTATGAGACCTGGGACCGGGTGGATCCATCCTTCCCCAAGAAGCGGATCCTCATCTTCGTGACCGGCGGTGGCTCCGGCTTCGGCGTGAATGCCGTCACCACGGACACGGTGGATATCGGCATGCTCTCCCGGGATCTAAAAGAAGAGGAGAGGGCCAAGCTGGGTCCCCACAAGGTGTACCTCCTCAGCAAGGACTGCATTGCCTTCGTCGCCAGCAAACAGAGTCCTCTCGCCAAGCTCGATAACCTCACCAAGGCGGATGTGATCCGCATCTTCACTGGCGAGGCCGCCACCTTTGCCCAGGTGCGCAAGGACCTTCCTGCTAAGCCTATCCTTGTCCAGATCCGCGACATGTCGGGTGGATCCACGGAGATCCTCCAGCAGCTCGTGCTCAAGGGAAAGACCTTCACCACGCAGGCCGTTCAGGTCACCTCACAGGGTGCCAACCTCAAGAAGACCGAGGCCAACCCAGCTGTGGTGAGCTTCCTGTCCTCCGTAGTGGCGTTACAGAGCGGGAAGCTTAAGGTCTTCAAATACGAAGGCGTGGCGCCCACCAACGAGAACGTGACGAGCGGGGCATACACCCTGACCCGGCCTCTGATCCTGGTGAAGAAGGGCCAGCCGCGCCCCCAGGAGCAGAAGTTCTTGGACTACCTACTGAGTGAAGGCCAAGTAGTGGTGCAGGAGCATGGCTACGTTCCGGTCCGGCAGCTGAAGTGACAACCGCCCACCCGTCCCCGTCGCTGTCCGGCCGGGATCGGGTGCTCAAGAGTCTCGCCCGGACTGCGCTCTGGGGCACACTGACGGTTCTTGGACTCATGGTGGTTTTCCTGCTGAAGGAAACCGGCCTGTTTCAGGGCCTGTTACCCACTAGGGACCTGCTCCAGGTCGCTGCGCCCTGGTCCCCCTTGGCTACGCCGCCCAGCTTTGGCTTGGGCCATGCCTGGGTGGGCTCCCTTCTCGTGACTGGGTTCAGCCTGGCCCTGGCCGTGCCACTGGGCATCGGCATCGGCATCTTCGCCGCCGAGATAGCCCCTCCCGCAGTGGCGCGTATCCTCCAGCCGACTTTGGAGTTGCTGGCGGGCATCCCGGCGGTGGTCTACGGCTTCTTCGGATACGTCACGTTTGTGAAGTGGTATGCGGAATGGTCCGGCCAGCCCACTGGGGAAAGCCTACTGGCGGCAGGGGTGGTCCTGGCCATCATGATCCTGCCCTTCATCGCAAGCACCTCTGCTGAGGCGCTGCGGGCTGTCTACCAGGACTACCGGGAAGCGGCGCTGGGGCTTGGTGTAACCGAGGGCTGCCTCTTCCGACGCATCGTGCTGATCAAGGCTCTGCCTGGCTTGGCGGCTGCGGTGGCTCTGGGGCTGGCAAGGGCTCTGGGGGAAACACTCGCCGTGCTCATGCTCTCTGGCAACACAGCCGCCATGCCCGAAGGTCTCCTGAGTCGGGGCCAGCCCCTGACGGCGCTGTTGGCCACGGAACTGGGTGAGACCGCAGCGGGGTCTCCCAAGTACCGGATGCTCTTCAGCGCCGCCTGTCTCCTGCTCTTGGCAGTGCTGGCCCTCAACATGGGCATCCTGGCCCTCAAGCGGCGCTTCCTCGAGCACCTGCATGACTAGGCACAGGCCCCTGGACGTCATCTTCCGGAGCCTGATCTGGGCCGCCGGGATCGTTGGCATGGCCCTGCCCGTGTGGATCGTGGGCTTCCTGCTGGTTCGGGGCGCAGGGCGCCTTACCTGGTCCTTTCTTGTGGACCATCCCCGGGGTTATCCCCCGGGCACCGAAGGCGGCATTCTGCCTGCCATCCTCGGCAGTGCCGCCCTCATCCTGGTGGGGTTGGTGATCGCCATCCCCTTCGGCGTTGGTGGGGGCCTCTGCTTGGCTGAGTTCTGCCCCTCCAAGCGCCTGCAGTCCTATGCCCGCGCTGCGGTGGAGGCATTGGCCGGGGTTCCATCAATCCTCTTCGGCCTGTTTGGTTATGCCTGCTTTGTGGTCTTCCTGCGTATGGGCATCTCCCTCCTGGCGGGTGGCTTGGTCCTGGGCCTCGTGATGCTGCCCATCCTGCTCATCACCTCACAGGAGGCCTTCGCGGCCGTGGCCGCCCAGTACCGGGAGGCGACCCTCAGCCTGGGTACGGACCGGTCCGCCTGGATCTTCTGGGTCCTCCTCCCCAAGGCCCGGGTCCGCATCCTGGCCGGTCTGGTCCTGGCGGTGGGTCATGCGGTGGGCTCTGCGGCCCCGGTGCTCTTCACCGCCTCGGTCTACTTCCGCAGAGGCGGGCTCCACCTGGACCAGCCGGTTATGACCCTCCCAACCCACCTGTACTTCCTGGTCTCCGAGGCCATCAGCTTCGACCATGCCTTCGCAACAGCCCTGGTCCTGGTGCTCGGTCTAGCCATTTTCAACGGCACCGCCATGGCGCTACGCCACCAGATGAGGGACTCATGACGCCAATCGCTGATATCGGCCGGATCCAGGTGCAAGGCCTGGATGTGGCCTACGGGAATGCACCGGTCCTGCACCAAGTCTCAGCCTCCTTCCCCGAGCGGCAGGTGACCGCCATCCTTGGGCCCTCGGGCTGCGGCAAGTCCACACTGCTGCGCGTGATCAATCGCACGCTGGAGTTGACCCCTGGGGCCCGGGTCACCGGGGGCCAGGTGCACGTGAAGGGTCGGAACATCCTGCACGCCTCCGAGGACATCCGCAGCCTCCGCAAGCAGGTGGGCATTGTGCAGCAGCGACCCCTGGCCTTTCCCATGTCGATCCAGGAGAACGTCGACTTCGGGAGGCGCCACCACCACGGCCGCCTCCAGCGCAAGGAGCGGGACCGGATCACCGCCAGCCTGCTGGAGCGGGTGGGCCTCTGGGACGAAGTTAAGCACCGCCTGGACTCCTCCGCCACCCGGCTCTCCATTGGCCAGCTTCAGCGCCTGTGCATCGCCCGGACCCTGGCCAACGATCCCGACGTGATCCTCATGGATGAGCCCTGTTCGGCCCTGGATCCGGAATCCACGGCGACCATCGAGGCGCTCATCCAGGAACTCAAGGCCACGGTCACGATCCTCATCGTCACGCACAACATCGCCCAGGCTCGTCGCATCTCCGACCAGATCCTCTTCCTCCTCGACGGGACGGTGGCTGAAGCCGGAACCAATGCTGAAGTCATGGGAGCCACCAGGAACCCTCGGGTGCGACGCTTTCTTTCTGGAGAGGAGGGCTGACATGCGCCTAATGCCGCGGCAGCGATGCGTGATCGCCATGGTGGATGGGCTGGGGCTGGACTATGTGTATCAGTCCCCCTTGACCACCCTCAAGACCCTGGGGCGGGAGGGCATCTTCAAGGAAGGCAAGGCCATCTACCCCTCCCTGACCAATGCCAACAACATCTCCATCGTGTGCGGGGCACCCCCCTCCGTCCATGGCGTGACCACGAACTGCTATCTGGACGAGACCACGGGCCAGCCCCGCTTCCTGGAGGATCCGTCCTTCCTCACCGCCCCGACGCTCTTCGAGCGCGCCCGGGCCGAGGGCCGGAAGACCGCCCTGCTCACCTGCAAGGCCAAGACCCTCGGAATCCTCGGACCGCACGTGGACTTCGGCGTCGCTGCGCAGGCGCCCCATCCAAACATCGTGGCTCGCTATGGTGCCCCCCCGGACGTGTACAGCCGAGAGGTCAACGACTGGCTCTGGCGGATCGCTCTGGACCTCCTTGAGAACCGGGAGGAGCTTTCGGTTATCTATGTCCATACCACCGACTACCCCATGCACCGCTGGGCACCTGAGGAGGCTGAGTCCCTGGCCCACCTAGCCTCCCTTGACTCAGCCCTGGCTGAAATGCTCCGAACCGCCTCGGACGCGGCCCTGCTGCTGACGGCCGACCACGGCATGAATCCGAAGCTGACCTGTTTGGACCTAGCCAGGGTTCTGCACGGGGCCGATGTCCCGGTCCGCGCTGCCATCAGCCCTGTCTCCGACCGCCTGGTGGCCCACCACCAGGGGCACGGCGGGGTCTCCTACCTCTACCTGAATGACCCTTCGGACCTAGACGACATCCGCATCTTTTTGAAAGGCCTGCGTGGCGTCGACGAGGTCCTGACTCGAGAGGAAGCCGCCGCAAAGTACGACCTCATGCCCAGCCGCATCGGGGACTTGGTGGTGGGTGCGGACCGGGACACCGTGTTCGGCACTCTGACGCGTGAATCGGAGCCCTTGGCCTCTAATTATCGCAACCACGGCTCCCGCTTCGAGCTGGATGTCCCGCTCTTCGTTTTTAATCCGGAAGGACTGTTGCCTGACCCCGACAAGCTTCAGTTCAACTACGACCTGACCCGCCAGACCTTCTTCCACTCCTGAAAGGAAATTCATGTCCACTCAGCCCCAACGTCTGATCATCGCCATGATGGATGGCCTAGGCTTGCCTTGCCTCCAAGCCAGTCCAATGCCCTTTGTGAAGCAGATGGCCCAGCAGGGCTTCTTCAGGGAGGTAAGGGGGGTCTACCCTAGCGTCACCAACGTGAACAATGTCTCCATAGCCTGCGGGGCCTGGCCCGCTGAACACGGCATCAGTGCCAACTCCTACTTCGATCCCGAGGCCGGGTGCGCCCGCTATATGAACGCCTCAGGCCTCATCCGGACGCCGACGATCTTCCAGCGCGCCGCCGAGTGGGGGGTGCCTTCGGCGCTGCTCACGAGCAAGCGGAAGACCGCCGAGCTGCTGGGGCCCGGTACCGACTTCTGCCTGGCCGCCGAGGATGCGGATCCCGAGTCCGTGGCCCGGTATGGCCCCCCGCCACCCATCTACAGCCGAGAGATCAACTACTGGCTTTGGGCGGTGGCCCTGGATCTCCTGCAGCACCGTCCGGACCTGGGGTTGATCTACGTCCACATCACCGACTACCCCATGCACGCCTGGGGTGAGGACGCTCCCGAAAGCCAGGAACACCTGGCCCACCTGGATGACCAGCTGCGCCAAGCGGCGGAGCTCGCCCCAGATGCCGCCATCCTGCTCACCGCCGATAACGGCATGAACTTCAAGATGCGCAGCTACGACCTGGAGAAGGTCTGTGCGGCAGCGGGCACGCCGGTGCGCTTCGTCCTATCCCCGGAGCGGGACTACTACATCGTCCACCACCGAAACTTTACGGGCTGCTCCTGGGTCTGGCTCCGCGATCCGGCTGACGAGGGCTCGGTGCGGAGGATCCTTGAGGCCCTTCCTGGCGTGGAGGAGGTCCTCACGCGCGAGAAGGCTGCTGCCCGTTACCACTCCATTCCAGAGCATCTCGGGGACCTCCTGGTGAATGGGGATCGGGACACCATGTTCGGGGTGATGGACGTTGAAAGGGAGGACCTTCCACCCACCTACCGGGCCCATGGCTCCATGCACGAAATGGATCTTCCCCTCCTGATCCACAACTACCGGGAAACACTGCCGCCGCCTGAATATTTCCGGCACAACCTGGACCTGACCCGTTTCCTCTTCCGGAGCTGATCAGGGCTCAGTTGCGCACTACCCAGGCACAGAGCTCACGCGCAACCCAGGCTGGATCGTCTAGGGTCAGGTCTTGCCTCCTCCCGTGTGTGAACCAACTAGGTTTCGATGGCCGGCGTGAGGCTCACGAAGTAGGCTGTCCCATCGGCCGAATAGGCTAGCCTTCCGGCCTCGTCCACGAAGAGGAAGAAGGCATCTGCGTCCCCGGGGGCCCTGGACAGGTCCAAACCTAATCCGGCCGCGCCTCCGAGCCCCGTAGCACCCTCGGGGCCTCTGGGGCCTTGGGGGCCCTGGGCTCCGGGATGTCCCTCAAG
>Ga0194062_1001268_pt1 | contig 10556 bp, 8 predicted proteins | sample SepL2225m_MetaG_FD_155481 | JGI IMG/M metagenome (GOLD analysis project Ga0194062, IMG submission 155481) | Anoxic zone freshwater microbial communities from boreal shield lake in IISD Experimental Lakes Area, Ontario, Canada - Sep2016-L224-25m | ecosystem: Environmental > Aquatic > Freshwater >... | reverse complement strand
TAAAGTCATTGAAACACTTTGTACTGAACTCAACGCAACAGAAACATTATTTCCGCGTACAAATCTTCGCATGGTGTTCAAAATAGGATCATATTAAATTCCCCAGAGATCGGGGTGTCTGAAGGTTAGATAAACAGGTGCAGCACCTTCCTCTAAAAAATCAATTAAGCCCTCTGGAAAACACCAACTTTGCGTATCTTCTGTTAAATTCAAAAAGCCACAAGCCTGATGATAAGAAGGCCATGCTTCAGAGGATCGACAAAGTGAAGGATCAACAGCAACCAGATTGAGTTTTTGAGAGGTCAGCAGCTCAGATAGACAGTTATTAGGAGGAGTACGACCTTCCTTAAGCCATAAGCGCGTCAAGGGTTTCTTCAACGCCCAATTAAATAAGCTATCCAATAATACCCAACTGAGTTTATTAAAATAACAGCCTAGGTCTGGAAAACCTAAAGGGGGAGCAGAATGGTTCGGAATTGCTGCATGACAAAAGGTCACGCTGACAAATGGTTTATTCTGCTGTAATGCCGCTAATTTTAAGGGATAAAGAAAATGATGCCCAATGACGACATCGTTTTCGGCAACTAACTGTTGCGCTGCAGCATAAATATCCGCCTCATGAGGAAAAAACGCCTCATCCAATAACGCTCTTAACCATTGCAGGGGATGCATTTTAAATGAACGTTGCGCAAAACCTTCCATATCAAAATCAATATGCGCTGGAACCTGTCGATAAGCCAAATCCATTTGCTCACAAATTGTCTGATAACTGCGATTATCAATACTGCTAACCACCAACGTCACCCGATGCCCTGCTTTTTGCAGTCCATCGGCCAATGCCAGCAATGGCCTAATATCGCCATTAGAGCCCCACTTCTGTATGCCAATATTCATTTTTGTTTAACCTATTGCCGCGAAACCTATAAAACCACCACCCATAAATGCCCTCAAATAACTCGGATTTTCCTATCTACTTAATTATAGAGATCAATAGAGACTAATGTATATAGGACTTCGCAGTGAAAACGAAGGCATCGCTGAATAAAAAAAGTTTTTACCGAAATAGTAATATAATATAAACAATATGCAGCTACTTAGACTCTAAATAGGTAGCTTGTTCTATATTCCCTGAGTTAATAATGAGGCTACGCTAATGTTTGATCCTAAAGCTATTGATGATATTGCCAATCGTTTGGCAGGGGCTATCCCTCCTGGCCTAAATAACATAAAAGATGATTTGGAAAAAACCTTCCAGGCTATTTTACAAGGTGTTCTGGGTAAACTGGATTTGGTTACCCGTGAAGAGTTTGAAGTACAAAAACTGGTTCTGGCCAAAACCCGCTCTAAACTTGAAGATCTTGAAAAGCGTGTTGCTGAAATAGAAAGTAAAGTCGTCAGCGATACGGAAGCTTAAAAATCAAGTACTACGGGTTGGCGTGATTAAATCCACGCCAGCCTTTGTTTAGCTGTAAAACATGCATTACCCATCTGATTGACTTGCCCGATAGGATATCTAAGCTTGAGCCCCGAGGAGTAAACAGTGATCAGATCCAAACACCCAGTAAACGCCACCCTCTCATGGGCCTAGCCGTTATCTTTAGCCGGGGCCGGGCTGGAATTGAAGCACCGCTGGTCATGGTTGAAGTACATGTTGCTAATGGCCTGCCCGCACTCAATATTGTCGGCTTACCCGAAACCGCTGTTAAAGAAAGTAAAGACCGCGTCCGTGGTGCTTTATTAAACTCAAAGTTTGAATTTCCCGCCCAGCGTATCACCGTTAATTTAGCCCCAGCCGATTTGCCCAAGGAAGGAGGCCGCTTTGATTTAGCCATTGCCTTAGGTATTCTCGCTGCTTCCGGTCAGATTCCCATGACCCATCTAAAAGAATACGAATGTATAGGTGAGTTATCCTTAGGCGGTGAATTACGCCCTATAAAAGGGGTGCTACCTATTGCTATACAGACCCGAAATCACAAACGCAAACTCATTTTACCTAAAGAAAACATTGCTGAAGCATCGCTCGTCAAAGGGATCGAAATTGTTCCAGCCGCTCATTTACTGGAAGTGTGCGCTCACCTCAGCGGACAAACATTGATACCCTGCGAATATCAACAGCCGGAACAACATATTCCCACTTATGACCTGGATTTCTCTGATGTACATGGTCAATTTCATGTTAAACGGGCTTTTGAAATTGCAGCAGCTGGTTCTCATAATTTAATTATGCTTGGCCCGCCAGGCACCGGTAAGTCAATGATTGCCTCCCGATTACCCACCATTTTACCGTTACTGACCGAGCAACAGGCGCAAGAAACGGCTGCCATTGCCTCTATTAGTGATCAAGGTCTTAATGTGCAAAACTGGCTCATTCCGCCCTATCGCGCACCTCATCACACGGCATCTGCCGCTGCTCTTGTGGGTGGTGGCGGTAATCCCAAGCCCGGTGAAATATCACTGGCACACAATGGCACATTATTTTTAGATGAATTACCCGAATTTAATCGGAAGGTCCTGGAAGTCCTCCGTGAACCTTTAGAAACCGGTCATATAACTATTTCCCGTGCCGCTAGACAAGTCGACTTTCCAGCGCGCTTTCAACTAATAGCTGCCATGAATCCCTGTCCTTGCGGCTATTTAGGGGATGCATCAAACCGCTGTCATTGCTCCTCAGAACAAATCATCCGCTATCGGGCAAAAATATCAGGCCCCTTATTGGACAGAATAGATATGCACCTAGAAGTACCACGCATTTCACATGAAGTATTACGAAAAGGGATGCCCAGTGGCGAAGAAACCAGCGCCACCATTAGAGTACGCGTAGTCGCTGCACGTAATATTGCCTTAGCTCGCAGCGGTAAAGCAAACTCAGCGTTAACTGCTAAAGAAGTCAAACAGCTCTGCCTTTTATCAGAACCCAGTCATCAATTATTAGAACAAGCGATGGAGAAATTTGGCTTATCACATCGGGCTTATCATCGAATATTAAAGCTGTCACTCACAATTGCCGATTTATCACAATCTGCGAACATAGAAATTAATCATTTAAGTGAAGCGATTAGTTATCGCAAACTGGATCGAAGAGTTTGAATAAACCATAATTGCAACGAACTATACTTCATATTGAATCCGATACGCATCTATCCATAATACAAAAAACAGCAATTAAAATGGATGCGTCAGTGTACGTTTTTCTTCAGTAACAAATCAAATTGCTCAATGGATAAGGGTTCACTGAATAAATAACCTTGATAGAGCTGACAGCCATTATATTCTAAAAAAGCACGTTGAGCTTCTGTCTCCACACCCTCAGCGATAACCTCTATATTAAGTTTGTTAGCCATGGCTATGACTGTCTCTACAATAATAGCATCATCCGGATCTATAGAGAGGTCGCGTACAAAACTCTGGTCAATCTTAAGTTGATCCAGGGGTAGTTTCTTGAGACTGGATAGCGACGAATAGCCAGTACCAAAGTCGTCCATCGAAAAGTGCACACCGATTTTTCGAAGTGCATTCATTTTGAATATCGTGTCATCAATATCATCAAGGACCAAACTTTCGGTCAGTTCCAGCTTAAGCATTCTTGGATTAATGCCGTCATGTTCCAGAATCTGACACACTTGTTCGACAAAATCAGCCTGATGAAATTGGCGCGCACTGACATTTACGGCCAACTGTAAGAGATGAGTATGCTCACTTCCTTCCCAGATTTTAAGTTGTGAACAAGCTGTTTTTAGTACCCATTCCCCGATAGGCAATATTAAGCGGGTCTCCTCTGCTAATGGGATAAATTCTCCCGGATAAACTAGGCCACGTTCTGGATGTTGCCAGCGAATCAGTACTTCTGCTCCGATGATCTTACCGCTATGATGAACTTGCGGCTGATAATAAATGATAAATTGTTGCTCTTTCATGGCCAGGCGCAAGTCTTCTTCAAGTACAGCGCGGGCATTGATGGACGCTTGCATTTTCGGATCGAAAAAGCATAGAGCATTACGGCCTGAACTCTTGGCTTGGTACATGGCAATATCAGCCTGTTTCAACAGTTCTTCATTCGATTGTTCGTGACCAGTAAATAAAGTGACGCCGATACTGGGTGTACTCAAACATTCATAGGTGTTAAGTTGATAAGGCTGATTCAGAACCGCCATGATCTTATCGCCAATAATTTTAATTTGCGTTACCGTATCAAGCGTATACTCGCTCAGGTTTTCCAACATTACTACAAACTCATCGCCACCGAAACGTGCAACCGTATCACCTTTCCGCACACAGGATTCAAGACGCTGAGCAACCTGTTGAAGCAATAAGTCCCCCATATCATGGCCAAGAGTATCATTGAGGGCCTTGAAATTATCTATGTCAATAAAAAGCAACGCACCTTGGCGACCGTTGCGATGACTTGATGTTAATGCGGGTGTTAGCCGGTTCTGAAGCAGTCGTCTATTAGGCAGTCCTGTCAGCGGATCATAGAAAGCCAGGCGTTCAATTTTATCCAATGCCTCCTTTCGTAAAGTAATATCAGTGAGTGTAGCAAAGTAATTGGAAACAATACCCTTTTGGTCCTTTACGGCCGTAATAGTGAGATGTTCTAGAAAAGCTTCACCATTCTTGCGTCGGTTCCAGACTTCACCCTGCCAAGTACCCGTAGCATTGATGATTTCCCACATCGCGGCATAGAAAGATGCAGCCTGTTTGCCCGATTGCAGTACCCGAGGCGTCTTACCAATAACGTCTTCTGCCTTATAACCTGTAATAGCAGTGAAGGCTGTATTAACTCGGAGAATAGTCTTGCTGGCGTCTGTGACTAGTATCCCAGCCTGAGATTCAAAGGCAATAGCGGCGATGCGTAGTTCGATTTCGTTGTGTTTACGCAGGGTAATATCACGAACAGTGGTTTGAAGCACCACTCTACCATCTAAAAACATGCTATTAAGCAGTACTTCAGCTATAAAAGTTTGGCCCGTGTCGACTCTCTTATGAACCCACTCAAAACTTATTGAATCACTTTTCATCGCAGTCGCAATGTACTGCTTGGCTAACGTCATAGAATCCATACCACACAATTGGGTGGGAGGGGATAAGTCGACAGGATGAAAAGAGCAAAGCTCTTCCTGACTGGAACAACCAAACAACTTGATAGCTGCACGATTACATTCAAAGAAGCCCTGCTCTGACAACATTAACAAGGCATCTGAAGTGAAGTCATAGAGTGAATGATATTTTAATTCAGATCGAATGAGAGCTGTTTCCGCCTGTTTGCGCTCAATAGCCAGACTGGCTAATCGGGCGGATTGTTCAATAACACGAATCTCTGATGCAACGGGGATGTAGGCTGTACGATGATAAATGGCGAAAGTCCCAAGCACTTTATTAAGAGAGGAGAGAATAGGCTGAGACCAACAGGCCCTTAATCCAGCACTAGCGACTAGTTCTTTTATTGGCGCAAAATAGGGGTGTGTCGCAATATCCTCGACCATAACAGGTTTTCCTGTAAAGGCAGCAGTCCCACAGGAGCCAACGCCAAAACCAATTTCTACGCCGTTGATGGCTTCGTTATAGAAGTCGGGTAAGCTAGGTGCAATACCTTTAACAAAATGTTTACCGCTTTCGTCCAGCAATAAGATACTACACAGCATAGCTGAATTAATCTGTTCAACACCGAGTGCCAGTCCTTCAAGAATGGTATTGAGCGGTTTATTTGACGTGAGCTGTTCAAGAATACCACTGCGAAATTGCTCAAAATCGTCCGCTTTTTTTCGCTCTGTAATATCACGAACATAGATACTGAAGAAATAGCTTTCCTGCTGTTCTACGACAGAAACTGAAAGCTCCATAGGAAATTCGGTTTCATCGGAGCGTAATCCGATAACTTCAATTCGAGATTTTATTATTGAAGAGAAGCCGGGATTTTTATACCGAACCAAGCCTTGCCGAAAGTCCCTCTGGTACTCATGCGATATAATCAAGTCTACAATTTCACGCCCCAATGCCTGTTTAACCGAATAACCGAAAATGCGTGTGGCTTGTGGATTCCAACTGATTACCTTGCCATCCTGATCTATGCAGATTACACCATCCAATGCTGAATCCACCAGAGACTGTACATATACAGCGCTCTCGCGTAGCGCTATTTCAGTCGTAATCAGCTTAGTCACATCACTCAGTGCAATTTGTAAGTTCGGACAGCCTCCCTCATCCATCGCAACGATAGCCTCCAAATGCGCCCAGAATTGGACGCCATCGTTTCTCAGCATCCGTACATCAAGCAACTGCTGCTCTTTGGATTCAACAACTAGTTTAAAGAATGGGTAATAATGAGCTAGATCAGTATTGAAAATAAATTTGGAGATCGGCTTATTCAGCAGCTTACGTCGAGATAACCCCAGTAGGTTCGCTGCAGCAAGATTAGCTTTTTTAATCACCCCCCTATTGGTAACAACAAGATAAGCGACCGGCGCTAAATCATAGAGATTAAAATAACGTGTCTTAGCAAAATCAAGTTCAATCTGCGTTTGGCGCAGTTCTTCGTTCTGCAACTCCAGTTCGATTTGATGCACGTGCAACTCATGAAATAGCTTCCCCAACGCTTCGGGGGACAAAACTTTCAGTTGTTCAGAAAATTGCTCCGCTTTTCCTTGAAGGAAGTCCTCCGCTTTTTGGCGTAAATCTGTTTCCTGACTTGTATCAACTCGACTATTCATTGATGTTATCCAACTCGGCCTGGATCTTTAGTCATAATCAATTTTTGACCAGATCATCTTAAAGCTAACGATAAAGCTCTTAATTTGTCTCTAGAATATCAGACATTGTGTATTGCCCTAAATTATCTATCTGGTGCCTGTCTTTTAAGATATTGTAAAGCATAGTGTGGCAAGCAGACAACGATAGATAGCAAGCTGGATCGAATAGTTTGAACGCACCCACACACAAAAGCCAGATAGTGACTCACTTGGCTTTACCTAGCCCATTGAAACGCCGGACCTGGTCAAAAACTCCATGTTATTAAGACGATCAAACGGGACAATCAATTTGGGTTACATATATAATTCCTATCCGTTAAAAGTGATTTAAAACGCAATTAACATTAAAAATCCGCCGACTTCTAGAATACTTATCGAGACCATCTTAATGCACGCTGTGAATAGCCTTATTTGACAAACGCGTATTCGCTTAGAACCCAACTTAATTAAGACAGATAATAGTAGTAAAAAACTATCACCTGTCTCAAAGAGCAAAGAGGGCGTTATTGAACCTTAACCAGTTCTTTGCCATCTGTTGAAAAACGGCAAATACCCGCTGCAAAATTACCACAATCTTCAGATTGATCAACTTTAGCACCGGTTGGGCTAAGATGAACTTTCAATTCACAAAATGCCGCTTGACCGGCTGCATGTTTTTTCAAAACTAATTCATTGGGAGCAACTGTTTTTGCTTCCCCAGAAACATCTGCACTGCAAGGCTCTCTACCGGCTTCGCTCGCATTAGGTTCAAAATCAACATCTTCAGCAACAGTCACTTCGCCTTTAACAGTTGAAATTTTTAAATGTTGAACATGAGTGCCATCACGTAGTATGTAGTGATCAGTCGCAGCAAATACACTACTGGAAACTAACATGGCAGCCACCAGAAACAAACTTTTTTTCATAATATTTCTCCTTATAGTTATTGGTTTTGTTGATTAACAAGGTGGGCTAACAGGATAAGTGTTGATACTTATTGGTTTGGCTCAACATGACTCTGGGGTATTTTACCTTAGTGCATACTCTTACGAAAAGCCTATAACACTATCAATTGCATAATCGCCAATAATCAAGTGCCTTGTGTGGTCTCCATCAATGATTTACAGCGGATGAGAAATTATTTAGAATCATATGCAGATCGTCATTACCTTGTCATAAGTTGCTTTAATAATAAGGGCAATGTACGCCACCATCATACTTTGGCTACTTAACAGATTTTACTGCATTAGCGATTTCTATTATTTATTAAGGAGGGCCATCCATCCAATTTACTTACATCTAAATTAGTTTTACGAATGCTGCCAAAAAACACTGACTGATTGTTAACGTTTAACTAGGAGTGAAAGCATGTCTAAAAGAGCTGCAATGAGAATCTCGGATAGAGAAACAACCTATCGAAGAAGAGCCGGTCGGAGTCCCAGTAAAACCGACAACTTTGAACTACTCGATATTGTTGATTTAGTTGTAGAGAGAAGGACAATGGAGCCGTTACAGGCTCTAACAAAAGCGCAGAGTACTTATATAAAAACTATATTAGACAATACCATCACTTTTGGAATCGGCCCAGCAGGCACTGGAAAAAGCTATGTGGTAGCCGGACTCGCGGCTGATATGCTTAAAGAAAAAAAGATTGACCGTATATTGCTTAGCCGACCTGGGGTTGAAGCAGGCGAAAAGTTTGGTTTTATTCCCGGCGAATTAGACGAAAAATACGCACCTTATATTGAGCCTTTTCGGGATATATTTAACGAACGACTGGGTAGATCACAAGTAGACTATCTTATAAAACACAAACGCATCTGTGCAATGCCCATCGCTTTTATGCGTGGCCGCACCTTTAAAAATTGCTGGGCTATTCTGGATGAAGCACAAAATACCACGCCAAGCCAAATGAAGCTTTTTTTAACACGCATTGGAGAGAACTGCAAAGTAATCATTGATGGCGATATCGAACAAAAAGATATATCAACTCAATCCGGTCTTTCTGATGCCGTCCATCGACTGAAACATACTCATAAAGTGGGTATCGTTGAGTTTACAGTCGACGATGTCGTTCGATCAGGTATCGTTAAAGACATTATCAAAGCGTATAGCAATTAATCAAACTAGCGACTAATCGCAAGCGAATCAAACTAGAAAGCCTAAGATTAAATTCAAAGGCTTTCTATCATTCTCATTTCTTTTTAGAGTGGAAAAATAACCTAGGGTGCGCAGACTGCTCCGACAATTAACGACAAAGGTTTTCCGGTAGAGTCATTCACTGGAGATGCTAAAAATCCTCCTAGAGGTGCTTTACTTCTATCATTACCCCACTGCCAAACAGTGCAATCGTTTTTTAAAGCCACAGTATTTACGTATGTTCCAGCAATTGTACTCACATTTTGCAAAGCAAGACCCGTAGTGGATTGCACCTGGAAAGCTGGATAATAGTTTGTCTTGTTAATGCCCATCCATTGCCAAACAGTTCCATCAGATTTAACACCTACTCCACCACTATCACTATACATTGACGCACCATCAACATCTAGAATGTTGGTTAATTGAATATTGTTAACATCACGTAACGGATAGATATTATTTGGAAAATCAACCCCCCAGAGAAGCCCATCACTTGTAATAATATTCAAGACACCATTACCTGTTGGCCCAACATTTGCCACATTGGCAATTGGATTTCCATTAATATCTTTTAACTGAGTAGCATAAAAATTTGTTGCTCCCGCCATGGTGTAGCCCCATGCCCAAATTGTACCATCGGCTTTTAATGCTACTGAATAAAGTCCTGATGTACGCACAGACTTTACCCCTGTTAAAAATTGAGTCGCATTAATTTTTACCTGAACTGGCACCGCATTAACAACCCCTGCATTACCAACTGAACCAGTGCCAAGCTCACCATAAAGATTATCACCATAATTCCATACTGTTCCATCACTTTTCACGAAAGCGGTTGTATAAATACCGCCAGATGCTTGAATTACATTGGTTATAGGTTTTCCTGATGAATCAATAACATTCACCCAATTATTACCACAAGTAGTTGAGTTACTTAACGTTCCATTTGCATTAATAAGGAGAAGCCCTGCAATACCGGAAGGCGCAAAGCCTATAGCCTTAATGGGATTCCCTACATTATCTTTAAGTTGTATTGCGATATTTGTCGCATTAGCTCCACAAGCACCTCCCAAAGGCCCAGTCCACGCCCAAACTGTACCATCAATTTTTAACGCTGCATTTATATTGTAACCAGATATTATCTGCGTTGTGAATGCCAAACTATAGACTTTCAGAAATTAAATTTCCAAAAATTCAGTTCTAATATGATCATTTAACCACCTTAAGTGATCATATCAATGGCAGTGTCTGCAATCTCAATTTCCAAAACGTTATTAGAAAAACTACGTGCAAGTTTGTTAACTGCGTTCAAATTAAAAAATATACAAGCCTACCGATTAACAACCGCATTGATTTATTATGGCGAAGGACGAGGCATAAAGGAGATTGCAATACGACTTGGAATAAGCGGCAAAACGGTCGTTAATTGGGTATTAAAATTCATGTCTGGAGGAGTAGACTGGATAATGAGTAAGCATTACTGCGGACGTGGTCGCAAAGAAAAACTGACAAAGGCTCAACAAAAACAACTGCGCGACATGGTAACTGAAGGGCCTGAATTCCACGGATTTTGGCTCTTCCCGATTTCGTGGGGTAGCCACTACATGTAGTATAAGATAGCTGAACGCCAACAAGCTTACCGGCCGACCTACAGGTAAGCAGGAAATAGATAATAAGAGAGCCATGCTAATACAAATC
>Ga0194062_1001267_pt1 | contig 10557 bp, 7 predicted proteins | sample SepL2225m_MetaG_FD_155481 | JGI IMG/M metagenome (GOLD analysis project Ga0194062, IMG submission 155481) | Anoxic zone freshwater microbial communities from boreal shield lake in IISD Experimental Lakes Area, Ontario, Canada - Sep2016-L224-25m | ecosystem: Environmental > Aquatic > Freshwater >... | reverse complement strand
TGATAGGGGTAATGAGGATTGGGGGGGTAAGAAACAAGACGAATGGACAAGTATCTGGATGCAAATTCCCGCCAGATTGAACAATCAACGAAATTTTGACCTAAGTTAAAGCACTAGCAGAAAGAATTGAAAAAATCTGGCGTTTATTTCTTAAAATACCCGCTAACAACCGCAGCCAGAGTCAGTTCGTTTTTAGCCAATGGTTTGATGATCGTGAGTGCATCCCACAAGATTTTTGTTGCCTTTGGAAGATTGGTGATGTTTTCACGCACCAAATCGTAGGCACCGAACACCGCCAAAAAAAAGAACTGTTTTATCAAGGAATAATGGTTCCTGTTCAATCCAGCCAAAATTGCAATCGACTCTTGTGCGTTTGCTCCACCACATTGCAGATATTTGAATACCGCTGTTTTAAGCAAATCATTCGACATCACGCCGTATAACGCGTTGGCAAGAATATTAAGATTGGCATTGGCGTTCTGCCTGTCTCGATAATACGCTTCGATTTTTTCGTGAATCAAGTCGGTATTATTGAAATCAGGCATGGCCAATAAATGCGCACTTAATATTTCTATATCCGAGAATACCGCAGTCAACCCACCGCCAGTCAAGGGATGGCGCATATTGAGCGCATCGCCCAACATCACCGCGCCTTTTCGTATAATGGGCTTTGCCGCCATATAATGGTTTGGCATGACTTTAAAACCACCCTCCTGCAAGGCTTGCTCATAGCTGCCAAGCATGCATTCGGGGATATATGGCGTCACATTGTCATCCAGGTGCGCTTGCAGCAACTGTTTTCTTGGCAACTGTTCGCCTGGAAAATCAATCAAAAGCCTGACTTCATTACTTGAAATGGGATAACAAATAAACGGTGTCGGTCCCGATAAAAACACATGCCCATGTTTTGGGAAAGGCATATTACAGTCTTTTAAAATCAGACCGATAAAGTAAGAGGTCACGGTTTTTTTATTATTGCTGAGATCTTCCCGAAAATTTGAAAAGAAACCGTCGCTGGTAATGGTTAAGGGCGCATGAATGGACTTTATCTCGGACGTGATTGATTCCCTGTAACTTACTCCAATAATTTCGTGCCGCTCATTTTCCAGTAATTGTAAGGCCTTGCCGTGTATTTGAGTAACCGATTCATTTTGCAAAGCGGAAGCTCTGATATGCTGTAAAAACCGGCCATTATGCAAGCCCATTCCCTTATAGTGGCGCGGATAAGGAATCGTTATTTTTTCGTCGCCCTGCAGCAGTGAGTAACCGTCAACCGGTTGCGCATCAAATCCTTCCAGTAAATGGCCAAGCCCCATTTGCTCAAGGGATAACACGGCTCCGGGTTGCAACAATTCTCCGACGATGCGTTTTTTCTCCTTGTAGCAATGATCGATTAAGGCGATCTTAATGCCTTTAGGGGCTAAATAGGCGGCGATGGTGGCGCCCGCCATGCCTGCGCCGATAATGCAAATGTCGAATTCTGATTTCATAGGTAAGCTACTTGATGCAAATACTTTAAACTGCGTTGATTCTCTTATCATCCCTGAGTAGACTGCTTATAATATCGACTCAATGCCCAGATTGGGAATATATTCCTATAGTTGGCATAGGTTATCATACAGTTATAATTAAAAACGCCGGAAATATTTTCCTGCGCCCAATCGCCGCCATTCGTTTGTCTCTTTATTAACACATTGATACCTGTTTCGATAACTTTTTTATCGCCAAAATCAGCCGCCATTAATGTCAGCAATGCCCAAGCGGTATTAACCACTTGAGACGTTGCCGCTTCAGTATAAACCAATTTGGAACAAGACTCGAAAGTCTCGCCCCAGCCGCCATCCGGTTTTTGCTTTTCCACTAAAAAGGCGCAGGCTCTGTTAACCCTATCCACCAAGACCGCGTCGTTATAATATCCTTTACCCTTGGCCTTACTGATCGCTTCAACGCCAAACCAGGTTGCATAGGTAAAACAGACCGCCCAGCCGCCATACCAAGAACCGTCAGGCTTTTGTTGCTTAAGGATAAAATCGATTCCAGAGCTAATTGCTTTCCGAATGTCGCTGGATTTGAAGCCGGGATAAGCTTCCTGTATCTCCAGTAAAGAAATGACACACGCCGCAGTGCACTCAGTCCAGGAATAATCGATCATTATATCGGCAAACACCTCGGAAGGATTAAGTTTTTCCAGCCATTTAGGTGCGCGTGTCAATTCATAAGTTGCCCAGCCACCATCGGTATTTTGGTAAGAAAGGATAACATCAACCGCTTTTTTGATACGTTGCTCATCAATTATTGGCTTAACAAGACCAGAATGATGCACGGCTAAAGTAGCACTTAATCCTTCAGCCGTGCAATCGGCAACCGGCCAGCCTTGTTCAGCCGTCGAAAAAGGCCAACTGCCTATCATGGGATGACGAAAAAACTCGGCATGCGTCGAGTGCTCTGCTTTTATTTGTGAATCATCGATAAACTGGTAGCTTTTTGCGATAGTCGCCGGGAAGAGTTTGCCCAAATCACTTTCCAGCATAGCGCGGGTCGAGAAGGCGGCGTCCCATAGCTGCGAACCGTTGTAACCGCTCATTTTCATGCCATCTTCAGCAACCCATAAATAGTCATACCAGCGTGCGACATGCTTTTTAAATTGAGCAGAATCTTTGCCGTAAACCTGCCAGATACAAATAGAATTGATGGCTTTACTGACCGGGCCTATATTAAGGTAGTTAGTTTGCTCATCTTCAGCATTGAGATATTTTAAAATATAGTCTGTGGTTTTTTTTCTTAACCAGGGCCATTTGAATTTTTCATAACTATTGGTGAAAAAGTTCATCCACTTCAACACCGAAGATGGCGTGGTGTAGCAATCTTTTTCGCAAACTGTATTACGTTGTTTCTGCCAGTTAATAGCAGCAAAATCTTCGCAATAAATTTCCTCCCGTAATGACAAAATCAGTTCATTTTCGGGCACTTTAATTTGCCGGGCATAGCAATAGGCCATCGGCAAATAAACCATGCGGGTATGACACCAGTAGCGCCAGGGGTGTACCGGCAGCCATTTGGGGAATAACCACATTTCAGGAAACAGGCTGTTAAATCCTTGCCAGTCATAACAATTCAAAATAGACAGGTAAAATTTTCCCCAAGAGGGAATGCCGGTTGCGCCACCATTATTTTTGATCCAGGCTCTGGCCTTGACCATTTGCCCCTGATTTTTATCAACGCCCAGAATGCGTAATGACACGTATTGCATAACCGTGCCAAACATGGTCGATTCACCTTCAATGTGCATACCCCAACCTGCATCTTCATTTTGATGGTTGAACAGATAAATCTTCATCATTTCCTGATGCGCTTTGGGAAACGGCGTCTCAGAAATATAAGAGGCAATCAGTAAGCCGGGCAAAAGAAATAGCGGGCCGCCATAATCACCCGGCCAATGGCCATTTTCACTTTGCAGGTAAGCGTAGTAATTCATCCCTTTGATAAGCGCATGGGTGATTTTTTGCTCTTCGGGGTTCTCTACTTGGGGGATTTGACCGGTAAATTCCTGAAACTTGGCATTAATGGCCGTGTGTCTAAAAACCTTATCGCCGGAATTGGGGTTGTTGAGTTTTTCAAACTGAAAATCTTCAGCGAACCGGGTTATTTCTCCGTCAGAGATATTATTGGCATTGAGTAAATGTTCATCGATAGCCTTTGAGGCGGGCTTGAATGCCCAAATGTGCCGTCCCTTTTCAGTGAGCAGTTGCCACTTTTTCCAACTCGGTTTTACATTCAGCATAGATTTTTATGAGGTGCCTTTTAGCAGGGTTAATCAACAGATGCCATCCTGATAAATAAATGGTATCGATGAGTTTTTGACTTATTTACTTATTGAACAAAGCAATACGTACCATTGCTATAAAACCTTTCAGTTTTTTCAAGAAACCTGGCTGTTTGCGCAAACGCTCGTGACCGGGCAATAATTGACCTTTAGCTAATTTGCCTATTTTTCTTTTAACAGCGGGATCAAGCTTGCCATCGGCAGCCAGTTCAAAAAACAAGGCTTTCACATTACCTAAATCAAAAAAGTCGCGTTGCCATTCCCATTTATAATCGCCGCCATAACGGAACCAGGAACCGCCAATGCCAGCCACTTCATAATGCGTTCCGTCTTCACGAAGCGCTGGCGAAACCTGACGCCACAAGCCTATCACTTCGCCCTGCTTTTCATCAATTAAAATACGATGATAAGGATAGCGCCAATCTTCAAAACCTTCCATTTGCACACCTAAAGCCCATTCTTCTATTTCTTTACGGCTACGCGCCACAAATTCTTCATTAGGGCCAATATTCCAGCGATACTCTGCGTCATCGGTATACATCGCACCCAGATATTTAGGCCAGTTACCTTCCTTTTCAGCGTCACGATTCGCCTGCAACCAACGTTCAACCATTTCTTCAAGTTCTGCTCGGGGATATGCGGCCATTCTTTATCTCTGTTAGGCGTTTATTTGTGTTTTATTTTAATTGCTTTAGTCGGGCAATATTTTTCGGCCAAATGTGCCTTTTCCAGCAAATCCTGAGGCGGGAAAGCTTGCAATACTGTTAAATTGCCCTCATCATCAACCTGAAAAAGCTCAGGCGCTTCAGTCATACAGGTAGCATGGCCCTGGCAAAGTTCACGGTCGATTATTATTTCAAAGCCCGAACTTCTTTGTACACTTTCCTGATTTATCGTTTGCTCAGCGGCGTTTTCTTTAATTCCTTGGCGTTTGATGTAGCGGATACGACAGGGCGAGGCAGGTTGCACCACCATTTGGGTGAAATCGTCCTGATAATGGTCTTTGTCATCAACCAGTTCAAACGTATATCGGCGCAATAGAATACAAAAAATAGCTTTTAATTGCAGCATGGCAAAAGCGTTACCGGTGCATTTGTGTTTACCGCCACCAAAGGCAATCCAGCTGAAAGGCTTGGCATCTTCCTGGCGCGCTTCTGAATAGCGTTCAGGATCAAACTTTTCCGGATCTGGAAAAATATCAGCAATGCGATGCGATACACGCGGAGAGGCACAAACATATTTTCCGGCCTTGACTGTATAGTCTTTGAAGTGAAAATCTTTCATCACTTTACGGATTAAAAATATCAACGGCGGATGTAAGCGCAAAACTTCTTTAATTACATTTTCCAATACCGGAATTTCACGTAATGATTGAAATGTGACCTCTCCATCAGCACCGAATAACTCATCCAGCTCTTTCAACACCACAAGCATATATTCAGGTCGGCGGGCCAATTCCAGCAAAGTCCAGGCCGCTGTTCCAGCCGTAGTATGATGACCTGCGAATATGGTGCCGATCAACATGCCGGTTATTTCATGTGCAGACAAGTGACTGCCGTCATCGTATTCGGCTTCTATCAATAATTGAAACGCGTCCTCGCTTTTTTCTGATTTTTGCGCCCGCTTGGCAATAATGCCGGTCACTAATTCTTGCAATCTGACGCGGGCTTTATCACGGCGGCGAAATACCGGCAAGGGCAGATAGGGGAAAACAAAAGCCAGCGGATTTACGCCTTTTTCAAGGTCATGATAAATTTTTGCAAATTCTTCATTCAGCTCATAACGAAATTCATCGCCAAGCAAACAGTGGCTGGAGGTATAAATGGTGAGTTCTTTCATAAACTCAAGCAAATCAATTTCGCCGGTATCCCCCCAGTTGGCAATCATTTGTTCGACTTCCTGGACGATCACATGTGCATAGCCGCGCATCGGTTTATCGCGCAATACCGGCATAAGCATTTTAAGCTGCTGATCTTTTTTATGCGGAGGGGCATCAAAAACTACGCCCTTGCCAAAAATTGGCGTCATGATTTTATAGGCTTGGCTTTGATCCAGTTGAGCATCAGGCGCACGAAAAAAAGCTTCATTTGCCTCTGGGCCGGTCATTAGAACCATTTTTTGATGAAACATACGGAACTCACCGATTTCTCCCAGTGTATTTCTAAGTCTCACCATGTAATCAAAGGGATTTTTGCCAAATTCGAGCATGTGGCCTAAAAGCGGCCATGCGCCTGGCATTTTAGGAGGCTCTTTGACGGGCGAAAAGGTTTTTTCGGTATTCGTTGTATTCATAACTCGATCTGGATTGTGGCACACTTTAAGGAGAGCTAATGATATAAGCTATTCCATTAGATTCCTTGGAGGGAGCGTAAGTCTTTGAATTCTATAGGCGGATGCCAAAAGCAGATAATTTTACGAAGCGTGTAGTTAGTATACAACACTTCCTTACAAAATTGCAACATAGTTACAAGCTTAGTCGATCTCGAGTCAAACCCTTGTAGAGGCGAATTTATTTGCACGGGGCATGATAAATCCCCCCTACTCCGGGAAATTATTTCACATACTTACGCGAGTTATTTCATGCATGTAACTTAGCGCGAATTTTGCCCCTGTCTAACACCTTCTTGGAAAGCCCGCTCTTGGGCATCTTTACTTCTACCATATAAAAACCCGCCCGCAGAACCCGCTGCCCCACCAATAAGCGCGCCCATGCCTGCGTTTCCGGCTATGGCACCGATTGCTGCACCGGCAGCAGCTCCGCCTAATCCGCCCGTCATAGTCCGCTGCTGGGTAGCTGACAGGTCAGCGCATCCGGTGATATTAATAAACAATGCCGCGAAGGCTACAATTGCAATTTTTTTCATGATCAGTTCCCCTTTATTACTCATTAGTTGCAAGGCCATTTTTCAGACAAAAACCTGAATTGGGTTTCTACCGGCATGTCAGTCATGAATTGGGGATGAGCCTTTGCCCAAGTGATAAACAGTGCGATTACCTCATTGCGCGAAGGTTTAGGCTCCGGAAAACAAACCAGCGCACTCTTCGGATCCTTCGAATGTTCGGCAATATCATAATGATATGCGCCGACCATATAGCCCTGACAAAAATTAATGGCATCACCATAGTGTGGGTCTATCGGGAAGGCCGTGCAAAGATTGATTAAATTGAGCGTCGTTTTTACTTTGAAATCGTCTTCTGTAACGGCAGAATTTGCTAAGCCAGGTAATAAAATACCCAGCATAACGATGAACCTTAGCAATTTTCGTTTCATAATTGATATCCTCTAAGTGGTTAAATTTGAATTTTCAGCGTACCATTTTTCATTAAATATTACGACCAATTTGATTCATCCAAAGAGCCTGGCGGTTAATGAAAGCTATTTTTTGAGGCTAACTTTATCATCTGCTATATCAGGCGCATCTGCAAGTACCCGAACTTCCAGTGGCCGACTTGCATCAAGATGAATATCGCGTTGTGGAAAGGCAATCACGATACCGTGCTCGTCTAAAGTTTTACTGATCATGTAGCGCAGATCGCTGGCGATGGCTTTCCAGGATACATCGGGATTAATTATAACCCAGATATATAAGCCGAAGAGCAATGCATCGCTGCCGAAATCCTCAAATAACACTTGAGGTTCGGGATTCTTAAGAACCAGCCCGTGTTGGTCTGCAACTTCAAGCAGCAGTTTTTTCAGCTCTTTGACTGGCGAGCCGTAAGCAATGCCGATATTGACCACAATCCGCACTGATTTGCTGCTTAACGTCCAGTTGGTCACATTCTGTTCAATGAAAGTGCTGTTAGGAATCACGGTCTCAATGCCGTTTGTGTCGATAATGTGCGAACTGCGCACGCCAATATCGGTGACACGGCCACGGATTCCACCTACTTCAACCACATCCCCCGGTCGAAAGGGACGCTCAAACAGGAGCATTAGTCCGCTGATCAGGTTCTTAAGCATATTTTGCATTCCAAAGCCTGCACCAATGGCCAACGCGCCACCCATGAACGCAAAGATCGTCAAAGGAATTTTGACCACCATCATACTCAATACCACCAGGAGTATGACTTCAAGAAACAGTATCCAACGCCGGGCAATCCTGGCAAGACTCGCGTCGATGCCCAAACGGTTCACTGAATGACCTTCAACCAACCGGGCCAGGCGAACGGCAAACCAATAACCAATAATCAAAATCGCCAAAGCCGACACCACTTTATCGACGGTGACACTGCGCTTGCCACTGATTATCTGTCCATCGACCTCAATATTGTCTTGCACCGCAAAGAGCTCAAACTCCCAAATCTGTGAGGCAACATCCCGGGTCTCCAGCCATGCTTCCTCCACATGATCAGAAAATGACTTGACCCGGAAGCGCTCGTCTAGCTCCTGTTTACTGCGTTTTAGCAAGTTTTGGGTTACTTCAATTGCACCCAACAGGCGTGAGTAGGAAACTATCTGTTCAAGGTCAAGTTTTTTTAACTCAACCCTCAACGTATCCGCGCCGCTAACGGTAGGATCAAGCGCTCTAACCGTCTGGCTGGTAACCCGCTCCAGAGCGCCATCGCGCTGCCGGTTGATATAATCATAAATCACTTTAAGAACATTCATACTCCTGGCGATCTTGTCATAAGCCTTACCGGCTTTTTCACGGTCGGTCACCTTGGAATAAACCCAGCGAAGATTCCAAATATCCCGCTGCATTTGGAGATAAACCAGCACCCTGTTAAGCGTTTGCAATTTAACGTCGGAAGTCATCAATTGCGCCTGACGTAGCTGATCAATCGTCTCCGGCCCGGCGATTTGTGCTGTTTCCCCAGTGGCGCTAGAAGCAGGCTTTGCTTGTTGTCCTGCTTTTTTTTCAAGATAGGGTGCTGATACTTCTTGCTTAGTCTCGGCAATCAGCTGTTGACTTTGACTTTCGATATTTTTGTATACCTGATCGAGGTCTTGCTGCGTCAACTCCACCTGTTCGGGTAGCCCACCAAGTTTTTTACGGGCTAGTTGCAACTTTGCCTGGACACCCTGCAATTCTTCCTGAACCATTTGTTTTTCAATTTGAAACCCCAAGGCACGCGCCAAATCAATCTGATTTTGCAGTGCAAGACTATCACGCACCCGATTTAGAAGGGCTTGCTGTCCAGGTGACTCTTTAGCTTGTTCCAAGGCCTCGTCAGCCTGTCTTAGCTTTACGGTGGAATCCTCAGCGGCATTGATTACCTGTTCTTCGCCCTGCTCAATCGCTACGATACCGGCCTCAAGCTCATCCGCACGAAGACTGAGCGTAGCAAGAGATTCTTTGAGCTCATCTGCCCTGAGAAAGGGATGGAAGAGCGGCTCACTGAATTCCGACCATTTTGCGACTTGACTTTCCAGCTCAATAAGCGTCTGGTGACGCAGTTGTAAGCTCGCCAGACGAGCCAATTGTCCCTGATAAAGAAACACCAGTTGCCTGAGACGTAAGCGTTGGGCAAGGATCACCTCCTCTTCGGCCGACCCGGCAGCAGATGCTCCAGCGACGGCTTCCGAAGGCACCAGAGCCAATTTCGCGTTGGCTGCAGCCAGCTTAAGTTTGATCTCTTCGATAAGCGTTGCGGGATTGATCCGGGATTGACCTGAGTCGGGCTTACTTGAGGATTCTTGCATGACCCCTTTGAGCAACGATGCCGGCCCAGCAGAAGCCGGGGCTAACCACAACATCATCAGCAGCAGCAGGCTCAGGAGAACCCGAATTACGCCAAGGCTTGGCGACTTATGACGTGGGCGAGAGCCTTCCAGGCAATCATGTTGGAGTGTGTGAAGCATTTTAATAACCTGATAAAATGAGTGCTATATTGAAACTGTGCTGGCCATATCGTGCATGAGAAAGACAGTTCAAGCCAAGCCATCGGGCCCCTCTATAAACCCGAATTAACGTACAGGCAAGGTTAACGTCGGCCCAGCTGATTTTGCGGCTCCCGCTTGCAAACGGAACAACTGGGTAAGAAGCATAAAGGTTGACTTCGACTCCAGGTCATTGTCCGCAAGATAGAACCATTGACCACGAAAGGGAATCGCGACAAAAGCCAAGTCCGGATGCTTTTCGCTTTGCCTGATATGGAAGAGCCTTCCTCCCGCCGTTTTACCCCAGTCAAATTCGGACCCATCCTGATTTCGCGTAACTGTCACTAAACCGGCTGCCTTGTGAACTTTAGGCGCATCCACATGATGAGACAAATAGAAGAAAATACTCATCAGCGAACGGGTACGTATTGAAATGGTATCCGAACGATGTCTTAAAAAGTCGCTATTGACATGATAAACCTCAAGATTCTGATCGAGCCCAAGAAGCTGTTTTATTTCCCGAATCGCTTCAAAATGCTGTGGGGAGGATTTAATAACCAGTTGAGTTTCTTTCGTATCCGGATCAATTCTGGGAACGATAAGATCCTCGTTTATCACCTCATCAAAGAGTTGTAACAGGCGATTGAACGGTTCGATGTTATTTGGAGATAATTTGGGCATTGGCCCCGATGCGTCAGGCGCATTCTCGAGTTCATTTATATGCTCCACGCAAAGCCCAAACAATCGTCGACCACTCCATCCCGATCCGGTCAATGCAAATAAGTCTTCGATAGAAACAGGCCGGAGTACGCTCTTGACAAAGCCCTCGCCCTGAAGCGGGGCATAGGCAATCGTCGGCGCAGTCGAATAAGCACCACCCGCATTAAACTGCAAGATCTGCGCACCTCCACTC